>Ga0172373_10002110_pt1 | contig 31073 bp, 25 predicted proteins | sample Lak10m_2_FD_114546 | JGI IMG/M metagenome (GOLD analysis project Ga0172373, IMG submission 114546) | Freshwater microbial communities from Kabuno Bay, South-Kivu, Congo - kab_092012_10m | ecosystem: Environmental > Aquatic > Freshwater > Lake | place: Democratic Republic of the Congo...
CGGCCGAACCACTCGACGTCGCGCACCGGCATCGACGACGAGAGCACCAGCACACCCGGTCGGGCGCTGAGTTCGCGCGCCACCATCGGCTCGGTGAGTGCCTCGTCGGGCGTCGTGGTGAGCGCACCGTCGAGCGCTGTCTGGGCCTGCGCCTCGGCGTCGAGCCACCGCTGCAACCACGCACCCGCCGTCGACTCGAGACCCTCGGCGACGATGGCACCGCACACGGCACCTGGCTCGCCGTAAATACGCGTGCTGACGATGCCCGCCGGGTCGATGATCCGTTGCGGAGCGAAGACGTGCACGTGCTCGACCCCGTCGGCCGCAAGTGCGGCCATCCACTGGCCGAGCACCTTCGACGCCGGTTGCTCGCCGAGGTGGAGCACCACCTCGGGACGGAACGGGGGCGACGACGAGACGGCGCGCACGATCGGGTCGAAGGCCGACACGGCCTGCGGGAGCATCCGGCAGCCCGAGCGCGGATCGGCCAGCACCGGCCATCCGAGCAGGTCGGCGAGACGACCGACGTTCTCGACGTCGGTCACTCCTCGACCGGCGACCACGAGACCGGGCCGACCGGAGAACGCGACCGCCAGTTCGTCGAGCGGGACGGGCGACGCGAACCACTCGGCCGCCGTGGCACCCGCCGAGCCGACCTCGCGTGCTTCGAGTTCGTCGGCCGCCGGGAGTCGGAGCGTCGCTCCGACGAGCGGCTCGCGGAACGGAAGGTTGAGGTGCACCGGGCCCGAGTCGTCGCCGAGGGTCGCCCACCACAGCTCCGCCGCTAGGGCCCGCCACTCGGATGCCGAGGCTGCGTCGGGCACCTCGGCCGAGGCGAACACCCGCACCACGTCGCCGTAGAGCTCGAACTGGTCGATCGTCTGCGGCGCTCCGATGCCCTGCAACTCGGGAGGACGATCAGCGGTGAGCACCAACATCGGCACTCCGGCGAGGTCGGCCTCGACCACCGCTGCGTGGAAGTGGGCAGCTGCGGTCCCGCTCGTGCAGAGCAGCGCGGCCGGGACCCCCGACGCGCTCGCGATGCCGAGGGCGATGAACGACGCTGACCGCTCGTCGATCGCGACGTGGACACCGATCTCGGGTCGGTCGGCCAGGGCGAGCGCCATCGGTGTGCTCCGCGAACCCGGTGACACGACGGCGTGTCGCATCCCCATCCGGATCCACTGGTCGACGAGCGTCGCGCAGAAGGTCGCCTGAACGTCGGCCGGCTCGGCACCACGCAGGAGGTCGAGGGCAGGATCGGCGGTCACGACCCCAACGCTACGACCTCGGGCGCGACCTATGCTCGCCCTGTGGCCGAGCAGAAGACCCTTCCCGTCGTCACCGTCGAGGTCTGGTCCGACGTCGTGTGTCCGTGGTGCTACATCGGCAAGCGACGCTTCGAGACGGCGGTGGCCGCACTCGCCGGCGAGATCGAGGTCGAGATCGCCTACCGGCCGTACCAACTCGACCCCGGGGCCGATGCCGACCGATCGGGTCCGGTGCTCGAGGCATACGCCCGGAAGTTCGGCGGTCCGGAACGCGCCCGCCAGATCGTCGACCACGTCAGCGCCGTCGCCGCCGAGGAAGGGCTCGACTTCCGGATGGACATCGCCCAGCGGGCCAACACCCGCCGCGCCCATCGGTTGCTCTGGCTCGCCGAGGGGACGGGCCATCAGGCAGCTCTCAAGGAGCGTCTCCTGAGCGCGTACTTCCACGAGGGTCTCGACGTCGGCGACATCGACACGCTGGCTGCGTGTGCGGCCGACGTCGGCCTGCCCGCCGATCGGGTGAGCGCCTTCCTGCGCAGCGACGACGGGGTCGCCGAGGTCGAAGCGGGCCTGCGCACCGCGGCCGAGGCCGAGATCACTGCCGTGCCGACATACGTGATCGACGGACGCTGGGCCGTCCCCGGCGCGCAGGACGCCGAGACGTTCGTGACCGTCCTCCGCCGGGTCGTCGAGCGTCGTCAGGCGTCCGACGGTGCCGGGTGAGCACTCGCCACGAGCACGACGGCCCTCTGGCCGCCCTCGTCGTCGGACCTGATGCTGGTCCGACTCGTCAGCCGGTCGTCCTCGTCCACGGTTTCACCCAGTCGGGCCGCTCGTGGCTGCCACTCGCCGAGCGTCTCGCCGCTCGCGGACACGAGGTCGTGCTGCCCGACCTGCCCGGGCACGGTCGCTCGCCCGCCGACCACGCCACGCTCCCCGAGACCGCCGATCTCCTCGCAGCACTTGTCGAACAGACCGTCGGGCGACCAGCCGCAGCCGTCGGCTACTCGCTCGGTGGGCGCTGTGCGCTCCATGTCGCCACCCGCCACCCCGGCACGCTCTCGAGACTCGCCCTCATCGGCGCGCATCCCGGACTCCTCGATCCCGACGAGCGAGCCGTCCGACGGATCGACGACGAGGCCCTCGCCGGCCGACTCGAAGCCGAAGGGGTCGCGGCGTTCCTCGACCACTGGCTGACCGTGCCCCTCTTCGGCGGGTTCGTGCCCGACGAGGCCGAGCAGACGATCCGGCGGGGCAACACCGTCGCCGGCCTCGCGGCATCACTGCGCGGATCGGGCACCGGCACGCAGGAGCCGCTGTGGGACGCTCTCTCCACCCTCGCGATCCCCCTCCTCGCCATGGCCGGCGAGCGCGACACCAAGTTCGTCACTCTGGCCGAGCGACTCGCCGGTGCCGTCCCCGACGGGCGCGTCGTGGTCGTGGAGGGTGCCGCACACATGGCCCACCTCGAGAGGCCCGATGCCGTGGCGGCGATCGTGGAGGAGTTCGTCGCCTAGCCGGCGACGGCGATTCCGAGGGCGGTCAGCAGCCCGGTGACGAGCTGGACCCGACCAGTCACCCCGAGCACCGCGATCAGATCGCGACCCACCGCGCCCGACCGCACGGCGCGCACGGCAGGTGCCGCAGCGACGACACCGACGAGACCGATCGCCGCAGCAGGACGATCGGACACCGCGATCACCACGACCAGGAGCCACGCCGCCACGAGAAGCAGCACGTAGAAGTGCCGCGTACGGGCATCGCCGAGGCGGACGGCGAGCGTGCGCTTGCCGACCACAGAGTCGGTCGGGATGTCGCGAAGGTTGTTCACCACGAGCAGCGCGCAGGCGAGCGATCCGGCCGCACAGCCCGCCCACCACGCCGTCGGCGTGATCGTCTCGAGCAGCACGAACGTGGTGCCCGCCGTCGCCACGAGTCCGAAGAACACGAAGACGAAGACCTCACCGAGGCCGAGGTACCCGTACGGCCGCGGGCCACCCGTGTAGAACCAACCGGCGAGGATGGCCAGCGCACCGACGGCGACGAGCCAGAGGGTGGTCGCCAGCGCGAGGACGAGCCCGCACACGGCAGCAACCCCGAACGCCACGAACGCGGCGCGCTTCACGGCGGCGGCCGATGCGAGTCCGCCCGCCACCAAGCGGGCCGGACCGACACGCACCTCGTCGGTCCCCCGCACGCCGTCGCTGTAGTCGTTGGCGTAGTTCACGCCGACCTGCAGGGCCAGCGACACGACCAACGCCAGACCGGCACGCCACCACGGTGCGCCTCCGGGGCCCGCCTCGCCGACGGCAGCGGCGGCACCGAGGGCCACCGGCACGACGGCGGCGGGAAGGGTGCGCGGGCGGGCTCCGAGGATCCAAGGGTTCATCGTCGGCGATTCTTGCCGAATACGCTCCCGGCGTGCCGCATCTCGTCGCCCTCGACCTCCCCGGCGGGCCCGGGTTCGTCGCGGCACTCCAGCGTGAGTGGGACGCAGGGCATGCCGTACTGCCCGTCGACCGACGCCTCCCCGGCCCGGCACGCGCGGCGCTCCTCGAGGCGCTCCGACCCGATGTGGTCGTCGACGCCTCAGGCCGATCGCCGTACGTTCCGATGACGACGTCCACCGAACTGATGCCACTCGCCGACGGCGACGCACTCGTCATGCCGACCAGCGGTTCGACCGGCACCCCCAAGGGTGTCGTCCTCACCCACGCCGCGGTCCGCGCCTCGGCTCTCGCGACCGCCGACCGCCTCGGCACCGGGCCCGACGACACGTGGCTCGCGTGTCTCCCGTTGGCCCACGTGGGCGGCATGTCGGTCGTGACCCGTGCGCTCCACACCGGCAGCACGCTGGTCGTGCACGACGGCTTCGACGCCGAGCGGGTCGAACAGGCGGCTCGGGAGGGCGCCACGGCCGTCTCGCTGGTGGCCACGGCCCTCGCACGCATCGACCCGTCGCTCTTCCGTGTCATCGTCCTCGGCGGCTCGCGCCCGCCGGCCGACCGCCCTGCGAACACCGTCGCCACCTACGGCATGACCGAGACCGGCAGCGGGGTCGTCTACGACGGAGTTCCGCTCGACGGCGTCGAGGTCGCGATCCGCGAGGGCGAGATCCTCCTCCGCTGCCCGATGTCGATGCGCGGATACCGGAACGCTCCGAGTCCGATCGACGACGACGGGTGGCTGCACACGGGCGACCTCGGCGAATGGCTTTCCGACGGCCGACTCCACGTCGAAGGACGACGGGGCGACATGATCGTGACCGGTGGCGAGAAGGTCTGGCCCGAGGCCGTGGAGACGGTGCTCACCACACACCCCGCCGTCCGCGAGGTGGCCGTCGCCGCGACACCCGACCCCGAGTGGGGTCAGGCCGTCACCGCATGGATCGTCGCTGCCGACCCGGCGCGTCCGCCGACCCTCGACGAACTGCGCGACCACGTGCGGCAGACGCTCCCCGCCTACTGCGCTCCACGACGGCTCGAACTGACCGCACAGTTGCCCCGCACAGCGCTCGGGAAGGTCCAACGCCACCGCCTTGCACATGGCTAGCGTCGTCGGACGACGGTGACGAGCGAGAGGAGACGCCGTGGGCACGTCAACCCGAGCTCCTGAGCGCGCGCCCCTCGGTCGTGGGTTCTGGGCCCTGTTCACCGCTGGCACCGTCTCCAACACCGGCGACGGAGTGCTCGTCGCCGCGCTGCCACTGCTCGCCGCCACCGCCACCGACGCGCCGTGGGCGGTGGCGCTCATCTCGGCGTGCTTCTCGTTGCCGTGGCTGCTCATCACGCTGCCGGCCGGAGCCGTGGTCGATCGCAGCGACCGCCGGGTCGTGATGGTCGTGACCGACCTCGCCCGGGCACTGCTCGTCGGGATCGTCGCACTCCTCGCCGCCTCCGACGGCGTCGACATCTGGATGCTCTGGCTCCTCGCACTCGGTCTCGGGACGGGTGAGGTGTTCTTCGACACCGCCGCCCAGACGGTGATGCCCTCCGTGGTCAGCGCCGACTCGCTCGAGCGGGCCAATGGGCTCGGCCAGGTCGCCCAGACCATCGGCAACACGTTCCTCGGCTCACCCATCGGCGCCGTCCTGTTCTCGGCGGCCGTGTGGCTGCCGTTCGGGGTCGATGCGGCGTCGTTCGCCCTCGCTGCGCTCCTCGCCACCACGTTGCGCGGCTCGTTCCGACCCGCGCCCGACCCACTCGTCCCCTCGGCCGCACTGCCCGACCGGGTGCGCGTCCGCGAGGGCATCACCTTCGTCCGCCGGTCGCGCCTGTTGGGCTCGCTCGTCGGAGTCCTCGCCCTCACCAACATCTCTCTCGCCGTCACCGAGAGCACGTTCGTGCTGTTCGTGACACGGCGCCTCGGCCTCGACGGACGCTGGTTCGGTGTGATCGTCGCCGTCATCGGTCTCGGGGCGATCGCAGCCGGCATCACCGCCGGGGCCGTCATCACACGGCTCGGACGCCGGCGCACGGTCCTGCTCTCGTCGGCGCTGCCCACAGTCTCGATGGCGATCCTCTCCACGACGCGGTCGCCGGTGGTCGCCACCGCCCTCGTCGCGGTCAACGCGGCCTGCGTCACCTGGTGGAGCGTCCTCGCCATGTCGCTCCGCCAGCACCTCGTACCCGATCACATGCTCGGTCGCGTCAACGCCGTGTTCCGCTGGGGCACCTGGGGGGCCATGCCGCTCGGTGCTGCCGTCGGTGGCGTCCTTGCATCGGTCGCCGGTCTCCGGGCTCCGTGGATCGCCGGCGCCGTCACCAGCGGACTTGCCTGCCTCGTCGCCGCACGTCGGATCACCGAGCCGGTCCTGCGGGCCGCCTTCTCCGAGCAGGCCTCCCGCGCGGCCGCCGCCGAGCCCGGCGCACCGATGGACCCGACCCCCGTGGCCATCGAGCTCGACCCGCTCACCGAGCCGTTCCCGCCGCACAACGGGCGCTGGACACCCCGCGGCTGAGCGTCAGTCGAGGACGGGAGGGATCTCGGTCTCGAGGGTGACCTTGACCTGCCGGATGCGCCGGCCCTCGACCTCGGCGGCGGTGAACCGCCAACCGTCGTGGAGCACCGACTCGCCGGGATCGGGGACGTGCTCGAGGGTGCCGAAGAGGAAGCCACCGACCGTGTCCCAGTCGTCGTCGGGGATCGTCAGGCCGAGCAGGTCGTTGAGGTCGCTGATCGACATGCCACCTTCGACGAGGTAGTCGCCGTCGGCCAGGTGCTGAACCTCGTCGTCCTCGTCGTCGTGCTCGTCGACGATCTCTCCCACGAGTTCCTCGAGGCAGTCCTCGAGCGTGATCAGACCGGCCAGCGCGCCGTACTCGTCGGCCACGAGGGCGAGGTGGAACTTCTCGGCCTGCATCTCGCGCATCAAGCGGTTGACCGGCTTGTTCTCGGGGACGAAGCGCACCGGGCGAACGAGGTCGAGGAGCCCCTCGCCACCGCGACCCTCGCGCTCGGCCTTCAGGAGATCCTTGATGAAGGCGAGGCCGATCACGTCGTCGTCGTTCTCGCCGTCGGCCAGCACGGGCATGCGGCTGTAGCCGTTCTCGAGGGCGAGGTCGATCGCCTCGGTGACGGTCGCATCGTGCGGGATGCTCATGATGTCGGGACGCGGCACCATCACTTCGCGGGCGACCGTGTCGCCGAACTCGATGATGCTCTCGATGAGCTCGCGCTCCTCTTCCTCGATCACCTCGTCTTCGGCCGCAACCTCGACGATGCCCAACAGTTCCTGCTCGCTGACGAACGGACCTTGCTCGAGACCCTTGCCCCGGACGATCACGTTCGTGAGCTTGATGAGCATGTGCGACATCCAGCGCAGCGGCGGGAACGCCACCAGTGCCGCCACCGGGCGCGCCGCCATGAGCGCCGAGCGCTGCGGGTAGAGCACGGCGTAGGTCTTCGGCACGGCCTCGGCGAGCACGAAGAAGACCACCACGTTGAGCAGGACACCGACCACGACACCGAACGTGCCGAACATCCGCCCGGCGACGATGCCGGTGAGCGTGGCCTGCACGGTCTGGCAGACGTTGACGGTGAGCAGCAGCGGGTTCACCCAGCGCTCGGGCTCACCCACGAGGCGTTGGAGGGCCTTGCCCGACCGCATCCCCTTCTCGGCGAGCGACGAGGCACGCGGCTTGTTCATCCGCGACAGGCCCATCTCGGCGATCGAGAGGAAGATCAGCACCAGGAGGAGCAGAAGGATGATGACCAGCATCAGGACGTCGACGCTGGTCACGGTTCCGGTGGCAGCAAGCATCAGGTGGACGACTCCTCGTCGGAGTGGACCTGCCGGAACCCGTCGGGCACCGGACCACTCCAGTGGTGGGCGACGAGGTGGACCAGTTCGCGCTCGCGCATCCGGGTCGTCTCCTCGGGCTCGTGGTGATCGTGTCCGAGCACGTGGAGAATCCCGTGGACCACGAGCAGCGCGAGTTCGTCGTCGAGCGTGCCGGCGTGATCGGGCGCCTGACGGGCGGCCACGGCCGGGCACACCACGACGTCACCGAGGAGGAGCGGCATGTCGCCGGGGTCGGAGGGCGGACGGTCGGGACCGCGCGACGCTCCGTGCCCCTCGACGAGGTACTCGTGATCGGGGGCATCGATGGGGAACGAGAGCACGTCGGTCGGGCCCTGCTTGCCCATGTGCTCCTCGTTGAGCTCGGTGATCTCGCCCTCGCCGATGAAGATGAGCGACATCTCCGCGAGACCGCGGACACCTTCGTCGAGCAGCACCGCCGTGGCCAGCCGCTGCCAACGCTCGACGTCGATCTCGACAGCGCTCTGCTCATCGGCGCAGAACACGGTCGGCTCACCCTCGCCGCCGACCTTGCGGCGACGGACGAGTCGCGGACGTTCGATCTCAGCCATCCTTGCGCCCCTCGTACGCGGCGACGATGTCGGCCACGATCCGGTGGCGCACCACGTCGCCCGCCGACAGATGCACGAACGACAGCCCCTCGATGCCCGTCAGGGTCCGCTCGAGCCCCACGAGTCCGCTGCGGCCGTCGGGGACGTCGATCTGCGTGGTGTCGCCGGTGACGACGACCTTCGACCCGAAGCCGATGCGGGTGAGGAACATCTTCATCTGCTCGGGGGTCGCGTTCTGGGCCTCGTCGAGGATGATGAAACTGTGGTTGAGCGTGCGGCCGCGCATGAACGCGAGCGGCGCCACCTCGACCATCTGACGCTCGAGCAACTTCTGTGCACCCTCGGGTTCGAGCATGTCGTACAGGGCGTCGTAGAGCGGGCGCAGGTACGGGTCGATCTTGGCCATCAGGTCGCCGGGCAGGAAGCCGAGCCGCTCGCCCGCCTCGACGGCAGGTCGGGTGAGGATGATCCGCTGGACCTGCTTGGTCTGCAGGGCGTGCACGGCCATCGCCACGGCCAACCAGCTCTTGCCGGTTCCGGCGGGTCCGAGCCCGAAGGTGACGACGTTGTGGCGGATGGCATCGACGTAGCGCTTCTGCCCCGCCGTCTTGGGCCGGATCGGCTTGCCCTTGGCGCCGCGCAGGATGTCGTCGCCCAGCACCTTGCTCGGCCGCTCGTCGGCGCGCACCATGTCGATGCAGCGCGAGACGACGGCGTCGTCGAGGATCTGACCCTTCTGGAGGACCACGACGAGTTCCTCGAAGAGGCGGACGACCTGGGGCGCCTGTTCACCCACCACGTGGATCTCGTTGCCCCGCACGACAACCGTGGCCGAGGGGAACGCCCGCTCGACCTGTCGGAGTTGCGCGTCGCGATGACCGAGCAGGGCCGGCATCAGGTGGACGCCGGGCACCACGACGGTGGCGCCCGAGGAGGACCCGGCGAGAGTGCCGGAGTCGGCAGTGGGATTCATTGACACCGATTCCGTGGAACCATCGCCTCCACCGTAGCGAGTCCGCCGTGGATTGCCGCGCCAGAGCTCGCAGTGGGTGCGACGATGGGCGGGTGACCAGCCCTTCCGGCATCCGCTCGCGCCGCCGCGCTCCTCTCGGTGTCGTCGTGTTCACCTGGGCACCTCCAGTGCTCTCGTGGGTCACGACCGGCGCCGCAGTGGTCGCCGGCGAGACGGGCGTGGCTCTCGTGGCGGGCCTGACCGCCGTCACCTCCTCGGTCTATGCACCGTGGGCCCGTCGACGCTCCGAACGACGCCGCAACGCACTGCTCGAGAGCACCCAGATCGACGCCCTCACGGGTCTGCCGAACCGCATCCTCCTGCTCCACCGGATCGAGCAGTTGCTGCGCGGCTCGTGGAGCCGCGACGAGCACCCGAGTCTGCTCTTCATCGACCTCGACCGCTTCAAGAACATCAACGACTCGTTCGGACACGAGGCCGGCGACGAACTGCTGACCATCGTCGGTCGCCGGATCCGCGACGTAGTACCGGCCGATGCGACTGTCGCCCGACTCTCGAGCGACGAGTTCGCCGTGCTCCTCCCTGCTGCCACTTCCGAGGCCGCGGCCGCCCTCCTCGCAGAGGCGCTCCTCGTCGACATCCGCGAGCCGTTGGCCCTGCGACGCGGCGACGTGTTCATCACCGCGAGCATCGGTGTCGCGACCATCAGCGCCACCAAGAACTCGTCGGCCGAAGACCTCCTCCGCCACGCCGACAACGCGATGTATCGGGCCAAGGACGCCGGACGCAACGGTGTGGGCCTCTACGACGCCTCGATGCAGGAGCGCGTCGCTCACCGGCTCGCGCTCGAGACTGCTCTCCACCGAGCCCTCGAGCGCAACGAGTTGCAGTTGTTCCACCAACCGATCCTCGACATCGAACGGGGAGAGGTGGTCGGGTTCGAGGCCCTGATGCGGTGGCAGCGCGGCGAGGGCGAGCTCGTCTCGCCCGCCGAGTTCATCCCGATCGCCGAGGACAACGGCACGATCGTCGAGATCGGCGCGTGGGCACTCCGGGAGGCACTCGGCCAACTGCGCGACTGGATCACCCACGGGATCTGCCCTGCCGACGCGACGATGTCGGTCAACGTCTCCCCGCGCCAACTCGGAGACCCGGCGTTCCCCGACGTCGTCCGCGCCGCTCTCGACGGCGCCGGGCTCGGGCCGTCGTCGTTGTGGCTCGAGGTCACCGAGAGTCTGATGATCGGCGAACCCGAGCTCGCCCTCGAGAGCCTGCGCACTCTCGGCGAGGGAGGCGTCCGGATCGCGATGGACGACTTCGGCACCGGCTACTCGAGCCTCTCACTCCTCCAGAAGTTCCCCCTGCACCGCGTCAAGATCGACCGTGCCTTCGTCATGGGGGTCGCCGACGACGGCGCCGATCGCAGCCTCGTGCGCACGATCATCGCGATGGCGTCGGCCCTCGACCTCGACCTCGTCGCCGAAGGGGTGGAGACCATGCCCCAGCTCCAGGCGCTCGGGCAGCTCGGTTGCGGCAAAGCGCAGGGCTACCTGATCAGCCGACCCGTGCCGGCCGATGCGATGCGCAGCACGGTGTCGGGCCTCGCCCGGTTGGGCCACCTGCCCGGTATCGGACCGAACTGACCGTCACTTGCCGAGCCAGCGCCGGAAACGCTGGATCGGCGACGCGGACTCGTCGGTGGTGGTCGCTGCCGCGCGGGTCGGGAACTGCGTCGGACCCTTGCGCGGGTTCGCCGAGCCGCCGTTGCGGCACTGACACCGGTCGGCGCGCGGAACACCCGCCAGCACGGTCTCGACATGGGCTCCGCAGCCCGCCCACGTGGGCTTCTTGCACTGACGACAGGTCACACGACGGCACATACCCCCTAGGGTATCACTTGCCGAGGCGTTCGCGGGCCACGGCGGTGAGTCGCTTGTAGTCGACCTTGCCGTTCGGCGCCCGGCCGATCGTGTCGACGACGACGAGGTGCCGGGGCGCCTTGTAGTGCGCCAGGTGCTCCTTGACGTGCTCGGCGAGGACACCGAGCGTCGGTTCGGCACCCTCGGTCGGCTCGACCACGGCGCAGATCGTCTCGCCGAACCGGTCGTCGGGAATTCCGACGGCCACCGCGTCGCGCACGGTGGCATGGGTCTTCAGGGCCTCCTCGACCTCCTCGGGGAAGACCTTCTCGCCGCCGGTGTTGATGCAGACCGACCCGCGCCCGAGGAGCACGAGCGTGCCGTCGGCGTTGACCTCGGCCCAGTCGCCCGGGACACTCCACCGCTGGCCCTCGAAGGTCCGGAACGTCTGGGCGGTCTTGGCCTCGTCCTTGTAGTACCCCAGCGGGATGAACCCACCGACCGCCACGAGCCCGCGCTCCCCCGACCCGGGCTCGACCCGACGCCCGTCCTCCATGAAGACGGCACAGGCCGGCCCGATCTGGAACCGAGCGGTCTGGGTGGTGCCACCTGCGGTCGAGACCGACGCCCCCATGCCCACGGCCTCCGACGACCCGAACGAGTCGAAGATCGCGATGTGCGGCAGGTGCCCGAGCAGACCCTGCTTGTTCTCCTGGCTCCACATCACACCCGACGACGACATCATCAACAGGCTCGAGAGATCGTGGCGGCTCGGGTCGGCGTCGAGGGCCTCGAGGATCGGTCCGGCGAATGCCTGACCGACGATCACCAGCGAGTTGACACGGTGACGTGTGATCTCGCCGAGGAGTTCGTCGACGTCGAACGACCGCGACGGCAGGGTGACGATCGCCCCACCGAGGTTCATCGCGATGAAGCTCGAGAACTGACCGGTGCCGTGCATCAACGGGCAGGCCGACAGCATCACGAACCCGGGCACGGCAGGGTCGACACGTGCCGCCAGTTCGGCGACATCGGCGGCCGGGCCGATCCCGAGCACCGCCTGACCGCCCGCACCGAGCACGTTGAACAGGTCGTCCTGTCGCCACATCACACCCTTGGGCATCCCGGTGGTGCCGCCCGTGTAGAGCAGCAGCAGGTCGTCGGGGCTGCGGCCCCACGGACCACGGACGGGCCCGGCGACCCGCTCGGCCACGACCGCGTCGTAGTCGACGGCCCACTCGGGCACCGACCCGTCGGGGTCGGCCACGCAGTACCACCGCCGGACCCGCGGCAACTCGTGGCGGACACGCTCGACCAAGGGAGTGAACACCGAGTGGAACACGACTGCCTCGGCATCGGCATTGTCGAACAGGTAGACGATCTCGTCGTGGCCGTACCGGTAGTTCGTGTTGACCGGTGCCAGTCCGGCCTTGAACGCGGCGATGTAGGTCTCGAGGTACTCCGGACCGTTGTAGAGGTAGGCGGCGACCTTGGCCTGGTGGCCGAGACCCGCGGCCAGCATGTCGGCCGCCAGCGCGTCGGCACGGGCGTCGAACTCGGCCCACGTGATCGTCCGGTCGCCCTGGATCTGGCAGGGCCGGTCCGGTGCCGCAGCGGCGATCGCCTCGTACGCGTCCGCGAAGTTCCAGGCGGTCATGTCTCCCCCTTCATCAGCCGTCACCGGCTCCCCACGGGAGAGTCTGCCAGCCCGGGCAGGGTCGCACCGACGCGAAAGGGTCCCGACGGTCAGACCGTCGGGACCCACTCGTGGAGGCGACGATGGGAATCGAACCCATGTGGAGGGCTTTGCAGGCCCTTGCCTCAGCCACTCGGCCACGTCGCCGTCGGGGAACGATACCGGCGAAGTCGCGCAGGGCGACGCACGGATCGAACGCCGCCGCTACGGTCCGGCCATGCTCCGACGGTCACTCCTCCCCCTCGTCGCCCTCGCGCTGCTCGCCGCCTGCTCCGCCGACGACACCTCCGCGCCGACCACCGAGGCGGCCGCCGAGACCACCCCGTCGACGGAACCGACGACCACCCCCGCCACCGAGCCGTCGACGACCGCCGACACGACACCACTCACGATCGCTCCGGCGCTCAGCGAGTGGGAGCAGTACCAGGACATCGGCCCGTACCTCGTCGGCTCGACCACGCTCACCCTCGCCAAGGGCCCCTCGGTCGAGGTCTGGTACCCGGTGGCCCCCGTCGCCGGCGTCGCCGCCGCCGACATCACCTACGACGTGCGCGACTTCGTCCCCGAGTCGATCCGCGCCGTCCTCACGGGTGACGCCCCTGCCACGTACACCTTCTCCGGGGTGCGCGACGGTGAGATCGCCGACGAGACCTTCCCGGTCATCCTTTTCAGCCACGGTTTCACCGGGATGCGTCTGCAGAGCACCTTCCTGACGAGCCACCTCGCCTCGTGGGGCATGATCGTCGTCGCCCCCGACCACCCCTCTCGCGACCTCGCCAACGTCCTGAGCGGCAGCGCCAGTGGCGACCGCGCCGACGCCGTCGACGATCTCCTCGCGGCGCTCGAACTCGTGCTCGCCGATCCGCGACTCGGCCCTCACGCCGACCCTGAGCAGGTCGCCGCTGTCGGCCACTCGGCGGGTGGCGGCACCGTCCTCGGTGCCGCAGCGGACGACCGCATCGACGGCTACGTCTCGATGGCCTCCGGCGCCTTCTCCGCCGAAGGCACCACTGCCACGCTGCCCGAGAAGCCCTCGTTCTTCCTCGCCGGCACCGTCGATGCGGTGGTCCCAGCCGAGGAGGCCACCCGCCCCGCCTTCGAGGCCGCTCCCTCCCCCAGTGCGCTCTGGGTCGTCGACGGTGTCGGACACAACGGGTTCGACGACTTCTGCACCTTCGGCAACGGCACCGGCATCATCGGTGTCGCCGAGGCATCGGGTCTCGGGGCGCTCCTCGACGCTCAGCCGCATCTCCGTGCGCTCGGGGAAGACGGCTGCATCCCGCCGGCCGTTCCGGTCGACACGACCTTCCCGCTCGTCCGACACGCGGTCACGTCGTGGTTGCGCCACCTCTTCGGCATCGACGCGACGGCCCAGGGCCTCGACACCGTCCCCGCCGGCACCTTCGCCGTCGAGGTCGAGGTCGCCGTCAAGTAGTGAACGACGCCGACCGCGAGAAGATCTCGCGCACAATCGGCTCGAAGTACTCGAGCGGCTGCGTGTCGTAGTCGGGGTCGAAGGCCGCCTGATCCCACCGGAGGCAGAAGCGTTCACACGACGCGAACCACGGATGGTCGCGGTACGCCTCGCGGGCATCGGGGTCGAGACCGAGGTGGTGGCCGTAGTACTTCTGCTGGAAGATCCCGTGCATGTTGACCACCCAGGTGACCTCGTCGCGCACGTAGGGACGCAGGATCGCGGCCGCCATCTGCGAGTGGTTCTCGGGTGCCAGGGCGTCGCCGATGTCGTGGACCAGGGCGCCGACGACGAACTCGATGTCGGCCCCGTCGCGTTCGGCTCGGGTCGCTGACTGCAACGAGTGCTCGAGCCGCGACACGCGGTACCCGGCGAGTCCGTCGTCGAGCACCCGGAGTCCGTCGAGGATGCGGTCGGGCAGCGCAGCGATGTACTGCCGCTCGAGCCCGTGGAGGAACTGGTAGTCCTCACGGGTCCCGTCCTGCATCTGGATGAACGACACCTGTTCCATGTGCTGCACTCTACGACGGCACCCACACCGGGCCGATCAGATGTCTTTGTTAGTGTCCCGGCCATCGGCTGCGGCCGACCGACACGTCGGCCACGGCCGATCGGCATTCTGGGGGGAAAGCCATGACCACTTCGCGACGCGACTTCCTGCGCAACGCTGCCCAGATCGGCGCAGCACTCGGTGTGGCACCAGCGGTGTTGGCCGCGTGTGGTGGCGACGAGGCCGCCACGCAGACCGCCGACCCGATCGCCGACGGTCTCGAGCCCGAGAAGGGTCCGCTCCGGATCGTCAACTACGCCGACTACATCAACCCCGACGTCATCGCCGACTTCGAGGCGCAATACGGCGTCACGGTCGAGGTCTCGACGATCACCACCGACACCGAGAGCGTCACCAAACTCGCCTCCGGGGCGCTGAAGGTCGACCTCAACCACTCGATGTCGACGACCTCGGTCGGCAACCTCATCGCCGGAGGCCTGCTCCAGCCGCTCAACAAGTCGTACCTGCCGAACCTCGCCAACGTGGTGGCCGCCTACGCCGACCCTTGGTACGACAAGGGCGGTGCCTACACGGTCCCCTACACCTACTTCGGAACCGGACTCGGCTACCGATCCGACCGGATCGACCCCTCCCAGATCGACGAGTGGGGTTGGGACACGCTCTGGAACGCGACCGATTTCAAGGGGCAGATCAGCGTCCTCGACGACGAGCGCGAAGCCCTCGTCATGGCGATGCTCCGTCGCGGTCTCACCGACGTCAACACCGGCGACAAGGCCGTCATCGACACGGCTCTCGCCGATCTCCTCGAACTGATCGACCTCGTCAACGTCAAGGTCAACATCGAGGGGTACAAGGACATCCCCGAGGGCACGACCACGGTGGCCCACACGTGGAGCGCCGACATGATCACGGGGGCCGCCGGCTACATGCCGGAGGGCACCGACCCCAGCGTCCTCGGCTTCTGGCACCCGCCGGCCGGCAGTTACCTCGTCTCCAACGACAGCATGGGCGTGATGGCGAATGCCGAGCACCCGGTGCTCGCCCACCTCTGGATCAACCACATCACCGACAATGCGGTGGCCGAGAAGAACTTCTCGTGGGTCGGCTATCTGCCCGTGATCACCAAGCTCGACGCCGACTACGTGATCGGTGCCGGACTCGTTCCCGAGAACCTCCGCAACTGCGTGCCCACCGCCGAGGAGATCGCCAAGGGGCTCTTCCTCCGGCCTCTCGATCCCGACACGACGGCGCTCTACGAGCAGGCCTGGTCGACCTTCCGCGCCGGCTGACAGATGGCGGTGTCGCGTCGCCTCCGCTCGTCGTGGGCACCCTTCGCCCTGCCGGGCGTGGGCTGGCTCGTCGCGTTCTTCGCGCTGTCGGTGTACGCGGTGGTGGCCGTCGCACTCGGGCGGACCGATCCGCTCCTCCGCACGGCACAGCCTGCGTGGAACCCGCTCGACTGGGACACGAGTGCCCTCACCCGCGTCATCTCGCGAGTCGTCGGCGGCGATCTCGGCCACGTGGTCGGTCGCACCTTCCTGTTCGTGCTCCTCGCCCTCGTCGGCTGCATCGCCATCGGCTACCCGGTGGCGTACCACGCGGCCCGAGGAGCGCACAGGTGGCGAAAGGTTCTCCTTGTCGCGCTGGTTCTGCCCTTCTGGATCAGCTACCTAATGCGGATGATGGCCTGGACCAACCTGCTCCAGCCCGATGGCTACGTCAACCGTGTGCTCCACGCGCTGCACCTGCAGGGCGAGCCCCGCAACTGGCTCGACGGCGATTGGTACACGGTCGTCATCGGGCTCGTGTACGGCTACGTGCCGTTCTTCATCCTGCCGCTCTACTCGGTGCTCGAACGTCTCGACGGTCGGCTCCTCGAAGCGGGCCGCGACCTCGGCGCCACGGCCCGGCAGACCTTCTGGCACGTCACCCTGCCGCTCTCCCGACCCGGCCTGATGGCCGCCAGCGTGGTCACGGTGTTGCCGATGTTCGGCGACTACTACACGAACACGTACCTGACGAGCGGGTCGCCACGGACCGAGATGATCGGCAACCAGATCGAGTTCTACCTCCGCGGGTCGAGCCAGCCCCAGACCGGAGCGTCGCTGGTCCTCGTACTCATGGCTCTGCTGTTCGTCCTGATGGCGTACTACCTCGCGACGACGGCCCGCGAGCAGAAGGCGGCGCGATGACGCGGCGCCGATTCCCCACCCTCGCCGCCGTCACCTGGCTCTACGTCCTCTGGTCGTTGCTGCCGATCCTGGTGGCCGTCCGGATCTCGTTCAACAGCGGCAAGTCACGCTCGTCGTTCCAGGCACCGTCGCTCCGGTGGTACACGGGCGACCCGACCGCATCGGTCCTCCACGACGACAGCCTCCACACGGCCTTGTCGAACACGATCGTCCTCGCCCTCTGCACAATGCTCGTCGCGACGCCGATCGGTGTGGCGTTGGCGATCGGTCTCCACCGCTGGAAGGGCCGCACCGCGCAGGCGGCGAACGGCCTCGTCCTCGTCCCGATCGTGACGCCCGAGATCGTGTTCGGAGTCGCCTTGTTCCTCGTGTTCAGCCAGCTCTACACGGGCATCCCGCAGGGGCTCACCAGCCAGGTGCTCGGCCACGTGACCTTCACCCTCTCGTTCGTGGTGATCATCGTCCGCGGCCGCCTGACCGCCGTCGGCCGCGAGTACGAAGAGGCCGCCCGCGACCTCGGCGCCACCCGGTTGCAGGCAGTGCGCCTCGTCCTGCTCCCGCTCCTCGCGCCCGCCGTCTTCGCATCGCTCATGGTCGTGTTCGCCACCTCTGTCGACGACTTCGTGATCTCGTCGTTCCTCTCCACCGGCGCCGGCACCGAGACCGTCCCGATCCGGATCTACTCGGGTGCCAAGGCCGGCTCGACTCCCGCACTCAACGCCCTCGCCGTGGTGATGCTCGTCGTCACGTTGTCGGCCGCCGCCGTCGCCGGACTCGTCCTGCGCGCCATGCGCCGACGCACCGGTATGGGTGCCGGGCTCACCGAGGCCGGTGGGCTCGCTGGCCTCGGCGGCTGAGGCTCCCGCGACCCTGCCCGGCCTGCCACAATGGCCCCCTTGGAGGACATGATGACCACCACCACCGCACCCCGTTTCGTCCGCGCCGACGGCCCCGACAAGGTCACAGGGTCGGGCCGCTATGCGGCCGACCTCACGCTCACCGGCATGCTGACCGCCAAGTTCCTCTACGCCGGAGTCAGCCATGCGCGCATCGTCCGGCTCGACGTGAGTGCGGCACGAGCGCTTCCCGGCGTGTTCGCCGTGCTCACCGCCGACGACGTGCCCGACCACCGCTACGGCGGCTTCGTCCAGGACCGCACGCTGTTCGCCCGCGACGTCGTGCGCTACGAGGCCGAGATCGTGGCGGCCGTCGCCGCCATCGATGCGCCCACTGCGCAGCGGGCGCTCAACGCGATCGTCGTCGAGTACGAGGCGCTGCCGGTCGTCAACGACGTCGAGGCCGCTCTCTCGCCCAACTCCCCGCTCGTGCACCCCGACTGGGAGTCGTACGGCGGAGTCCCGGTGCTGGTCCGCAACGGCAACGACGCCTCGATGGCGAGCATCTCCAAGGGCGATGTCGACGCCGGCATGGCGGAGGCCGACGTCGTGGTCCACAGCCGTTACGTCGCCGACGGATGCCACGCCGCTCCGATCGAGCCGCGCGCCGTGGTCGCCCAGTGGGAGGGCAACAAGGTCACGATCTGGTCGAGCACGCAGGTGCCGTTCGACGCCCGCGCCGGCGTGTGCGAGACGCTCGGTCTGCCGGCCAACCGCGTCCGGATCATCGTCCCGCACCTCGGCGGAGGCTTCGGCGGCAAGTGCGGTTTCCACTACGAGTCGCACGTCGCTGCGCTGGCCCGTGCGGCCAAGCGGCCCGTGCGCCTGCAGTTCACCCGCCGCGAGGAGTTCCTCGCCCCCGACAAGCGTCGCGAAGGCATCGTCTACGAGCTCGAGACCGGTGTGCGCTCCGACGGCACCATCACGGCCCGCCGGGCGTGGCTGGCCATCGACAACGGCGCCTACACGAGCGACGCCGGGTTCTTCAGCCAGTTGGCCTGCATGCACGCGCTCGGCCCGTACCGCATCCCGAACGCTCACGCCGAGGCCCACCTCGTCTACACCAACCACCAGCCGAGCGGCTCGGTGCGTGCCCCAACGGCGCCCCAGACCTGCTGGGCGGTCGAGTCGCACACCGACGAGGTCGCCCGGGCCATCGGTATGGATCCCGTCGAGTTCCGCCTCCACAACGCCGTCGAGACCGGCGCCGAGGGCCCGAGTGGTCAGGTGTACGGCGAGATCGGCCTGAAGGAGTGCATCCGCCTCGCCGCCGACGGTGCCGGGTACGGCTCGGCGATGGCCGACGATGAAGCGATCGGCCTCGCCATCGGCTGGTGGCCGTCGTTCTCGGTGCCGTCCGGCGCCTACGTCAAGATCGACGGCGACGGCAGCGGACAGATCATCACTGGGGCTCAGGAGTGCGGCACCGGTGCCGTGATGACCCTGCGCCAACTGGCGGCCGACGAGCTCGGCATGAAGCCCGAGGACTTCGAGCTCGTGTACCAGGACACCAGCGTCGCCCCCTATGACATGGGCGCCACCGGCTCGCAGACCCTCTTCAACAACGGACGCGCCGTCGTGGCAGCCGCCACCCAGATCGCCCAGCAACTCAAAGAGCTCGCCGCCCAGCAGCTCGAGGCCGATCCGGCCGACATCGTGCTCGCCGAGGGAACGGCCTCCGTGGCAGGCACCCCGAGCAAGGGTGTCGCCATCACTGAGCTCGCCGCTACCGCCGCCGGTGGAGAACTGCTGATCGGCCACGGCTCGGGGATGCCGCCCACAGCCCCTGAGGTCACGGCCAGCACCTGCGTCGGCGACCTCGGCATGAGCTCGTGGGTCGCTCCGCAGTTCTCGTGCCACGCAGCACGCGTCAAGGTCGACCGCGACACCGGTGTGGCCCGTGTGCTGCACGTCAGCGCCGCACACGACTCCGGGACGATCATCAACCCGATCGGGGCCGAGGGGCAGGTCGAGGGCGCCGTCCTGATGGGGATCGGACAGGCCCTCACCGAGGGGACCCGCTACTCCGACGACGGACGCCAACGCAACGCCGGCCTGCTCGAGTACAAGCTCCAGACGTGCGCCGATGCACCGACGATCGACATCCGCTTCGTCGAGATCGCCACACCCGACGCCGGGCCCCGTGGTGCCAAGGGTCTGGCCGAGGCACCCAACGTGCCGACCCCCGGCGCCGTCGCCAACGCCGTCGCTCGGGTGATCGGAGCCCCTGTCCGCCAGTTGCCCATGACCGCCGAGCGGGTCTGGGCCACGGCCACCTCCGAGGAGGCACAGTCATGAGTTTCGTCATCGCCACCACCGTCGACGAGGCGCTCGCCGCCCTCGCTGCCGGTGCCCGACCGGTGGCCGGAGGCAGCGACCTCGTCGTCGGTGCCCGCCACGGCAAGGCGCCCCTGCCGTCCGACCTCGTCGCCATCGACCGCATCAGCGGACTCGACTGCATCGAGGTCGACGACAACGGCGCGTGCATCGGCGCGCTCGCCAACCACCACGCCATCGAAGGCCACGCCGTACTCGGCGCACGCTGGTCGGCACTCGCCGACGGCAGTGCCCTCGTCGGTTCGCCCAGCACGCGCAATGTCGGCACGCTGGGCGGCAACGTGATGAACGCCTCGCCGGCCATGGACACCGGCGCTCCGCTCGTGGTCCTCGGCGCCGAGGCCGAACTCGTGTCGGCCGCCCGCGGTTCCCGCCGTGTCTCGATGGCCGAACTCTGGACCGGCCCCGGTCGCACCAGCGCGTCGCCCGACGAGCTGTGCGTGGCCGTGCACCTACCGGCCCTTCCCGCACGCAGCGGCAGCGCCTACCTGCGGCTCGAATACCGCCGGGCGATGGAGATCGCCGTCGTCGGTGCCGCCGCGATGGTGACCCTGGCCGACGACGGGACCATCGCCGCCGTCCGGGTCGCGCTCACCGCCGTCGGCCCGACCATCGTCGAGGTCACCGGACTCTCCGGTGGACCGGTCGCCGATGTCGCTGCAGCGGCAGGCGCCGCCGCCTCGGCCCAGGCCTCGCCGATCAGCGACCTCCGCGCGAGCGACGCCTACCGGCGGCACTCGGTGGGTGTGATGGCCCGCCGGGCCGTCGAGGCCGCCGCACGCCGCGCCGCTGGCGAGACCATCCCCGTTCCCCTCAACCGCGCCGTCGGCATCGGAGCAGCATCATGAGCACCACGCCCCTCACCTCCCACGACGACACCGTTGGCATCTCGTTGCGCGTCAACGGCGTCGAGTACCCGGTGACGGTCGGTCAGGGCCGCAACCTGCTGAGCGTGATCCGCACAGAGATCGGGCTGACCGGCACCAAAGAGGGCTGCGACGACTGCGAGTGCGGTGCGTGCATGGTCCTCGTCGACGGCCGGCCGGTGAACTCGTGCAGCTACCTCGCCGCCCAGGCGCATGGTCGCGAGATCACCACCGTCGAGGGCCTCACCTGCGACGGTGAGATGCACCCGTTGCAGTGCAACATCCTCGAGGAGGGTGGCGTCCAGTGCGGGTTCTGCACACCCGGCATGCTCGTGTCGGCGACGGCACTCCTCGCCCGGACCCCTCACCCCACCGACGAGGAGATCCGCATCGGTCTCTCGGGCAACCTCTGCCGGTGCACTGGCTACGCCAAGATCGTTGCGGCCGTCCGTCGCACCGCCGAATCCTGACCGTCCGACGTCGTCACCGGAGCGTCGAGCGGAGAGCGACGAGCGCTGCGTCGATCATGTCCGACGCCCGCCGGTCGATCCGCTGCGGTGTGCTCGAGACGATGGCCACCACGAGGCGCGACTCGCGGTCGACGAACAGTTGCTGACCGCCCAGACCGAGGCCACGGAACTCACCGCGTGAGGGATCGGTGACCCACCACCCGTCGTGGTAGTAGGCATCGGGGTGTGTCGGATCGGCGTCGTACCCGACGGCGAACAGTGCGGCCAGTGACTCCGGGGCGGAGACGATCCGTTCGATCCAGGCCTCGGGCACCACCTGCTCACCCCGGGCCACACCACCGTCGAGCACCATCTGACCGAGCCGGGCGAGGTCGGCGGCCGTGGCGCACAGCCCGCCCTCGGCCGCCGGGAACCCGGTCGAGTCGACGATCAGGTCGGCGTCGTGGGCGGCACCGAGCGGCGCCCACAGTTCGGTGGAGACGACGTCGGCGTACCGGCGACCGGTCGCCCTCTCGATCACCCACGCCATCACGTCGGTGCAGATCGACTGGTACTCGTACCGAGCGCCGTGGTCGGCCACCTTCTCGAGCGAGACGATCCAGTCGCGGGTGTGCGACGGCAGGCTCACCGCCAGGTCGGCCGGCGTCGGGAAGGTGTACCCCGACACCCACTCGATGACGCGCCCGTGGCAGGTCGGGTCGTCCATGTCGTGCTCGTCGAACCGCACTCCGGCACGCATGTCGAGGAGGTGTTGGACGGTGCAGCCCTCCCACGCCGTGCCACGCAGTTCGGCGACGACCGACTCGACCGTGTCGTGGACCCCGACCACGCCCCGGTCGACGAGGATCCCGGTCACCAGTGCTGCCACCGACTTCGACACCGACATCAGCAGGTGGTTCGCCGACGGATCGACCCCCTCGTCGTGGTGCTCGACCACCACGGCACCGTCGTGCACGACGACCATCGAGTCGACCTGACACGCCGCCAACAGTTCGCCCAGACGGATCTCTCCGGCGGCGCACACGACGGGAAGGCCGTGCAGGAGGGCTGCCTGCGCCGGTAGCGCCCAGACCGGCCCGTGGCCCCGACCGACGCGGACCGTGCGGGTCAGCTCACGGACGTGGCGATACCCGAACCGCTGGTGCGGCGGGTCGATCCAGTTCGCGCTCGACACGCCGACCTCGCGCTCCGACGACTCATCGGAGCGCCGGGACGACTCATCCCTCATCTACGGGGTCAGTTCTCACGGGTCTCCCTCGTGTGGCCATGGGTGTCTCTCGCGCGGGGAACCCTCACGGCGACTATACGACACGCCGAGCGACCGACGTGGCGGCATCGCGAGCACAATAGTGTTCACGTGAGCGACTCTGGATCGTTGCCCGGAGACCTCCTCCCGCGTCTACTCTCTCTCTGACCGGCGATTCAGGAAACACCGGATGCGACACGGGGCGCGGCCCCGGACGAGAGGGGAACCCATGAACTGGGACGTGTTCATCACCTGTGCGGTGACCGGATCCGGCGTGACGGCGCACAAGAGCCCGCACGTGCCGGTGACGCCGCAGCAGATCGCCGAGTCGGCCATCGACGCCGCGAAGGCCGGAGCCGCCGTCGTGCACATCCACGTCCGCGAGCCCGAGACCGGTCTCGGGACCCGCACCGTGGCGTACTACGCCGAGGTCGTCGAGCGCATCAGGGCTGCCGACGTCGACGTCGTCGTCAACCTCACGGCCGGCATGGGCGGCGACCTCGTGCTCGGTGGCGACGAGGACGTCCTCCCCCTCAACCCCGACGGCACCGACATGGTCGGCGCCACCGAGCGCCTCGCCCACGTGCGCGAGTTGCTCCCCGAGATCTGCACGCTCGACTGCGGCACCATGAACTTCGCGAGCGGTGGCGACTACGTGATGGTCAACACCCCCGGCGTGCTGCGGTCGATGGCTCGCCAGGTGCAGGAACTCGGCGTCCGCCCCGAACTCGAGGTCTTCGACTCCGGCCACCTCGTCCAGGTCAAGGAGATGATCCGCGACGGCCTCCTCGACGACCCGGTGATGATCCAGCTCTGCATGGGCATCGCCTACGGAGCCCCCGACGACCCGCTGACCTTCATGTCGCTGGTGCACAACCTCCCCAACGACTGCGTGTTCTCGGGCTTCAGCATCTCGCGCATGCAGTTGCCGTTCGTGGCGATGGCCGCTCTCGCCGGCGGCAACGTGCGCGTCGGCCTCGAAGACAACCTCTATCTCGGCCCGGGCCAGCTGGCCACCAACGCCCAGCTCGTCGAGCGCGCCAAGAACATCCTCGAGAACATGAACGTGCGCGTCATGAGCCCCCAGGCCGTGCGCGACAAGCTGAAGCTGGTGAAGCGCTGATGAGCCCGATCCCCGGTCTGTCGACCGTCGGCCTCCTCGGCGGCGGTGTCATCGGTGGCGGATGGGCTGCCCGCTTCCTCCTCAACGGTGTCGACGTCAAGCTCTACGACCCCGACCCTGAGGCCCCGCGCAAGATGAACGAGGTCATGGCCAACGCCCGACGCGCCATCGACAAGTTGGTCATGCCGGCCCTGCCGCCCGAGGGCACGCTGACGTTCGTGGCCACCCCCGAGGAAGCGGCCACCGGGGTCGACTTCGTCCAGGAGAGCGCACCCGAACGCCTCGAGCTGAAGCAGATGCTCCTCGCCCGCGCCAGCACGGCCGCCGGCCCCGACGTCGTGTTCGGGTCGAGCACGTCGGGTCTGCTCCCCTCCGAGATGCAGCGCGACATGGTCCACCCCGAGCGCCTCGTGGTCGGGCATCCGTTCAACCCCGTCTATCTGCTCCCGCTCGTCGAGATCTGCGGCGGCAACGCCACCAGCGACGCCGCCAAGCAGCGCGCCGCCGAGGTGTACTCGGCGGTCGGGATGCGCCCGCTCCACATCCGCAAGGAGATCGACGGCTTCGTCGCCGATCGCATGATGGAGGCCCTCTGGCGCGAGGCCCTCTGGATGGTCAACGACGGCATCGCCACCGCAGAGGAGATCGACGACGCGATCCGCTTCGGCTGCGGTCTGCGCTGGTCGTTCATGGGCACGTTCCTCGTCTACCGGATCGCCGGTGGCGAGGCGGGCATGCGGCACTTCATGGCCCAGTTCGGGCCCTCCCTGAAGTGGCCGTGGACCAAGTTGATGGACGTTCCCGAGCTCACCGACGACCTGCTCGAACTGATCGTCTCCCAGAGCGACGATCAGGCCGGCACCGCGACCATCCGCGAACTCGAGGCACTGCGCGACGACTGCCTCGTCTCGGTGATGCAGGGTCTGCGCACCCACGACTACGGGGCCGGCCAGGTGCTCGCCCAGTACGAGCGGATGCTCGTCGAGCGTCAGGGCACCGTCACGGCCGGTGGCGTCGACGAGTCGCAGCCGATGCGGCTCCACGATGTCAGAGTCCCCACCGAGTGGGTCGATTACAACGGCCACATGAACGACAGCCGCTACATGCAGATGGCGAGCGAGACGATCGATCGTTACCTCGCCCACATCGGCGTCGATGCGGCGTACCTCGCCGGTGGGCACAGCTGGTTCACGGTCGAGAGCCACCTCAACTTCCTGGCCCAGGCCAAGGCGGGCGACCACCTCTACTGCACCGTGCAGCAACTGTCGCACGATGCCAAGAAGGTCCGCCTGTTCACGAGCATCCATCGGGCGTCCGACGACGTGGTGGTCTCGACCTCGGAGCACATGCTGCTCCACGTCGACACCACCGTCGACAAGTCGGCGCCGGCCGCCGACGAGATAGTCGCGGTGCTCGACCGGATCGGTGCGGCGCAGGCCCACCTCCCCGCGCCGTCGAACGCCGGTCGGGCGATCGGGACGCGTTAGCGAGTGCGCTTCAGGGGCCGGGCGTCGAAGCCCGGCCCCAGCCACCGCGAGGCCTCGACGAGCCAGGTCCGCTCGACACGTTCGCGGGTCACACCCCGAGCGCGCACCGTCAGCAGCGGGGCGAGGCCGTCGAGCAGTGCAGCGAGGACGAACATCACGTCCTCGGCCGAACCCTTGTCGGGATCGAACTCACCGGAGCGTTGACCGTCTTGGATCACGCTCCGTAGGGCGGCACGCCAGCGACGGTCCATGCGGTCGCGCTCGGCGGCCGCTGCCGAATCGCGGGTGGCGAGCACGCAGAGTTCGAGCCAGAGGCTCCAGTCGTAGTGGTAGAGCATCGCCTCCACGAGGATGCGCAGCGTGGCCGAGGCCGTGGACTGCCCCTCGGCCTTCACCGTGTAGCGGTCGTGGAACTCCTGTTCGCGCAGACGCAGTGCCTCGCGCAACAGGCCGTCCTTGCCCTCGAACCAGTAGAGGATCGCGGCCGGGCTCGTGCCCGCCGCGTTGGCGATGTCGACCACTCGGGCGTTGGCGTAGCCGCGCTCGCTCAGCACCTCGGCCGCCGCCGAGAGGATCTGGGCCTTCCTCACGTGGTCGAGCCGCGGTCGCGGCATGGCGAACTCCCTCGTCGTGATAGGTCTGGACAGCGTCAGTTCTTGGCCTGAACGAATCCTGAATGTATGTTTAGTCTATGACTCTCGTGGTGCTGCTCGGCACTCCCGACGACCCCCGCACCGGGACCGCCGCCGAATGGGCCACCCGCTATCTGGCCTCTGGGTTCGACGTCGCCAGCACCCACGCCGACGAGCTGCTCCCCCACGTCGAGGCTCTCTGGCCGGCTGCCGACCGACTCGGCTTGTTCGACGCCGCGTCGCCGTCGCGGCTGCGCACGCTCACCGACGGCGACACCTCGGCCGCCGACCTCGTCCACGTGCTCTCCGGCGAAGCACCCTCCGCTCGTCTGGTCGCGACCGCGGCCAGCGCTCGGGGCTGCTCCCCCGCCCACCTGCTCCCCGTCGTCCACGTCAGCGGTCCCGACACCGATCGACTCGCCGCGTTCTACCTCGACATGGGGATGGCTCCCGTCACCGACTCGACCTCCACCGAGGAGCGCTGGCGACTCGGTGAGGGCATCGCCCGTCTCGCCGGCGGAGACCCCGACACGATCCTCGCCGTCATGCGCTCGCTGCGACCCTCGGGCACCGGCGTCGGCGCCGCACTCGCCCACCACGAGGCCCGCCGCTTCGGCGCACGCAGCACCGCTCGGTGGCACAAGGGCGACACGGTGACCGCGCCGCTGCGGCTGTACTCGACCCCGGTCGAGCCCGAGTGGGTCGACTACAACGCGCACATGACCGAGGCGGCGTACCTCACCGCCGCCGGGTGGGCCAGCGACGCCCTCTTCCGGTACATCGGCGACGACGAGGCGTACCGCGCTGCTGGCCACAGCTTCTACACGGTCGAGACGCACATCGTGTACATGCGCGAGGTGGCCGTCCACGAGCCGATCGTCGTCGAGACCCACATGCTCGGGTCCGACGCGAAGCGCATGCACTTCCTCCACACGATGCTCCACGCCGACGACGGCGGGATGCTCGCCACCGTCGAGCAGATGCTCGTCCACGTCGACATGAACGCCGGCCGCTCGGCGCCGATCCTCCCCGAGGTCGCCGCAGCCGTGAGGGCGATCACCGCGGCGCACGCACACCTCCCCGTTCCCCCACAGGTGGGCAGCGTCATGCGCATCCCCGCGCCGCGCCCCACCGCCTGATCTCCGCACCACTCACCACCCGTCCCACACCAGGAGCCACCATGCAGTTCGAGTTGTCCGAAGAGCACCAGATGATCGTCGACACGGTTCGCGCCTTCACCGAGAAGGAGCTGATGCCGTACGAGGATCTCGTCGAGCGCGAGAAGAACGTGCCGGCCGATCTCGTCGCCCAGATCAAGAAGCGCAGCATCGACGCCGGTCTCTACGCCGCAAACATGCCGGTCGAGCTCGGCGGCGGCGGACTCGACTCGTTCGGGACGACGCTCGTCGACCGCGAGTTCGGTGCCACCTCGTACGCCCTCCACTACATCGTCGCCCGACCGAGCAACATCCTGCGTGCCTGCCAGGGCCAGCAGGTCGAGGAGTACCTCCTGCCCACGATCCGCGGCGAGCGGGTCGACTGCCTCGCGATGAGTGAGCCCGACGCCGGCTCCGACGTGCGCGGCATGAAGTGCATGGCCGTGCGCGACGGCGACGACTACGTCATCAACGGCACGAAGCACTTCATCAGCCACGCCGACCTCGCCGACTACGTGATCCTGATCGCCGCCACCGGCGAGGAGATGACCAACAAGGGGCCGAAGAAGAAGATCACCGGCTTCCTCGTCGACTTCGACACGCCCGGCTGCGAGGTCGTGCACGGGTACAACTGCGTGTCGAACCACGGCTACCACAACATGATCATCAACTTCGACAACTGTCGGGTGCCGGTGCGCAACATCCTCGGTGAGGAGCACCGCGGCTTCGACGCCGCCAACGAGTGGCTCGGCTCGACCCGCCTGCAGGTGGCCGCAGTGTGCGTCGGCCGTGCCCGCCGCGCCCTCGGTATCGCCACCGAGTGGGCCGCGACCCGCGAGCAGTTCGGTCAGCAGATCGGCAAGTTCCAGGGCGTGTCGTTCAAGCTCGCCGACATGCGCACCCAGCTCGAGGCGGCCGAACTGCTCACGCTGCGCGCCGCGTGGCTCGACGCTCAGGGTCGGGCCACCGACGAGGACATGGCGATGGCCAAGGTCTTCTCGAGCGAGATGTGCCAGTACGTCACCGACGAGGCGATCCAGATCCTCGGTGGCATGGGCCTCATGGACGAGTTGCCCCTCGAGCGGATGTGGCGCGACACCCGCGTCGACCGCATCTGGGACGGCACCAGCGAGATCCAGCGGCACATCATCAGCCGCTCGATGCTGCGTCCCTACGGCGCCTGAACCACCGGACAGGGCGGCAGCGGCCGGAGACGTTCGACGGCCGCCGCGACGCGGAAGGCCATCAGGTCGTCGTACGGCCGCGCCACGACCTGGACACCGGTCGGCACACCGTTGGGCGACAGACCCGACGGCACCGACATCACCGGGCACCGAGACAGCACGTTGAAGGGCACGGTCATCGCTCCGAGCAGGTGATGGACGAGGTGCTGCCCGCCGACGTCCATGCCGTCGAGGTACGGCTCGCCGGCGAGGTATCCCTCTGTCGCCATCGTCGGGCAGAGCAGGACGTCGTGGGAGCGGAACACGTCGGCCACCGGACGCCAGAGCGCACCCTCGCTCTCGAGGCCGTCGTAGAACCCGGGACCCTTCTGCCCGAGTTCGCGGGCGAAGGCCACCGTGTAGTCGCTGAGCAGTTCGGCGTGCTCGTCGTGGATCTGCCCGACCCCGGCGCCCATGATCGCCCGGAAGTGCGCCTGCACGGTCTCCCAGACGAACTCCGTGGTCCACGGGAGCGTGACCTCCTCCACGTGTGCGCCGGCCGCTTCGAGAGCGGCCGCCGTCGCCAGGGTGGCTGCCTCGACACCTGCGTCGAGCGGCCAGTCGCCGAGTCGGAGACACAGCGCCACGCGCAGGCCCCGCACGTCGTCGCCGGCGCGGGTGACAGCCGGAGGATCGGGCAGCGACACCGGGTCGAGCCAGTGCTGACCGGCGATGACTTCCTCGAGCAACGCACAGTCGGCGACGGTCCGGGCCATCGGGCCGTCGTGGCAGTACTGGTCGAGGTTGTACGGAGCGAGGGCAGGAATGCGCTGCCACGGAGCCTTGAAGCCGGCCACACCGCTGAGCGAGGCCGGGATGCGGATGCTGCCGCCGATGTCGCTCCCCGTGCCGAGCGCCGCGTATCCGGCGGCCAGGGCCACACCCGTTCCGCCCGACGATCCGCCCGGCGAATACTCGGGGTTCCACGGATTGCGGGTCACACCCCAGAGTCGGCTGTGGCAGTACGGCGTGCAGCAGAACTCAGGAGTGCTCGTGCGGATGTGGATGATTCCGCCAGCGGCCTGGATCCGCTCGATCACCGGGTGATCGACATCGGCCACGAGCGACTCGTACACGAGCGAGCCCTGGCTCCACGACCGGCCCACCATCGGGTGCTCTTCCTTCGCTGCGACCGGGAGGCCGTCGAGCGGAAGGGCCTCGCCGCGCACGTACCGGTGTGCGCTCGCACGGGCCTCGGCCCGGGCCTCGTCGTAGCGACGATCGATCACGGCGTTGTAGTGGGTGTCGAGCGCCTCGACCCGGGCGATCGCTGCGTCGAGGTGCTCCACCGGCGACACCTCCCGCGAGCGGAACGCAGCAAGGAGGTCGACGGCAGATGTCAGCGGGCCGATGGTGTCGGGCATGGTGAGAGTCTTGCCGATGCAGGGCATGGACAGGTTCCCTGACCGGCCGTTCAGGTAATGTCGCCGCCATGGCCGCTCCGACCACTCCCTCGTCGGGCGCCGCCGAGGGACGCCTCGGCCGGCTGCTCGCCCCACGCTCCATCGCCGTCGTCGGTGGCGCTCCTGCCGAACGCGTCGTGGCCCAGTGTCTCCGACTCGGGTTCGAGGGGCCGATCTGGCCCGTTCATCCGCGGCGCACGCAACTCGCCGGTGTCGAGTGTCTGCCCTCGCTGGCCGACCTTCCCGGTGTGCCCGACGCCGTGTTCCTCGGGGTCAACCGCCATGCGACGGTCGAGGCGATGCGCGTGCTGCGCGAGATCGGCGCGGGCGGGGCGGTCTGCTACGGCAGCGGGTTCGCCGAGACCGGCGACGGAGACCTCCAGGGCGAACTCCTCGAGGCGGCGGGCGACGTGCCCTTCTTCGGGCCCAACTGCTACGGCTTCGTCAACACCTTCGACCGGGTGGCGCTGTGGCCCGACGAGCACGGGTGCGGTCGTCACGAGCAAGGCGTCGCCATCGTCAGCCAGAGCGGCAACGTCGCTGTGAACCTCACGTTCCAGCAGCGCGGCCTGCGTCTCGGCTCGATGATCACCGTCGGCAACCAGGCCAACCTCGGCACCGACGATGCCATCGCCGCGCTCCTCGATGACGACCGGATCACGGCGATCGGCCTGTTCCTCGAAGCCGTGCGCGACGCCCAGCAGTTCGCCGAGGTCGCCGAGCGCGCCCATACCAGGGGCGTTCCGCTCGTCGCCCTCCAGACCGGACGTTCGGCAGCGGGCGCCCTGATCGCCAGCTCGCACACCGGCTCGATGGCCGGCCGGGCTGCTGCCTACGACGCTCTGTTCGCCCGCTACGGAGTCGCCACCGTCCGCACGCCAGCCGAGCTGCTCGAGACCCTCAAGCTGCTCGACAACGGTGGTTCCCTGCGCGGGCGTTCGGTCGTGTCGCTCTCGTGCTCGGGTGGCGAGGCGTCGCTGATGGCCGACCGCAGCGAGTCGACCTCGCTCGTGTTCGAGCCGTTCACCGGCGAGCACCGCACCGCGATCGAGACGACGCTCACCGAGTTGGTGTCGGTGAGCAACCCGTTCGACTACCACACCTTCACGTGGGGCGATCGCGAGGCCATGGCCCGCACGTTCTCGGCCGTGATGGACGGCCCGCAGGACGCCACGATGCTGGTCCTCGACGCTCCCCCGTCGCCCGAGAACGACCCGTCGTCGTGGTACGTCGCCGCCGACGCCCTCGCCGACGCGGCCACGGCCACCCGGCGGCGCGCCGTCGTGGTGGCGACGATGGCCGAGTGCCTGAACCCCGCGTTCCAGCAGCACGTCCTCGACGCCGGGCTGGCACCGCTCATGGGACTCTCCGAGGCCCTGACCGC
>Ga0172373_10002112_pt1 | contig 31047 bp, 19 predicted proteins | sample Lak10m_2_FD_114546 | JGI IMG/M metagenome (GOLD analysis project Ga0172373, IMG submission 114546) | Freshwater microbial communities from Kabuno Bay, South-Kivu, Congo - kab_092012_10m | ecosystem: Environmental > Aquatic > Freshwater > Lake | place: Democratic Republic of the Congo...
AGTCGCTCAGGCAGCACTGGCTGCTGCCTCGAACAAAGTCTTTTCTGTCGCATTGCCCGAATGATGGATGAAAACATCGCGAGACGGGAACGGGATCGTCAGGCCGCGGTCATCAAACCCGAGCTTGATCTGTTCGGTCAGTGCGAACTTCACGGCGTGAAAATCAGCACTGCGGACCCACGGGCGAACCACGAAATTCACGCTGCTTTCAGCAAGTTCCGACACCGCAATGACAGGAGCCGGTTCGGCAAGGACTCGCGGTTCCGCCGCCACAATCTGTTCCAGCATCCGCCGCACTTCTCGCAGCGGATCGTTGTAACTGCAGCCGATCACGAGATCGATTCTGCGATTGGGCTCGGCAGAGAGATTACGAATGGAGCCGCCGGTGATGGAGGCATTCGGCTGGATAATTCGAACATTGTCAGGGCTGAGCAGGATCGTGTTGAAGATCTGGATCTCGACGACGCGTCCGATCATGCCGGCCACTTCAATGGTATCACCAACACGGAACGGCCTGAAGAACACAAGCAGGACGCCGGCGGCAACATTTCCAAGTGAACCCTGCAACGCCATGCCGATGGCAAACCCGGAAGCAACCAGTACGGCACTGAGGGACGTGGTGTCGATACCAAGGCAGCTGAGTGAAGCAATGCAGACGACCAGCTGCAGAATGATGGAAGCGAAGTTGCCGAGAAACTTTGCCAGGGTTTCATCCATCCGGGCGCGGCGGGATGCCTGTTCGATCATGCGAACTGCCAGCCGCACGAGGATGCGACCGAACAGAAATACGGCGGCGGCGGCAGCGATCGCGGGGAGCCAGTGAGTCAGCACGCGTACCAGCATTTCGCGACTGAGGTCAGCGGTGACAGCTTCGCGCACCTGCTGCAGCAGATCCGGCGACTGTGCGGACGATGCAGTGCCGGCTGAGTCTGGATCCGGAACTGCTGCCTGCGGAATGAGTGCAAGAATTTGGCCGAATTTTTCGATCATCATCCCTGAACCTCTGCGACCTTCCTGGTCGGAAAAACAGTGCTGAGACCTGCGTCGGGCTGCCACCCAGCGGGTCGCTTCGACCGCAATTTAACCGGGCCTGTGTTGCGGGTAAATGCGGGATTTCTGTAGTTTTTCTGCAACAAAACTGCAGTTTCGACGGTCTTTGGGAGCAATCGGCGAAGTACTGCGGATTTTTCTTGAAAATCAGGGGGGCTCTGATCTCGTCAGGCGGCCGTTCGGAACTGCGATTTGCCAGCATCTGAGAAAAGTACCAGACGGTCAGTGTGACTCCGATTCCGATCACAATTTTGCGGACCAGGCGTTTATCCAGCCGTCGAGCCCAGGTTGCGCCTGCCCAGCCACCGGCCATGGCTGAAGCGATCATGGGGATTGCGAGGGGCCAGTGCACGCTGCCGTCATAGATAAAAATCACCATGGAAACGCCGTTGATGAGTCCGGCCAGTACGGTTTTTAGCCCATTGATCTGATGAATGCTGCCGGCATTCAGCAGGCTGAGGCTGCTGAGCATCAGGATGCCGATTCCGGCTCCGAAATATCCACCGTACAGACCAATGGCCAGCTGCATCGCGGTGACCAGCCAGCGGTGATCGGTCGGCTGCGATGCACCTGATGCCTGCAGCACAGCCGACAGTCTGGGCTGCAGAACGAACAGGGCAGTCGCCAGACAGATCAGCCACGGCACCATGGCACGAAACATCTGTTCGTCGCCGGCAACCACAAGCCAGGCCCCCAGTGCAGCTCCGAGGACGCTGGGCAGAGCCAGCAGTCTGGTCCAGCGCCAAAGTTCGCGAACTTCACGGCGGTAGCCCCATGAACTGGAGAATGAGCCAGGGCAGAGCGCTACGGTGTTGGTGCCGTTGGCCAGGATCGCACCGCTGCCCGGTCCGGAAATTGTTTCCAGTACGAACATCAAAGCGGGGAACGTAACCAGAGTTCCTCCGCCGGCGATCGCATTGATCGCTCCGCCGAGGGCAGCAGCGGGACACACAATCAGACAGGCCTGCCAGTATTCCATGAGCGGCAGCATACCAGAGTGCTGTCGGACGGGCAGCGCAAAGACCTGAAAAATGCGATCCGACCGGTTTTGGCAACATCTTGCGGCATTTATGGAATCAGATCTATAGTGCGGTCGTGCGTCTTGAGTCCGAGCCAGGTGCCAGCGAAGTTCTTTTGGAAGGTCGGCGATGAATGTGAGCAGAACGCAGTCGCCTGTGTCCGGTTGTCGCAGGCAGTTTCTGGCTGCCGGAGCGATCGGTGTCACCGCCGGCTGGGTGCTGCAGGCAGGTCACATCAGAGCCGATGAAAGCCGGGCAAAAACTGAGGCGATTGAGCTGATTCCGGCCACCGGAAACTGTGCTCGCGTCACGTACAAAAGCTCACTCAACGGCGTCCTGTCGACTCCGGACGGCCAGCAGCAGTCCGTTCTGACAGTGGTTGGCAGCAGTCAGTTCGAATTTGATCAGCAGCAGCAGGGCGGGGCAGCGGGTGAGCTGGAAGGCTTGCGGCTCAGTCGTCGTTACCGCAGGGCTGCGGTCAGCACGCGCGTCGGCAAGTCACATGAAACCTCAACGGTGTTGCCGGCCGCGACCAGCCTGATGCACGTCTGGGGAACCGAAGGCCAGCTGCTGCAGGTCAGTCCTGAAGTGCGGCTGACCAGATCGCAGCTGGATCTGCTGCAGTTTCCCTGCGATCCAGTGGCCGCGAACGGACTGTTGCCGCGCCGCAGCCTCGCTTCCGCCGACGAAAAGTGGAACTGCGATCCCTGGGTTTTTCCGCTGCTGGCGGGCATGGATGCGGCGGTTGGTCAGAGTGTGACCGGGAGCATCCAGCGGATCACGGAACAAGAGGCAACGATCAGTTTTGAATGTCGTGGCAGCGGTGCGGTGACTGGCTCGGCGACGGAGGTCAGTCTGACCGGCACGCTGCAGTTTGATCGAAAGACTCGCATGATTCGCCGCTTCGCAGCGGTGCTGAATGAAAATCGCAGTGCAGGACCAGTCAGTCCGGGGCTGAAAGTGCAGGCCGATATTTCGTGGACACAGGATCCAATGGAGCCTGATTCGCAGTTGTCAGCACTGATTCCGGCAGGTTTGCCGGAACCCGGCCGGCTGCTGCTGACACTGGTGACGCCCTGGCGACTGGTGCTGCTGCATGATCGCCGCTGGCATGTATTTCAGGAGACTGCGGAGCTGGTCATTCTTCGCATGCTGACAAATGGCGCTCTGACAGCCCAGTGCAACCTGGCAGCGGCACCGCTGATGCCGGCCGGAAAATTTACTGATGAAGGTAAGTTTCTCTCAGAGATTGAGCAGAAGATCAGTCCCTGGAAGGGAACCATTATGGATTCCAAAGTGGAATCTGACCGTCAGGGCTGGCGAGTCCATCATGTGCGTGCTGAAGCCGAGGTGCAGCCGGCTGTCGCTGCGGCTGCACTGGCCAGCACGAAGGGGGCTGACACGGCAGGGCAGCCTGCTGGTGTCAGTGCCACTGCAGAGAAACGTTCACTGCAGACTATTGTCTGGCAGTACTGCCTTTGTACGGCCAGGACGGGCGAGCAGTTTTCGATGGTTTTTTCGCATGCAGCTGAGGATGCCGCTGAGTTTTCCGGGGTACCGGAACAGTTTTTGAGTCGCATGTCCATCAGAAGTGCTCGCCCGGCCATCCCGCTGCCTCGCTGACCGCAAGGTTTTCCCTGAAATTCGACTCACAGTTCGGGAATTGTTGTGTGCTGTCCTGCCTGTGCGGCAACAATCGGTTGGGCTGGAGAAATCCCGGGAATGCCGACCTTGCCCATTCTGTACCAGTTGTCCTAGGATGCGTCGCCCGCTTGCGGGTTCGCAGGTTTTGTCGCGAAGCGTTTTGAAGAAAGCAGCAACGATGTCCAGGGGTAATCTTTGCGGTTTGTTTCTGGCTGCCTCCAGTATTCTGGCAGCAGTTGTGCAGGCCGGCGAAAAGGTGGAATTGTCGGCCGAAGACGGCAAGACAGCTCAGATGGTGGCCTCGATGGTCACTTCGCGGCACATTAATCACCCGGCAATTGACGACTCGCTGTCAGAAAAACTGTTCAATCGTTACCTGGAAGTCTGGGATCCGCAGAAGCTGTATTTCCTGCAGTCCGACATTGATCAGTTTGCGGTCGACAAGGACAAGCTGGATGATGGGATTCTGAAAGGTGATGTGGCTTTTGCCGCTGTTGTGTTTGACCGTTTTCGTGAACGCATGAAGGCTCGTGCTGAAAAAATTCCGGCGGTTGTTGATGCCGAACATGATTTCACAGTGGACGAAGAAATCCCGCGTGATGCGGATGATCTGCCGTGGGCTGCCAGCGAAGCGGAACTTGACGAGCGGTGGCGCAAGCGGATCAAGTTTGATCTGCTGATGCTGAAGCTGGAGGACAAGAAGGACGATGACCCGCGCAAGCGCCTGAAGACTCGGTACCGCACCAATCAGGTCTATATTGACCAGACGGAACCGCATGAAGTGCTTGAGTTGTATCTGTCATCGATGACACACTGTCTTGATCCGCACTCCAGCTACATGTCTCCTCAGACGCTGGATGACTTCGAGACCACCATGAAGCTGAAGCTGGAGGGCATTGGGGCCCGGCTGAAGTATGAAGACGGTTATACGACCGTAGAGGAGGTCATTCAGGGTGGTGCTGCAGCGGCTGACGGACGACTGACAAAGGGTGATCGGATCATCGGTGTTTCCGCCGACGCGACGGCCGACTATGTGGATGTTGTTGAGATGAAGCTCAACAAGGTCGTCGACATGATCCGTGGCAAAAAAGGCACGAAAGTCCGTCTGAAAATTCGCAAGGAAGCGGGCGGAACGGAAGAAATCGAACTGACTCGTACCGAAGTCAAGATCACCGAAGATGAAGTGAAGGGCAAAGTCATCGAAGCCAGTGACTGGACTCCCGGTCGCAAGGCAAAGATCGGTGTTTTGCGAATCCCGTCATTCTATCGGGATTTTCAGGGAGCCAATCGTGGCGGTGACTTCAAGAGTACCTCCAAAGACGTCAAGGTGGTGCTCGACGAATTCAAGCGGGAAGGTGTCGAGATGCTGATTGTGGATCTCCGCTGGAATGGTGGCGGGGCTTTGCAGGAAGCGATCGAAGTCTCTGGCCTGTTCATTCCGGATGGTGCTGTGGTGCAGGTGAAGGAGCCTGGTGACAGTGTCCAGACACTGGCTGATGAAGATGCCGATGTGTACTGGCGTCGTCCGATGGTGGTTGTCTGCAATCGGTTTTCTGCGTCAGCATCTGAGATCTTTGCCGGAGCCATCAAGGACTATCGGCGAGGCATTGTGGTCGGGGACCGCACAACTCACGGCAAGGGCAGTGTGCAGAACGTGGTACCTGTTGCCAGCCGCCTGTCTCTGTTTGCTCAGGATCGCGGGGCACTGAAGCTGACCATCAGCAAGTTTTATCGAGTGAACGGCGACAGCACTCAGACGAAGGGCGTCACGTCCGACATCACGCTGCCGTCACTGCTGAATGTGCGAGAAGTCGGTGAAGAATCGCTGGATAATGCTCTGGAATTCGACCGAATTGCTCGCGCCGAATATCGACAGTCATCAAATGTGAACGATGCCGTCGTGACGCAATTGCGGACTCAGAGCGAAGCTCGAGTCGCAGCAGATGCAGATTTTGCACACATCAGCAAACTGATTGGTCGTTATGAACAGCGAAAGGGCGACAAAGTAATTTCGCTGAATGAGAGCAAACTGCGGGCTGAAGAGGATGAACTGAAGCAGGAGAAAAAGGAAGAGGAAGAAGCCATGAAACAGGCTGCCGGCAGCGCTGACAAGGACATCTTCCCGCAAGACTATTACAACAAGGAACTGATCAATATCACGGCCGACTATCTGCAGGTGCTGACGAACATTCAGGCATCGCGCAAGTGATGTCGTCAGCGAACTGACAAGGCAGCGGGTTCAGCTTCTTCCAAAGTGAGCCGGCACATTGTGTCGGCTCTTTTTATTTCCCCGGAGCTTCTTCCTGCGAGCCTCCCCAGGACGGGAACGGGTCAGGCAGCTGCAACCAGGCCGGCGGACCCAGCCGGTACTCGTCAGGTGTCAGCTGGCAGGCTTCCAGGCTGCTGCGAATGGCTTGTTCGTCCAGTTCAATCCCGATAAAGACCAGTTCGTTGCGACAGTCGCCCGTTTGCGGATCCCAGAATTTCATGAGGGACTGTTCAAAACCTTCGATTTCAGGCCATTCTTCACGAGGCACAGCGGCCCACCATCGGCCGGCACCGTTCAGACGTGCTGTGCGACCGGCCTGCGACCAGACACCGATCCGATCGACTCGAGTGGCCAGCCAGAAGAATCCCTTCGATCGCAGCACGCCCGGCCATTCCCTGTACAGCCTGTCGTAGAAACGCTGCGGATGAAACGGGATTCGCGAACGGTATACGAAGCTGCGAATTCCATATTCTTCCACTTCGCTGGCACCATCGTCGCGGAGGGCCAGTTGCCAGCCGCGAGTGGTTTTTGCTCGTTCGAAGTCGAATCGATGAGTTCCGAGGACGGCTGAAGGCGGCACCTGACCGTGCTGGCTGCGAATTTTGCGAGCATACGGATTCAGGTGCTCAAGGAAACCTTCAATGCGAGCCAGCTCGCGGGCATCGACAAGATCGGTCTTGTTGAGAATCAGCACGTCGGCGAATTCCGCCTGATCAATCAGCAGGTCGGCGACTGTGCGGACGTCGTCGGGCGCTGCCTCGCGACCCTGAGCCTGCAGCTCTTCGCTGAGACGCAGGTCGTCAAGAAAGTTGCGACAGTCGATGACCGTGACCATGGTATCCAGCGAGGCCAGATCCAGCAGGGACTGATTTTCGGAAACAGCATGCGTGAAGGTGTCGGCCACAGGAGCCGGTTCAGAGATCCCGGTGGACTCAATCAGCAGGTAGTCAAATCTGTTTTCTCGCGCCAGTGCAGCGACCTCGGTCAGCAGGTCTTCACGCAGCGTACAGCAGATACAGCCATTTGATAATTCGACCAGTTTTTCGTCGGTGCGACTGAGTTTTGCTGCGCCGGTTTCGATCAGTCGCGCATCGATGTTCACGGCGCTCATGTCGTTCACAATCACGGCAACTTTCAGACCTTCACGGTTGCTGAGAATGTGGTTCAGCAGTGTCGTCTTGCCGGCGCCCAGAAATCCGGAAAGTACCGTGACGGGAAGCCGTCTGTCGCCGGCTGCGTGAAATCGAGTATCCGTCATGAACAATCTCGCTGACATTCTTCGGGGCAGTTATCAGTTGATGAGTGCCTCCCGACTGTAACAGTCTCACCGGCCTCTGCATATTCAACTGCGACCGCGCCGTAGTTATTTCGAATGCTGATGACTGCGGGTGGATTTCAATAGGTCTGAACCCACATCCAGTGCAGGCGCCAGGTTGCATGATGCAGCAGCAAGGCTGCCAGCAGCCATGCGGGGCCCCACCTTGTGCCGTCCGTCAGCCAGCGGCAGATCAGCAGCAGTGCTGCTGCGAATACGAGGAATGTGACTGCTGACTGCCACCCCAGAACGGCTCCGGCAAAAGCGAAGATCCACAGCAGGTCGCCTGAAGGAAGCAGTCGTTCATTCGGCATTCGAGTACGCTGACTGAACCACGAAAAAAACAGTGCGGACGCAGCACCGACCGTGATACCGGCACAGCTAAACTGCAGAGCAGTGACAACAGGGTCAATATGTGTGCGGCTGACGGTGGGAAGCGCCGGAACGGCGGGTATCAGGATCAGTGCTGGGAACAGCAGCGGACCGATGACGGCGAGTGCGAGCGTAAACAGCTGCAGTCGTCTCGGCAGTCTGAATCCGTCATGGATCATCAGCACTGCGGCCAGTGCACTTGCCAGCATGAAGCAGTGGAACAGGTACAGGCCGATCAGATCCCATTTGGCGAACATCACAGTCCAGAGGATTCCGCGATACAGATTGATGGTTCGCAGGGGCAGAGTTGCTCCGCCAGAGATCAATTGCAGAAAAAAGAACGTCAGGAAGATGCCTCCCGTCAGAGCTTCTACTTTTGGATACCGCTCAGATATGGCGGAATGGCAATTGCGGCAGCGACCGCCCAGCCACAGCCAGCCAAGAATCGGTACATTATCGCGTCGGCCGATAGCCGCACCGCAGCACGGACAGCGAGAATCGCCCGCTGCGATCGATTGCCCCCGGGGCATTCGCCAGGCGACTACGTTCAGGAAACTTCCGATGTTTGCGCCCAGAATGAAGAAGCAGAGAGTGACGAACGCTTCACCGCAGCGGAAGCCAATATGCTGCGGCAGCGTCATTCGCTCCAGTTGCAGCGCTGAACCCGGATAACCCCGACGGTACAGTTCGGTCGCAATCGGCAGACCGACACCCCACAGCAGAAACAGACCGACGATCGCAGACAAAACTCGCAGGCCATCACGTCGACGCCGTGATTCCGGAGAACTGTGGCAACCGTCTGCTTTTCGCTGGTCGAGGATGTCGCAGCAGAACAGTACAGCTGACAGCAAGGCGAGTACTGCCGGGGATGCCCAGCTGGAGACCAGCCACGCGGGTACGTTCTTAGCTGGCAACAACCACAGCAGCAGACCCATGGCGGTGACGAAGGCTGAGACACAGCCAGCTCGGACATCCCCCGCGAGTCCACCGACAGCTCGGAATGCCGTCCAGCAGCATCCAGTCACCATGACTGTGGCTGCCAGCGGGCTGGCAGTGCCGAACAACAGCCAGAGCAGTCCGATGGCCACTGAAAAGCACAGAATCCCCAGTGAGAGATATTCACCCGCCAGACAGGCTCGCAACAGGGTCGGCCGGATCAGCTGAGGAACTGTCGATGGTGTACCGTAGTCAGTGCCGCGCATCATGAAACTCCGATCACTCGCCCACTTCCCCGTCCTCCGGCAGCTCCCACGGTTCAAACGGATCATCAAAGCAGACCCACTGACCTGCTCCCGACTGTAGTTCCACATCTGTCAACAGGCAGGCGTCGAGAGCGTCAGCCACATCAGAACTTCGCAGATTCTGCCCGATGATCACCAGTTCCTGGCGACGATCGCCGCAGCGATCGTCCCAGATGGGCTGCAGTTCACTGTGCTGTTCCGGTGGCCAGTCATCCTGAGGAGTATCAGCCCACCAGACACCGCCGCAGTCGGCGGAAATCACAGATCCTGCCTGAGACCAAAACCCCGCAAGACGGGGTCTGGAGGCCAGCCAGAAGTAACCTTTGGACCGAAGAATCTCTGAAGACAGTTCATGTTCTGTCCAGAAGTTGTGAAATCTCTGAGGATGAAAAGGGCGACGGGCGCGGTAGACAAAGCTTGATATGCCGTACTCATCAGATTCCGAATGCTGATGGCCACGGGGTATCGCGAGCCATTCCGGGGCTGCCGCTGCACGCTCAAGCTGGAACCGGCCTGTGTTGAGAATCTCGGCCAGCGGTACCTGACCGCGTTCAGCTTCCAGCAGGCGGGCTTCAGGATTCATGAGTTTGAGCAGAGTGAGCAGTTCTTTGCGGAGCTGTGGCGAAACGAGGTCTGTTTTATTCAGGATAATAACATCAGCAAATTCGATCTGATCTGCCAGCAGCAGTGACAGATCCCGTGCGTCGTTTTCATCGAGCCCTGACTGGCGATCACGCAGTTCATCCCGGGAAGCGAAATCCGCGGGAAATGAAGCGGCGTCGACGACGGTGACCATTGTGTCGAGCCTTGCGAAATCACTCAGCGATCGCCCGTCGTCATCTGTGAATGTGAATGTTTCTGCCACCGGCATGGGTTCCGAAATCCCCGTGGATTCGATCAGCAGGTAGTCAAATCGGCCTTCCTGAGCCAGCTTTGTGACTTCCTGCAGCAAGTCCTCTCGCAACGTGCAGCAGATGCAGCCGTTCGACATTTCGACCAGTTTTTCCTCGGTCCGACTTAATTTTGCGGGGCCCTCAGCGACGGTGCGAGCATCGACGTTGAGTTCACTCATGTCGTTCACAATCACCGCGACTCGCAATCCGTGCCGCGACGACAGGACATGATTCAGCAGAGTAGTTTTTCCGGCACCGAGGAAGCCAGAGAGTACGGTAACCGGCAGTTGGTGTGAGATTTTGGGAGGCACCTGAAAGGCTCCGGTGAAGGATTACGACGGCGCGTCATGCTGGCTGGGGCCCGACAGGCTCCGTGCTCAGAAGTTATCGTGCTGCAGTCGCAAAATCAAGCTGAATGCAATTGGATTGCATCAGCATTCGGAGCAGTCAGAACATTCACCCTTAAGCAGGATCTCAGTGATGCGCCCGATAGTGCCGGAGCGTTTTCGCGAAACGCCGGTAAATTCAATTGGTTCAAGGCACTGTACTGATCCACATGTTGTGCAGATGAAATGGGGGTGCCGTCCAGCCGCAGGATGCTCTGGATCCAGTGCTTCAAAACGCCAGACGTGATCGCCAAGCTCAGTGCGGAGCACCAGTCCGGATTCGGCGAGGTCATTGAGATTACGAAAGACAGTGGCTTTATCGAAGCCACGCGGGACCAGTCGATCGGACAGTTCAGCGTGAGTCGCGGGTGACGTTGCTGCACGCAATTCCTGCAGCACCGCAATACGCGCGGGTGTGGCACGAATACCCGCGTTGCGGATTACGGAGCGAATACTTTCAATTTCTGCCTGCACCAGGCGACGCGACTGTCCTGCCATACCTGCCTCGACCAGCAGACCGGTGTGGAATTTATGAGTACATCATGGATCTTACAAGCGGACTGGCGGAAATGCACGGCTGAAGTGCCAGAATATCGTTTGCTCGGGTCTTCCGTGATGCCGACAGCTGCAAAGATCAGTAAAAACTGAATGATAGTTGCAAATGCATGCTAATTGCATCGTCCTCTGTGTGGGGCGGTGCGGAACGCTGTACTTCAGCAAAGAAGCGGGCTGGAGTCATGCTGTATGAGGGCTCAGGATGTATTTGGGGGGACGCTGTGTCTGCTGGTCAGGCGTCTGCTGGCCGGCGAAGGCTGCAGTCAGACGCCCCAGCCGGCCGAACAAACGCTGATGTGGCAGCAATCGACTCAATTTCGCAGGTGCCTGAGCGTCCCACGGTCGTCGCCACATTCAGTATTCTGGCTGATTGGGTGCGTCAGCTGCCGGCGACGCGATAGCCCATACGACTCTGACCGGTCTGGTTGTGGCATGGCTTTACGGCTGGGCGCTGTTCTTTGGTGCGGGGCTGGCAGCCTTGTGCGCTGCGCCGGGGATCGCCTGGATCAGTCGGGGCAGGGTGGTGCGTGAGGATGCGGCGATTGGTGTGCTGCATTTCGGAATGTTCGCACTGGGGGTGGTGCTGATCAGCAGAACTCGCAGCGGCCGCGATTTTTCACCTACGCTGATCGGGAACTTGCTGGGAGTCAGTGAGGCGGACCTGTTGTCGATGTTGGTGTCTGCGCAGGGGTGCTTTGGGTACTGCGGCTCTTGTGGAAGGAAATCATGCTCACTGCTCTGGATCCGGAGCATGCCCGAGCAGCGGGATTTTTGATGATTGCATTCGCTTGAGTCTGCTGCGCTGTTGCTGGCGATGTCCGTTGTGACGGCTATTCGGACCGTGGGCGTCGTATTGACATCCGCTATGCTCGTAACCCCGGCTGTCGCTGCCGGTCAGCTGACTGGGAGTCGTCGCTGGCTGTTTGTCCTGTCTAAGCTGATCGTTTGTGTCAGCTGCACGACGGGTTTATGTCTGGCAGGGCGCCTGCAGATTTCCTCGGGAGGCGCCGTAGTGCTGGTCTGTACCCTGTTGTTTGTGCTTGCTGCCATCGCTTGCCGGCTTCAGTTTTTCTCGGGCTCCTGCGAACCTGACCGCAGGTGTTTGTTTGCACAGAGGGCTGTGAGTTCGGTAGATTAAACACGCACGCTGCGGCACAAGAGTATTCTGTTTTCGTCTGGTCGGCAGAAGCAGAATAGTCGTGGCGGTGCTTTCAGCATCATCCTTCGTCATTCTGAATGCCGACCAACATGCATGTTCACGACCATACACACGAATTGACTCTGGGGCTCAGTTTTTTTCTGGGAGCTTTGCATGCTCTCGAGCCCGGTCATGGCAAAACGGCCTTGCTGGCCGTCATGCTGGACGGCCAGCGGAATGTGTGGCATCCCTTTGTTATGGGGATTTCCACCGCGGCCGCTCATTCGGTTTCCATGCTGGCAATTATCTTCGGTGTGCAGCTGACGCAGTTCTTTATGTCGGCAGGTGATCAGGATCGCACATTCACATCGGCTCTGCAGTGGATCAGTGCTTCGATTGTCATGGTCGTCGGGTTGGCAGCTCTGCGAAACAGTCTGCGCGGCAGGGACTGTTGTGCTGGTGATCATCAGGATCTGTGCTGCGGCGAGTCTGGTTCGGCGGTGGTCGTCCTTCAGCCGGCCTCGCCCGGATCAGGACTCCTGACAGTCCTGCCCGACTCGGGGGCTGGACAACAGTTCGAGGTGAAGGTACCCGCACGAACAGCCGGTCTGCGACCAGCAGTTCTGCTGGGTTTTGCGGTGGGACTGGTGCCATGCCCCACTGCGCTGGCAGCCTGCTTTTCCGGGCTTGCGGCCGGTGATCGAGTGGCCGTATATGCGACCACGGGGTTGTTTCTGGTCGGGATAGCCTGTGCGCTGGCGATATGTGGCATGGTTCTGCAGTTCGTTGGGAATCGTGTGCGGCAGCAAACAGCGTTTTTGAGAGCGATTCCCTGGCCTGTCATTCGAGCTGCAGTGATCCTGGGAACCGGAACTCTGTCCTGTCTTCGCCTGTTTGTTTACGCGTAACAGATTCTCAGAAACTCCGGCTTCATCCCACGTATTGCCTGCAGCGGCATTGACTGTCTGACGGTACCCGGTCAAGCTGTTTTGCAGGTGATGTCCGAGTGCAGTTCAGTGAGGGGTATTGTATGTTTTCCGGAAGCATGTTTCCGGCCAGTCGGCATTTGCTGGATCGGCGCGGCTTTCTGGGTAACTCCGTCCAGATGCTTAGTGGTATTGCCTGTGCCTCTTTGCTGTCACAGCAGGGATTGCTGCTGGCCGGGGATGAGCAGCTGGGCACGGTCAGCGGCAAACCGCCGATTCGGCCGCAGATCGATGCTGCGCATCCGTTTGCCGACCGTCCTGCGCATCAGCCTGCCGCAGCGCGACGTGTGCTGGTGATTTTCTGTTCGGGTGCCTGCAGTCACCTGGACACGTTTGATTACAAGCCTGAGCTGTGGCGTCGGCACGGGCAGCCGATGCCGGGTGGCGAAAAGCTGGTCACGTTTCAGGGAGAGCAGGGTAATCTGACTCGCAGTCCCTGGCAGTTTCGTCCGCGCGGCCAGTCCGGCAAGATGATATCGGATCTGCTGCCGCAGCTCGGATCTCTGGCGGATCAGCTGTGTTTTCTGCATTCGGTGAAGGGCAAAACGAATACTCACGGGCCCGGTGAAAACTACATGTCGACCGGTTTCACGCTGGATGGTTTTCCCAGTGTGGGTTCGTGGGCGACTTACGCTTTGGGCAGTGAGAACGAGAATCTGCCGGCCTATGTGGCCATCCCGGATCCTCGCGGAGTACCTCAGAATTCCATCAACAACTGGGGCCCCGGCTTTCTTCCGGCAGCTTTTCAGGGGACGGATTTCAATACGTCGAAGCCGATTCGGAATCTCTCAGTTCCAGCGGGTGTTACGGAGGGGCGTGATCAGCGGACGCGGCAGTTTTTGCGTCGGCTGAATGAGCGTCATCTGCAGCAGTTCCCTGGTGACTCGGAGCTGGCCGCGCGAATTTCCAGCTACGAACTGGCGGCCAGTATGCAGTTAAGTATTCCTGGCATCACGGACATCAGCAGTGAAGCTGAGACGACATTGCGTGCCTACGGCGCTGACGATACCGAGAATACTCTGAAGGCAGACTACGCGAAGAACTGCATTCTGGCCCGGCGGCTGCTGGAACGCGGTGTGCGATTTGTCCAGCTGTTCAATGGCGCGTACCAGACCGGTGGCGAGGGGGCCAGTAACTGGGATGGTCACAAGGTGATTCAGCAGCAGTACGGCGTGCACGGTCCGATTTTTGACCAGCCCACTGCGGCTTTGGTGCGTGATCTGGGTGAGCGCGGGCTGCTGGAGGACACGCTGGTGGTCTGGTGTACGGAATTCGGTCGCATGCCGACGTTTCAGAAGGGTGCCAGCGGTCGGGACCATAACCCGGAAGGTTTTACCTGCTGGCTGGCCGGTGCCGGAGTGAAGGCTCCGTTTTCCTTTGGGGCCACTGACGAGTTCGGTTATCGGGCAGTTGAGGATGTGGTGTCTGTGCATGATTTTCATGCCACGATCCTGCACCTTCTGGGGCTGGACCATGAGCGTCTGACATTTTACTACAACGGTCTTGAACGTCGTCTGACGGACACAGAGGGCCGGGTGGTGCAGGCTGTTTTGACTGAATCTGTGTGACGTCAGCGATTCAGCAGGCTGCGATAAAGTTCCAGATGTCGGCTGATCATCTGCTGCGGACTGAGCTGATCGCGGATGAACTGTGCGGCCTGTTCGGTCAGTTTGGCTGTGCGTTCGGGATTTCGCTGCATGCGGAGCAGACAGCGGGCGATTTCGGGGCCTGATCCCACCGGAAACAGGGCTCCCGTTTCGCCGTCGCGAATCAGTTCTCGATTGGCGTCGATGTTGCTGGCTGCACAGGGGATTCCGGCGGCCATGGCTTCCATCAGGCTGTTGGACATTCCTTCAAACTCGCTGGGCAGTACCAAGGCGTCCAGAGCCGGCAGCAGCTGGCTGGCATCTTCCCGGTGACCGGCGAAGACCACCTTGTTGCGGCAGTCGAAGCCGGCCAGCAGTTGTTTCAGCCGCTGTTCCTCCGGGCCCTGTCCGATCAGCACCAGCTGTGAATCTTCGCTGACCTGATGCAGCAGCTGGAAGGCCCAGATCAGGTCGTGCAGTCGTTTTTGCGGTGCCAGTCGTCCGATGAAGCCAGCGACAAACGCGGAATCTCGCAATCCCAGCAAGGCTCGTGCTGATGCGCGTGAATGTGTGGCTGGTTCCGGGGCAGTACCGTTGGGGATCACGCTGATGCGGTCTGCGGGAACTCCCAGGCTGCGATAGAAGCTGGCGACACTGCTGGAATTGGCGGTGAGGCGGTGTGCGCGAGTGGCGAGCCGTTTGTCGAGCCACAGCTGCCAGGGGGCTTTCCATGAATCAACGCAGCGTTCGCTGACGATCAGTTTTGTCTTTGCAGGAGCGATTCCGGGGAGTCGCACAAGCGTGTTGGCAGAGAACAGGAAGGACTGCACGATATCGGGCTGCAGTTCCCGCAGCGCAGATCTCAGTCGGATGGCGGCGCTGATGTCAAAGCGGCTGGTTTTGTGCAGAATGCTGACGGGTATGCCGGCATTCTGCAGTGTTTTTTCGTAGCGTCCGCCGCGATCTAGGGCAAAGACATGAGTTTGTACTTCGTGCTGAGGCAGTCCGCAGGCCAGCAGGCTGAGTTGTCGTTCGGCGCCTGACTGATCGAGAGTGGGGATAACGAATGCGACACGGAACACGCCGAGAGATCTCCGGGAGTTTTGCAGCAGCGGATGTGGATTAGCGGCCACGGTTTTGGGATCCTGGCGAATTTCCGCAGTTCTCGAAACCTGCAGTGGCAGCAGAATTAGTCAATTGCATGAAACTTCGCCGAAACCGGGATCTGTGTACGTGTCAGGGCCTCGTTTCTTGATTGCAGCGGAATTCCTGGTAATCTGTCGCAAATTTGCGCGGAGTTTTTCCGTACCCGAGTGAGTTCTCAGGGCGGGCCGGGCAGAAGCTGATGGTTTTTTCCATTGGAACTGTTGACCGGTCTTCGCTGTTTTTGCGCGCCCTCGGGGGCGGTTGTCGTCAATTCAGGAAGGACACCCTGCGGTGCCACGTCGAGACGATCTCAGGAAGATCCTGATTATTGGTTCTGGTCCGATTGTTATCGGGCAGGCCTGTGAGTTTGATTATTCCGGCACTCAGGCCTGCAAGGCGCTGCGTGAGGAAGGTTACGAGGTGGTGCTGGTCAATTCGAATCCGGCCACCATCATGACGGATCCGCAGACTGCTGATCGAACCTATATCGAACCGATTACGTGGCAGTACGTCGAAGAGATCATCCGGGTAGAACGTCCGGATGCGCTGTTGCCGACGCTGGGCGGACAGACCGGTCTCAATACCGCCATGGACCTGTTTCGTCACGGTGTACTGGAAAAGTACGGCGTCGAGATGATTGGTGCCAAAGAAGATGTCATTCGTCGTGCTGAAGAGCGTGAAGCGTTCAAGCAGACAATGCTGCAGATCGGTCTGGACGTGCCGCGCAGCTTTACTGTGCACAACATCGAGCAGGCTCGCGAAGCCGTACAGCAGATTGGCCTGCCGATCATCATTCGGGCCAGCTTTACGCTGGGTGGTACCGGTGGCGGGATCGCTTACAACATTGAGGAGTTCGAAGACAAAGTTCGTCGCGGTCTGGCACTGTCGCCGATCAGCGAAGTGCTGCTTGAAGAATCCATTCTCGGCTGGAAAGAGTACGAGATGGAGGTGATGCGCGACAACGCCGACAATGTCGTGATCATCTGTGCGATCGAGAACTTTGATCCTATGGGAGTCCACACTGGTGATTCCATCACGGTGGCTCCTGCACAAACCCTGTCTGACCGTGAATACCAGCGGATGCGTGATGCCACGATTGCTGTGATGCGTGCGATCGGCGTCGAAACCGGTGGTTCGAATGTGCAGTTTGCCATCAATCCGGACAATGGCCGGATGGTGGTGATCGAGATGAATCCTCGCGTCAGCCGTTCCTCGGCCCTGGCCTCAAAAGCCACCGGCTTTCCGATTGCCAAAATTGCAGCCAAGCTGGCAGTCGGATATCGGCTGGACGAGATCAGCAACGACATTACTTGCGAAACGCTGGCCTGTTTCGAACCGACGATCGACTATGTCGTCACCAAGATTCCTCGCTGGACCTTCGAGAAGTTCCCTGAAGCCGATCCGACTTTGACTGTGCAGATGAAGTCTGTCGGTGAGACGATGGCGATTGGGCGGACATTTCGGGAATCACTGCAGAAGGCCTTGCGGGGCCTTGAAATTGGTCACTTCGGGCTGGGTGGCGGCAAGAAGGATCTTTGGGGCACAAGTCAGCAGCCTGCTTCGGATGAAATTCTGAGCAAGCTGGCGATTCCAAATGCCGAACGAATCTTCTACCTGCGGTATGCATTGAAGCAGGGAATGACGGTCGAGCAGATTCACGAAATCACTGATATCGACCCGTGGTTCCTGCGCAGTATTGAGCAGATCGTGCAGCTTGAGACCGAGGTGCGCGGGTATCAAAGGCTTGAGGATGTGCCTGAAGAGCTGCTGCGTCGATTGAAGCGAAACGGTTTTTCAGACGAGCAGTTGGCGGGCTGGCTGGGCTGTGGTCAGCTGGATGTTCGGAAACGTCGCCTGCAGCTTGGAATTGTGGCAACCTTCAAGCAGGTGGATACCTGTGCGGCCGAGTTCGAAGCGTTCACGCCGTACTATTATTCCACCTACGAGCAGGAGGATGAAACTCCGGCAAAGCGTGACGGGGTGCGGCGGGTCATGATTCTTGGGGGGGGCCCCAATCGGATTGGTCAGGGGATTGAGTTTGATTACTGCTGCTGTCAGGCAGCCTTTGCTCTGAGAGACCTGGGCATTGAAAGCATCATGGTCAACTCAAATCCTGAAACCGTATCAACCGACTATGACACGTCCGACCATTTGTTTTTCGAGCCTCTGACGACTGAAGACGTGCTGAACATCTGGGACCGCATGAGTCCTGATGGTGCGATTGTGCAGTTCGGCGGGCAGACTCCGCTCAATCTCGCTCGCGGCCTGGAGGCCGCCGGTGTGAAGATTATTGGTACCAGTCCGGACATGATTGATGCGGCGGAGGACCGCAAAAGGTTTCAGGCAATTCTGGATGCTTTGCAGCTGCATCAGCCCCCGAACGGCACGGCCATCAGTACGGAAGGTGCCTGTACGATTGCCAATCGAATTGGCTATCCGGTGCTGGTACGTCCCAGTTACGTACTGGGCGGTCGCGGGATGGAGATCTGTTATGACCAGCAGAGTCTTGAGCGTTACATGGGGGCTGCGGTTGAGGCATCGGCTGAGAAGCCTGTGCTGATTGACAAGTTCCTGGAAGATGCGATTGAAGTTGACGTCGACGCAATTTCTGACGGTGAGACCACGGTGATCGGCGGTGTGATGGAGCATATTGAGGAAGCCGGAGTGCATTCCGGGGACTCAGCCTGTGCTCTGCCGCCATACTCACTGCCGGCACCCGTGGTTAATGAAATTCGTCAGGCGACTCACAAGCTGGCCGCTGCCCTGCAGGTTCGCGGTCTGATGAATATTCAGTTCGCGGTGAAGGCAGAAGGTGACCAGTACACAGTCTACATTCTGGAAGTCAATCCTCGAGCCAGTCGGACGTCGCCGTTCGTGTCCAAGGCGATTGGTCATTCGCTGGCTCGCATTGCCGCCAAGGTGATGGTCGGGATTTCGCTGAAAGAGCAGGGGTTCACCACAGAAGTTGTGCCGGCCTACACATCTGTTAAGGAAAGTGTGTTTCCGTTCAGCCGATTTATGGGTGTGGACATCGTTCTTGGGCCGGAGATGCGGTCGACCGGCGAGGTCATGGGCATCGACTCAGACTTCCCGCTGGCGTTCGCCAAGTCTCAGCTTGCCGCCGGAACCAGGCTGCCGATGCAGGGACGCGTCTTTGTCAGCATCGCTGCTGGTCGCAAGGAACGGATGATCGAGCCTGTCCGGAAACTGCAGCAGATGGGTTACCGGATTGTCAGTACCAGCGGAACGGCGAAGGTCTTTCAGGAGGCTGGAATTACGGTTGAAGTTGTGAAAAAGCTTCACGAAGGTCGACCGAACCTGCTGGATCAGATGGCGAATGGTGAAATTCAGATGATCCTGAATACTCCCAGCGGCAAAGGGGCTCGTACCGACGAAGGCCGGATTCGTGCCGCATCTGTGACCTATGGCGTCCCGTGCGTGACGACACTGCCCGGGTGCCTGGCTGTGGTCCAGTCGCTTGAAGCACTGCGGGATCAGCCGAATCCGCGAGTGAAGGCGATTCAGGACTGGATTGGCTGAGCAATAAACTCTGCGAGGCTGGTGTCCTGTTCAGACACCAGCCTCGAGTTTTTTATCAGGAGTGAATGGCTCGTTTGTCGACGGCCATTGCCGCTTCCTTGACGGCCTCGGACAGGGTTGGGTGTGCATGGCAGCAGCGGGCAATATCTTCGCTGCTGGCTCCGAACTGCATGGCCACGGCTGCCTCGTGAATCAGTTCGCCGGCATGAGTTCCAATGATGTGCACTCCCAGCACTCGATCTGTCGCTTCGTCAGCCAGCACCTTCACGAATCCGTCAGTGTGTCCGGCGGCACGAGCGCGGCCGTTGGCGGCAAACGTGAACTTACCTGAGCGATACTTGATGCCGGCAGCCTGCAGAGCATCTTCGTTGGCACCGGCCGAGGCGATTTCCGGTTCAGTGTAGACCACTGCGGGAATGATGGCGTAGTTGATGTGGCCGTGTCCCGTGGCCATCTTTTCGACACAGGCGATGCCCTCTTCTTCGGCTTTGTGAGCCAGCATGGCACCACCGATGACATCGCCAATGGCGTACACGCCGGCGGCTGTGGTTTGGTAGGAAGAATTCACCTGAATGAAGCCGCGACGGTCAGCGGTGACCCCGGCAGCCTCCAGTCCCAGATTGTCAGTACAGGGCCGACGACCCACAGCTACCAGGACTCGATCGCACGTCAGAGGTTCAGCTCCGTCTATGGACACTGTGCACTGGCTGCCGACTGCAGTAACACCAGTGACTTTTGTACCGAGGCGGAAGATGATGCCCTGCTTTTCGAAGATTTTGCGAGCTTCCGTGGCCACCTGTTCGTCGATTCCGGGCATGATTCGAGGCAGGTATTCCAGGACCGTTACTTTGGCTCCCAGCCGACGCCAGACCGTGCCCAGCTCCAGCCCGATCACTCCGCCACCAATCACCACCAGATGCTGCGGCACTTCGGGCCAGGCCAGCGCTTCCGTGCTGGTGCCAATGCGGTCACCGTCCGGCTGAATTCCCGGCAGGGAAGACGGGACGCTGCCAGTGGCAATCAGAATCCGTTTGCCGCTGATCACTGTGGTGCCGGCTTCCGACTGAACTTCGACTCGGCCCTCGCCCAGCAGCCGACCATGCCCGCTGAATCGCTCAACACGGTTTTTTTTCAGCAGTCCCTGGATGCCCGAATCGAGCGTCGCGACGACGCCGTCCTTGTGCTTCATCATCTGGGCAATGTCGAGCTCAAGTCCGCTGACCTTCAGTCCGCGTTCGGCAAAGTGCTTCGCCGATTTTTCGTAGAGCTCACTGGATTCCAGCAATGCCTTGCTGGGGATACAACCCACTCGCAGGCAGGTTCCGCCCAGTTTGGATTCACGTTCGATCACTGCCGTTTTCATGCCCAGCTGAGCAGCACGAATGGCGGCCACGTAGCCACCGGGACCGGCACCTACCACGATCAGGTCAAATGCGTCGGACATGGATGCACCAGTACAGATGAGATTCCAGGAGACTTAAAAGCAGAACCGCCCGCAGGCTGTTTGCCGGGGCGGCTGCGGTCATTCAGACATCGGACAGACACATCAGACTTCAAGAATCAGACGCGTCGGGTCTTCGATCATATCCTTCACAAGCTTCAGGAAGGAAACAGCCTCACGACCATCAACGATGCGATGGTCATAGGTGAGTGCGATGTACATCATGGGACGGATCACAACCTGACCGTTGACGGCCACAGGTCGATCAAAAATCCCGTGCATACCCAATACACCGCTTTGTGGCGGGTTGACAATCGGAGTCGACAGCAGCGAACCGTACACGCCGCCGTTGGTGATTGTGAACGTGCCACCTTCCAGCTCTTCCAGAGCAATCTGGTTGTTCTTCGCCCGATTGGCAAAGTTCACAATTGCCAGTTCGATGTCGGCAAAGCTCATGTTCTCGGCGTTGCGCAGCACCGGCACAACCAGCCCCTTGCCTCCGCCGATTGCCACACCGATGTCACAGTAGTTGTAATAGGTCAGGCTTTTGCCGTTCATCTGAGCATTCAGCTGCGGGTACTGCTGCAGCCCTGCTACGACCGCTCGGACAAAGAACGACATAAAGCCCAGCTTCACACTGTGCTTCTTTTCAAAGGAGTCCTTGTAGACGTCCCGCAGCTTCTTTACTGCAGACATGTCCACTTCATTGAAAGTGGTCAGCAGGGCAGCAGTGTGCTGAGCTTCAACGAGGCGACGAGCAATCGTCTGTCGGATCGGACTCAGCGGCACAGAGCGGGTTTCCCGCGAACCTCCTGCGCTGACAGGTCCGGCGCTGACCGTCCGAATCACGTCCTCCTTCAGAACGCGACCGCCAGGCCCTGAGCCTGTTACGCTGCCCGCCGGCAATTTGTTCTCAGCCATCAGACGCTCAGCTGCCGGCATCACGTGGCCTGCACCTTTCGGTGCCGCAGCCGCCGCAGAGGCAGCCGGTGCAGCAGACGTCGGTGCAGCAGCAGGAGCCGGTTTGGCGGGTGCCGCAGCCGCAGCCGGAGCTTCTGCCGGCTGCAGGAAGCCAATGACTTCCTCCACCTGAGCAGACTCGCCGGCCTTCTTCAGAATCCGCGTCAGGATTCCTCCGCGCGGAGCCGGAACGTCAAATGTTGCCTTGTCTGATTCCAGAGCAACAAGATTTCGATCCGCGGCCACATACTGGCCTTCCTGGACATACCACTCGCCGATCATTACCTCAGAGATTGACTCACCGGGTTTCGGCACCTTGATTTCGATTTCCGGAGTGCTCATTCGAGTTCAAACGCCTGTTTAAGAATGTTCTGCTGCTCAATCTTGTGACTGGTCGCGGAGCCCGTTGCCGGGCTGGCCGCTTCAGGTCGGGAAATACCACGGAAAGGGAATTTGTCCAGCAATCGTTCGCCAAACCGCATCCTGAGGAATCCCCAGGCTCCCTGATTGCGAGGCTCTTCCTGGACCCAGAAGAACGACGCCGATGCAGGATATTTTGAGAGTTCTCGATCCAGTGATTCCGCCGGGAACGGGTAGAGCTGTTCCAGGCGGATAATCGCCACATCGTCACGCTTCTGCTGCTCACGCCAGGCCGCCAGCTCAAAGTACAGCTTGCCCGAGCAGATCAGGACACGAGTTGTCTTCTCGGGGGCCACCGTCGAATCCCCCAGAACCTCGTGGAACTGACCGCCCGTCAGCTCAGTAATCGGCGAAGACGCGTCTTTTGATCTGAGCAGACTTTTGGGTGTCATCACAACCAGTGGTTTCTTCCACCAGCGATGAGCCTGACGGCGGAGCAGATGGAAGTACTGTGATGCTGTGCTGGGGCAGGCCACCTGAATGTTGTCGTCAGCTCCCATTGCCAGAAAACGTTCCAGGCGAGCACTGGAATGTTCCGGACCAGCACCCTCCATCCCGTGCGGCAACAACATCACCAGCCCGCTCAGTCGCTTCCACTTGTCTTCCGCACTGGCAATGAACTGGTCGATGATCACCTGAGCAACGTTGACGAAGTCGCCAAACTGCGCTTCCCACAGCACCAGCCCGTCGGGACAGTCGAGACTGTAGCCGTACTCAAAACCCATCACACCCACTTCAGACAGCGGACTGTTGTAGATCTCGACCAGCTCAGGCTTTGCCGCCAGATCCCGCAAACCGAGCCACGATCGTCCCGTTTTGACATCATAAAGGCCAGCGTGGCGATGGCTGAAGGTGCCGCGACGCACGTCCTGGCCGCTGAATCGCAGCCGAGTTCCCTCGGCAACCAGTGTTCCCAGAGCCGCCAGCTCGGCACCACCCCAGTCAAACATCGCTTCCCCGGCACCCATCTCGCGGCGAGCCTTCAGGACCGCCTCGACTTTGGGATGCGGAGTAAAGTCGACCGGGGGAGTTGTCAGGGTGGTCATAATGCCGCGCAAAGTCTCAGCTGAGACGGCTGTCGGCGGCGAATCAGCGTTGCGAACACTGCTGCCAAAATACCCCTTCCAGATGCCCCCGCCAGTGTCCTCAAGATACTTGAAGCCTTCCTTGCGAGCTTCTTCGAGTTCCGCTTCGAGCACTCGGCCGCGGCGAGCCACGATTTCCAGACCCTCTTCGCGAGTCACTTCACGCAGGCTGACCAGCGATTCAAGAAAACTGCTGAACACGGTCTGGCGGGCCCGGATGACCTGGTACATCGTGGGCTGAGTAAATGCAGGCTCGTCACTTTCGTTGTGACCACGCCGACGGAAACAGTACATGTCAATCACTACGTCACGCTGGAACCGCTGACGGAAATCCATCGCCAGCTGCACCACCAGTGCAACCGCTTCGGGATCTTCGCCATTCACATGGAAGATCGGAATCTGCAGCATTCGAGCCACATCCGTGGCATAGGTGCAGGAACGAGCTTCCGAGGCGGAAGTCGTAAATCCAATCTGATTGTTCACGATGACATGCAGCGTGCCGCCAGTCTGATAGCCCGGCAGTTCGCTGAGATTCAGAGTTTCCTGAACCACGCCCTCGCCCGCAAAGGCCGCGTCGCCGTGAATCAGAATGCAGAAGCTCTTTTTGCGGTCAAAGTCCTGATTGCGATCCTGCTTGGCTCGCAATCGCCCCAGCGCCACCGGGTTCACAAATTCAAGATGACTGGGGTTGAAGCACAGCGTCAGATGCACGCTTTGACCGGACGAAGTCATGCGGTCGCTGCTGTAACCCAGATGATACTTGACGTCGCCACGACCCATCTTCAGCTGCGGATCCACGTCATCGAATTCACGGAAAATCTTCGAAGGGCTCTTGCCCATGATGTTGGCCAGTACGTTCAGGCGACCACGATGAGCCATCCCCAGAACACACAGGTCAATGCCCTGACTGCCGGCACGCTCAATCGCCATGTCCAGCAGCGGAATCAGACTTTCTGCACCCTCCAAAGAAAAGCTCTTTGCTCCGACATACTTCTTCTGCACAAACTCTTCGAAAACAACCGCGTCACTGAGACGCTCCAGAATCCGGAGCTGCTCGGCACGAGACAGCTTCAGGCGATTGGCTGTTCGCTCCATCCGGTCCTGCAGCCACTGGCGGACATGCAGGCTGTCAATGTGCATGTACTGCACGCCAATCGAACGACAGTACGTCGTCTGCATCCACGTGACCATCTGACGCAGAGTGCGTACATCCGGGCCACCAGACCACTGCGTCGAAAACCGACGGTCCATGTGCTCTTCAGTGAATCCGTAAAATGCCGGATCCAGCTCAGCAGGTCGGGGACGCTCTGCATTCAGCGGATCAATCCTGGCAATGATATGACCACGCACGCGGAAACTGCGAATCAGCTGCTCAAGACGCTCTTGCAGAATCGCCGCATCAGAAGCACCCGGATCAACCCGCCCGGATGAACGACGGAAAATACTTTCCGCCTGAAACGGCACTTCCATCGATTCAGCCGTAAGACCCGAATCCACCACCTTCAGCTCGTCAAAGTAATCACGCCAGTCAGGTGAAACCGAATTGCGATCCACCAGATAGCTGGCCAGCTGGGCTTCAGCAAATTCAAGATTGGATGCGGCAACCTCAATCGGTCCCCGACCAGCACGGACAGACGGTGTCGGTGCGCCAGAAGAAACCTGGTCTGAATCGAGAAAGGAAGGAGCAGATGTTGGGATGGAAGCAGAGTTCGACATACAGGTTTCGTTCGGAACGTGGGTAGTGTCCAGCACGAAGATCCAATGGCAGCAGCAGCACAACCCTGAATTCAAAACACCGCAACAGCCAACAACCGCAAACCGTGCGGCTGTTTGTAAAGGCTGCGGAATCTTCGGATTTCAGAGACAGTCTGCTACCATTCCTCGATGCGCAATCGGTGCATCATAGACGGACTATGATCATTGGGAAACAAAATCGATGGTTCTTCAGTCCAATTCCCTCGCAGAATCAGTTTCTGAAACCACCGCCAGAAAGTCGGATCACTCCATGCCTCAGCCTGCCATCATCGGAATCCTCACCGTGTCAGATCGCGCCAGTCGAGGTGATTATGAGGATCGTGGGGGTCCGGCAATCCAGGCTTATCTCACTGAACTAATGAGCAGTCCCTGGGTTTCCGCAGCGCGAATCGTCTCTGATGATCGGCATCTGATTGCCGCAGAACTGAGGAAGTTGGCCGATGAATCGCAGTGTTGCCTGATTGTCACCACCGGCGGGACCGGTCCGGCAGTTCGAGACGTGACACCCGAGGCAACCGGCGATGTGTGCGACAAAATGCTGCCAGGATTCGGGGAACTGATGAGGAAGGTGTCGCTGGAGAAGGTGCCCACCGCCATTCTCAGCCGGCAAACGGCAGGCACTCGAGGTAAAACTCTGATTATCAACCTGCCCGGGCAGCCACGGGCGATTCGCGAGTGTCTGGGGGCAGTGATGCCGGCGGTACCGTACTGCATCGAACTGATTGGCGGGCCGCGACTTGAAACGGTGCCCGAGATCTGTCGCAGTTACCGACCACCGGGGGCATGAAAAAACCTTGCGAACAACAATGCGTTTGCAAGGTTTTTGCTGTTCTTGAGCTGGATTTGTCTGCTGTTGACTTACTTGCTGGGGGTCGCCGGGTCGCCTTCCGCGATGATCGCACCACCGATTCCGCCAATGGCACCGCCAACCAGCAGCGGGCCAAGCAGACCACCGCCACCTGAGCCGCCTCCGGCAGCGCCGCCGGCTCCGGCGACACCAGGAGCCGCAGCAGGTGCTGCCGCTGCTGCTGCCGCGGCAGGCGCCATCGGGTCAGCAAGTGCAGCGATGGCCGGATCAAAAAACTCACCAAAGTTTTCTGCATTGATGTTGGCAGCTCCGACCGGTGCCACCGCAATTTCTGTCGTCAGCATCAGGCGGACCGGAACAAACCCATTGGCACCGTTCATCGCGGCTGCCTTGAACGGCAAAACTTCAACGCCAATCGCAAACACCCCGTCACGCCCCACACCCACCAGAGCATGGATCCCTGGCTGCAGGCCGGGCACCGAGAAGGCCCCGTTCGGAGCAACTCGGGATGATCCGATTTCCACGCCGTCACGCAGGAAATACACACGCATTGACAACACTTCTCGAAGTCGTCCCGTGCGTTCGTCCAGCAGGTTGACCTGACCATAAACCTTGCCGTCAGCAGCAATCTGCACACTGTCGTGCGCGATGCTGGTCGCAATCGGCCCTTCGCCGAACGGGAATTTTTCATCAAGAGCGGTCGTCGGTCCGTTGAAACGCAGGTCACGAGTTCCAATTCCGCCACGAATCAGCTGCTGTGCCAAAGGCGAATCAACAACCTGCACCACGGCCGATTCGACGTCGATCTCCCGGTCAGCAGGAAACTCTGCCGACGCCGGCAACATGCGAACGCCGTAGACCACGATCCCGGCAGGACCTGAAGCGAAAATACCGCCCACGTCGGCCTGCTGAGGCAGTCCGGTAATCGAAAACAGACCGGTCTCATTCGTCGTTGTTTCAGCAGCCAGGCCACCATCAGTAAGCAGCCTGACGTTCATGGAACGGGCCGGCAGCAGTCCCTCGGGCGTAATCGAGTACATCCGTCCTGTGAAAGCCCCGTTGGCATCGAGGATGATGTCGTGCGAGCGATTCTTGAGGATCTCTTCCGGCGGCAGCAGTCTGACACCCGACGGTGGCTGCAGGCGACGCGGAATTGCCCGCACGGGTCTTGGTTGCCCCAGCTTCGCAGAAAAGCCAGAATCCGCAAGCCCTGTGGGTTCGTCAGGCCTTGCAGTTGCTGCAGTTTCCGCGGCGTTGCCACCGGCTGCAGCAAGTCGCGGGCCGGCTGGCTCATCAGCCAGCACAGTTGAGCAAAGAACTGCCAGGCCGGAAAGGCCCGACACGCAAGCGGATCGAATTGGCAGGCGAATTGACATGATTTCTTCTTTCCCCCCGGGCGAAAATCAAGGTTGTCACCGAGTACCGGACAACCCCATCCGTTTGCCCCGCAGACTTGCCAGTCGGCGAGTGCAGTCTCATTCTTGGCAGAATCTGCCATTTAGATCAATACGAACTCTGTTAACCAGTCTGAACTGCGCTGTATGCGCATTGTATATCTTCGCTTTGCGCAGCCTGTGCTGCGTAAACCTCCTGTAGTGAAGCAGAGCTTGCGTGGCTGGCAGGCCACGTGCGATATGTCACACAGTAAGCAGCGCGTTACAACCGGTCGAACCGCGGACGAAGCAAGTCCTTCGACCTCTGATCAACCGGCTGAACAACGACTGTGGCACGTGTTTCAGCCGCAGAGGCATTTTCCTCGGGCTGCCGATCCGGAATTTGCCGAACCATTTCCGGCTGTGCGGAAGATTCAGACTGTGCCGATTTTGTCATAACACCGGAAATGAAGAAACCCCGGTCCTTGCAGACCGGGGTTTCAGGCTGATCGCGACTGTAGCAGTGGCTTATCAGTTGTCTGGAGTGGCGGGGTCGCCTTCCAGAATGATGCCTCCGGCCAGCCCGCCAAGTGCGGCCCCGCCGAGTAACAGTCCCAGTCCACCGCCGCCACCTCCACCGCCGCCACCACCTGGCGCGGAACCGGCCGAGCCGGCTGCAGCAGCCGAAGGCGCGGGGGTATTCGTCGGAGTGTTCGTGGCAGGAGACTGGCCGTTCCCCATGAAGGACGTTAAATTTGCAGAGTTCAGGTGGGCGGGGCCGATCGAGCCGACGGACAACCCGGCAGCCAGCGTCAGGCGAACAGGCACGAATGAACCGTCAGCACCAGCTGCAGCTGCCTGGAACGGTACTACTTCGACGCCAATTCCGAAAACCCCGTCCCGTCCCACACCTACCAGACCATAGATACCGGGCTTCAGATCAGGTACGGAAAACGAGCCGTTGGGAGCCACTCGGGCTGACCCCACTTTGTTGCCGTCCTGCAGGAAATGCACTCGCAAAGACAGCACTTCGCGATACCGGCCGGTTCGCTCGTCGTGCAGATTCACCTGACCGTAGACTCGGCCGTCAGCAGCGATCTGCACCGACTCACAGATGATACTGGTCGCCCCCGGTCCCGTTCCAGCCGGAAAAGCTTCGTCTTCAGGAGTCAGTTTGCTGTTGAATCTGAGATCGCGGGTGCCAATATCGCTCTTCATCAACTTCCGCATCTGTTCCACGTTGGCGGCCGGCACAACTGCCGATTCCACATCAATCTCACGATCAGCAGGTTTTTCGGGCGTCTCCTGCACAAACTGCACCCCGTAGGCAACAACTCCGGCCGCACCGGAAGCGAAAATACCGCCGACGTCAGGTGTCAGACCTTTGACTGAAAAAAGTCCCGTGGCATCGGTGGTGGTCTCAGCAGATTTGCCACCACCCGTCAGCAGACGCACCTGCATATCAGCGGCCGGTACCATGCCGTCCGATGTGATGGAGTACAGGCGGCCCGTCATGCCGCCATCCTTGTCCAGGACCACAGAGTGTGTGCGGTCCTTCAGGATTTCTTCGGGAGGAAGTCGACGAAACCGGGACGGTGGCTGGACCGGCTGCAGGACCGGTCGCACCAGACGCGGCACTCCCAGGCGAGCCGTCGCTGCGGGTGCCACAGTCGCTGCTGCACCGGAAGAGTCCGCCAGGGCGATCGACGCCGGCTGCTGAGCTGGTTCGTCAGCAGCATGCGAACCGTTCTGCAGCAGTGCCAGCAGACCAAGGCAGTAGAAAAGCTGCAGATGTCGTGATGTGGATTTCAGCATGTTTTTGGTTCTGCACAGAGCAGGGTGTTGAGACGGCCAGGTCTGACAGGGAGACCTGGGGGCTGTTTGTCGATCGAGCATTTTGGGAAAGGCTCAGATCCCATTCTTGGCAAGCAAATGGGGCAAATTCAACAATCAAATGTGTAAAGTTATGTAAACAGGGCAGTTTTTTCAGTATTTGCAGAGTGTTCAAACTGCCTGTTTTCTGGTTACTGTTCTTTTGTGCACTTTTTCTGTGCCGTGTCTCCCGGGAACACTCCTGCCCTGCGAAATCGCCAGAAAAGCCTGGAATTTGTTGAGGCGAGGTGGTTGCGGGCGACAGTAGAGCGAGTGTCGAGTAGTGTTAGTGCTGACGGTGATTCTTTGTCGGCTGTGTTAATGGGGTGTTTCAGGAATGAAGCTGACGACGTGGAACGTGAATGGTCTCCGGGCGGCATTGCGGAAAGGTTTTTGGGGATATCTTGAGCAGATTGATCCGGATGTGCTGCTTTTGCAGGAAGTGCGGGCTTTTCCGGATCAGTTGCCGGCAGAGATGGTGAGTCCGTCTGGCTGGCATGTGCAGTGGAATCCGGCGGTTCGTCCGGGGTACTCGGGTACGGCGATCTGGTCGAAGTATCCGATCCGACTTCGCAGTACTCAGCTGTCCAGCCGCTGGCCGGACGATGAGGGTCGACTGATTGAGTGCGAGGTTTCGGGTCTGGAGGTGGTGTGTGTGTATCTGCCTTCGGGATCATCAAGTCCCGAGCGTCAGCAGGTGAAGGAGGTCTGGCTGAAGCGATTTCGCAGCTGGACGGACCGGCGTCGCAGCGGTGCGCCGCTGATTTTTGGTGGTGACATCAATATCGCACATACAGACAAGGACATTTTTCATGCGAAGTCCAACGAACAGACATCCGGTTTTCTGCCGCACGAACGGGAGTGGTTTGGGAAGCTGCTGAAGTCCGGCTGGCATGATCTGGTGCGTGAGCATCATGGTGACAGGCATGGTCCGTATTCGTGGTGGTCAAATCGCGGTAAAGCTCGTGAACTGGATCGCGGCTGGCGAATTGACTATCTGTTGTGCAACGCGGCTGCTCGCCCTTATTTCCGCAGTGCCACAATTCATCGTGAAGCTGCACTCGATGTCAGCGATCACGCCCCGGTGACGGTTGAACTGGAATGGCCCGGCAGTCATGCAGCAGCGGCAGCAGCGTCGGCAGGAGGTTGAGAGATGCCGGAAGAAGCAGGTCGACCAGCAGCCGAGATCATCATTGACAGTCTGCCGCAGAGCGGTGCGTTCAACATGGCGCTGGACGAATCGCTGCTGGAACTGGCTGCCGAACGCCAGCATTCGGTCGTCAGAATTTATCAGTGGCGGCAGCCGACTGTTTCGCTCGGTTGTTTTCAGGCCCGCACAGCTCCTGTACCCGATCGTTTTCAGCATCTGCCGACTGTGCGTCGGTTATCCGGAGGCGGAGCGATTCTGCACGATCGAGAACTGACCTATGCCGCGGTTCTGCCTGCTCAGCATCCGGCTCGCCACAATCCGTCGGCCCTGTACGCTGTAATTCACAGGGCACTGATTCTGCTGCTGGGTGACTGTGGGGTTCCTGCGGAACTGAGGGCCGACCATGATGCGCGCATGGCAGCCGTCAGGGATGCGGCGCACGCAGTATCGTCAGGGGAACCTGCAGAACCATTTTTGTGTTTTCTGCGCGGTGATCCGAATGACGTGGTGCATGTCAGCGGCGTGAAGATTATTGGCAGTGCTCAGCGTCGTCGCCGGGGAGTCATTCTGCAGCATGGCAGTATTTTGCTGCAGGCTTCTGCACTTGCCTGCGATCTGCCCGGCATTCAGGATCTGGCGATCGATTTCCTGCTGTCTGAGTTTACTCAGCGACTGCCGGAAACCGTGGCGGCAGCCGTGGCGGATTCGTGGACGTTCCGGGACGCGACAGCCAGCGAACTGCAGCGGGCCCGCGAAATACTGGTTCGCTCGGAGTCGCCAGGTGATCCAGCGCAGCCCGGTCAGGAATGACTCGCGGGACTAATCGCAGTTCGCACGCAGTCTGAGTTTTTCAGCCCGGGCACGATGGTGTGTCCCCGCCCGACGTGGTGTGTCCCCCGCCGCAGTGGTGTGTCCCCGCCCGCAGTGGTGTGTCCCCGCCGAAGTGGTGTGTCCCCCGCCGAAGTGGTGTGTCCCCGTCCGGAGTGGTGTGTCCCCCGCCGAAGTGGTGTGTCCCCGCCGAAGTGGTGTGTCCCCCGCCGAAC
>Ga0172373_10002113_pt1 | contig 31046 bp, 27 predicted proteins | sample Lak10m_2_FD_114546 | JGI IMG/M metagenome (GOLD analysis project Ga0172373, IMG submission 114546) | Freshwater microbial communities from Kabuno Bay, South-Kivu, Congo - kab_092012_10m | ecosystem: Environmental > Aquatic > Freshwater > Lake | place: Democratic Republic of the Congo...
CACATCCACGAACTGCGCGTGCCGCACGACGTGACCCGTGCCGGGTCCCCATGAACATGACTCGACAGAAGACGACCATCCGGGAGGCGATGTTGGACGGCGGCCGGGGTATTGGGATTGTGGGCAAGGGTGACGCGGTGTTGCCCCTTCCAGGCGCGTGCCGCACCGGGAACGAGTTCAAAGGCCTCCACACTTTCGGCCCATTGGCCCGTGTCATCGAGATAGTGCAATCCGGTGGCGAGTTCGACCACGGTATTGCTCTGGGAAAAGGAATATATGGATTGGGGTGAAGTGGTGGATGGCCGAGGAAATCGTCACCCAGGCGACATGGAAAAGAAGGCCGCACGCGAAGTCGCGAAGAGCGCGAAGAATGGGCCTCGCCGATGTTGTCGGGCCATGAAGGCCTGAGCAGGGGCTGGACGCTGTTGGTGTTGGCAAGGCATGAACCCGGCAGCGTGAAAGCTCCGCCTGTCCCCTCGGCGGCCTCCCTGGCCCTGCGTGAAAAAACGCCTTGTCTCCTTCGCGGCTTCGCGGCTTCGCGTGAGGTCCCAAGGCGTGGGAGCCTGCCGTGTCTGTCGCCCCGCTGGGGCTGGTGATCCTTCCGGACACGGGACCCACGGCTGACGCCGTGGGCTACTGTCTTTCGGCCCTCCGGGCCTGAAACGGTCCGGGCACAAGGTTCGGATCACCTGTGGAACTTTGGCGTGGGAACTCGCATAATGCGGTTCTTCGTCCAAGCTATCCGGACCTCCCCTGTCACCATGCTGTTGGGTAACGGAAAGTGACTCGCGCAGAGACGCAGGGACGCGGAGAAGGATTGCCTTTCATTCACTGTGATCGAGTCACCCAGCGGCACCCATTCTTCCCTTCCCCTGTCTCCCTCAGCGCCTCTGCGCCTCTGCGCGAGATCTCGAATGCATGGATTCAGCTCAGACGCTGTGGCGGATCAGGGCCATTTTGATTTGGGCTCAGTGGTGGCCACAACCGCGATGCGGTTGATTGCCGCGGTGGGGGCAGACCCAGGGTTGTCCTCGTTCCTCGGCCAACCCTGGGCTGGGGGTCACAACGCCTTTGGCGTTGGTGGGGCAGGAACCCGAAGGTGTGAGGCATTCGCCTTGCGACGTGGTCGACCCCAAGTCCCTCCACGTGACAACGCCCGGACTTCTTCGCGATCTTCGCGTCTTCGCGTGAGACTTCCGTGCTTTTCGACGTGCCGTGTCTGTCGCCCCGCTGGGGCTGGTGATCCGTGCGAACGCGGGACCCACGACTCACGCCGTGGGCTACCATCTGTCGGTGCTCCGCACCTCCAGGCCTCTCCGCGATCTCCGCGTCTCCGGATCCAACTTTCCTCTCGTTTCACCGGAGGCCCTCCGCCTCAATAGCCGTGCACATGACGTTCCTGCCGGTAGCCCAACGCGAACTCCTCGCCGCCTCCCGGCGGAAGGCAACATTCCGCACGCGCACCGGCTCGGCGATCTTCGCCGCGTTGCTGACCTTCGTGATGCTGTTGTTCGTCAGCGCGACCGGTGCGGGCGCACGCAGCGGTCAGTTCCTCTTCAATACCCTTGTCGCGGGCGGACACCTGTTCGCCGTGATCGCCGGGGTCTTCCTTACGGCCGATGGAATCAGCGAGGAACGTCGCGATGGCACCCTGGGATTCCTGTTCCTCACGGACCTGACCGGACTCGACATCATCGCCGGAAAGTTCACGGGCCTGGTGCTGAGCGCGTTCTTTGGGCTGGCATCGGTGTTTCCGGTCCTGGCCATTTCATGGTTCATGGGCGGTGTCAGCAATGGCGAGTTCTGGCGCAACTGCGCGGCCATGCTCAACCAGTTGTTCGTCACCGCCGCGATCGGCCTCGCGGTTTCTGCCGGAGAGACGCGTCAGGCACGTGCCGTCGGCAAGACCCTGATGGCGGTCGGATTCTTCAGCCTCGTCCTGCCTGCCATCGTCTCCGGCCTCCATGCTGCTGGAGCCCATCCGAGTGTCCTCATTCCCGCGCTCCTCTCGCCCACCGCCGTCATCGACCACGTCGGCGAATCCGCCTACCTGCGCGATCCGTCCACGTTTTATCTGAACCTTGGGGTCAGCCACCTGGTGGGATGGTCGTTCCTGATCGCTGCCACATGGGTCGTCGGTCGCGGATGGCGGCTGGATGCTGATCGCGCCCGAGTTTCATCGCCGGCCATGGCCCTCGATCGGCGCGTATTGGACGAGAATCCCCTGGGTGCGTTGATGGGCATCCAGAAGTGGCCCCAGCGGGTGGCCTGGTTCGCCAGCGGAACGGCCGTCGTGGTCGCCATTCCCTCGGCGTTCGATGTCACTGTCCTAGGTGAATTCCGAATCCCCCTGCTCCTTGGCATCCTTGTACGCGGCCTGATGGTGTGGGAAGTCACGTCCTTCATCGGCGAATGCCGCCGAAGCGGCGCCCTGGAACTGGTCCTGACCACGCCCATCCGCGATGCGGATGTCACCCATGCCGTTGTCCGGCATCTCACCCGGCGTTACCTGGTTCCAACGGCCCTCATGCTGGTGCCCACGCTCGCAGCCAGCATTCCCAGCGGACTGTTCGTTCCGGTGATCGTGGACGACATCGGTGCCGTCCTCCAGATCATCGCCATCCCTACCGTCGGGATCTGGTTCGGTCTCACCGAATCCAAACCGATGGTGGCCTTCGCCAAGACCTTTGGGTTCCTCATCTTGCTGTCCACACCGCTCAACTTCGTCTGTTGTGTCGGATTCGCGGTTCCACCCCTGATGTCCGCCTGGGCCCAATCCAAGCTCCGCCTTCCGTTCCGCGACATCCTCGCCGGTGTCCGCTCGCATTGGCAACGGCGCGACGGCTGGCTCCATTCCACCGGTCCCACGCCGACGCCACCGCCGCTCCCCTACATCCGGAAGGAGTGATTTCGAATTCTGCCGTTTTCAAAGCAACGGAATCGGTTCATGAAGGGGGCGAACCTCAACCCCCGGTCCATGCCACAGAACGTCGTCGTCAAATCGCGTATCCACCTCAAGGATTATGATCCCGCCGAGGACTTCGGCCTGAAGAAGGAAAAGACCCGCGAAGCCACACGCCGCCTGTTGGAACGTATAGGAGGGTTGCAGGCCAAGCTCTACGCCAACACCCGACGTTCCGTGCTCGTTGTCCTGCAGGGGATGGATGCGAGTGGCAAGGACGGCGCCACCAAGTCACTGCTGGAATTCGTGAACCCCGCCGGTGTCGAGGTCACCGATTTCAAGGCTCCCTCGAGCGAGGAACTGGCCCATGACTTCCTCTGGCGCGTCCACCATGCCGTGCCGCGCTATGGCCGCATCGGCGTGTTCAATCGCTCCCATTACGAGGACGTGCTGGTGGTCCGAGTGATGAAGCTGGCACCGAAGGAAGTCTGGGCCCCGCGCTTCGAGCAGATCAACCGGTTCGAACTGAACCTGCATGAAGCGGGGTACACCCTTCTCAAGTTCTACCTCCACATCTCCCGGGAGGAACAGGCCGAGCGCCTGCGCGCCCGCATCCAGGATCCCGCCAAGAACTGGAAGTTCGAGGGCGCCGACCTCCGGATGCGGGAGCGGTGGGATGAGTTCATGACCGCCTACGAGGAAGCCATCAACCGATGCTCCCCGAAACACGCCCGCTGGCATGTCATCCCGGCCGACAAGAAATGGGTCCGCGACCATCTGATCGCGAAACATGTCTGCGCCGCCATGGAGGAACTTGAGCTGTCGTGGCCCAAGCCCCGCGAGGATCTTTCAAAGTACACCGTCCACTGACGGAAAACCGGTCACTTTACCGGTTCACCCGCCTCGTACTTCGCGAGGGTCTTCTTCATGTCGGCCTTCATCTGGTCATCCTTGGCGAGCGATACCGCCTTCTTCTGGGCCTCCACCGCCTCGGCCTTCTTGCCGCCGTCGTAGAGGGCTCGAGCGTAGGTGTCGAGCACGGCAGCATCCTTGCCGCCGGAAGCGTCGACGGCCGCGGTAGCCACCTTCAGCGCAAACGGCAGATCACGATTCTTGATCTGCGGATTCGTCAGGACGTTCCAAGCAATGGCATTCAGGATCATCGGATCCTTGCCCGCCAGTTCCAGAAGCTTCGCGCCAACCTCGGCTGACTTCTCCGTGTCACCGCTCGCAGCGAGCTGCAGGTATTTTCCGAACGAAGCATTCAATTCTCCCATGCGCTTCTGCTTCACCTCGCGGTCCGCGAACTCCGCCTGGGCCGCCGCCATGTCAAACTTGCCGGCCACGATCTTCTCGATGGCCTCATCCAGCCCACCCATCGGATGTCCTACCCAGGCCACCTGGCCTTCGGTGTTCACCACGAACGCGGTGGGAATCCCGCCTTGCCCGTAAGCTCCCATGTAGGACTTGAAGGTCTTCCGCCCATCATCCACCGCCACGACGTAGTCCATCTTCTCCGCCATCTTTGCCACGAAGGGCGCGACCTTGTCTTCGGTCTCGTCCGAGATGCCGATCACCGTGACCCCCTTGTCCTTGAACTTCTTTTGCAGCTCCGTCAGGTGCGGGATCGAGGTCTTGCACGGCCCACACCAGGTCGCCCAGAACTCGACGACGTAGGTCTGCTTGCCCTTGCCGGCAGCGAGGTCAACAGCTTCCCCCTTGACGGTCTTGGCGAGGGTGAGCGCCGGTGCCGGATCGCCCAGCTTGGCCGCGAATGCAGACAGGCCGCCCGCGAGTGCAAGGGCCACGGAAAGTAGTTTCTTGGTGGACATGGTATGATGCGTTTCCGGGTCGATTCACCGGGAAGCCTCACGGGAAGGCAAGCCTCGACCCACCCCTCCCATGGATCATTCGAGGACCAAGAAGGCACAGGATCTCACCTTGGCGGGTGGCAGGTACTCATGCTATCTGTTACCCCATGATGGTCGGCAGGTTATCACGACGTCGGATGCTTCGGGGCACAGGCGTCCTCATGAGCCTTCCCTGGCTGGAAGCCATGGGCCCTTTGTCCTCGCTCGCGGCGGACAAACACACCGCCGCACCAACTGCCTCCGCTAGCCCGCATCCCATCCGCTTCGCAGCCCTGTACATGCCCAATGGGGTCAACATCCACCATTGGACTCCCAAGGGGACCGGGCGCGATTTCGAGCTTTCCTCCATCCTTGAACCACTGGTGCCGCACAAGCAGGACATCCTCGTCCTCTCGCACCTTTGGAATGCAGCGACCAACACCGGGGATGGCCACTACGTAAAGACAGGAGGCTGGCTCACCAGTACCACCATCACCCGGACGACGGGCAGCCAGCTATGCGCGGGCAACACCTCCATGGATCAACTGATCGCACAGCGCCATGGCAACTTCACCCCGGTTCCTTCCCTCGAACTCGGCATCGAACCCCCATCCACGGGCGTCGATACCAATGTCGGTTTCACACAGCTTTACGGAGCCCACATTTCCTGGGCTACCCCCACGACGCCGCTGCCGAAAGAGGTTCATCCCAAGCTCGCCTTTGACCGACTGTTCCGCTCGGGTCAGGCCGCCCGCAAGGCGGGTCTCGGCCACGACCAGAGCATCCTCGATCTCGTCGCTGAAGACGCCCGCCGGCTCCATGGAAAGATCAGTGGGGCCGATCGCCAGAAGTTGAACGAGTACTTCGAGTCCGTGCGGGCCGTCGAAAAGCGCATCGAGTTCGAAACCCGCCGCCAACGGGAGGAAATCCTCACCGATCCTCTCGCCCGCAAGGAAATCGAACGTCTCGGTGAACGCGTCGACTCGTTCAATCCCTACCGCGACCCCGGCAAGGCCTCCGAACGCGGCAACCGCCACACCGAGCACGTCCGCCTGATGCTTGACATAATGGCTCTCGCATTCTGGACCGACAGCACCCGGGTCAGCACCTTCATGTTCGGCAACGCCGTTTCAGGCCGGGACTTCAGCTTCCTCGATGGGGTCAAGGGCGGGTTCCACGAGACCAGCCATCACGAAAACATCGCGGAGAAGCTCGAGATGTACCGCCGGATCAATCGCTGGCACCAGGAGCAGTTCGCCTATTTCCTCTCCCGGTTGAAATCGATCCGTGAAGGCGAGGGCACGCTCCTCGATCACTCCATGATCCTGTGTGGCGCAGGCATGCGCGACGGTAACAGCCACAATCCGGAGAATCTCCCACTTGTCCTCGCAGGCCGCGCAGGAGGAACGCTGAAGCCAGGCCGTCACCTGTCCTACGACATCAAGACTCCCATGGCCAACCTCCACCTCAGCCTTCTCCAGCGCGCAGGTGTAGAGGTCCCGAAGTTCGCGGACAGCACAGGACCCTTGGCGGATCTCGGCTGATCAGATCCGAATCCATCGGGCACCCCGGCTCGGAAACCACCGGGCTATCGCGCCTCGGGTTCAGGTTCTTGAATCCTGACTTCATCCCCGGGCGCCGGATTCCCCGAAATCACATCGGCGGAAATGGTGGTTTCCCGCCGGATGAACCCCGCCTTGAGGATGGCCACAGGCTCCGCCTCCCGGTAACACACCAACCGCTGTCCAGGCGGGGGAGGTTGATTGAGGCTGTAATCCACAACCACGAATCGAAGCCCTGCTTGCACCTGGAGCACCCGCCCAACAGCTCCATCCAAGGGGCGGATCATAGGTACGGCGTTGGTGCCTCCTTCCGTTGAGGACTCCGTTGGACGCCCCGTGGCACAACCCACCGCTGGGGCCAACAGACCCAAACCGACCCACACCATCGTCCGTCGGAAAACAGGGAGGAAGCGCCAGTCCACGTTTCAGAAGGAAAGCCGAACTCCACCGCTCGCCCCGAAGATCCCACCCATTTCCACTACGGCTTGGCGTCCGAAGCCATCAAAGGACAGATCTTCGTTGTGCTGGAACTCACCGGCCAGAAACAAGGCGACCCGCCTGTGCAATTCAAAGTTCACACGGAGCTCGGCGTAGCCCCCTGGCTGCCAGTCCGACTTCCGCACTGTCTGCGAGAGCGAGGAACCTGGAATCTCCGAACCCGCAAAGGATGTGTTCTCTCGCATTCCAAACTGGGCATCCGGAAGAACCGTGCAATACCCGAAACTGAGTCCAACCACCCATCGCCGCGAGATGGGAAGCTCGAAGTAGGGACCAAACTTCAGCGTGTGGAGGTCGGCATCCAGACTGAACTCCGCAACCGAGGTCCCAACCCCCTGAATCGTGTTCAGCGACGTCGGAGCCAGCGGAATCAGCGGTCCGGGTCCATCGAACGTCCCTGCGTACGGAGCTTGCGGTGCCTGGATCACCTGCCCGCCGGGTCCAATGAGTGAGTACGTGCCGAACGTGTAACTCCCCAGCCCCGTGACACTGCCCGATCCATTCACGGACAACGAAGCAAAGGAGTACCCCGCCTCCAATCCAAACCGGATATCCCGCCCAAAAACTTCAAACCGCAGCGCTTCGAACCCAGCGCGCAGCACACCACCAAAGGTGGAGCCTGAGCCGGCATCCACGGAACCGACGCGAGGCCGCTGATCATACCGATAGAGATTCAGGTCTGTTCCTGTGATGGCACTGCCGCCCTGCATGTGCGGCGGCGTCGTTCCGTCGTACCCCCAATTCCATGTGTAGGGTGAGTTCGTGCTCACTGAACCCAGCACAAATCCGTTCGCAAAATTACCTGCACCGCTGGGCAGTCCCGGTGAGACATCGTGGAAGCTCACTCCATAACCTGTGCGGACCACGGCCCCAACTCGCGCCCAGATCCCCGGCGCCGGACGCAGTTCCTGCCCGCAAACCGATATCGCGGCCCCCAAGGCCCCAATCGATGCCAATCCTCTGACTGCCTTCGTGTTCCTCATGAAAGTGACTGATTTCTCGAATGCCGTTCCCAAAGCCTCGGGGCATCACCGGCCAAGGATAACCCGATAAAACCGGGTTCCTTGAGCCGGAGCCGAATCCGTCTTGGGCGCCCCATGGTCGATCCATTGAACCCGTGAACCCGTCCCCAGAATGGCCGGACGCGCCGTTCGGATCTGGGAGGGATCCTGCGTGAAGGCCTCCATGGAGGGGGCATACTGCACGAAGTAGTTCCGCCCCGCATCCGTCGGAAACTCGATGAGGAATGCGGCACCACCAAACACCGCATCCGTCAGGAATTGGACGCGGTCAACCTCCAACGTCCGGCTGGCAATCGAAGGCCCCGCGATCGTCGCAACCTCATCCGAGGAGAAAACTGGCGTCGGGACGGTGGTCAGGTCGGCCACATAGTATTCCAACCCAAGCGAACGCGCTTCTCCCGGCGAAAGTTGTGCGGAATAGACAAGCGAGGCACCCGTCGGATCCGTCCCCAGTGAATTATAGAGCCGGATGGGAATGCCCAGAGAGTCATTCGTCAGGCCTGAAACAGTCACACGAACCTGCGCCTGGGTCACGATGCCGGGGTTCCCGATCTCCACCCGCTGCAGGAACAACCCCGATTGGGCATTGAGCATTGGCCCCCCCAACACCCGGACCACAGGCCCAATACCCTCCGCGGCAGGGACGGCATTCGTCCCCGCAAGCGAACCGACCTCAAGTGCAAGCGGAGCATTGGTGAAGTGTACCCCTCCCGAGTACACTCCGGCACCCGCGACCGCATCAAAGACCACTCGACCCACAGCGTTCGCGCCGGGTGTCATTGCCCTTTCAGCGGGAAAGATCACTTCGACACCGAAACGTCCTGCGACAGTCGCATCCGTACGGACCGACGTGCCAACGTCCCCCTCATCCAGCAACCCCGCTCCGCGGCTCCCATCGTTGGCGCCCGCCACTTCACCGGTTTCCGCCAGGAATCGCGGATTCACCAGCGCGTTGGTGTTGAACGCGACGGTGAACAACACCCGCGTTTCACCACCGTAGGCCATCAATTGCACCGGAACCTCAGGCGCTTCCCCGGTCACAAACGTCCCAAACCGAAGAGTCGGATAGGGCCGCGGCAGCACGCTCAGGAGAACCCCCTCACTCGCTGTCGAACCGGTGGAATCCGTGAGGACAACCGAGTAACTACCCCCCTGCGTGGATGTCAGGTTCGTGAGAACCAACGTCGAATTTGTCGCAGAGGAGATTTCGTTGCCACTGAACCGCCATTGATATCCCAGCGCCCCAGCCCCGGCCCCGGTCACCGTAAAGGTCGCCGTTTGCGTCTCGTACGCAGTGACGGCCACGGGTTGTCGGCTGATCGTGGGAGCCCCCTCGAGCAACCCGCTCGGAACAATGGACAAGCAAAGCAGGGCAAGCCAGCTGCTCAGGCCGACGGAAGGGCGCGAATCCATACGGAAGTGGGCATGCATCAATCAGGAAGATGGAACCGGGCCGGATCTTAAAAGGACAGCCCAAAGCCGATCCGATCTCAGGCGATCGTCCCCGGCGGGATGACCCCGTTCTTCGGAACGATCAGGATCCCGTCACGGATGTAATAGAGCGGGTGATCCACATTCTCCCCCTTGCCCGCAGGCGAAAGCACACACCCATCCCCAATCCGCGCGTTCTTGTCGATGATCGCGTTTTCAATCCGGGTCCCACGACCCACGCCAACAGGGATCCCGAGGTTCTCGGGTCTCGATTGCCGGGAAGGGGTGTCGAAGTAATCCGCCCCCATCATGACCACACGGTTCAGCGAACAACCCTCCTGCAACATCGACCGGACCCCAATGACCGAGTGCTGAACCCGTGCGTTGTTGATGACGCAACCATCCGCGACAACCGCATGGTCGATGGCAGCCCCGTTCAATTTCGAGGCCGGAAGGAAGCGGGGACGCGTGAACACCGGCGGCGTGAAGAAATTGAACTTCGGCTGGTCGGCCGCCTGATCGAGATTCGCCTCGAAGAAGCTGCGGATCGTCCCAATGTCCTCCCAGTACCCTTGGAAGACATATGAGAACACCCGGTGGGTGCTGATCGCGCCGGGAATGATGTGCTTCCCGAAGTCCGTAAGATTGTTGTTCAGCAACTCGAACAACACCTCTCGGTTGAAGACGTAAATGCCCATCGAGGCCAGATAGAGGTCCTCCGAATTCGCGATCCCAAGCGGGCCGTATTGCGCACGATCCAATTGGAGGGAATCAAGAACCGCAGGGTCCTTTGGCTTCTCGACAAACCGGGTGATCCGGTTCTCCCCGTTCATCTGCAGGATCCCCAGCGACGTCGCCTCCTTCGCCGGTACTGGCAAGGTCGCAATGGTCAGATCCGCCGACTTTTCGACATGGGCACGGACAATGTCGCTGAAATCCATCTGGTACAGTTGATCCCCGGACAGGATCAGCGCGTACGCGAAATCATTGTTACGGAAGTGCACCAGATTCTTCCGCACTGCGTCCGCAGTCCCCTGATACCAAGACGTGTTCGAGAAGGTCTGCTCCGCCGCCAGAATCTCGACGAAACCACCATTGAAGTGATCGAACTTGAAACTCTGGGAAATGTGCCGGTGCAGGGATGCGGAGTTGAACTGCGTCAACAGGTACATCCGGGTGATCCCGGAGTTGATGCAGTTCGAAATCGGGATATCCACCAACCGATACTTCCCTGCAAGCGGGGTCGCGGGCTTGGAACGTTCACGGGTCAGCGGAAACAGGCGCGTCCCCTGCCCCCCTCCCATGATGATGCCGAGTGTCTGCTGGGCGAGTTACGATGATCGATTCGGAGACATAACGTGAGCGTGTTCATCGGTTTCTACCCGGCCAACGGCATCCACTCAAGCCCCGGCCTCGTTTCTGTCGTGTCGATGGAAGGCCGAAGGTCGTCCTCCAAATGATCCGATTCTTTCAGAACGGCAGCATTGCCTCTCACCCGGGAGGTCCTCCAACCTCTCAACCAATGGATGCTTTGGCATGGGCGGCTCTCATCATGACCTCATGAAGGTTGCGTTCGTCGTTCACGACTTTGACGCCAATTACGGGCAGGGCCGTTATGGCGTAGAACTGGCCAAGAGGTTGGCTGACCGCTGCGAATTCATTGTCTACGCCAACACATTCAATGCACCCGGGCTCAAGAATGTCCGATGGCAACGCGTCGCTGCGTGGCGGACGAACGTGGTGACTACCGTCCTCAGCTTCCTGCCGGCGGCGGAATGGCTGATACGGAGGGACAAGCCAGACATCATCCACGCCCAAGGCCTCACGTGCTGGAGTGCGGATGTCATCACCGGCCACATCTGCAATGCGGCGCGAGCACGTTCCCTCGCAACCCACCGGCGGCGCTCCAAATGGTTCATCCAGTTGATGGCACCCATCGAGCGGCTCTTCTACAGGCAGCATCGGGCTTCACACCTCATTGGAATCTCCCAGTGCCTGGCCAACGAGATCCAACGGGAATACGGCTGGAACAAACACCTGTCGATCCTCCACCACGGAACGAATACCGACCAGTTCCATCCGCCTTCCTCACTCACGGAGAAGGCGACCCTCAAGGCTCAGTTCCACCTACCGGCCGGATACCGGCACTGGCTCTTCATGGGCGAGGCGGTCAAGGGGCTGCGCCAAGCGATCGAATGCCTCACGCAGTTCTCTTCCGCCTTCCTCCTGGTTGTCTCACGGTCCGATATCGCCCCCTACAAAAACCTTGCGCGAGAATTGGATGTCCTGGACCGCATCCGCTTCTGGGGATACGAACCCAGACCCGAACTGGCATTTCAGGCTTCCGATCTCTTTCTCTACCCAAGCGACTATGACCCATTTGGAATGGTTGGGGCTGAAGCCATGGCTTCAGGACTCCCCGTCATCGTCGGAAAGTCCACCGGGGTGGCAGAACTGATCACGCACGGTGTGGACGGTTTGCTCTGCGACGCAACACAGCAGGAGTCCATCCTCTCCCAACTCCATGTCCTGCATAAGGAACCCAAACTCGCTACCGCCATCGGCATCGCCGCCCGAAACACCATCCTCACCACTTCCTGGGACAAGAACGCGGACGAGGTTTTCAAGATCTTCAAGTCCGTTGCTTCGCAACGTACCAACGCCAGATGAACCGTCCCGCGGTTACATTTCTGGTGCATGGCGGACCTGACAGCATCGAGGCAGTCCGCCTTCGAGGGCTCAGTCACAGAGTTCACCCGGACGCCATCCAATTCCTCTTTCGAACCAAGGACAAACGCGCGACCTGGTCCGCCTGGTCGCAAGCCATTCGGACAAGCCCTCCCGATCTGCTCTACGTACTTAATACCGCCATCCCAGGCGCTCCAATCGCGGCGTGGAACCAATTCTTCCGAGGCATCCCCTACGTCCTCGATACAGGCGATGTCATCTTCGAGATGGCCCGTCGCTCAGGGATCGGCGCGGGATGGCGGCTTCCGATGCTTTGGACCATGGAGCAACTTGCCTGGCGTCGCGCCCACCGCATCGTGGTCCGCGGAACACGCCATAAGGAGTATCTCGAGAAACTTGGACTGCGCTCGGCACTGGTGCGTGATGGTTACGCGAGCCAACAACACGTCCCTGAGGAAAGGTTAATGGAACTCCGAACGAGACTCGGTCTTCAGGGACAGCTGGTCATTGGATTGATGGGATCCCTCGTCTGGAGCCCCCGACTACAGATCTGCTACGGCTGGGATCTGATTCGGGCACTTCCACGCTTGAGCGACCTCCCGATCTCCGTCGTCATCATCGGGGATGGCAATGGACGCGCGTGGCTCGAATCGGAGGCAAAACGCCTCGGCGTGCGCGATAGAGTCACCTTCACCGGAAGGATCCCCTACGCAGACGTCCCAGCTTACATGCGGCTGCTGGACGTCGCCCTTTCGACCCAGACCAACAATCTACCGGGACAGGTCCGTACCACCGGCAAGGTCCCCGAATACATGGCGGCAGGGTGCTTCATTCTAGCGAGCCAAGTAGGAGAAGCAGAACTCCTCCTCCCGCCTGAAATGGTGATTCCTTTCAATGGCGAGGTCGATCCCGAGTATCCAGCACGGCTTGCCCATCGCATCAGAGAGGTCCTGGGCAACCCAAAAATATTGGACCTTCGAAAATCACTTCCGGAGCGGGCTGTGCGCACCTGCTCCTACGAAGTCCTGAGTCTGGAATGGCTCCATGTCGTCAACCAATCCCTCCGGGAACTTGGCAAACCGGAGCTGCCGGTCATCAAGCCGGTCGAGCCATAAGGCTCATCGCCCCGCCCACCACATCGCCCATCCTTGAACGAGGAGCACCGCTCCAAACGTTCCCCAGAGCGACAGTTCCCTCCAAAACAGACTTCCATGCGGCGCTGGCTGAATGCTCAGTTGGAGTCTTATCCCGCCGACTTCGAGCACCAGCCCATCCCGGACCCTGACAGCCTGGACCAATTGGGAATCAACGCAGACCCGGGCGTCGCCCAGGACCCGGACAAGCGGGACACCTGACTCCTCCGAAACCACCTCGAAGTGTTCATCCCAAATACCCGGCCCTCGGAAAGAAGCACCCAGACCCACGGACTTTCCACAGCGGCAGGGCAGCGACCCGACCGCAATCCGCCGCCCTGAATCAGGGCCTGATAAAATGGTGATGTCGATCATCCACCGCGAAATCCGGGCAATGGAAATGGTAAGCCCACGTCAAGGACGTGGGCGTGTTTCAGAACGGACTCTCCGGGACATGGATCGTGTCTCCGGGGAAAACTGCGACATCATACTTGCCGGGGTCTTCAAGGGCCTTCTTGCAGTTGACCAGGATCGTGCGGCCTTCTCGGATGATCTTCACCTTCCGTTTGTTTGCGTATTCGGTAAATCCGCCCGCCATGTCGATGGTCTTCAACACGGTCAACTGTCCCTGGTGGGCATAATCCCGAGGCGCACGGACGCCTCCTCCAACCGTAATGGGACGAGGGAGAACTTCGATGATCACATTGATGATCTTGAAGTAACCCTTCTCCACGTAACGATCGCGGATCTCCTGTTCCAAGGCGTCGCGCTTCTTCCCCTTGAAGATGAACTTCTCCGACAGATGCAGGGTCAATTCACCATTCTCAGGAATCTGCATCTCGGTTGGAGGCGGAGGTGCCACCGGGATATCCAGAACGACCCGCACCTTGTCCCCCACATTGAGGCGGTCAGTGCTCGGCAGATCCGCTTGCCCGGGTTTCGAAGCAGCCGAGTTCGTTGCTTCCCTTCCACCGGTTGTCGAACATCCGGCGATGAAAAGAACGAGAACCAGTGACCCCAAACTACAGAACCTTGTGAACAAACCTCTCATCTTGAACTCCTCAATTCAGCAACCTCAGGACTAATACTTGGACTTCACCTCGGCAGAATCAGCTTCGCCCGAAGCCCCGTCTGTCTTCTTCCGCTTCTTGCCGGACTTCTCGCTCTCCGGCTTCGAGTCTTCGTTCTTCGAGTAGTAGTCGTAGTAGTAGCCGCTGTAGTAGTAGTAGTAGCTGTCCTGCGAGATGTTGATGTTGTTCAACACCACACCCAACAGACAACCGGGACCGCCGATCTTCTCAACCATCTGCTTCGCGCGAAGTGTCATCTGCTGGGGATACTTACGGTACTGGACCACGAGGATCGCCATGTCCACTTCACTCGTCAGGATGGACGCGTCCGAAACACCCATGATCGGCGGCGAGTCGAAGAACACGAAGTCGTAGCGCGCCCGCACCTCTTCAATGAACTCCTTCATTTGTTGGGAGTTCAGGATGCCCACCGAACTGCTGGGCAACTTGCCGGAGGGCAGGAAGTCCAAGCCTGCCTGCGGAGTCGTCTGAACAACCTCCTCAAGCTTCATCTGCCGAAGCAGGTAATTGGTCAACCCGATCGTGTTCGACACGTTCAGGATCTTGTGCAGGCTGGGACGACGAAGATCCGAATCGACAATCAGCACGCGGCTGCCCTGCTGGGCAAAGATCGTGGCGAGGTTGAAGATGGTCGTTGATTTGCCTTCGCCGGCACCGCCGGAAACCACCGTCATGGTGCGCTGATCCGGATCGGTACGGGAGAACAGGATGTTCGTCCGGAGGACGCGATAGGCTTCCGCGTGCGGGCTGTCCGGACCTTCCTTGATGAGAGCGCCGACGTTCTGCGGAATGACTCCCAACACGGGAGCTCCCAACGCCTGCTCCACGTCGTCGATCGTCTTTACGCTTGTATCAAGGTACTCGATGAAGAACGCGAGGAGGAATCCGAGCAGAAGACCTGCAACGCCACCCGCAGCAATGAAGAGGGGCTTGTTGGGCTTCACCGGCTTCATCCCTGGCAACGCATGATCGATGATGAGAACAGACGATTCCCGGGACATTTCGCCGTTGATCATCTGCTGGTTGTACTCCATCTGCATCGCCGAACGCGTGCGTTGGGTCGCTTCCAACTGCTGCTTGGCCCGGATATAGGGAGCTGACTTGGCATTGTCCGCGGCCAATTTGGCCTGAACGTCTGCAAGTTCCTTCTCCAAGGCTTCCACCTGCTTTCGATTTCCGGCCAGCTTGCTCTCCAGGCTGCTCGTAATCCCAATGACCTCGTTGTCGATCAGCTCTATGATCAAGTTGAGCATCCTCTTGGTGGTACGAACATCAGGGTGTTCGGGCCCCAACTGGGTCAACTGCGACTCCTGGCGCTGCCGTGCCTGATTCAGGTTGCCGATCAAGGCAGTCAATTCAGGAGTCGTCAGGCTTGCCGAGGAGGAAAGAAAGTAGCGCAACCGATCGGGCTCGGTCGCCTTGATCCTCTGAACCGTCGCCACGATCTGCTCCTGCGCCGCAACCTCAGTGCGCAACTGGGTCTTCGCCGCATCCAGACGGGCCATTGTCTGACTCCACAGACTCATCACCTGCGAACTCTCGGGGCTGAGATCTGCAATGCCGACACCTTCGGATCTGAAGTCATCCACCACCTTCTGGGCTGCAGCAAGCTGGAGCTCAAGATTGGCCAATTGGTTGGAAAGCGTTGTCAAGCCTCGAACCTGTCGAAGATTCCGGGACGAACTCCGGTAATCCTCATAAACTTCAGCCACCATGTCCGCGACATTCCGTGCGACAATCTTGTCCTGATCGTAAGCGTCGATTTCGATGATGGAGGTGTTCTTCCGTTGCTTCACCTCAACGTTGCGCGAGAGAATCTCGTAGGCTTGTTGAACCGTCACCTCAGGCACCTTCAGACGCGTCGCGTAAAGCGTGTTCAGCTTTAACCGCGTGATGACGACATCAAGGATGGCATGCGATTTCAGAACCTCGAACTCGGTGTTGAAATAATACGCGTCAAACTGCTGCTGCGGCATCCCGATCCCACCAAACGCGAGCAGGTCGGGTGTGTCCTTCTCCACCCGCATCCCCGCCCGACTCATGTACATTGGAGTCAGGAAGGAGGTCACCACCGCCACGGTGGCCACCACCAGAAACAAGACCGTCAGGATGATCGCCTTGCGCAGGCGGATGATCCGCCAGTAGTCCAGAAAATGCAGCTTCGAGTCTGTCGACGATGCTGCCGAGGCGAGGTTATGCGTCGCTTCCATTCGTTACAAAAAAGGGAGGCTGAAAGTGATTCCAGCCTCCCGGCGATTGACTGTAATCGGATCAGTACGTGGCGCGGACACCGACGAATACGCGGTTACGGTCGTATTCGCGGAAGGCGACGTCAGAGCTCAACCGATCGAAGTAGTAGGCAGCTTCTGCGGCCAGATAAGCGTTGATCTTGAAGTTCAGCGTCACGCCCAAGGAGAGGTAGTTTTCGGCATCCCCATCGTTTCCCTGGTTTTCACTGACACCCACGAACTCAGCGTTCTGGAATTGGCCGATGAAGGAAGCGCGCAACCGGGCCGTGATCTGGTGGTTGATCGACCCGTAAATCATCGTGAACTGCTGGTCGAGAACACCCTGAAGATCGGTGGCGTTACGGCCATGACGAACACCCAACTGGACGGTGCTGCCATCCGCATAGGAATAGGTCAGGTTGGCATCCGCGTACGGATTCACGCCATCGTCGCGCTGGCCGGCTTGGGCATTGCTCCAGTCGATGAACTGGGCACCGACGCGCACGGCTCCAACCAAGCGGGCCGTGAAGGAATGATCAACACCCGCGAAGAAGTAGTGGGAGGTTGAATCCCGGAAGTCGGCTTCCTTGTAGTCGTTGACCCCGAACTGATAGTTGCCGGAGAGCACCGTCTTCGGATCCAGCTGGTAGCGGAGCCCGATGGACGGAAGATGCTCCATCCGGTCCAGGAAGGCACCGAACTGGTCGGCATCGTAGTTGTAGTAGCCGTTGCGGTAGCCAATCACCGTGCTCCAGTGGGGAGCGAGGACCGCTGTGAAATCAGCCCCGGCGGTGTTGCGGAGGTTGGAACCTTCAGCGCGGAGAGGCTGGTTCTGGGTGCCGATCTGTTCAGGCTCCTGAGCGATGGCAAAGCTGTCGAAGATGCTGACCTTGTAGCGCTCGCTGAAGGCGTGGTTCAAGGCGAGGTCGGCCAGATGGAATTGATCGTAGGAACGACCCGGACGGTCCTCGTAATAGCGGAAGCCGTAGGTGTACCCGGCGGAGATCGTCGTGTTGTCCAAGGGCACCGTGAAACGGACCCCGGGGGTAAACTCGAAACCAACGCTATCGGCCTCACGGGGGTTGGCAGGATCGCTGTTGTTACCCGTAAAGATGTTGTCGTCGTAGAAGCCGCGCAGGCCGGCACTCAGTGTGTAGATCCGCGAGCCGCTTTCGGCGGCAAGTGCGGCGGCGGTGGAAATTGCGGCGCCTGCCGCCATGAGGCCGGCTGCCTTGATGAACTTCTTCATACGAGAATCGCGGTTACTTCTTCAGCCTGGTCGATCCAATTGATGGATTGTTCGCGCTTTGTAGGTACCCACCCGATCAGTGTCAAACTCAAATCCCATTGAGCGTGATTCTTTTGGAGCGGCGACTCTGCTTCCATCATCCAGTGCTCAAGCGACTTCCAAGTAGTCACCCAAGCCTTGGATCCGTACCAATCGGGCGTAGGCGCCATCATGCCTTACCAGATCCTCATGGCAACCCTGTTCCTTGATGATTCCACCTTCCATCACAAGAATCTGGTTTGCCGCCCGGATTGTGCTCAGGCGATGGGCGATGACGAAGCTTGTCCGATGCTCCATCAACCGCTCCAAAGCGGCCTGAATGGCCTGTTCCGTCGCCGTGTCCACACTGGCCGTGGCTTCGTCCAGGATCAGGATGGGCGCGTCTTTCAGCAGGGCCCGCGCGATGCTGATCCGTTGTTTCTCCCCCACGCTCAACCGGATTCCGCGTTCCCCGACCTGCGAATCCAGTCCCTGCGGCAGTCGTCCAATGAATCCCTCACACCCGGCGGCCCGGATCGCAGCTTCCAACTCGGGCGTGGTGGCCTCCAGCTTCCCGTACATCAGGTTCTCCCTTAGGGATCCGTTGAAGAGGAATGGTTCCTGGCTGACGATTGCGATCTGCCGACGCAACTCTGGCAAAGGGATTTCCCGTACGTCCCGGCCATCGATCAGAATCCTGCCAGCGCTTGCTTCATAAAACCGGGGTATGAGGTTTACGAGGGTTGATTTCCCCGCTCCTGTTTGTCCCACCAAAGCAATGACCTCACCTGGTTTCGCCCGCAGGCTTACCCCCTTCAGCACCATCCGGTCCGCCCCATACGCGGAGAAGACGTCCTGGAACTCAACTGTGCCAGCGGCCCTCCAGGAACAATCCCCGCCCACCATGCTCTGACTCTCCACCGGTGCATCGAGGATGTCGAAAACCCGTTCGCCGGCCGCCCGTGCTGATTGCGCCATCTGGTTCAGGGAGTGCAACTGACTAACAGGCTGGTAGAGCATTCCAAGAAAGAGGAGGAATCCGACGAGTTCCCCGGCCGTCATCGAACCCGAGATGACCTGTCGGCCGCCGACCCAGAGGACAAGCACCGTTCCTGTCGCCGCGATGAACGACATTGTGGGATTGTACCAGGCCCAGGCCCGCATCACACGCAGCGTTCCCAACCGCAGGGCATCTGCTCGGTCGTGGAAGCGGCCATCCTCGTGGGATTCCCGTCCGAAGGCCTTCACCTGCCGGATCCCCTGAAGGTTATCCATCAGCAACGCGTTCATCGCACTGCTGGCGCGGGACCGATCGCGGTACCGTTCCCCGGCCGTTGCCGTGTACCAAACCGCCCCACCCAACAGGAATGGCAAAGGAATCACAGCAATGCCGGCGAGGAGCGGGTTGATCCAGAAGAGGAATCCAAGGACACCGACGATTCCCAGCACGGCCACGACCCCCTGCTCCGTTCCGTCGATCAACAATCGTTCCATCACGTTCACGTCTTCGATGATCCGCGTCATCAGGTCACCGCTGGAACGTTGGTCGAACCAACCTACCGGAAGTCGTTGGAGGTGTGCGTACACCTGCTTCCGGAGATCCAGGATCACCGCCTGCTCGAAAGCATTGTTCAATCGGATCCGAAGACTGCTGAAGACATCCCGAAACACATAGGCGCCCAGCAATCCGCCGATGGCCCACCCCAGCCGATCGGCCCTCCCCTTTCCCAGGACATCATCGATCACGTACTGGGTCAGCTTCGGGTAGGCAAAGGCCGCCAACTGCGCAAGGACGGCGCAGGCAACCGTGGCCAGCGCCATCCCCGGGTAGGGGCGCAAGTAGCGGATCACACGGCGGCTGACTTCCCAGGTCGTGCGCCGCGTGACCGCGGCTCCCCCTTCGTTCGATCGGTGTTTCACAATCAGGTCCTGCCAACAGGGAACGGACGAGACGTTCCACATTCCTTCCCGGGCGTCAGGATGCAGCCTGTGCCTCCAGGTGCCAACCGTTGCGGTCATATTCCAGGCTGTATCGCCCATGGTTTTCGCCTGAATGCCGGCGTCCTGCTGCGGCGTCGCAAATCTACCACCTGATGGATTCACGCGTTGACCCGGCAGGACTGCCGGGTAGCCTCACGTCATCCACCGGAAAAAATGTCTCAGGAATCCTATGTCCACCCATGATGCCTCCTCGGGGGCCGTGATTACTTCACGGCGCCAGTTCCTCAAGCGCTCCACCGCGGCCGCGTCCGTCATCGCCGCGGCAGGTAGCCTGCGCACGCCCATCTACGGCCAGAACACGGCTCCATCCGTCAACGTGACCGGTGCCAACGAACGTCTGGTACTCGGCTTCGTTGGCGTCGGCGGCCAGGGTGGCGGCGCCCACGTCGGTCAGAATCTCGAACATTACCAGGAGAACAACGTGGCGCTCGCCGCGGTTTGCGACGTTTCGAAGCACCGCGTCGAGAGCAACATCAAGCGCATCAAGGACAAGACGAACGCGGATGTCCAAGGCTACGAAGACTACCGGAAACTGATGGAGCGCAAGGACATTGATGTCATCTTCTGCGCAACGGTGGATCATTGGCACACACCGGTCTCCAAGGCAGCCCTGGAGTCCGGGAAACACGTGTACGTGGAAAAGCCCATGACCCGTTACCTGGGTGAAGCCTTCGAACTCTACGACACCGTCAAGAAGACTGGAAAGATCCTGAACGTTGGTTCGCAAGGATGCTCCGACCGCAAGTGGCACAAGGCGGCCGAGTGGATCCGGGCCGGGAAGATCGGGCCCATCACCATGCTTCAGGGCAGCTACATGCGGAACAGCCCGTGGGGTGAATGGAATTACACGCTCCAGCCCTGGGCGACACCCAACGACATCAATTGGGAACTCTGGCTCGGCAAGCAGATCAAGGCCCGGCGCTCGTTCGATCCCGATCACTACTTCCGGTGGCGCAAGTATTACCCTTACTGCTCCGGCCTCCTTGGTGACCTGTTCCCGCACAAGCTGCATCCGTACATGCTCGCAACCGGGAATCCGGAATTCCCCACACGCGTCGCCGCCGTGGGCAGCAAGGCGTTCAAGACCGACCTCCGCAAGGAGGGGCGCAAGCCGGACCAGGAGACCAAATACGAGCGCGATGTCGCCGAGATCATCCAGTTGATCGCGGAGTTCCCCTCCGGCTACGTCATGCACATCACCTCCTCCACGGTCAACGAACAGGGCACCCAGGAGCGCATCCGCGGCCACATGGCCACGCTCGACATGGCCGGAAACAAGGTCCAACTCAATCCGGAGCGCCCGTTTGCCGAGGAGATCGACCCCCAAACCTCCGAAGGGTTCCCCGGCGAGAGCGTCGCCGCCCACCACAAGAACTTCTACGAGTCGATCCGCGCGAACAAGCAACCCAACGCCGGCATCGATCTCGCCGTGAAGGTCCAGACAGTCATCTCCCTTGCCGAGACCTCCGACCGCCTCGGAGTGATGTGTTACTTCGATCCCAAGACGCGCAAGGTGACCGACGGCACGGGCCGGGCCATCAAGCCGCTGGACTACGGCTGGGACAAGAACTCCTGACCCACGCCGGATCTGCTTATTACAGGCCATCCTCCTTGCCGGGGGATGGCCTTTTCCGTTGCAAGACCCATCGGAACGCTGGCGCGTGGATTCAGCATTCCCCGCGCTGTTCCGGCACGCTAGGGTGCCCCAACGATATGGAACGTATCAGTGACCTCAGGGTCATCACCAATCGCCCGCTGCTGGCGCCCCGCGAGCTCAAGCATGCCCTGCCGACGACAGACGCCGCGGCAGCCACCGTTGTCCGCGGCCGTGTCGCCGTGCAAAGGATCCTGCGCCGGCAGGACCCGCGCCTGCTGGTCGTCGTTGGCCCCTGCTCCATCCACGACCCACACGCCGCGATGGAATACGCACGACGACTCGCTGCGCTTGCCCCCGAGGTTTCAGACCAACTGGAACTCGTCATGCGCGTCTACTTCGAGAAGCCCCGCACGACGATTGGCTGGAAGGGACTCATCAATGATCCCCACATCGACGGATCCTATGATGTTGAAACCGGCCTGCGGACCGCCCGAAGGCTGCTTCTCGCGATCAACGACCTGGGGTTGCCTGCCGCATCGGAGTTTCTCGACCCCGTCGTTCCGCAATACATTGCCGACCTGATCAGCTGGGCTGCCATCGGGGCCCGGACGACCGAATCCCAGACGCACCGGGAGATGGCGAGCGGACTCTCCATGCCGGTCGGGTTCAAGAACGGAACCGACGGTTCACTTCAGATTGCCATTGATGCGATGCTCTCCTCGAGGCATCCGCACCATTTTCTGGGCATCGATGAGCTTGGTGCCGTCTCGGTCGTCCAGACGACCGGCAACGAGGACGGTCATGTTGTCCTCCGGGGCGGCAGGGCCTGGACCAATTACGACGCAGCGTCGATCCATCAGGCGGCGGCGGACCTGTCCAAGGCCGGCCTCCCCCCCGTGCTGATGGTGGATTGCAGCCATGCGAACTCTGGAAAGCAGCATGCGAAGCAGGAGGAAGTCTGGCAGAACCTGATCGCCCAGCGATTGGAGGGCAACCCGGCCATCATCGGGGTCATGCTCGAAAGCCATCTTCACGAAGGGAGTCAGCCACTCACCGATCCCCGCAACCTCAAGTATGGCGTGAGCATCACGGATGCGTGCCTCGGGTGGGAGGTCACGGAGCGGATGTTGCGCCATGGCGCAGATCTGTTGCGTTCGCAACACACGAGCAGGACGAGCGTCCACTCGTGAACTTCCACCGCCGACGTCATGCAGCAGATCGACTGGCGTCTCACCGGGATGCTGGTGCTTGCCATCGTCGCGGGCATCGCCCTGATTGCATTGGCGTGGCAAGCGGCCAAGCTGGTCCTCAAGCTGCTCCTCACACTCATGATATTGGTCGTGATTGGCACCGGGATTTGGTACTTCGCCCGAAATCTGGGCTGATCCACGCCGTTTGTATTCAACCATGACTCCGCCCAGCATCCAGAGTCGGCGCAAGATCGAGGGAATTTCCGCAGTCCTGCTGCCGTTCGGTGAGGACCAGAAGCCGGATCTGTCAGCCTATGCACGCCTCGTGGAACGTACCTGGCACGCAGGTCTCACACCTGCGGTCAACATGGATACGGGGTACACCAACCTCCTGACTCCGGAGGAGCGTGCAGAAATCCTCGGACTCGTCAGCAGCCTCGCCCGGGGTCGGCGCTTCGTTGTGGGTGCCTTCATCGAGGGCTTGGACGGGGATCCCGCCCGACTGTACCGCCGGGAGTGCGGAACGATCGCCTGCGCGGGAGGCATTCCAATCCTCTTCCCCTGTTCCTCGACCCAACCCATGTCGGAGACGGCCCTGGTCAACGTCTTCCGCTCTGTGGCTTCGGAATGCGATGAATTCCTGGGGTTTGAACTGGGGCAGATGTTCGTGCCGTTTGGCCGCATCTGGGAACTCGACACCTTCCGGCGCCTGCTGGAGATCCCCCAACTGAAGGGGGCGAAGCACTCTTCTTTGTCCCGCGCGCTGGAGTGGGAACGGTTGATGGTACGTAACCAGAACCGCCCGGATTTCAAGGTCTACACCGGCAACGACCTTGCGATCGATATGGTGATGTGGGGCAGCGACTATCTCCTGGGGCTCTCCGCCTTTCATGTGGAGGCCTTCGCCGCACGCGACCGGATGTGGGAAGCCGGAGATTCCAGGTTCCACGAACTGAACGACTGGCTCCAGTACCTCGGGATGCTCGCCTTTCGCCCGTCGGTGCCGGCCTACAAGCACAGCTGTGCCCAGTTTCTTCATCTCCGGGGCCTGATTCCCACCTCCGAGCCACACCCCCACAATCCGCGCCGCCCGGACTCCGACCTGCCCCTTCTCGAAAGCATCGCCCATCGCCTTGAAACCTTGGTCTCGGGTGCGACCTGAGTCGGACGATCGTCGATTGCCGCCAACGCCATCCATGGATCGCCAGGTTTACGGTGGGGTCAATCGAGCTGTTGCGGAGGCCATCCCCGCATTCACAGGGTCCATCCTTGACCTGGGTTGCGGCGATGGCTCGTTCGGCGTCTGGCTGAAATCGAAAGGGGTTCATTCGGTGACGGGCGTCACGATCCACGGTCCGGAGGCTTCCCTGGCCCGCCGTTCCCTCGATCGGGTGATCGAAGCAGACCTCGATCACTGGCAACCCGATCCGGGCGACCGCTACGACGGCATCGTTGCCAGCCATGTGCTGGAACACCTTGCGGATCCGTGGAACCTCCTGAAGAGGCTTCGGCGCGCTGCAAAGCCCGGGGCCTGGCTGGTCGTTGCCCTCCCAAATGTCCTCTTTTGGAGACAGCGACTCGCGCTGTTGCGCGGTCAATTCCGCTACACGGATGGAGGAATCATGGATTCCACGCATCTGCGATTCTTTGATTGGACGACTGCCGGTATGCTGGTGGCGCAGACGGGTTGGTCGCTGGCAGCAAGAACGGCCGATGGCGGATTTCCCGGAAGCCGGTGGACCGGCCCGCTGCGAAAGCCAATCGATCGGCTCGCCTGCAAGGCTTGTCCCGGGTTGTTCGGTTTCCAGTTTGTTTTCAGGGCGCGGGTTTGCGCAGAGTTGCCCGGCGTGTCTGACAGCCTTACCCCATGAGTTCACCTCGAGCCCTCATCACCGGAGCCGCAGGCTTCATCGGTTCCCATGTTGCCGATGCATGCTCAGCTCTCGGCATGGAGGTTGTCGGCGTCGACAATCTCTCCGGGGGGTTCCGAAGAAACCTCGTCTCAGGGATACCGGTCTGCATCGGGGACATCCGGGACCCGTCGTTCCTGGAAAGCGTGTGGCGCGACCATGGCCCGTTCGATTACGTCTACCACTTTGCGGCCTACGCCGCCGAAGGCCTCTCCCATCACCTGCGTTGCTTCAACTACGAGACGAATCTGGTCGGCTCCGCCCGATTGATCAACACGTCGATCCATCACCGTGTCCGCCACTTTGTCTTCGCAAGCTCCATCGCCGTCTACGGAGCCGGCCAACTGCCGCTGACCGAGGAGACGACGCCACGCCCCGAAGACCCCTATGGCGTGGCAAAGTACGCCGTGGAGCTGGATCTAGCGTCCGCTGCCACGGTTTTCGGACTCCGCCACACCATCTTCAGGCCGCACAATGTCTATGGCGAACGCCAGCACATCGGCGATCGCTACCGCAACGTTGTCGGAATCTTCCTGAACCAATGCATCCGTGGCGAGCCCATGACCATCCTTGGGGACGGGATGCAGACCCGTTCGTTCACGTACATCGGTGACATCGCCGCTTCCATCGCCCGGGCGCCATTGGTGGAAGGTGCCGTCAACCAGACATTCAATATCGGGACGGATCAAACGACTCGCATCCTCGACCTCGCCCACAGGATCGCCCACGCCGTCGGAATCGAGCCCCGAATCCGACACTTTCCAGCACGCCCCGAGGTCATCCACGCGGTTGCCGACCACTCCAAATTCCACCGGGTCTTTGGCGTCACCGAGAGCACCCCGCTGGCCACTGGCATTGAGCACATGGCCCGTTGGGCTCGCGAACTGGGGCCCTGCGACCCCTCCCATTTTGGACCGTTGGAGCTCGCCCAGAACCTGCCCCTGATCTGGAAGTAGCCTGGAATGATCTCCGTTATTGTCTCCAACTTCAACGGCCTGCGCTTCCTTCCACGGCTGCTCGAGTCACTCCGGGGACAACAGGACGTCGAGACGGAGATCATCATCGTCGATCGCCAGAGCACCGACGGTTCCGTTCCGTACCTTCAAGCCCAGCCGGACATCCGGCTGTTTACGGAACCCCCTGAATCCGGACTGGTAACCGGATACGCCGCAGGTGCTGCGGCGGCGCGCGGTGAGCTGCTTTTCTTCTGCAACGAGGATATGTGGTTCGATCCCGGATGCCTTCGCAACCTTGCCGTCCGGATCGACCTCTCCAGCCGTATCGGGGCGGTTGACGGTTGGCATTGGACCTATGACGGAAAGGAATGGCTCCACGGTGCCACACGTTTCAAGAAGTCGGTCTGGCACCTCAATTCGCCGTATCCGTTCCGTGCGGCCGACTTTGCCGTCGACCTTCCCGCAGGCTCCGAAACCCCGTTGCCGTGCGCGGGCGCCTTCCTGATCCATCGCGAAATGTACGATGCGATCGGAGGATGGGACACGTCGTTCTTCCTGGACCATGAGGATGTGGATCTCTTCCTCAGGGCATGGCAGAGGGGGTGGCGATGCGTGATGGCCCCGGAGGCGCGAATCTACCACGCGGTCAACGCCTCCAACGGCCACATCCTGTCGACAACAGGCCGACCTGCCAGCCGCCGTCGCTACGTCGGCCAACGCGCCAACCTGGTCATCGTTGCGGTCAAGTACTTCCGCTGGTCTTCCATCCTGGCGGCCTGCCTCCAATGGCCATTGGGAGCCCTGAACAATCTCCGGGCCGGTCACTGGGACTCGCTGAAGGAAGACCATGCGATTCCCGCCGACGTCCTGCGTCGCCTCTCGGAGGCCTGGGCATTCCGGCAGGCAAATGCCCCCTACAACGCACGCCAACCCGGCGAACGCTTCTTTACCGATCCCCGCTTCGCCTCGGCTCCTTCCGATCCCCCCGCCTGAACACGGGCCGAGCCCTCGAACAGCGCGCCACCTTCGGTTCTTCCGGGCGATCGTCAGTCTTCCGCCCGTTCTCCCGCATCTGCCATCTTGACGATCCGCGGCTCGAACTTCCCCACGATATCCACCAGTTCCCGCTGTGCTGCCATCACTTGCTCGATGTCCTTGTAGACACCGGGGACCTCGTCGATTCCAGCAGAGATCAGGTGCACTCCGCGTTCCCGAAGAAGCCGTCGTACCTTGGTCCAATCAAAGGAGGCCTGTGCCTGCTTTCGGCTCATGATCCGACCCGCGCCGTGCGAGGCAGACGCCAAAGACTCCGCACAACCGCGCCCCCGAACCAGATAACCGGGTGTGGCCATCGATCCGGGAATGATCCCGAGTACCCCCGCGCCGGCAGGGGTCGCCCCCTTGCGATGGACCACCACCTCCTGATCGTCACCGCCGATGCGATGTCGCTCCTTCCATGCGAAATTGTGGTGGTTTTCGACATCCAACAAGACTTCCAGTCCCAGGTGCGAGGCGATGTGCCGATGGATCAACTCATGGTTCGCTGCCGCATAGCGACCCATGAGTTCCATCGCCGCCCAGTACTCCATTCCCTCCGCGTCCGTCAGGTCCAACCACGCGAGGTGCAGGTGCTCCTTGGGCAGATCACGGTGTCGCGCCATGGCCAGATCGCTGTAATGCTGGCACACCGCAGCCCCGCAGCCCCGACTCCCGCTGTGGCTGAGCAGTGCCACATACTCGCCTGCCGCGAGCTCCTCCAACGGCTCGGGAAGTGAGAACGTCCCGAACTCCACGAAATGATTTCCGGACCCACTCGTCCCCAACTGCGCCCAGGCACGATCCCGATTTGCGGACGTCACCGGGCTCACCGCCCAGTCGCCGTCCATGACCTCATGTTGACGCCGATCGGTGAATGAAGCCCCGATTCCAAAGCGAGTTTCCTCCTCGATCGCGCGCACCAACCGCTCCCGTTTCCGCTCGATATCGCGTACCGGCAGGTCCAGCACCGTCAGCTTCATTCGGCAGGCGATGTCGACGCCAACCGCATAGGGAATCACTGCTCCCCGGGTCGCCAGGACTCCACCAATGGGAAGCCCGTACCCGAGATGTGCGTCCGGCATCAGCGCACCCGCCACAGAGATCGGCAACTGGCACGCACGCGCCATCTGGTTCACCGCCTCGGGCTCCAGCCCATCACCCCACTGGCGCCATGAAGCAGCCGCCGGAATGACCCTTCGCTCCGTCCGGAGCAGGGCCTGCGCGAATCCCCCACGAAGCGGATCCTTCGCAAATTTAGCCGGATCTGCCATCACTGAGCGCACCTCGGCTTCGAGCCGCGTTTTGTCCAAGCCCTTCAGGATGTACCTCGAGATGAAATCAACCCCTCGGCGCATGGTGTCACCCGGCGGTACACCAAGCCGGATCAAGTCCTGCGTGTTCACGGCCCCGAGGTATCAATTGGGGCGATCGGATGCATTAACGGAGTTGCCCAATATGGGTGCACGGACGTAAACCTTCACGCGGATCCCGGTGAAGGAGGCCGCCGAACGGAGCATGAATCCATGCCGGGAGAACGGCCGAGACGAACAACCTGGATGGGTCCAACTGCCTTCATGAATGCGCGCAGGCCACTTTTCCCCGGGTTCCCGCGGGCACTCGCGGCCTCCGCTCTTTTTGGCTTTGGCGCCCATTCGCTCTGGAGGGGCGTGGTGTCAACGGCGCCCGGCTTCTGGGAAGGCATACTGCACCTGGGGATTGGCCCACTGGCGATGCTCCTTGCCGTCGCGCTCTGGTTTTGCGTCGGTGCTGCGCGCATCCCCGCCTGCGCCGCGGCCGCGCTCCTTGCGGTCGACGCTCTCTGGCACGCCACCACGCAACCCGCAGTCCGTTGGCAATGGCTGCCTGCGGTGGTCCTCGCCGTCATCATCTGGGACATCTGGCAACTCTTCTCGCCTGCACGATTGTCGGCCGATCACTCCGGATCCGAGCCCCCTGATCGCCCCCTGATCTCCCTTGTCCTGCTCCTCCGACGTCCCAGGCACCTCGATGCCTCCACCCTCGCGCGCTATTGCGAAACCGCGTGGGGCGGACGCTTTGAAGTGGTGACCGAACCGCAATCCGGCGACCCTGCGACAGGTTCGGCGGAGAATCCGAAGGACGGCACAGGGCAGTTCGTCACCGGCAAACCTCCCCTGCTGATCGCGGCGGCGGCCCGGCGACTCCATCTGGTGCACTGTTCGAACCGTCCCTATTTCGAGGATCCATCGGCGATCTCCGACAAGGCAGGGGAGGCGCGGTTGCGGAAGGTTCTCGAGGAGAACCGGGGCTGGCTCGCCGTGGACCTGGTCCAACGTGAGGAAGAAGTCGTCCTCCCCGAGGAACATTACCCGAGGCTTGCCCGCCTGATCGCCGAGCTCGCAGGACCTGACTGTCAGGCGATTTACCAACCCAGCGGTTGCCGGTTCACCCACTGGGATGACGCACTCGAAACAAAGCTCAGGCAAGGTGACGTGACCGGCGTCTTCACCGAACTGGGCCCCCCTCCGGTCGTGGAAGTAGGCGAGGAAGATCCACGGATGGCGGAAGCCACGAGTCAGGCAAGGACCCGGTGGAACGAATTCGTGGAAGCCTTCAACTCAGGCCATGCCCAGCAATGCGCCGTGAAGGCCCCGGTAACCGTTGGCTCCAGAACCGAGTTCATATGGATCACGGTCGAATCGATCGAGGACGGGCTCATCTCCGGTCGGCTCGGAAACGAACCCGTCGATCTGGGAGACCTCAAGCTGGATTCAAGGGTCACCGTCGAATCCGCCGTGGTGGCAAATTGGGTCTTCTTCTAGGACGAACAACCGACGGGACTTTTCAGCCTGAAGGCCTTGAGCGAGATCCAACAGGAGCGCCGGGACAGGAACTGAACCGCAATCGCATGCCCGCGACCCAGCTTCGACTGCTGCCAGCGCCCCAACCGTTGGTTGAACGTCTGGGCGCTGAATGGTTCCGAAGCGCACCGGACCAACCCGGGGTTTACCGGTTCTTCGACCAGAACGGCACGCTCCTTTATGTCGGCAAGGCCCGTTCCCTTCGAAAGCGACTGTCGTCGTACCGCCGGACCCACGGCCAGAACGACCGGATCACCCGACTCATCCATGCCACGGAGAGGATCGAGTGGCAGGTCATGGCGGACGAAGCGTCGGCCTTGGTGTCCGAAGCCGAATCCATCCTCCGCGATCAACCCCGGTTCAACCGGGCCGGACGTTGGCGGCCGCCACCCCTGTGGGCCACCTGTACGATGCAACCGGATCTCATCAAGGTCGGCTGGCACAGCGAACCCATCGAAGGTGCGTCTGGCCCCGTTCCAATGGTCCGGAGGAGGGATGTGGAGCGGTTGGGCGCGTTGCTTTGGTTGGTGGCCCACCCGGAGGCCGCCGTTCCTGATCTGCCGCACTCGCTGTCCCATCCCAACTCCAGCGAATGCTTCCTGTCGTTACCGTACGGTCCGGGATGGCCAGAAATGTTCCGGGATTGGCTCGTTTTCCAAAGGCCTGCACTCCTCTGGGAAATCGCGGTTTCCCTTGAACCCCGAATGCTTGGGTTCAACGCCACCTTCATCCGTGAAACATGGGAACGGGTGACGTTCGGGACCTTGCGGGGTTTGGAATCCACGGCCACGGGCTGAACCGGACAAACCCGCTCACCAGGCCCCTTCGAAAGCGCCCTTCTTCTCCCCAGGCTTTCCCCTTCTGTGCCGCTCTCCCCTGGGTTCTCCCTTGTTCCCTGAACCTCCCCCAGAGCAGCGCTCTTGGCCCGCATCGTCTGACGTAACCGTTGATTGCAGCCGCGATGCCAACTCAGATTTAAGGAAATGCCAAATTCACAAACCTGAATGACAACACATTAGAAAGAATCACCACAATGCAACCACTGCTCGATGTCCGTCCCGCATGGCCTGCATTCCTGCGAATGCATCCAGCATCGTGCAGGTGCAATCTCTCTCCCGACTCACCCTCCTGACTGGCGGACTGGACAAGAAACCATTAATGTTCGGCAACGACTCGGAAGCGATCCCGGTCCCGACGAATACTTTCCTGCCAGTGCGCGCCGTTGCGAAATTCTCTCGGTCTCGATCCCCCCAGGATCGGTCGGGGTTCACCCTGATCGAACTGTTGGTGGTGATTGCCATCCTGACGATCCTTGCCGGGCTCCTGCTCCCTGCCCTCGCCAAGGCCAAGTACAAGGCGGCGCAAGCCACCGAAATCTCATCCGCACGCCAACTGATGCTCGCGTGGCAGATGTACTCCTCGGACAACAATGACTCCGTGCTCCCGGGTTACCGCCATGGTCTGGAAGCCCGGGACCTTCAGGGACGGCAGGTCCCGCATCCGATCAACGCCCGGTACCCATGGCGGATCGCACCCTATCTGGGGAAGAACTTCGGCGTGATGTATGCGAATGAGAACCGCCGGCTTCTCGAGCAGTTCCAGCGCATGGAGGATCCCATGCTTGGCATCTACGCGGCCTCGGTCTTCCCCTCCCTTGGAATCAATTCGGTCTTTGTCGGAGGCGATGACGTTGAACTGCCTCCCACCGCCGCGGCTACGGCCAAGTTCGGCCCGTTCTGTGTCCTCAAGCAGACCGAAGTCCTGCGCCCGAGTAGCCTGATGGTCTTCACCTCAGCCCGCGGCCCGTTCGAGGGGAAGATCGTGAACGGCTTTTACAATGTG
>Ga0172373_10002114_pt1 | contig 31034 bp, 25 predicted proteins | sample Lak10m_2_FD_114546 | JGI IMG/M metagenome (GOLD analysis project Ga0172373, IMG submission 114546) | Freshwater microbial communities from Kabuno Bay, South-Kivu, Congo - kab_092012_10m | ecosystem: Environmental > Aquatic > Freshwater > Lake | place: Democratic Republic of the Congo...
AAACACTAGCGCTTCTGCGACATCGGGCGGACAAAGCCCCTCTACGACTGGAACCCCGCAGGCGAAAACAAGCAATGCCGCAATACCCGCCCCGACGCCTCACAAATCACCAGTCAGCGGAGCGGCGACAAGTGCAACTGCTGTTAGCCAGACATCAGGCACTCCAGGCGAACGATTTACCCTCAGAAATAGCGATATAGAGCTTGAAATCGACTCACAGGGCGCCCGAATTGTTCGGGCAACCCTCTTGAATCAAGCATCAGATGCTTACGAGGGAAAACGGGTCGTAATTTTTGATCAGGCACCCGGGCGTCGGTACGAGGCGCAGACTGGGCTAATCGGACAGGCAAGCAATCAGGTGTCGTTTCCCAACCACACGTCGCCCTTCAAGAAGTCCCCCATTCGTGAGGGTCTCGCCGTAGATCAGAACCTATCCCTCGTTTCGGAGCTTGGAGGCATAAAGCTCACCAAAACCTACTCGATCGATCCTTCAGGGTACGTTGTGAGAGTAGCCCATAGCCTCCAAAACACAGGGGCTGATTCGGTTGCGCCTATGGTCTATCTGCAACTCATGCGAACGGGTGATCGCCCGCCCGGCGAGAGCCAGTTCTATCAGACATTTATTGGGCCTACGGTCTATACCAACGAGGGAAAGTTTCAGAAGATCGATTTCTCGGATATCGAAAAAAATAAAGCCTCTCACGTAAAAAATGCGAGCGATGGGTGGTTGGGTATCGTCCAGCATTATTTTGTTAGTGCTTGGGTTCCGAGAAACGAGGCACCACGAGAGTTTTATACAAAACGTATTGATCACAATCTCTATAGTGTTGGCTTAATTCAAGCGCTGCCAACAATGGCGCCAGGCGCTCAGCAGACCCATGAGGCGATACTATTTTCCGGGCCGCAACTACAAGACGTACTCGAAAAGCTTGCCCCGGGACTCGAATTGGTCGTGGATTATGGCTGGCTGACCTTTCTTGCAAAACCAATTTATTGGTTACTTGACCAGCTGTACGGGGTTGTCGCCAACTGGGGCTGGGCGATTGTCTTGCTTACAGTGATTATCAAACTAGTGTTTTATCCACTGTCGGCAGCGAGCTATAAATCAATGGCGAAGATGAAAGCCGTGACCCCCCGGTTGATGAAGTTACGCGAGCTCTATGCGAACGATAAGCCTAAGTTAAATCAGGCAATGATGGAGTTATACAAAACAGAAAAAATAAATCCACTCGGAGGTTGTCTACCGATCTTGGTTCAGATCCCGGTGTTTATCGCACTCTATTGGGTGTTGCTCGCAAGTGTCGAGATGCGCAATGCACCTTGGCTGGGCTGGGTTACAGATTTGTCCGCCCCAGATCCTTATTACATCTTACCGGTCGTGATGGCGATCACAATGTTTATTCAGACGAAGCTGAATCCGCCACCACCAGATCCAATTCAAGCGAAAGTCATGATGGCGATGCCGATCGTCTTCTCGGTCTTCTTTTTCTTTTTTCCTGCGGGCCTCGTCTTGTATTGGTTAGTCAATAATATTCTTTCGATAGCTCAACAGTGGATGGTGATGAAGAATATCGAGAAACAGGCTGCAACACATCGTTGACCTGTTGGATACGATTGTTGCAATCGCTACAGCACCTGGCCGGGGGGCGATAGGGGTAGTCCGGGTATCTGGGCCTGCTGCACGGAGCATTGCTGAGCATCTCTGCGGAAGGGCTCTGATCGCGCGTAATGCGACGCATCTAAGTTTTCTTGACGCCTCAGGAGACCCGATTGACGATGGTCTAGCGATCTTTTTTCCTGCCCCCCATTCCTATACAGGCGAAGATGTTTTGGAGCTTCAGGGCCACGGTGGTCCGGGTGTTCAACGTCTTGTCGTGCAGCGTTGTCTTGATGTTGGCGTTGAGTTGGGCGGTCATGTTCGTCTTGCACAGCCGGGTGAGTTTACACAGCGGGCTTTTTTAAATGACAAGCTTGATCTCGCGCAGGCGGAAGCGGTTGCTGATTTAATCAATGCGGGCTCGGAACGAGCAGCAAGGAGCGCATTGGCATCATTGCAAGGCCGCTTTAGCCAGATGATTCACGGTCTTCAAGAGCAGCTGGTGGATTTACGCCTGCGTGTTGAAGCCTGCCTCGATTTCCCCGAAGAAGATATTGAATTCGTTAGTCGTGAGCGCGTTTCGCATCGGCTTGAACAGATTCAGACGAGCCTTGGCCAGATACAAGATAGCGCTAAGCGTGGTCTTGCCCTTCGAGAGGGACTTCGTGTGGTGTTAGTGGGGCCGCCTAATGTTGGCAAGTCGTCTCTATTAAATGCGCTCGCGGAACAAGAGGTAGCGCTCGTGACCGAGGTTGCAGGAACCACGAGAGATCGAATTATCGAAGAAATCACGATTGAGGGGATACCGATACATGTCGTTGATACGGCCGGACTTCGTCAGACAACCGAGCGGGTTGAGCAGCTCGGTATAGAACGGACTTGGAAGGAAGTTGAGCGGGCCCAGGCTGTGATGCTCATTGAAGACGCCAGCGGTGAGATACCCCATGAGTCAGAACTTGAGACGAAGGTGCTGGCTCTCCTTGGCCCCTGTGCTCGAGACGGTGTTGTACGGGTGTTAAATAAGGCGGATCTTCTGCACCCTGCGTCAGTTACTAAGAAAGCGGGAGGGATTTTAGTCTCTGCAAAGACGGGGCAGGGTCTTGATGATCTGCGTCAGACTTTGTTAAAACTGGCCGGTGATATCGGTGATGCGAGCGCCGGGGTTTTTTCAGCTCGCGGGCGTCAGCTTGATGCTTTGTCGCGCGCGTCGGATTGTGTTGTGAAGGCTCAGGCGCACCTTCAAGGGGAGGCGTTAGATTTGCTTGCCGATTGCTTGCAGCGTGCTCAGCAGGCATTATCTGAGATTACAGGTGAATTCTCCCCTGATGATTTACTTGGGGAAATTTTTAGTAATTTCTGCATTGGCAAGTAGGTTATTTAGATCATTTAAGTCGGACCCTTCGAATAATTGGGCTCAGTAGATTCGAAGACTCCTTTGGATTTATTTTTTTGTACTTGATGTGCTTCAAAGATACGTCCGTTCATGGTGATGTAGACTCCTGGCGATAGCAGTTGAACGCAAGAGGTGGCTAGCCCGAGATTAAAAAAAGCGTCGGAATTTTCTACGCTCGCGGGAACCATAGAGCCCGTGAAGACAATCACCTGGTCCGCTTTGCGTCGCAACATAACGGCCTGCGCACTCTCGGTCATGGTGTCGGTACCATGGATCACCACAACATGACGTTCGGACAGCCCCTCGATTCGCGTAATTAAAGCCTCTCGGTGAGCGGCGGTCATCTCGAGGCTATCGATTAGCATCAAGGTCTCGCTGCGCCATGGGGCAGCGAGACGAGCGGACGTTAGCCATGTTTCGATCCGAGAGTGATCAAAGCCCAAGGTTCCGCTAGAGGGTAGATAAACTTTTTCAATAGTGCCCCCACAGCTAATAAAGACTAAGGGTTCATGAGAGGTCATTTAGAAATAGCGAATGTTAAAATCAGTAGAGTGTGTCACAACCTGTGGATTTATAGAGAAGCACCATGACAATAAACATTCCGAGCTATGTTCAACACCAGGGTCTTATTGACTGGGTGTCTAAGATTGCTGCCAAAACAAAGCCAGCGCAGGTGGTCTGGTGTGATGGTTCTGAGAAGGAATCCAATGAGCTCTTTGAGCAGATGGTGAAGGCAGGAACGCTTAGAAAATTAAACGAGGCGAAGCGGCCAAATTCTTATCTGGCCTGGTCCGATCCATCGGATGTTGCCCGGGTCGAAGATCGCACTTTTATCTGCACCGAGAAGCAGGGAGATGCCGGGCCTACAAATAACTGGGTAGCCCCACAGGAGATGCGGCAGACATTAGACGGCCTATTTGAGGGCTGTATGCGCGGCCGCACGATGTATGTAATCCCCTTCTCGATGGGCCCCCTCGGCTCACCAATTGCGCACATTGGTGTGGAGATATCCGATTCACCCTACGTTGTGGTGAATATGCGGCTGATGACGCGCATGGGAAAGGCTGTCTACGATGTTTTGGGTCCTGAGGGGTCTTTTGTGCCGTGCGTGCACACGGTTGGAAAGCCTCTGTCCATTGGTGAGAAGGACGTGGCCTGGCCGTGTAACGATAAAAAGTACATCGTGCACTTTCCGGCAACTCAGGAAATATGGTCCTATGGTTCGGGCTATGGTGGGAATGCGCTCCTAGGTAAAAAATGTTTTGCCTTGAGAATCGCCTCGACAATGGGCCGTCAACAGTCCCACGGCTCTAATCCCGGCTGGTTTGCCGAACACATGTTGATTCTTGGTGTCCAGGCACCCTGGGGAAAAAAATACCATGTTGCGGCGGCGTTTCCCTCTGCCTGCGGTAAAACGAATTTTGCAATGCTGATTCCTCCTAAGGGTCTCGACAATGGTGCCTGGAAAATTACCACCATTGGAGATGACATTGCTTGGATAAAACCGGATTCGCAGGGAAGGCTTCGGGCTATTAATCCGGAGTATGGATATTTCGGAGTTGCGCCGGGTACTAACGAGAAAACAAACTACAACTGCATGGCGACGTTAAAAAAGAATGTCATCTTTACCAATGTCGCGCTCACCGATGATGGTGATGTCTGGTGGGAGGGAATGACAGAAAAGCCGCCGACACACTGTATGGACTGGCAAGGCAGAGACTGGACTCCAGAGATTGGTAAGGCAGAGGGCAGGAAGGCAGCACATCCCAACGCTCGATTTACAGTGGCGTCAATTCAAAATCCAGTCGTGGATGATGAGTGGAATAACCCACAGGGCGTTGCAATTGATGCATTTATTTTTGGGGGGCGACGCTCCACCACCGTTCCGCTCGTAACCGAGGCCCGCAACTGGCAAGAGGGCGTCTACATGGCAGCGACAATGGGTTCGGAGACCACAGCTGCCGCGGCTGGGCAGCAGGGCGTCGTGCGGCGTGATCCGTTTGCGATGCTGCCATTTTGCGGATACAACATGGCCGAGTATTTTGAGCACTGGCTAGAGTTGGGAGAAAAGTTAGGCCGCGCTGGCGCGAAGCTGCCGAAGATCTATTGTGTGAACTGGTTTCGAACGGATGAGGACGGAAGATTTGTCTGGCCTGGGTTTGGTGAGAATGCCCGCGTGCTGAAGTGGATGCTTGAGCGAATCGAGAATAAGGCAGGGGGCCGAGAGCATGTTTTTGGCGTCACCCCGCGTTACGAGGACTTAGACTGGGCTGGTCTGAATTTTTCAGAAAAAGAATTTTTAACCATTACATCGATTGATCGAGACGCCTGGCTCAACGAGTTTGAGCTTCATGCAGAACTTTTTCAAAAACTCAATCACGGGCTTCCGGCCGTCTTGGTGGATACCAAGGCCTCCCTTGAGTCTCGCCTGGAGAGTCGCTTGGCGGCCTAGTGGTTGATCAGGGGCTGATTAGGGTGTTCGCTCTGGCTGGCCAAACGATCAGCGAGTGCAATTGCTGCGATTAGCGAGTCCGGGGTGGCCATGTTCTTTCCTGCGATATCGAAGGCAGTCCCATGGTCGACGCTTGTGCGAATGAAAGGCAGGCCGATAGTGAGGTTGACGCCCTGATCGATTCCTAAATACTTGATTGGGATTAGACCCTGGTCGTGATATTGCGCAACCACGACATCAAAATCACGATGGTTTTTAGCTCGCATAAAGACCGTGTCCCCGGGCCAAGGACCGCTGACCTGCACCCCGAGGGACTGGGCCGTTGTTATGGCTGGGGCAATGATGTCCATATCTTCAGAGCCAAATAAGCCCGATTCACCAGCGTGGGGATTAAGGCCTGCAACCGCTATTCGGGGCCTTGGAACCCCGAGTTGTTGACAGGCCTTTTCGGTCAACAGAATCGTTTGAAGCAGGCCCTCCGTGCTGAGGGCATCGATCATGTCTTTGAGCGCGACGTGCACACTGTTTAGCACGACCCGGAGATCCGGATTTACGAGCATCATGCGCACTGCCGGCGGCGCCGAGGGGCTTGCGAGATCGGCAAGCATTTCGGTATGCCCCGGCCATGAGTGGCCGGCTAGAGATAGCGCCGCCTTATGGATCGGAGCGGTGACAACGCCACAGGCCTCGTCGTGCACACATCTGCTCACGGCCGCTCGAATTGATTCGAAGGCGGCCTTTCCAGACCATTTTCCCACTTGGCCTACTCTTATTTCTGATTTATTCCATGATATAGGAATAAAAGATATGTTTTCGGTGGGAATACATAGTATTTTTCCCAGCTCTTTAAACCATTCGGGGTCTCCTGCTACTCGCAGTGGTCTTTGGGAGTTGCCCAGGCAATGCCAGGCATTGACCGCTTTGATCACGATTTCAGGACCAATTCCTGCGGGGTCACCGGATGTCACAATGAGAGGTTTCATGGCGCGATGCTAACAATTGTTTGGTGGCCCGCCCTCTTTTTTGTGATGGATCCTCTGGGTTTTCAATGATTTCAGAAATTCTCAGTCTCGGACAGATTGGTGGACCGCCGCTCGAGGTGTTGTTGGTTTTGGGGGGGTTTGCGTTGGTGGCGGGATTTGTTGACGCCGTGGTGGGCGGTGGCGGCCTGGTCCAGATTCCTGCTCTGTTCTCGTTTGTTCCCCAGGCCTCTGCGGCGACCCTTTTTGGTACGAATAAAATCGCCTCGATTTCGGGTACGTTAATAGCGGCAGGCCGCTACGTGCGGGCAGTGAGGCTGCCTTGGAACGCGGTTTTACCCGCCCTCATTGGGGCGGCTATATTTGGCTGGCTCGGAGCGGCCGTGGTGAGTCTTTTGCCGAGAGAAATGGCTCAGCCGTTGGTGCTCGTTCTTCTCGTGATTGTCGCTACCGTGACGTTAAAGAAGAAGGAAATGGGATCTCTGCACGCCCCGAGATTGTCGGTGGCTCGGGAGCGGCTGTTTGGGTTTGTAGCGGGTGCATTGCTCGGTTTTTATGATGGGTTCTTCGGTCCGGGTACAGGTGCTTTTTTTATCTTCGTCTTTGTGCGTTTCTTTGGTTATGATTTCCTTCATGCCTCGGCATCAAGCAAAGTTGTCAATCTAATGACTAACTTTGCAGCGCTGGCGTTTTTTCTTCCGGTCGGTGCATTTTTTGTGCAAGCGGCCCTGGTGATGGCGTGCTGCAATGTCGCTGGCGCAGTTTTGGGCGCCCACCTAGCGGTGAGAAAAGGCAGTCAATTTGTTCGTAGGTTTTTTTTAATTCTGTTGGCTGCCCTTATCCTTAGGATGGCTTATGGCACTCTGGAGATGTTGTGATGAATGCTTCTGAAAACGCTCTATCCCAAGCGCTTATTGGCAATTGGATTGACGGGATGTCTGTGGGGTCCTCTTCGGGTCGGGTAGCGCCGGTTTTTAATCCGGCGACCGGTGCAGTCGCTCGTGAGGTTGGCTTGTCGTCGGTCGCAGAGGTAAACCGCGCTGTCGATAATGCAGCAGAGGCCTTTCCAGCATGGGCGGCAACACCGCCAATCAAGCGGGCACGGGTGCTTTTTAAGTTTAAGGATTGGATGGAGCGCCACACAGACGCGCTCGCGATGGCGATTACAGCGGAGCATGGAAAGACATTTGAAGACGCCAAGGGCGAGGTACAGCGCGGCCTTGAGGTTGTGGAGTTTGCCTGTGGTATTCCGCATCTGTTAAAGGGTGAGTTTACGGAGCAGGTGGGCGGCGGAATCGACGCCTGGAGTATGCGGCAGTCGGTGGGAGTCTGTGTTGGGATTACACCTTTTAATTTTCCGGTGATGGTTCCGTGCTGGATGTATCCTGTGGCGATCGCCTGCGGGAACACATTTATTTTGAAACCCTCAGAGCGTGACCCAACGCCGTCGTTGATGGTTGCAAAGGGATTGAAAGAGTCAGGATTGCCGGACGGTGTTTTCAATGTCATCCAAGGGGACAAGGAGGCGGTGGATGCATTGTTGGCAAACCCACGCGTGGCAGCGGTGAGTTTCGTGGGTTCGACACCGATTGCAAGGTTGATCCATGAGACGTCAGCCAGAAATGGTAAGCGGGTGCAGGCACTCGGCGGCGCAAAGAATCATTTAGTTGTGATGCCGGATGCCGACCTTGATCAGGCTGTTGACGCGCTCATTGGGGCGGCTTATGGCTCCGCAGGTGAGCGTTGTATGGCGATCTCGGTGGCGGTTGCGGTTGGCCCGGTAGCGGATTCGCTCGTTCAGAAGGTTGTAGAAAAGGCAAAAGCGATTCGTGTAGCGCCCGGCGATGAAAAAGGGGCTGAGATGGGCCCGGTGGTGAGTGCGGCTCACCTGGAGAGGATTCGGGGGTATGTGGATGGCGGGGTTCGGGCGGGCGCAAAGCTCGTGCTTGACGGTCGTGATCTTAAGGTTTCCGGTTTCGAGAAAGGTTTTTATATTGGCCCGTGTTTGTTTGATCACGTTCGTCCAGAGATGGAGATTTATCGGGAGGAGATTTTTGGCCCGGTTTTAAGCGTGGTTCGCGTAGAGAATTTTGAGGAGGCGCTCAAACTCATTCATAGTCACGCGTTTGCGAATGGTGTTGCGTTATTTACGCGTGACGGAGACAGTGCGCGAGAGTTTGCTTCCCGGATCCAAGTCGGGATGGTAGGAATTAATGTTCCTATCCCTGTGCCCATGGCATTTCATTCTTTTGGCGGCTGGAAAGATTCTCTCTTTGGAGACCATCACATTCATGGTCCTGAAGGCGTTCGGTTTTACACTCGCTACAAGGCGGTTACTCAGCGTTGGCCTAAGGGGATTCGCTCGGGTGCAGAGTTTGTAATGCCCACTATGAAGTAATTTCTGGTGCGAATTTTTTGGCGCCTTGATCTCAGTGCAAGGCGTTTTCTAATCGAATGTCGTTTCTCTAGAGAGATTAATTTATGCAGATTCAATCAGTGCTGACGCGTGGTTTTATTAACGGCCAGTGGGTAGACGCCCTGTCCGGTGCCGAGTTTGCAGTGTCAAATCCCGCCAATGGCGAGACGATTGCAATGGTTGCAAATATGGGGCGAGAGGATGCGCTCGCTGCGGTTGCCGCCGCGCATGCTGCCTTGCCGGCATGGCGGGCTGCGACATCGCGTGAGCGGAGTCAGCGTTTGAAGGATTGGTTTAGTCTGATTCTTGCGGAGTCTGATCGTCTCGCCTTGTTGATGACGCATGAGCAGGGCAAGCCACTTGCCGAGGCAAAAGGTGAGGTGCTCTATGGGGCTTCATTTGTTGAGTGGTTTGCAGAGGAGGCTAAGCGAATTTACGGTGATGTCATTCCGTCTCCCATTTCGGGCAGGAAGCTTCTGGTGCTCAAAGAGCCTATTGGTGTCGCCGCTGCAATTACTCCCTGGAATTTTCCGATGGCGATGATTACTCGTAAGTGTGCGCCTGCTATCGCCGCGGGATGCACTGTTATTGTTAAGCCCGCGGAGTCTACGCCACTTAGTGCCCTGGCCCTTGCTGATTTGGCCCAGAGGGCCGGAATTCCTCCAGGGGTTTTTAATGTTGTTGTGGGAGATGCGAATGCGGCTCCCGAGATTGGTCGGGTGCTTTGTGAGGACGCTCGAGTTCGAAAGGTGTCTTTTACGGGATCAACCGAGGTTGGCCGAATTCTGCTTCGACAGTCGGCCGACACGATCAAAAAGCTCTCGCTGGAGCTTGGGGGTAATGCGCCTTTCGTGGTCTTTGATGACGCCGACGTGGACGCCGCAGTCGAAGGTGCGATGGCCTCAAAATATAGAAATGCTGGTCAGACCTGTGTCTGCGCAAATCGAATCTATGTTCAGGATGGCGTCTACGATGAGTTTGCGCGCAAGCTTACCGAGAAGGTGGCTGAGCTCCGAGTCGGGCCAGGCACCCAGTCAGGCGTTCAGATTGGCCCATTAATTGAGCAGGCCGCATTGGAAAAGGTTAAGGCACACGTCGCCGATGCTGTTTCCGGGGGAGCCAAGATACTCGTAGGGGGCAAACCGCACGGGCTTGGCGGGTTATTTTTTGAGCCTACGGTTATGACTGAGGTCAAGCCTTCCATGCTGGTCTCCCGAGAGGAGACCTTCGGGCCGGTCGCGCCACTTTTTCGCTTTAATACTGAGGCCGAGGTCATTGGGCTTGCGAACAACACAGAGTTCGGCCTTGCTGCTTATTTCTACTCTCGAGATGTTGGTCGGGTCTTTCGAGTTGCTGAGGCCCTTGAGGCCGGCATCATCTCGGTGAACGCCGGGAATTTCTCCAACGAAGTGGCGCCGTTTGGCGGAATCAAGCAGTCCGGCCTGGGCAGAGAGGGCTCCAAGTACGGGATTGAAGAGTATCTTGAGATCAAATACGTCACAATTGCGGGCATCTGATGTTTCACGTGAAACAAAATGATTTATCCCAGACATTTTGATGTCATTGTCGTAGGGGGGGGCCACGCAGGAACTGAGGCCGCTCTCGCCGCTGCCCGAATGGGTGTACAGACGCTATTGCTGACCCATAGCCTGGAGACCCTGGGGCAGATGTCTTGTAATCCCTCTATTGGGGGTATTGGTAAGGGGCATCTAGTAAAAGAAATTGATGCCCTCGGGGGTGCGATGGCGATCGCAACGGATGAGGCGGGGATTCAGTTTCGAACCCTAAATAGCTCGAAGGGCCCGGCAGTCCGGGCTACCCGAGCCCAGGCGGACCGAGTGTTATACCGAGGCGCGATAAGGTCTCGACTTGAAAACCAAGAAAATCTTCTTCTGTTTCAGCAGGCAGTCGACGATCTTCTGGTCGAAGGGGACCGGGTAAGGGGCGTTGTGACCCAATCGGGTCTGATTTTCCGTTCCGAATCGGTAGTCCTCACGGCGGGAACTTTTCTTGACGGGAAAATCCATATTGGCCTAGAGAGCCACGCTGGGGGGCGGGCGGGCGATCCGCCCTCCGTAAGGCTTTCGGCAAGGCTCAAGGAGCTTAAGCTGCCTCAGGGACGACTTAAAACGGGGACTCCACCAAGAATAGACGGCCGAACTATCAACTATCAAGACCTGGCAGAGCAGCCCGGCGACTATGACCCTGAGCCAGTCTTCTCCTTTATGGGCCGGGCAGAGATGCATCCACGCCAGGTGCCTTGTTGGATCACTCATACGAACCTCAAAACCCACGAGATCATCCGACAAGGACTAGATCGGTCGCCTCTCTTTACGGGTGTGATTGAGGGTGTTGGCCCTCGATACTGCCCTTCGATTGAGGATAAGGTCCATCGATTCTCGGATAAGGACTCTCACCAGATATATTTGGAGCCGGAAGGGCTGTCCACGCATGAGATCTATCCAAATGGCATCTCGACTAGCCTGCCTTTTGACGTCCAGTTGGCGGTCGTCAGATCGATGCGAGGACTTGAAAGTGCCCACATCCTTAGGCCGGGCTACGCCATTGAGTATGATTATTTCGACCCGAGGGCCCTAACGCCCTGGCTGGAGACTAAGGCAATTGCGGGGCTTTTCTTCGCGGGTCAGATTAATGGCACTACCGGCTACGAGGAGGCGGCCGCTCAGGGGCTCCTGGCCGGCACTAATGCCACCCTGAGACTTCGCGGTTCTGACCCGTGGGTGCCCGCCCGCCATGAGGCCTATCTGGGTGTTCTTGCTGATGACTTGGTTACTCGGGGTGTAACCGAGCCCTACCGAATGTTCACCAGTCGTGCCGAGTACCGACTGAGCCTTAGAGAGGATAATGCCGACATACGATTAACCGAGACAGGCCGGCGCTTGGGTCTCATTGACGATAACCGTTGGAGCGCTTTTTGCCGCAAGAGGGAGTCGATTGAGCGGGAAATGGCCCGGCTTAAGTCCTCGCTCGTTGGGCCGAAACGATTTCCTAGGTCCTCAATTGAGGTGGCCGTATCAGCGGGTCTTGACCAGGAGGTAAGCGCCCTAGAGCTGTTGCGACGGCCGGATGTTCGTTACAAGGTGTTAATGGAGATGGTTGACCATCAAGGCGTGGCCTCGCTCTCACCGCAGTCGCCCCTCGATCGAGCCGTGCAAGAGCAGGTCGAAATCCAGATCAAGTATCAGGGCTATATTTCCAGGCAGATTGAAGAGGTTGCGCGACACCGGGCGCAAGACGAGGCGCTTATTCCTTCGGGTATGAATTATCGAGAGGTCAGTGGTTTATCAAACGAGGTTCGTCAGCGCCTAGAGGCGGTTTCGCCCCGCACCCTAGGGCAGGCCAGTCGAATTTCCGGAGTTACACCCGCCGCGATCTCATTACTCTGGATTCATCTAAAAAGACTCCGCTCCGGGCAGCCCCTTGGCGACCCAGTCTTGCCAAAGTCTTCAGACAGGGCCGCCTGAGTTGGGGGCCTCACAAGTTCAGCCAATCGACCAGATCGCGGCAGAGGAGAAGATTCGATTTGGATGGAATCGCAGGAATTTTCCTCTATCTGACGCTCAGATTTCAGCCTTGGCTGAGTATCTTGAGACATTGAATCGTTGGAATCGAGTTCATAGCCTCACCGCCGTAGAGGGGCTTGCTGATCAGGTAACACGGCATATTCTTGATGCCCTAGCCGTCTGGCCTGAGATTATCAGCAGATTTGGCCCTGATCCCGTCATTCGTATTGCGGATATCGGTTCAGGGATGGGTGTTCCCGGAATTGTCTGGGCTGTGGTCATGCCACAATCACGGGTCGATTTAGTCGAACGGTCGCAAAAGAAGTCCGCGTTTTTACGCCAAGTCTGTGGGCAGCTTAAATTTCAGGGGCGGGTTGGGATTTTGACGAATGATGTTGGGCATATGGGTCTCGGGGGAGCGCCTCGAGCGGCTGGGGTTGGGCCATTCCGCTATGACCTAATCACGTCACGGGCGTTTGCGGCCCTGCCCGATTTTTTAGATAAGACCTTCGCCATCTCTTCCCAACACACGCAGTGGGCTGCATTAGTTGGGCGGATAGACCCAGAAATATGTAAGCACACACTTATAAAAATGAAGAACCATAAAAATAATTTTCTACTTGATGAAGTCATCAAAATCGAAGTCCCCGGCCTTCACGAAGATCGTCATTTGCTATGGATTCGGAGGTCCATTTAATGGCGCAGATCTTTGCAGTGGCCAATCAAAAAGGTGGGGTGGGAAAGACAACAACTGCGGTAAATGTATCGGCAGCCCTCGCACATTTGGGGAAGAAGGTCTTGTTGGTCGATCTTGATCCTCAGGGCAATGCCACAATGGGAAGCGGAATCGATAAGCATGAGCTTGAGCAATCGGTTTATCCCGTGTTGCTCGGCATGATGACCGTTCCTGATGCAAAAATGCGCGCAGGCGCGGGTAACTATGATGTGCTGTCGGCAAACCGTGATCTCGCCGGCGCGGAAATTGAGTTAGTCGACCTTGATGGGCGTGAGCATCGCCTCGCAAATGCCCTTCAGATGGTGGCCGACGACTATGACTTTATTATCCTCGACTGCCCCCCGTCGCTTTCTCTGCTCACTCTGAATGGCCTTTGCGCGGCTCATGGGGTAATTATCCCAATGCAGTGTGAGTACTTCGCGCTTGAGGGGCTCTCCGATTTAGTAAATTCGATTAAGCGCGTCCATGCGAATCTCAACCCAAAGCTGCAGATTGTGGGCCTCTTAAGGGTGATGTTTGACCCTCGCGTAACACTCTCACAACAGGTCTCGGACCAGCTGCTCACGCACTTTAAAGACAAGGTCTTCCAGGCGGTCATCCCCCGTAACGTGCGGCTTGCAGAGGCGCCGAGTTTTGGCCAACCTGGCATCGTCTATGACCCGGGATCACGAGGGTCTAAGGCGTACTTGGATTTTGGTCAAGAGCTCATTAATCGATTAGGTAAATTGGAGTCGGAGGCAGCATGAGTCTGATCAAAAAAAAGGGCCTTGGACGAGGCCTCGATGCTCTTTTGGGGGGAGCGGCTCCGGGCCCTAACAGCACTGCGAATCAGCAGACCCTAGAGCTGTCTGTACTGAAGCCAGGTAAATATCAGCCAAGACAAGAAATGGATCAGGAAGGCCTTGATGAGCTGGCAGATTCGATCCGGGCGCAAGGAATCATGCAACCGCTTCTGGTGCGACCCTTGACGGGAAAGCCAGCCGGCGCTGCTCGTTATGAAATTATTGCTGGAGAACGACGCTTTCGTGCAGCGAAGCTCGCTGGCCTAAACGAAGTTCCCGTCATTGTGCGGGAGGTTGATGACCAGGCTGCTCTCGCGATGGCGCTGATCGAGAACCTGCAACGCGAGGACCTGACAGCGCTCGAAGAGGCACAGGGTATCGATCGGCTGATTCGCGAGTTTGGATTAACGCACGAAGTGGCCGCCAAAGCTGTGGGCCGATCGCGCAGTGCGACCTCTAACCTGCTTCGGCTCTTACAACTCCCCGTTGCGGTGCAGACCATGCTCCGTGAGCAGAGCATAGATGCGGGCCACGCCCGAGCGCTACTTCCGCTCGGACCCGCCCAACAAAGGGCGCTGGCCGAGCGAATCGCCCGGGAGCGGTTGTCGGTTCGGGATACCGAGCGGATCGCCTCGAAAATTCAAGCCACCGGTGGCCTGCCTACCCAGAAGCCCGCCAAAGGGAGAGGCAAGACCGCTCAGACAAGGGACTGGGGGAGGGTTCAGGATCAGCTCTCGGATGCGCTCGGTCTGCCTGTGTTTCTCAAGCCGGGTCGAGGGACCAGGGGAGAGGTCAGCATCCGATTTTCAAATTTTGACGAGCTTGATGGTGTCATCGAGCGGCTTCTTCCAGAGGGGCTTTCGAATTGACACACGCGGCTTGTCACGGATATCCTCCTAGGGTTTTCGCGAGCTTTGGTTTGCGAATTCCGCGATCCCAAAACAACAACAATCGGACGTGCTTACCGCAGTCGTAACCCAAGCGGTATGCACACTTATCGCGGGACTTATTGCGTGGCTGGTGTGGGGCCCATTCGTCGGTCTTTCGCTGGTTGCCGGGGGAGTTTCCATCGCCCTTCCAAACGCCTTGTTGGCCTTGCGTTTGTCTGCGGGCCGCCCTGAGGCGGGGCCGATGGTTCTCTTGATTGGCGAACCGATTAAGATTGGGTTATCGGTGCTGTTAATGTGGGCCGCAGTTCGTTGGATAGAAGGTTTATCTTGGTTGGGTTTGCTGTCGGGGATTGTTTTGGCACTGAAATCGCTTCTGCCGGTGCCTTGGATCCAGGGCTATCTCGACCGCCGGTGTGCTGAGCAGGGAGTATCCCGATTGCCCGGCAAGCCAACGAAGACGAGTGAAGATTAAAATAACGATTCAGACAAAGTTGACGTTACAGACCAAACGAACAATAAACGCGAGCAAACCCTAGATGGCCTCCAACACTGCCCCGACCTCTGCCGAATACATCATTCATCACCTGGGGCATCTCACCACGACTGGCAAACCACAAGAAGCCATCATCGATTTCTCAATTATCAATCTTGATACGCTGTTCTGGTCGGTATCCATGGGCTTGTTAGTTATTTTGATTCTCTGGTCGGTTGCCCGAAAGGCCACCTCTGGAGTTCCCGGCAGGCTCCAGGCTGGTGTGGAGCTTGTGGTTGAGCTCGTCGAAGAGCAGTCCAAGTCTATCGTTCATGGGAATCGTCAGTTCATTGCGCCACTTGCGCTCACAGTGTTTCTCTGGGTAGTTTTTATGAATGCACTCGACTTCTTGCCAGTCGATCTGCCTCACGCCGTCTTTTCGTTAACGGGCCTTGATCGTGTGATTCACTATCATCGGATTGTTCCAACAGCCGATCTGAATGGTTCGCTCGGGATGGCTCTCGGGGTATTGGCCCTGATGTTGTTTTACAACTTAAAGATTAAGGGTCTCGGCGGATTTATCCACGAATTGTTCTGCGCCCCGTTTGGCGCCCATCCTGCGCTCTGGGTTCCGAATTTAGCCATCAACATTATTGAATTCGTAGCAAAAACAGTTTCCCTTGGCATGCGGCTTTTTGGAAATATGTATGCCGGAGAATTGGTGTTTTGTCTGATTGCTCTGCTAGGCGGCACAGCGACCGTGTTTGGTTTTATTGGTCATGTGTTGGCAGGCTCTGTTTGGGCAATCTTTCACATCCTGATCGTGTTACTGCAGGGCTTCATCTTTATGATGCTGACCCTGGTGTATATCGGCCAGGCTCATGAGGGGCACTGAAGCAGCACATCAGAGCCTGGTTTTTTTGGCAGTGGTTTTTACTTATTCCCCTGAGGAGTTGTTATGACGAACGTTGCTTTTGTTGCACTTGCTTGCGGTCTGATCATTGGCTTAGGTGCTATTGGTGCTTGTATCGGTATTGGAATCATGGGCGGCAAGTTTATTGAGGCCTCCGCCCGTCAGCCCGAGCTGATGAATGCGCTGCAGACCAAGATGTTTCTACTCGCGGGTCTGATTGATGCGGCCTTCCTGATCGGGGTGGGTATTGCAATGATGTTTGCATTCGCGAATCCGTTTGCCGGATAAGTCGTCTCATCGTACGTCAATCGAGCGATTGACGCGGTGCTAGATAACGAAATCGGTTCGCCAGTCGTCTGACTGAATGACTAACACATGAAAAGGGTTCCAACGTGAATCTGAACGCAACACTCATCGCCCAGCTGGTGGTGTTTTTTATCCTGGCCTGGTTCACCATGAAATTTGTGTGGCCGCCGGTGATGAAGGCACTCGATGATCGGGCTAGAAAAATCGCCGACGGGTTGGCTGCGGCCGACAAAGCCAAGGCAGATCTTGTCGCTGTCGAACGCCGCGTACAAGACGAACTTTCAAAAGCAAAAGACGTCGCATCCGATGTACGCGGGTCCGCTGAAAAGCAGGGCGCGACACTGATTGAGGAGGCGCGTGCCGAGGCTGCAAGATTAATCGCCCAGGCCAGAGAGGCCGCTGAATCAGAGGCCGGGGCAGCAATGCAGCGCGCTCGCGACTCACTTCGTGAAGAGGTTGCCGCTTTGGCCGTGAAGGGTGCGCAGCAGATCTTGTCTCGTGAGATTAACGCGCAGGCCCATGCTGAATTATTGGCCAACCTGAAGAAAGAGCTCTGATTTATGGCCGAACTGCGCACGATTGCGAGGCCCTATGCGGAGGCTGCGTTTGCGCTCGCCAAAGAAGAGGGCGCGTTTGCGCACTGGTCCTCGTCACTGGAGGGCCTGTCCAGAGCGGTCCAGGTGCCTGAGGTCGCCGCGTTAATCGGCAACCCACAGCTGCCGGTAGAGAAAATGGTGGACTTAATTGCGGCGGCTCAGCCTGGGTTATCGAAGAGCGAGCGGTCTTTGCTTGGACTGATCGCAACGAATGAGCGGCTCAGCGCCTTGTCGGAGATCTCCGCCATGTATGAGTCGCTGCGTAACCAGGCAGAACAAGTTCTGGCGGCAGCGGTGACATCGGCGTTTCCGATGACTGAGGGCCAGATCGCTGAGTTGACCGGGCTTCTTGAAAAAAAACATGGCAAGCAAGTCAAAGTCACAGTTGTTGTAGATCCGACACTGATCGGCGGTGTATCCATCGCGATTGGTGATGAAGTTTTTGATGCGTCTGTGCGCGGCAAGTTGTCGCGCATGGCCACCGCCCTGATGAACTAGGAGTTAACTGAATGCAACTCAATCCTTCCGAAATCAGCGAACTGCTGAAGAGCAAAATCCAGGGCCTTAACCTGGCAACCGATTCCCATAATCAGGGAACGGTGGTCACGGTAACGGACGGCATCTGTCGCGTCCACGGCCTGTCTAACGTAATGCAAGGTGAAATGCTGGAGTTTCCTAACAACACCGTTGGGCTTGCATTGAACCTTGAGCGGGATTCCGTCGGCGCGGTGATTCTTGGCGAGTATGAAAATATCTCTGAGGGCGATGTGGTTAAGTCTACAGGGCGCATTCTTGACGTACCGGTTGGCCCAGAATTGATTGGCCGGGTTGTGAACGCCTTAGGCCAGCCGATTGATGGCAAGGGCCCAATCAATGCCAAGATGACTGACATCATTGAAAAGGTTGCGCCCGGTGTGATCTGGCGTAAGTCGGTATCGCAGCCGGTTCAGACCGGTCTAAAAGCAATTGACTCGATGGTGCCGGTTGGCCGTGGCCAGCGCGAGCTCATCATTGGCGACCGCCAGACCGGGAAAACCGCTGTTGCAGTCGATGCGATCATCAATCAAAAAGGCCAGAACATGTTCTGCGTCTATGTGGCGATCGGGCAGAAGGCATCCACGATTGCAAACGTTGTTCGCAAGCTTGAAGAGACCGGTGCAATGGCCTACACGATTGTGGTGGCCGCAACAGCCTCTGATTCCGCGGCGATGCAATACCTCGCGGCTTACTCGGGTTGCACGATGGGTGAGTATTTCCGTGATCGTGGCGAGGACGCGCTGATCATCTATGACGACCTCTCAAAACAAGCCGTTGCGTATCGTCAGGTCTCGCTGCTGCTGCGCCGCCCCCCTGGCCGTGAAGCCTTCCCGGGTGATGTGTTTTATCTCCACTCGCGCCTGCTTGAGCGGGCTGCTCGCGTGAGTGAGGAGTGGGTTGAGAAATTCACGAATGGCGCTGTCAAGGGGAAGACAGGATCACTGACAGCGTTGCCAATCATCGAGACACAGGCGGGCGACGTATCGGCCTTTGTTCCCACAAACGTGATCTCGATTACCGACGGCCAGATCTTTTTGGAAACGGATTTGTTTAACGCAGGTATTCGTCCAGCGATTAATGCGGGCATTTCGGTATCCCGAGTGGGTGGTGCGGCTCAGACCAAGATTATGAAGCGCAAGGATACGGGTGCGGGTGTGCGGCTAGCGCTTGCGCAGTATCGTGAGCTTGCGGCCTTCGCACAGTTTGCTTCAGATCTTGATGAGGCGACTCGCAAGCAACTCGAGCACGGCCGTATCGTGACGGAGGTTATGAAACAGCCCCAGTACCAGCCAATGGCAGTCTGGGAGATGGCGTTAACACTCTTTGCTGTAAATAATGGATTTTTTGAGGGTGTCGAGATGAAAGCGATGGCGAGCTTCGAGCGGGCCTTGCGTGATCATGTACGCTCAAAGCACGCCGAGTTGGTGGATCGTATCGAGAAGACGAAGGATTTGTCGAAGGACGACGAATCGGCGCTGCGCAGTGCGATCGAACAGTTTAAAAAGACAGGCGCGTTCTAAGTCCTGATATCGCTATTCGATAGAACCTAGAGACTCTCAGGAAACCAAATGGCCGGTTCAAAAGAAATTCGCAACAAGATCAAGAGTGTGCAAAACACACGAAAGATCACCAAGGCAATGGAGATGGTGGCGGCATCCAAGATGCGTAAAGCCCAGGAGCGTATGCGTGCGGGGCGCCCCTACGGTGAAAAGATTCGCGCCATCTGTGCCAATCTGAGTCATGCCAATCCTGAGTACCGGCACCCCTTCCTTGCCGAACACGGAGGGATTAAGCGCATCGGCGCCGTGGTGATCACGACCGATAAGGGGCTTTGTGGTGGGTTAAATACGAATCTTCTGCGGCTCGTATTGCAACAAATGCGGGAGTGGTCTGAAAAGAAAATCGACTCGCAGGTCACGGCGATCGGCAACAAGGGCCTCGGCTTTTTCTCACGTGCGGGCGCCAAGATTGTCTCCCAGGCTACTCACCTTGGGGACCAGCCGCACCTTGACGCACTGATTGGGCCTCTGAAAGTCCAGCTTGATGCCTTTATCGCGGGCGATATCGATGCGGTGTACCTCTGCTACAACAAGTTTATTAACACAATGAAGCAAGAGCCCCAGGTAATGCAGTTGTTGCCGCTCGCGGACGATCGTTTAGATCGTACTGATCCGAGTCACGACTGGGATTATCTCTACGAGCCTGATGCGGCAACCGTGTTGGATGACTTGTTGTTGCGATACGTGGAATCCGTGATTTATCAGGCGGTCGCCGAAAATATGTCTTGTGAGCAGAGTGCGCGGATGGTGGCAATGAAGGCGGCCTCGGATAATGCGAAGAAAGTGATTGATGATCTGCAGCTCACCTATAACAAGGCGAGGCAGGCGGCGATTACAAAAGAATTGTCAGAAATTGTGGGCGGTGCCGCAGCTGTCTGACCCACCCGGGGAAGATCAATGTTGCACCAGATTATTTGCATGCTAGTTAATGAATTAAGGATCAATAAATGAACACATCACACGGTAATGCGGCAAAAGGCGGCGTGGCACAAGGCAAGATCGTTCAGTGTATCGGCGCCGTGGTCGATATCCAGTTCCCATCGCATGCAATGCCCAAGGTCTACGATGCACTGATGCTTGATGCGAGCGCAGAGCACGCATTGGTCGAAAAAGGCCTAACCTTTGAGGTGCAGCAGCAGATCGGCGATGGCGTGGTGCGTACGATCGCGATGGGATCGTCGGATGGTCTGCGTCGTGGGATGACGGTTAACAATTCTGGGCGCGGCATCTCGGTGCCGGTCGGCGAGGGGACTCTGGGCCGCATCATGGATGTGCTTGGTCGGCCGATTGACGAGGCGGGCCCGGTGAAGTGTGACGAACTTCGTGAAATTCACCAGGCAGCTCCTAAGTTTGCAGACCTCTCACCCTCCGTTGAACTCCTTGAGACGGGAATTAAGGTGATTGACCTCATCTGCCCGTTTGCGAAGGGGGGTAAGGTGGGGCTCTTCGGTGGTGCTGGAGTGGGCAAGACGGTCAACATGATGGAGCTCATCAACAATATCGCGAAGCAGCACTCAGGTCTCTCGGTTTTTGCGGGTGTTGGTGAGCGTACCCGTGAGGGCAATGACTTTTATCACGAGATGAAAGAGTCCAACGTTCTCGATAAGGTCGGCATGGTGTTTGGTCAGATGAATGAGCCCCCAGGTAACCGTCTGCGGGTTGCGCTGACGGGTCTGACGATGGCCGAGCGTTTCCGTGACGATGGCCGAGACATTCTGTTTTTCGTTGACAACATTTATCGATACACGCTTGCGGGTACTGAGGTTTCCGCCCTGCTCGGTCGTATGCCCTCTGCGGTGGGCTATCAACCAACACTCGCCGAGGAGATGGGCCGCCTGCAAGAGCGGATTGTGTCCACCAAGGTGGGCTCGATTACGTCAATTCAGGCAGTCTATGTTCCTGCGGATGACTTGACGGACCCGTCACCAGCGACAACGTTTGCCCACCTCGATGCGACGGTTGTGTTATCCCGAGATATTGCATCTTTGGGCATTTACCCGGCCGTTGATCCGCTCGACTCAACCTCACGTCAGGTAGATCCCAATGTGGTGGGTGAGGAGCATTACACCGTGACCCGTCGGGTTCAGGCGACCCTCCAGCGCTACAAAGAACTGCGGGACATTATTGCAATCCTTGGTATGGATGAGCTCTCCCCAGAGGACAAGCAGTTGGTTGCACGCGCCAGAAAAATTCAGCGATTCTTGTCCCAGCCGTTCAGTGTGGCCGAGGTCTTCACTGGCTCTCCCGGTAAGTACGTCACACTGAAAGAGACCATCCGCGGATTTAAGATGATTGTTGATGGAGAGTGCGATGCCCTGCCGGAACAGGCGTTTTACATGGTTGGCGGAATTGATGAGGCCTTTGAAAAAGCCAAGACACTGCAGTAATCCCATCGGAACGCGCCTCAACTCGGACCCGTCTCTCATTTAACGCCAGGAAGCGTCATGTCAAAAGTCTTTCAAGTCGATGTGGTAAGTGCCAAAGAGAGCATCTTCTCGGGGCCGGCGACATTTGTTGCGCTACCCGGGGAGTCTGGCGAGTTGGGTATCTTGCCGGGCCATGTTCCACTTATTTCTAGAATCCGACCCGGTACAGTTCGAATTCAGAACGGTAGTCCGGATAATGAAGAGCTAGTATTTGTTGCAGGCGGCATTCTTGAGGTTCAGCCCAGGGGCGTGACAGTTTTGGCGGATACCGCAATCCGGGGAAAAGACCTCGATGAGGCCAAGGCACTCGAGGCTAAGCGTGCCGCCGAAGAGGTGTTGGCAAGCAAGTCTGCGGAAATCGACTACGCTAAAGCACAGGCGGAATTGATGGAGGCAATTGCCGAGATCAACGCGATACAGCGCCTTCGTAAGAAAAAGTAACGATTCATCAACTCTGGCGAACCTGCTTAGGGGGCGCACCCTTCGCGCCACCACAAGCCTTTCCCGTCAACATGGCTCAGAATTTTAAAAACGATCTTTTCCTGCGGGCCCTGCGCCGTCAGGCCACAGAGCGCACTCCGGTCTGGCTGATGCGGCAGGCAGGCCGCTATCTTCCTGAATATAACGCCACCCGTAAGCAGGCTGGCGATTTTATGAGTCTTTGCAAGAATCCAGAACTTGCCTGTGAGGTCACCCTACAGCCTATCGATCGTTATGGTCTCGATGCTGCGATCCTGTTTTCAGACATTCTGACCGTCCCGGATGCAATGGGCTTAGGGCTTTATTTCGTGCAGGGGGAAGGCCCCTGTTTTAAGCGGCGCATTGAGTCGGAGACGGATATTGAAGCTCTGGGGCGAATAGATCCCTCAGTGGAGTTGAACTATGTCGCTCAGGCGGTCTCGACGATAAAGAAAGCTCTTGATCGACGCGTCCCACTCATTGGATTTTCTGGCAGCCCTTGGACGTTGGCCTGTTACATGATTAATGGTGGATCAAGTGGCGATGACTTTTTAAGCGTTCGCAGGTGGCTCTACAGCAGGCCGGATGCGTTGCAGAAATTGCTTGAAAAGTTATCGCAGGCCGTCAGCGATTATTTGATTATGCAGATCGAGGCGGGTGCGGACGCAGTAATGGTCTTTGATAGCTGGGGAGGTTTTCTGCCCGAGGCCCACTTTGAGGGTTTCTCCCAGAGACATATTCGGACGATTGTTGAGCAGGTCACCAAAGCCAGCGTGGGAATTCGTCGGTCCAATGGCGAAACAGATCATTCATCGACACCCATGATCGTGTTTGTAAAGGGTGGTGGGCAGTGGCTTGAATCTATCGCCCGTACCGGGGCGGATGCGGTTGGCATTGACTGGTCAACGAATCTTGGCTATGCACGCAGTCTGATTGGTGATCGTTGTGCACTTCAGGGAAATCTCGATCCAGCCGCCCTTTTGGGGACCCCCGCCCATATTGAGTCCGAAGTTGCTCGAACCCTCGATAGTTTTGGCAGAGTCGAGACTGGGGTTGGCCATGTCTTCAATCTTGGCCACGGAATTTCCCAGTTCACCCCACCAGATAACGTGTCCTGTCTAGTTGAAGCGGTTGCTAACTATTCAAAAAGCCTCCGATAACTGACCGTATTGGCCGAGGCTAGTCACGACAAGTGAGTCGCCTATCCCGGTTTATGCGTCAAGTTAGCGAGGGCTTATGCACAGATTAAAACCTCATCGGTTTGCGCAGTAATTTTCCAAGCGCGATTTAAGTAATTGGCGCAAATCATTGATTTAATTGATATTAAATATTCTTCTATGGAATATGCCCTGGCCCCATGTCTATCCCGTCATGATTAATCAGTTCTGAGAGACTAATTGCCCACAGACTTATCCACAGCCCGGAAACCCTTGATTTCAGTGGCTGTCGACATGCCACTCGCTGCAACCCTTGATTACGCCTGGCTCGGTGAGGAGTTGCCCCATGGCACTTGGGTCTGTGCCCCACTTGGCAGTAAAAAGGTTCTTGGGCTGGTCATTCAAGCGAATGCTCTCTCCAGAAAGACGCAGGAGTTTTTCCCTGGACGGGTTGGTCTCTCCCCCGAAAAGATAAGACAGCTTGAGGCGCCGGTCAGGGGTCTTCTCCAAATGGACGCCGGCTGGATTGATTTCATGGCCTTTGCTGCCCGCTACTACCGCAGGCCATTTGGTACGGTGTCGGTTGGTCTGCTGCCGAAATGGCTTCGAGATCTAAAAAACTACGAGCCCAAAGCCACCACCAAGGGCGGACAGGGCCCGAGCAACTTCGATCGACTTTTAGCCGCTTTAAAACCCCGGGCTCAGTCATCAAAGACCTCGCCCGAGGCGCAACTGCACGGAACCCCAACAGAATCAGAGCCGCCATTAAATGTTGCGCAACATAAGGCCCTTCTGGCAGTGGCAGAACCAGGGGTCCACGTTCTACACGGTGTTACCGGCTCCGGAAAGACACGCGTCTACACCGAGGCCGCCCGCAGGGCCCTGGCTGAACGTCCGAACGCGCAGGTCCTGATGCTCGTGCCCGAGATTGGTTTAACCCCGCAGCTTGTAAGGCGCTTTCAGAGCGCACTACCGGGTACCGAGATCGCGGTGCTCCACAGCGAAGTCTCAGAGCGTGAACGCGCCAAACTCTGGCTCTCAGCAGCGACGGGCGTGGCCCGACTTGTGATTGGAACCCGGCTTTCGATCATGACGCCGATGCCAAGGCTGTCATTGATTCTTATAGACGAGGAGCATGACCATTCCTATAAACAGCAAGAGGGTATGCGCTACAGCGCCAGAGACCTAGCAGTCTGGAGGGCGCAGCAATCGGGCGCGTCACTGGTTCTAGGGAGCGCCACGCCGAGCATTGAAACATGGGCGCAGATTGATCGTAAGCGCTATCAATATTTACAATTGCCGACCCGCGCCACGGGCGAACCTGCTGCGCCGATTCGGCTGATTGACACGCTAAAGGACCCTGCGCGAGAGGGGCTGTCTTCAGAGAGTCGCGTGGCCTTGAGCCGCGTATTGGCAGAGGGCGGACAGGCTCTCGTATTTCTAAACCGGCGGGGATACGCACCCGTGCTGGCCTGTTCGAGCTGTGGTTGGTCATCCGCCTGTGACGCGTGCTCGGTACCCACGGTCTTACACCGGCCCGCCACAGAAAAACCAAAGGGTTCCTGGCGGCTGCAGTGTCATCACTGTGGGTTGTCGAGCACAGTCCCTCCGAGATGTCCTGACTGCGGGGATACGGATCTCCAGCCTATCGGCCGCGGTGTACAGCGTCTTGAGCAGACATTGCAGCTGGAATTTCCAAAGGCCAGGATCAGTCGGATTGATCGTGACACCGTCAAGCGGGGTAGGGCGCTTGAGTCAGAGCTCGCAAGGATAGAACGTGGTGAGGTTGACATTGTTGTGGGCACCCAGATGCTTGCTAAGGGGCATGACTTCGCAAGAATGAGACTCGTCGTCGTTGCGGATGCAGATGCGCAGCTTCTCAATCCAGATTTCCGTGCACCCGAGCGACTGTTTGCGTTGCTGATGCAAGTCGCTGGCCGTGCAGGTCGGCATGAACAACGAGGAAGCCCAGCCGTGGTCTTGGTTCAGACCCGCTATCCCCAACATCGGCTCTATCGCGCATTGATTACCCAAGATGTAGAGGGATTTGCCCGCGCTGAGATGCAAGATCGTCAGGCAGCAGCGATGCCGCCATTTGGGTTTATGGCAGCCCTACGTGTCGCCCATAAAAACATGACGACGGCCATTACTGCGCTTCGTGGGCTTCGGGACCGCTTGCAGACTATTGCGAAGGAGAACAACTGGCCGGCTTTGATCTACGGCCCAGTCGCCCGCTATCCAGAGGTGCAGGCGGGGCGATGGCGAGGGCAACTCGTGTTGGAGTCCCACTCACGTCGGGCCCTTCATCAACTCCTCTCTTACGCGGAACAATGGCAAGCAGAAAACAAGACCCTAGAGGCACAGATTGATGTTGATCCCTATGAAATCTAGCCTACGCGGCAGCCTCTTTTTCTAGGAGTTCTTCCCAGCGACGCATGAGCGCTGCTAATTCCTCCTCGAGTGTCTTGAGTCGTCCGGCCAGAGCTGCAAGGTGTGCCGGCTCATTTTTATAAACCAGAGGGTCAGCCAGCTGAAGATGAATGCCCTGTTGTTCTCGTTCAAGCACCTCAATTCGGTCTGGAATTCCTGCAAGTTCTTGGCGCTCTTTACCTGAAATCTTTTTTGGTGGCTGTGATTTCATGACCGCAGTCGGGAGACCGGATTCGGGAGAGGCAATTGATTTTGTTGCCCGCCGGAATTTATTCGACGGCTCATGGCAAGAACTCTTTGTCCGCTGGCAGTAGGCGACCCAATCCTCATAGCCGCCAACATTTTCTCGCCAGCCGCCACCACCTTCGTAGGCGATAACGCTTGTTACGACACGATCTAAAAAGTAGCGATCGTGGCTTACGAGAAACACAGTGCCACTGTAGTCTTGTAGAAGCTGCTCGAGCAGATCGAGGGTCTCAACATCCAGATCGTTGGTGGGCTCATCAAGCACTAAGACATTAGCGGGCTTTGCGAAGAGCCGTGCAAGCAATAGCCGATTGCGTTCCCCGCCTGATAAGGTCTTTACGGGCGCGCTTGCGCGCTGCGGGGGAAACAGAAAATCCCCCAGATAGCTCTTCACATGTTTGCGTACCCCGTTGATCTCAACCCACTCACTGCCCGGACTAATAAAGTCTTCTAGACTTGCGTCAAGATCAAGGTAATTGCGCATCTGATCGAAGTAGGCGACCTCGAGTTTGGTGCCGAGCTTGATATCGCCAGAATCGGGTGCGATCTCGCCCAGAATCAGTTTTAAGAGCGTGGTCTTACCTGCGCCATTTGGGCCAATTAGGCCTACCTTATCACCGCGCAGAATTGTGCAGGAGAAGTCTCGAACGATTGGCCAATCGTAGGACTTTGAGACATCATCGAGTTGCGCAACGATCTTGCCGCTACGTTCACCAGAGGCAACCGCAAGCTTTATTTTCCCGAGCACTTCTCGGCGCTCTGCGCGTATTGCGCGCAGTGTCTCGAGACGGCTGATTCGGCTGACACTGCGTGTACGCCGGGCCTCGACACCCTTTCGGATCCAGGCCTCCTCCTGCGCGAGGAGTTTATCGGTTCGTGCGTTTGCAAGGACCTCGGCAGAGAGCTCGAGTTCTTTCTGGGACTGATAGGCGGTAAAGTTTCCCGGATAACGCCTTAGGGTTCCGCGATCAAGCTCGATAATCGAAGTGCAGATTGAATCAAGAAATGATCGATCATGGGTAACAAAGATTACGGCACCACGCCAGCTCTTTAAGAGATTCTCAAGCCAGACGATTGAATCGATATCAAGGTGATTTGTTGGCTCGTCGAGCAGCAAGACATCGGGCGATGTCACGAGGGCCTGAGCCAGAGCGACCCGTTTTCTATTGCCCCCCGAAAGGGTTGAAATTCGCGCAGTGGGGTCAAGATCAAGCCGATCAAGAACTTCTTGGACACGCTGCTCCCAGTTCCAGCCGCCCGTTGAGTCGAGCTGGGCCTGGAGTTTCTCGAGGCGCTCGTGGTCAGCGGCGCTGCTCTCCGATAGATTGATCGTCTCATAGGTCTCACGAAGCGCGATGATTTCTGATAACCCGCTTGAGACCTGCTCAAAAATTGTTAGCCCTTCATTGAGGACGGGCTCTTGGGCGACGGATGCAATTCTGAGGCCCTGCTGATATTGAAGGGTCCCATCATCAGGCGGCTGCTGCCCCGACAACACTTTTAAAAGGGATGATTTACCTGTGCCATTACGGCCAATTAGCCCAAGACGTTCATTATTTTCAAGTGAGACAGCTGCGCGAGTCAGGAGTGGAACATGGCCAAAGGCCAGGCTTGCATTAGATAAGACGATCAGCGCCATGGTGTACCGAGCAGCATTAGAGCCTGTTCGGCCGCGATGATTCCCTCATCGGTCGGGACTAGCCAGATTTCTACTCGGCTGTCGCCTCGATGAAGAGCAATAATTTCTTTTGGGTGTTTGCGGTTTTTTTCGACATCGATCTCAACGCCAAGAAAAGACAAGGCGTTACAAATCTTCTCGCGTAGTTGAACATCATTTTCTCCAATGCCGCCCGCAAAGGCAATCGCCGATATACCGCCCATAGTGGCAATCAGACCGCCCGCTTCGCGAATAATCCTATGCTCAAAAAGTGTTACTGCGAACTGGGCCTGAGTCGAGGGGTCGGCTCGTAAGGTGCGCATATCCGCGGAGATGCCTGAGACACCCCGAAGACCAGAGCCCCGGTAGATGAGGTTCTCAATGGCCTGAGCGTCGAAACCTTCTTGAATGAGGTGGAGCAGGACTCCCGGATCAATATCGCCACAGCGGGTACCCATCATCAATCCCCCAACTGCTGAGAACCCCATGGTCGTTGCAAAGCTCTTCCCGCCGATGCTTGCGCATAAGCTTGCGCCGTTTCCCAGGTGAGCCATGAGTAATCGGCCCCGAGCAGCTTGTGATCTTTCGGCTAATCGAGTGGAAATGTACTCATAGGACAGTCCGTGGAATCCATAGCGATGGATGCCCCTCTTCGCGATTGCCTGGTCTAACGGAAATGTCTTCTCAACCGCAGACAGACTGGAGTGAAAGGCGGTATCGAAGCAGGCAATCTGAGGAAGGTCCGGGAAAATCTTGGCGAATGCCTCAATGCCGTGGAGATTATGGGGTTGATGCAGTGGGGCCAGTGGTTCGAGAGCCCTTAACTTCTGCATGATGAGGGGCGTAATCTGAACGCTCGAGGTGAAGGTCTCGCCGCCATGGACGACTCGGTGAACAATGGCTCGAAGACTTAGGTTTGAGAGCGCTCTTTGAAAAAGAGATTTTAAAAACTCGATAGAGGCTTGAAACGCATCCGAACTCTCTTGCAGCGCCTCTTCTCGTGACAGGCCATTTTCAGACCAACGAATGACTGGAGTGCCACCGGGTTCAAGCCCCTGAACACTCCCGCCAAACACTGAGGTCGTCACCCCTTTGCCATGTTCGAAGGCGTTGGTCTGTACAACGATTAGGTGGGTTGAAAACTTAATCGACGATGAGCCAATGTTGACAGCGAGAATTCCCTCCGATGAGGTCTCCAGGCCCTGGAACGTCGAATTACGCAAGACTTCACACTCCGTTGTGAAAAAAGAAAGGAGGCATCCTAATACCGCCCGGCGGGAATTTCCTTGACCCCAGTTTACTGCATCGCAACATGGTCGGGTAATCTTATCTCCCTAAGAGCAAGCGGCCCGGGCCCGGACGATTCTAAGTAAGCGCCAGGGGTTAGAATCATGGGCTTTTGCAACGCTGGGACCTCATTTCCGGCGCAAAAATGCGTCTGTAGCTCAGTGGATAGAGTATTGGCCTCCGAAGCCAAGGGTCGCAGGTTCAATTCCTGCCAGACGCGCCAAATTTTTTATAGGCCCCTATGCTCGCCTCTCAACGATCCCAACTTGCCGAAGCATTATTCGCTGCGTGTGAGGCATTGGCTGATCGGCAGGGAAAATCTCTCGGAGAGCTTAATTGCGCAGGCGTCGCGGGCTCTCTTGAGAAGCCAAGGCAGCCTGAGCATGGCGATATCGCCAGTAATATTGCATTGCGGCTTGCCAGGCCCTTGGCAATGTCGCCACCGCAGATTGCGGCACAGCTCGTCACGACACTTAAAACCCTATCTTTTAGCCGTGAGTGTCTGCAGTCGGTTGAGATTGCAGGTCCCGGGTTTATTAATTTCCGTCTCCTGCCGAAGGCTCGTGCCGCAGTCCTTGTTGCCGTTGCCCGCGCACCCGACCAATTCGGGATTGTGCCGATAACCGCAGATGCACCGACGGTCTTAATTGAGTTCGTTTCCGCCAACCCAACTGGGCCACTCCATGTCGGTCATGGCCGCCAGGCGGCCTTAGGCGACAGCCTTGCAGCAATCCTGGCGGCGACTGGCTTAAAGGTACACCGAGAGTTTTACTACAACGACGCTGGGGCACAGATTCAGAACCTTGCCGTGTCTGTCCAAGCCCGTGCGAAGGGAATACTTCCTGGGGATCCTGCGTTTCCGGCCGACGGTTATCGGGGTGACTACATTTACGAGATTGCCTCAGCGTATTGCGCGAGAGCCACGACCGAGGCCGCGGATTCAGTCGCTGTTACCGCATCCGGGGACTTAGAGGACCTCGACGCAATTCGCAGATTTTCGGTAAGTTATCTTCGACACGAGCAAGATCTCGATCTGCGCGCCTTCGGCGTAGAGTTTGATCGCTACTACCTTGAATCGTCACTCTATGTCGAGGGCCGGGTTGAGGAGACCGTTCAAAAGTTAGTTCAGAGTGGTTATGCCTACGAACACGAGGGCGCGCTGTGGCTGCGAACGACCGATTTTGGTGACGACAAAGATCGTGTGATGCGAAAGTCCGATGGTGGTTATACCTACTTTGTTCCCGATGTTGCCTATCATGTAACGAAGTGGCAGCGCGGATTTAAACAAGCGATCAATATCCAGGGTGCCGATCATCACGGAACAATTGCCCGAGTCCGTGCGGGGCTACAGGCCCTCAATATCGGTATTGCTCCCGGTTTTCCCGACTACGTCTTGCACAAAATGGTAACCGTCATGCGGGGCGGAGAGGAGGTAAAACTCTCTAAGCGCGCAGGTAGTTACGTGACGCTCAGGGATCTGATTACCTGGTCCGGCGAGACCGAACTCGCGCCTAGCCAGACATCGGTTACCGATGAGCAGCGAGGCCGTGATGCGGTTAGATTTTTTCTTGTGTCACGTAAAGCCGATGCGGAATTTGTCTTCGATGTCGACCTTGCGCTATCCAGGAGCGAAGACAACCCCGTGTATTACGTCCAGTATGCCCATGCAAGAATCTGTAGTGTGCTCGCTCAGGCCTCAGCGTCTCGGGAGTCTGTGTTTGCTGATTTTCGAGATCAGCCCGATGATTTACTTAGCGCTCTTGTGGCGCCTCGTGAGCAGGCGCTGCTCAACCGTCTATCCGAGTTTCCCGATGTTCTGGCCAACGTAGCAGCAGAATTGTCACCACACCTTCTGGCATTTTATTTGCGGGAATTGGCGGCAGATTTCCATGGTTTTTATAATAGCGAACGTGTTTTAGTTGACGATGCAAGCCTGCGTAGCGCGAGACTGCTTTTACTTGCAGCAACAGGGCAGACCTTAGAAAATGGACTCTCCTTGCTCGGGGTGTCTGCACCAAATCGAATGTAGTGGTAGAGTTTTCTCACTTCTTCCTCGAATCGAATCCCCATGCGACAGAGTGCGGTCCCTAATGCCAAATCGAAGCCCGCGAAGCCGAATCTCTTTCGGACAAATCCCTTTATGGCGGGGTTGGCAAGCGGGCTTTTAGCCGCCGCTCTGATTGCTCTGTACATTACGCAGTCGCCCCTGCCATTCGTGG
>Ga0172373_10002116_pt1 | contig 31005 bp, 24 predicted proteins | sample Lak10m_2_FD_114546 | JGI IMG/M metagenome (GOLD analysis project Ga0172373, IMG submission 114546) | Freshwater microbial communities from Kabuno Bay, South-Kivu, Congo - kab_092012_10m | ecosystem: Environmental > Aquatic > Freshwater > Lake | place: Democratic Republic of the Congo...
ATATTTTATTTTTTATAATATATATTTTATTTTTTATAATATATATTTTATTTTTTATAATATATATTTTATTTTTTATAATATATATATATTTAATATAATTTAAATATTATTTATTACAATTATTTATTATGCCACTTGAAAATAATATGAATAATTTTTATGATTTTGAACTTTTTTTTGAAAAAAATTGTGACATTGATTCTGTTATTGATATATTTTTTTCAAAATATTCAAACATCATTAAAGGAGATAAAGAATATATTAGTTATGCAATTAAAAAAACAATTTTTAATGATGTAAAAATATTAAATGACCAACATGAAAAAAATAAATTATATTTGTGTGGAAAAATAAGTTATGTAAAACATGATGTTATTCCAGAACAAAATAATGGGAAAAATTTTTATATTTATTGTATTAATTCATTCATTTAATATTCGTATTCATCAGATTCAAAATTTAACTCGCTATCACTATCATCATAATTTATTTTTGAATATACTGTATCACAATTTTCATTTGTATATTTATTAATATATCTATAAATTCTATTTATATCTAATTTTTTAATTTCATAATTTTCAAATATTGATAAAATTTCATTATCTGAAAAATTGTTCCTTAAATAAATAAAATAAGAAAACATATCTTTTTTATCCATTCCTAATTGTTGGCATAAATTTTGAATGAATGTTGCATTGTTAAATTCTGTTGAATATTTAGTCAATACTTTTGTAAATCTTACTTCTGATGGATTAAATTTATTTATTTTATCAAATGTATCATGATATATTTTATTGTTTTTAAAAGTTTTAATTAATGATGTCATTTCATTAAATTGCCATATTTGTTTTTGAAATGTTATTCTATCAATATAATCTGACAAACAAGTATTATTTAATATTTTTAAATAAAATGGAATGGATAAATTTTTTTTAATTTTAGATATATTATCAATTATATTTTCATGCCATAATAATCCAACAATTGTTCTATCAGTTTCATTCATTATCAATGAATGATCTTTGATACTATAATTAGTATTTAATATTTTTTTTGTAATTTGTCTTGTATCATCTTCATAATATTTTTTATAAAAAATTGATTTTAAATTAACCAATAAATTTTTATTATTTTTATGTAAATTTATGATTTCAGTTAATTTTCTCAAGTCATTTTGAATATAGTCTAAAATATCATTCATAATATCTGATGAAATATCAAGATTTAAATATAATAAAATATTTTGAATTTGCAAATTTGTTGGACTTTTCAATTCAATGACATGGCAAACTTTCATTAATTCCTTTATTTTTTTATCTACAACATAATTACCTATACAAATAATTGGATTTGTTGTTATTTCTTCATTTTTTTGCCTTTTTGTTTTTTTTGGTCTTATTATTTTTATTAATGAATTTATTCCACCTTTATCTCCATTATTCATACCATCAATTTCATCCATAACTAAAACTATTTTTTTTATTTTTATTTCAAACATAGACATTACATTTTTATCAGAAACATTATGTTTTGTTATTGTTTCAATAACAGATTTACTTCTAATGTCACCAGCATCATATCTTATTGGGTCATAACCTAATTCACGTAATAAATTCATGACAAATGTTGTTTTTCCACAACCTGAATTTCCATACAAATATAATCCACGTTTTATCAATAAATTATTTTTATTTTCTTCAAATTCTTTTAAAAAAAAATATATTTTATTGCATTCTTCCTCTCTATTTAAAAAAGTATTTAAATTAATTTTATCCATTTTCATATTTATCTTTATTTTTTTATATGAATTTATTTATATTTATTAAATTTATATTTATTGTATTTTTTTCAATAATTTTAAACATTTTTTTGAATTAAAATTTATTGAATAATCAATTAAAAAATATATATAATTTTCATATTCAGTGTTAGATTTACAATCAAAATATGGAGACATTCTTTTCCATCTATCATTATTTTCAAAAATTAATTGCATCAATACAAATTCACAATCTTTTTTAATCATGTCACGAATGTAATTTTCAGTTTGTTTATTTATAATAATATTTCTTATTAAGTGGTGATGTTGTTTGTAATATTTTTTGTTTAATTTAATTTTATATTCATCAGGTAAATATTCAAAAATTATTCTCCATAATTCGTCAGGTAAATATTTTCCTTCAAAAAAAACCATTTATTATTTTATAATATATTTTAAAATATATATTATTTTTATTTTATAATTTATATAATTTGTATAATTTATATAATTTATACAAAATATATAATTATTAATAATATAATTTACTTTAGTATTTATATTATTACACCAACTAAAAATAAAAATTATGGAATTATGCAAAAAATGATTCCGCAAATACTTGATAAAAAAAATATATAACTTAATGCAATTTCATTTTTGGTACTACAGTGACTCAATGCAGATGCAACTGGAACTGTTATAGGCCATGCAATAGATAACATACCAGCAGAATATACTGTTTCAAATGTATAATTAGTTATTTTTATTTGTTTTATATTTTTTAAATTGTAAACATTTCCTGCAATTATTAGTGTAAAATAAGATAATCCAACAAAAATATATTTTTTGGAAAAATTTAACAAGTAACTATGAATTGTCATTAATATTATTTACTTTTAAAATATTTTTAAATTAATAATATATATTTATTAATTTATATTATTAATTAATATTCATTTTAAGAACAAGGATCATTTTTTCCATATCCATATGTAATTCCATCCCATGTTAACCCGCAATTTGTAGCCCATTTTTTCTTATTACATTGTCCTTCAGATCCTGTAAATGCACTACTTGTAAAATTCATATAATTAGGATCACTTGATGATGGAATGTTACATGTTCCTAGTGATTTTTTATTATAACATTGTGATCCATCAGAAGATAAATCAAGCCAATAATCAGGACAATTGGCAACATAAGGAGGCCATTTCATATCATTTGTTTTATTTTTTATTGCAAATGCTAATATAATTAATGTTATTACTAAAACAATTAAACATCCTAATATAACTATTTTTTTAAAAGTTAATTCAGCCATTATATAAATAAATCATATTTTTTTTTATAAATATAGATTATAATATGGACTATTCTAAAAGTTCAAATGGAAGAATTAATTTGAATATTAACACAAACAATTCAAAGAGAGTTTATGATGAACCTGATATACAAAATTTATTTTCAATGTATGATAAAATACCCGCACATCAATGTACTTCTTATCAAGAACCATTAGAAGGACAATTAGAAGATACACCATTATCAAGAGCTTATTTTTCGCAAGAAAATATAAAAATTATTCAAAATGGAATAAGAGCAGGTGTATATAAAAAATCAAATGGACAATATACAATAGGACCTCAAGATTGTGATTCAATAAAAATAATAATGAGGGCAATATATTTACAACATTCCATAAATTATCCTCAAAATATATCAAAACAAATTGAAGAATTAAATAGAATGGTTTTAAATTATTGTGTTCCTAAAGTTTATTTAGAAGCACAAGGATATATTAAATATTTATCAGATATAGATACATTAGCAGTTCCAATGGCTAATCCAATAATGTCAAGCCAAAATGATAAACGTAATTATAAATTACCAAATTGGTTTTAATATAAAAAAAAAATATATTAATATTATATTATTTTAAATGATTAATGGAAACATGATATCAAAAACGTATAATAGTTTATCATCATTTAAAAAAAGTTTAATTATGGAAAATTATGAAAAAAATAATGGAATTAAAATTGGAAAAATGCATTTGATATATAATGATATTGAAGAGTTTAGATTAAATTTTCCATTAATTCATGGATTTGATACTAAATGTCTTGAATATTTATCTAAATTATCAAATTATGATATTATTATTTTGCATGAAATGATAGATAAATTTATTTTATTTTATGGTAAATATTCTAATTTTGATATTATTAATATTTTTAATATAATTTATGAATGTACATACATTCCATTTGAAATTATAAAAAAATCTGATGATACAAAAAATGACATAAAAAATAATTTAAATATTTTTTTTAAAAAAAAAGAAAAAAAACTTAAAAAATTTCATAATTTTATATTAAGTTCTTCATATTTTTCAAATATTGATGCTAATTTAAAAAAAAATTTAAAAAAAAATTTTATAAGAATATTTCAAAAAATTTATGAATATTTTGAAAAACTTAAAAATAATGTATTGGATGGTGTAGATATCATTGATGATTCTGAAGAAACTAATTTTGATAAACAAAAAAAAAATGCAATAAATAAAATTCATAATATTAATAATACCACAAATATTGTTGGTGATATTTCTAATATTTTTGAAAAAATGGAAGAAATTAAAAAAAATAAAATTAATTATTTGGGTTTAAATAATTATGATAATTATTTTTCTAATGAAATTAATAATTCAATAAAAAAAACAGAGTTATTGAATGATTATATTGGTAATGATTTAAATGAATTAATCAATTATTTGTTAAATAAAGAGAATGATATTCGAAATGAAATTCCAAATATTTTTAAAAATATGAATATTAATATAGAAAAATATAATGTTGATCATAATACATATAATGATGTAAATAATGATACATTTGAATATTTATTAAATGAAAATAAAAAAATAGATGAAATAATAAACATTTTTTTAAAAAAAAATAAGATGTATGAATTTTCTAATGAAAATAATTATGATTTAAATAAATATGCATTTAAAAATTTATTAATATTAAAATTAACTGTAATATTATTATGCATAGGTATTTTAAAAAAAAATAATATTAATGTAAATATTAATAACACAAAATTATTTAAAATTATTCATGCAAATTTATTAAAAAATTTATCTTTAAAAAATTATAAAGATAATTTTAGTAATTGCTACGCTGAAAATGAATACGAATATAATTTATCCAAATGTTATTTAGATGGGTGTGATATATTTCATGATGTAGAAAGTATTTCTTTATATTCAAATAAATTGAAAGATATCGTTCATGATGATAATTATAATAATTTAAATTTTAATAATTTACTTGACACAGTATGTAATCAATCAAATATAAAAAGAATTAGACATGAATATGTTGATGATTTTATGAAAAAAATAATATTTAAAAATTGCAATTTAATTGGGTTCAACATTATTAGCAATGAAATAAATTTTACATCAGATGAAGAAGCATACATTATATTATTTGATAATATTTATGAAATAAATCTTGCAATTAATAAAAAATCAAATAAAGAATTGTTAAAGAAATATAGTACTATTACGACTTTATCATCAAAAAAAATTGATAAAATAAATTCTTTTTTTTATAAAGAAAGTGGAAAAAATATTAATATTGAATTATTAACAAATTTTTATAATAAATTAAATTCTGTTAAACAAAATGAGTTTAAAAAAAAATGCATGGAAAATAAAGATTCAATTGCAGAATCTTTATTCGAAAAATTTTTTAATTCAAAAATTAATTTTAAAAATTATGAAGAAAATGAAGAAAATGATGATATTCATATTAAAATGAATCCAATATCTTTACTTGATGCATGTGCAAAAGAATATTCAAATTATGATGATGATAACATAAATTATGAAATTTTTAAAAATGTTTATGGAAAATATGATTATCATGTTATTTCATATTTTATTGATGAAGATAATATACATATAATTTTTATTTTTAATAGTAGCCCATCATCTACATCATATAATTCTCACATATTAAAAAATAATTTTAAAATAGTATCATCAAATTCTCTTAAAAAAAATAATTTGGATGAATATGTACAACATAATTTAAATCCTAATGATTTGTTAGCTACATTTTGTATAAAAGGAAGTATTCCGATAAATTTTTTAATTTTAAAATCAAATGAAATTGGATTGACAAATAATTTAAAACTTCCTAGAACAGGATCTGGTTCCAAAGCATCATTCATTGTTTTTAAAGATAAATATTTTAATAATATAAAAAATAAAATTAGTAATGATTTTATAAATAAAATAAATAATAATGGTTATTGGTTTAAAAATAATATTAATAATAATGAGAAACAATTACTTTTGTTTGGAAATAAAACTATTGGAGATTTAATATTTTCAAAATATGAAAATTTATATTGTTTAAGTACCATTGATTCATTAGTGGCTGATTCAGTTTTGTATAATTTTTTATCTGGAAATAGTAATCATTTAGCATCAGTTTGGAGAAGAAAAGGTACATGGAAATATACTCCAGGATTGTATTCAATAAATCCTGAAATAGTAACAAAAAATATTTTAGTTCAATTAGTCTGTGCTTTATCATATACTAATTTTTATATTAAACTCAATAAAAATAATGACAATAACGAATTAAAAGTAATGCAAAATATTAATGATTATATTTTAAATAATATTATTGGCAATGAATTTGAAGAATACATAAATAATAAAATATATATTAATAATGAAATAAAAATAAATAGAATCACAAATATACTTACATACATTTATAATATTCATGACATTCATAATAAAAAAATGAATGATTCTAATAGCATGTTACAAAATAGTAATGATGAATTAATAGACAATTTTGAATTTGTAAAAAATGATGAACATATGATGAATGTAGATGATGATGTTTTATCTATAAATTTTGAGAATATTTATGAAGATATATATTATAATTTATTTTTAAAAGAAATAGAATATAAAATTAATAATGATATTGAAGAATATAAAAATAATTTAATAAAATGTTATGAAGAAAATTATGAATATATGATACTTTTTTTTGAAAGTTTAAGTAAATTAAAAAAAATAAATAATATTTTATACATAAATTCTGCTTCATTTTATAATTCAAATAAGTGTGATTATATATTAAGTAATATAACATCAAAATCAATAAAAGATTATGTTTTAAATGAAGAAGAAGGAGAAAACAATGAATTATTTAAAGAATTTAAAACATATTATGAAAAAATATTATCAATTTTAAATTCAAACCCAGGAAGATGTGACAAATCTTCTTTTAATATATTAAAATTTAATACAGAAGATAAAATTATAAAAAATACTATCGTTAAATATTGTTTTCAAAAATTAAACAAAAATAAAATAAATTATGTTGTTAAAGATAAATTAATAAAAATATTTGATTTGAAAATTGATATTCCAATAAATAAATTAATAAACAATTTAAGTAATGAATATAGAAATAAAAAATATTGTGCAAAATTATATATAAATGAAAATTTTGTAAAATTAGGAAAATCAAGTGATGAAAATATTGCATGTGTAATAAATAGTTATGATTATGAATATTATAATCAAAATATACTTAAACCTCCAATTGAACCAAAATTTTACATTGAAGATACATCAGGAAATATCTACATTAATTATAATGATTCAATAGTAAAATTAACAAATAATTTAATTAGTTTAAATGAACCAATATATGATAAAAATAACGATGATAAATTATTCAATTTACCATATGAAAGTGAATTATTTGAAGAAAAAAATCCAAATGATTTTTATGGAAATAATTATATTAAACTTATTGAAAAATCATTAAATAGTGATAAAATTGAAATTTTAATTTATAGAAAGCAACATTATAACTTAAATTTTATAAATAAATTAAAAGATGAATGTGAACAGTCGAGAATATTAAATAATTCGGAAATATTGGATTATCCAACTTTTGGTTGCAATTTATATGAATCTGTAAAAAATAATTTAAAATTCATAATTAGTTATAAAAATAAAAAAAATGAAAGAGAAACCAGAGGAAATACAATTTATGTTTATTTATTAAAAATTCCCAATAGATTAGGAAACTTATTAGAATTGTTAGAACATGAATTTATTGTATTACAAAATAAAAATCTTTATTTGGTTCTTGTAAAAATAATAATTCAAGTTAGTGAAGAATTTTCAAAATTTATTAAAAATGAAAATGAATTAAATAAAACTATTTCAGAATTATTTTTTAATAATGAAGAATTAAAAAAATTAATTATGCATTTGTTCAAAAATAATTTTCCATCAATATCAGATATGACAAATATAAATGATATTAATAATTTCACAATTCATATTAAAAATATATATATAACACAAAATGAATATAATCATGAATATGTTGGAAATGTTGAAGAACAAGATGAAGATACAAATTTAAAGTATTTTGAACGTTATGAAAAATATGCAATTGAAGAATGTAATCGAAAAAAAAATGAAACAAAAATATCAAATATTGAAACTTATGAAACACCTGAAATACCTAAAAAATCTGTAACAAAAAATATAAAAAAAAGAAGAGGAGGAAAATATACAAAAAAATATATAAAAATAAAAAATAAATAAATATATAAAAATGAAAAATAAAAAATGTATAAAAATGAAAAATAAATATATAAAAATAAAAAATAAAAATGAAAATAAAAAATAAAAATAAAATATTTTCAATTATAAAATATTTTATTTGCAAACAAAATTTATTGATTAAAAATATGAATCATTATGTACCATTCATTTCAAAAACAAAATCATCATCACTTTCACTTAAATAAACATCTTCAGTCATTTCACAATTTATATCATTATTTACTATTTTTAAAGTTTTAATTTCTACATCAACATTTTTTTTATTATTATTTTTATTTGAAATAATTACATTTATATTTTTATTATTTTTATTATTTTTATTATTTTTATTATCTGTATTATCTTTATTATTTTTATTATTTGTATTATATTTATTATCTGTATTATCTTCATTATCGGAATCATAATTTTTCATAATAATTTTCTTTCTTTTTAAAATAATTTTACTTTCTTCATTTTCTTCATTTTCCTCATTTTCTTTACTTTTTTTGCTTTCCTCATTTTCTTTACTTTCTTCATTTTTAATTGAAATTGTCTTTTTAACATTTGATGTAGTTTTTGTTATTTCATTTTTTGAATTAGTATTTTTTTTAGATTTTGTTTTTTTGGTTAATTTAACATTATCAGTTGTTAAACTTGTTTGCATTAAATCATTATTTTTGCAATGAATTTCTTTATATTCATTTTCTAATATATTTAAATCATTTAACCACATTTGTTGAATGCTTGTATTTTTAATTTCATTCATTTCATTTTGTTTATTTAAAATTTCTCTATTTAATTTATCAACATTTTCAATGCAAACGCTTCTCATTTTCATATCCACTAAATAAGAATATGTTTCATCATCATCTATAACATCAAAATTTAATTTTTTCAACATTTCTGTGACTTGCTCTTCATTTTTATTTCTTAAATCAATATCTCCAACAATTGAACCAGAAATAAATCGTGCTTTATTAGTTAATATTTTTAATTCTCTTTCTAATATTTGAATTAAATTATTTTTTCTCTTTTCATAATATTCTAATCTTACATTATAATATCCATCAATTATTTCATTAACTGTATTATATTTTATTAATTTATCGTTTTCATTAAACAAATTCATGTTTGTGATCGTATTTGTTGTGTATAATTTGAGTAATTTTTCTAATCCATTACATCCATTTTCTACAATAGTTTCTTCAAGTTCTTGCAATTTACCTGGCATAAATTTAATTACAAAATTAACAATTTCATCTGTATTATATGATTCATGTTCTTTAATCATTGGTATTATTTTTTTATCATTTTTATCTTTATCACATTCTAACTTATCAAGTAATTCTTCAAATTTTCCTGTCCACATTCCAATTGGTAATTCAGTAATACGTATTTGATCTTCTGCAATTTTTTCATATATTCCTTTAAACATAAATTTAGTTTGTGATATTTTTATAATTTGTCCTTTAAAACCTTCATAATAAGGAATAAATTCAAATCCATTATTTAATTCATCATTATTAATCAATTTATTTTTTATGTAGTTAATAATATCAATAACATTATAACACATTACATCAGTACTGAATCCAGTGCCAATTCCAGAAGAACCATTAACTAAAATCATTGGAATAATTGGAACATAAAATTGAGGTTCAACAGATGTTCCATCATCATCCAAATAATTTAAAATATTTTTATCTTTTTCTTGAAAAATTAATTTTGAAATTTTTTCTAATTTTGTAAAAATGTATCTTGGAGATGCTGAATCTTTACCTCCTAATAATCTTGTACCAAATTGACCTGCAGGTGTTAATAAATTTATATTATTTGATCCTACAAAATTTTGTGCTAAACCAATTATAGCTTTATTTAAACTATCTTCACCATGATGATAGCAAGAATTTTCTGAAACATATCCTGAAAATTGTGCTACTTTAATTTCTGAATTTAAATTTTTCTTAAAAGCACAATACATTATTTTTCTAGTGCTAATTTTTAATCCATCCATTAAATTTGGAATGCTTCTATCACAATCATATTTTGAAAAATGAATAAATTCTTTGTTTATAAAATCTGTATAAGTTATACTATTATCTGATGTATTTAAGTAACTGTTTCTATCATATATATTTTCAAGCCAATATTTTCTATCTTCGACTCTTTTTCCATTAAAAGCCATATCAATGACATCATCACTAATTTCTGATTCATAAATAAAATCAACAAATTTTGGATTTTTTAAATATTCTATCCATTCTTGTTTTACTGATGTTCCAAGACCTTTATAATATTTAATACTCCAACCATTTAATGAATTAGAATTATTTTTTTTCCATTCTTCATATTCTCCATTATTGTAAAATGACAATTCATTATTACCTTTTTTAGCTTTAAGAATTGGTGTATTCATAAATGATATAAATCCTGGAATTCGAAATAAAGAAGGCCATTGAGATTGAAATAAATTAATTCCTAAACCTTTAATATGAGATCCGTCTGCATCTTGATCTGTCATAAATACAACTTTACTGTATCTTAAATGTCTATGAACATCTTCAATTGTTTTGTATTCTTTTTTAAATTCTAATCCTAAAATTTTTTTTATTTCATCAATTTCTTCATTTTTTAATATTGTATTTAATGTTTCACCTCTAACATTTAAATATTTACCTTTTGATGGATAAACACCAATATAATTTCTATGTGATTCTTTTAATCCTGACATAACACCACTCTTTGCTGAATCACCTTCAGTTATTATCAAAATGCAATCTTTTGATTTTGATGTTCCAGCCCAATTAGCATCAGATAATTTTGGAATTCCACCAATTTTACGTGTTTTACTTCCATCAGATTTTTTAGCATTTCTATGTTCTTTAATTTCTGTCATGGCACATGCAGTTTCCATAATTCCAAGACTTGCTACTTTTTCAATGAATTTATCACTAACATCACATTTTGAACCAAACTTAGCAATTGGTGGATTATCCATAAAGTCTTTAGTTTGACTGTCAAATGATGGTTCTTCAATATCGCATCTTAAAAATAATATTATTTGTTCTTTTATTGTATTTGAATTTACACGAACTTTTTTCTTTTTTTCAATTAAATCACATAATTTTTTTGTAATTTGATTAATTATATAATCAACATGCTTACCACCTTTAGATGTAAATATACCATTTACAAAAGAAATGTGTTTAAATTCATTCATTGGTGTTACAGCAACTGCATATTCCCATCTTCCATTTTCATTTGATTCATAAACACGCTTACATTCAGTTTTATCACCAATGTACATATTTATGTATTGTTCAAAATTTTTAATGGGAATAATATTTCCATTGTATTTAACTTTTACAGATCTATCAGTAACAGCAGAAATATCATAAATACGACGTTTAAATAAATTTATGATATCAGGTGTTAAACCATTTATTCCATATCTTTCATAATCAGGTTTAAATATTATTTTAGTATAAGGTTTTTGAGAACATTTAGTAATTTTTGGTGGATGAATTATGTCCAAATTATTTCCAAATTCTTGGAAATATTTAAGGCCTCGTACATGATCAACTGTTTCAATACAACCATATGTTGACCAAATAAATACTAATTTTACACCATAACCATTTTTACCGCCAGTTGTTTTTTTTTTATTGTTATTATAATTTGTTGATGTTCTAAGATGTGCAAATATCATTTCTGGAACCCATAAATCATTATCCGGATGTTTTACTACATCAATGCCATTTCCATTATTACACATTGTAATAATTCCGTCTAGCGAAATAGAAACATCAATATTAGTAACTGGATGTATTAAATTTTCTGAATTTGAATTATTTATATTAGCATCATTTTTTTGTTCGTTAATTATTTCTTGAATTCTTACGTAATGATCTCTACAATTAACAATTGCTTCATCAAATATTTTATATAAAGCAGGAATATAATTTATATTTTTTAATATAATTTTATCACAATTTGTATCAACATTTGTATCAATAATCCACATATTTTTTTCATCACATTCAATTGATCCAGTATAAGTATCAGGTCTTTCTAAAATGTGTTGTTTATCAGTTTTCATTTGATAAGTGTTGGAAATATTTTCATTTTCTGTGTTCATTTTTTATAGTTTTGTTGGGTTGTTTTTATGTTGTTTTAGGTTTGTTATATTAATAATAAATTCTTTTTAAATTGTTTCAATTTTTTATTTTTTATTTTTTATTATTTAAACAAATTTAAAAAATAAATTTAAAAAATAAAAATAATATAATAATTAATAATGTCATTAAAATTTTATCCTGGAAAGAGAAGTAATTTAAAAAATTATATATATCGTGATTATTTAAATCAGCAGTATAATCAACAAAAAGAATTATATTCAAATTCATTAGGAGATTGTAATTGTATTCAAGAAAAAGTTTTACATATAAAACAAGGATTTAACGATCCAAATATAAGTGAAGCACAAAGAATATCTCAATTAATAAATCAAACTTTAGGTGGAAGAACAACATTTGGAAATTTTAATATTCCATTACCAATTAATCAATTAGGAGGAATTGAAGGACAAAGTGGCGGAATGCCAAGACCATTAAGAAATAAATTTTAATAAAAATTTTTTCTTGTTTTTGATTTTCTTGTTTTAATTTTTCTTGTTTTAATTTTTCTTGTTTTAATTTTTCTTGTTTTTGATTTTCTTGTTTTTGATTTTCTTGTTTTAATTTTTCTTGTTTTTGATTTTCTTGTTTTTGATTTTCTTGTTTTTGATTTTCTTGTTTTAATTTTTCTTGTTTTTGATTTTTTTCCTGCTCGTTGAAATTCATTCATTGGGAATTCAATAAAAATTCCTCCTAAATTTTCTGTAATATTTCTGCAATGTTCAAAATAATTATTTATTTTTTCTGTTCTGTCATTACCTTCAATAATTACATCTTGAAATTTTATATATTTATTATTTATGACATAATTTCTATTGGGTAAAGTTACATATTTTATTACACCATTTAAAGAAATGTTAGGTGTCACTATTGCAATTTCTGGACCGCCATCGCATTCATCTAGAACATCACGCATCGTGGTTGATTCTGCATTTTGAAAATCAAAAAAATATTTAAAAATTTCATGTTTATTTTTATAACATAAATTCATATTTGAATTTTCTAATCCGTTGAAAATAGAATAATCTAAATTGTTATGGTATGTGTTGCGACATTTACAATTTCCTCTTTCATCTGGAGTTCCATCAAGTGGCTTAAAACTATTTCCCGAATTTATATAATATTGGTTATATATGTCTAATACTTTTTCCAAATCTAAATATAGAGTAGGTCTCATTTTTTTTTCAAAAATAAACTTTTCATTAAAAATAGGTGTAAAAAAAATAGAATTTTGATCTTCTGATGAACCTTTAAATTTTGGATAAATTTTTTTCAATTCATTGATACTAAGCATTTGATTAGAATTTAAAATATTTAACAATGATTCAAAGGTTGTTTCGTGACTCAAATAATTCATAGTATTATAAAATATTATTTTATAATAATTTCATTTAGGAATAATTTTGATTTATAAAATATATATATCATAAATAAAATATATATATCACAAAATATATATTTTTTTCTTTGTTTATTTTATAAAATGGGAAAAGAATTTAAAAAAACAATTGGAACACGTGCCGAAGTTTATCATGGAACAGCTCGTAGAACATCAGGTGGATTAACAAAAAATGAATTAATGATTAATAAACATGGAAGAATTGTTTCAAGAAGAAAACACAATACAGCAAAAAAAGAAATGCGTTTATTAAAATATGGATTTTCAACAAAAAAGGGTAAATTTGGATTTGTCAAAGTAAAAGGTTCAAAACGTTTATCATCAAAAAAAAAAAGTCGTAAAATGAGAGGTGGTTCACCATCAGCTATTGGAGAAAGTTATATGTTAGAAAAAGGAGATAATATTTCAGGAAATGTTTCAGATAATCAAGCATATACTAAATATTCTCCTGCTAAAGTTTAATTTTTTATTAAAAAATATATATTTATTAAAAAAATATATATTTATATAAAATTAATTTTCAAACCATTTAAAATCAATTAATTTGTCATATGTAATGTAATTGTATAAATATGATTCAACGAATTCTTGAAAATAATTATTACTAATAATTAAATTTTTATTAGTGCAATTTTTTTTATATTCATTATAAACTTTATCAATTGAAATATATTCCATTGAATTTTCATTTTTAATTAAATTATACTTATAGTAATTTAAAAAATCTTTAATTTCATTATTTTTATTCCATAATTTACACTTTATTCCTTTTAAATATTTTTCATCAATAATTATTACATTTGGATAAAAATAATGTTTAATAATTCTTGCAACATTTTTAGAATTTAAATTTCCAGTTTTATAATTACTATTTTTATAAAGTTGCAAAATTTCTGAAATTTCATAATCATATTTAAAATCATAATTTAAATTTTCATCATTATCGTTGTTATTGACATTATCATTATTATTAGCATCATTATTACTATTTGAATAAATATAACTTATATTTTCATTCCAAAAAGATATAAATGAACTTATATTAGGTAAATATTTACTTGTAACATCATTAAAAATAATCTCTCCATTTAAGCAAATATTGTTAATTTTTGATAAAAATATGTTTTGTAATGTATTTGTATATAAAAAAGTTGGTATTTTTTTATTGTGCAAATAAATTTTCCAAATATAGTGCATATTTTTCCAATTAATATCAGTATTAATTTTATCAATTGTTCCATTATTTACATTATTTTCATCACTAATTATTACATCACATTCTTTTTTATTATGACTTGTTTGTGGTAAAAATTCAATATATTCTTGTATAAAATTATCAATAATTTGTTCACAAGATTTATTAGAAAATAATAATATATAATTTTTTACATCTTCATCTAATGTTGCCAAATAATTTTCAGAATTTCCATAAAATTCTGAATAGTAAGTAGATACACAAATTAATTCAAGTCCAATATCATTAATTGCATTTTTTAATAAATCAATTGATGAAGTTGTTTTACTTTTAATTAATCGATATTTATTTATTTCATGTGTTTCATGATATTTGACAATAAAATTATTTGAAATAGAATATCCACAAGTATTATATATTATATTATCGATAAAATTAATAAAATTTTTAGTATTTGGTTTAATAAAGTATAATAAATTATTATTTTTTTTTAAAATACAATCGCCTAAAACACATAATAAATATATTGATTCTTCATTTGAAAAGCAAATAATTTGTAAAAATGAAAGAATATTTTCAACAGTAAATAATTCAGGTATCGATTTTAGAAGTGACAAATTTTTAATTTTTTTCATTATATTTAATTTAGTTTTATGTTTCCATTGCAATAATTTTTGTTCGTTTGTTATTTCCGATAATAATTTGTGATAAATCATATCTTCACTTATAATGTAATATTTTTTACCATCATATTCATAATATTTTCCACTGTATTGCATGTAAAAAAATTTATTTTGAGATAAAAATAAATTTGAAAATATTTCTTGTTCATTAACTAATTCATTATGTTTATTAACTCTATCATCATTTTTTTTATTTTCGTGTTCAATTAAATTTGATAAATTATTAATATGATGTTCTAATCGTTGTAATGAATATGTATTATTATCACAAATATATTTATCATTTAATTTTTTTAAAATTTCAATCATTTTTTCAACATTATTTTGTTCCATTTAGAAAATAATTAAATTTATTTATTAAATGTTTTTATATGTAAATTTAAAAAATATATAAGTTGTAAAATTTATTTATATTTTTTTATAATTTATATATTTTTTTTATAATTTATATATTTTTTATAATTTATTTATATTTTTTATAATTTATATATTTTTTATAATTTATTTATATTTTTTATAATTTATATATTTTTTATAATTTATATATTTTTTATAATTTATATATTTTTTATAATTTATATATTTTTTTATAATTTATATTTTTAAAAAAAGTATTTAGAAAATAAGTATTTATTTTATTAATTTATAAATGTCAAATTTTGAAGAAAATAACACATTGACAGTAAAAACAATTCAAATTTCTCAAGTTAGAAAATTAATAACTGCTTTAAAAGAAATATTAATTGAAACAAATATGACTTTTCAACCTGATGGAATAAGAATTACAAATATGGATAAATCACATACCATTTTAGTTCATATGCATTTAGATGCTGAAAAGTTTGATTTTTATAAATGTTCCCAAGAAAAAATTATTATTGGTGTTAATATGGTTCATTTTTTTAAATTAATTAATACAATAGAAAGTGAAGATATTTTAACTTTGTATATTGAGGATAGTTGTTATGAAGATGGCATGGTAAAATTTTTAGGTTTAAAATTTGAAAATTCAAAACAAATAAAAAGATTAAAATTAAAATTGATTGATCCTGATCCAGAAGAATTAATCATTCCAGATATAAAATTTTCATCGATAATTAATTTTCCATCAGAAGATTTCCAAAAAATTATTAGAGATGCATCTTGTCTAGCTAATAAGATAGAAATTAGTTCAATAGGTAATCAATTAATTATAAAATGTCAAGGTTCTTTTGCAGATGAAGAAATTGTGAGATTTGAAGATAGTTTTGATTCAAACAATAATGAAAAAGATAAAGGAATGCATTTTATATCAGAAAAAAATTCTACAAAAATTATTCAAGGAGAATTTTCTTTAACTCATTTAACATATTTTATTAAATGTACCAATTTATGTCCTCAAATAGAACTATATTTAGAAAATGATTTGCCATTAATAATTAAATATGATGTTCCGGATTTAGGATATATTAGACTTGGTACAGCACCAATTCCAGTTGTATCTTTATAAAAATTTAAATTATAATTAACAATACATTATTTATATTATACAACATATAATATATAAAAATTAAAATATATAATATATAATGTCATTTACAAGAATTAATGATGACCCTGCCAGAATTGCCAAACAACTTCAACAACAAACAGATCAAGGGCGTTGGTATGTAGATGTTCCTGGACCAGGAACAAATTTACCATTTATGATGGATTCTCATATTTTAGCTCAAAAATGGGGTGCAAATATTAATACAAATACTGTTGATGTTCATAGCACTTTATTAGGATTAAATAAACAAATAAATAGAGATAATGTAAATCAATATCAATTTAAAAGGCAAAATTTATATTCAATACCAGTAAATTATCCAACACATAGTGATTTTTTAACAACAGAACAAAGTCGTGCAATAATGCCAGCTTGGACTGCAAAAGATTTGCAACAAAATCATTCATATTTTTTACAAGAAAATCCACAAGAACACAGTGAAATACCATTTTCTAGTTATTTAAGCACAAGAAATTTAGAAAAAGATAATTTTCATCGAAATATAAGTTGTATACCAACAAACAGTCAAACATATACTTTACCAAATTGGAAAAGCAGTAAAAGCATAAAAAATAAATAAAATATATTTTTCAGATAATATATATTTAAAATTATGCACATTTAAAGATGTTAATATATTAATATGTATATAATGATTTAAAAAAACAAAATAATTTTTATAGTACTGATGATGAATGTATTCATTACCAACATAAAAAACAGGAGAAATATTTTCATTGAATTACATTGAAAATGAATGTAAAAAATATAATTCTAATAAACAAGTTGCATTGCAACTTGATTTAAGAACTTTATTTAATTAATCATATCATAAATATTATAAATGTATAAATATATATTTTTAGATAAATATATATTTTTTTAAATAAATTATATAATATAATGGAAATCGCAATACCTTTATTAGCATTGGGTGGAATGTATGTAATTTCAAATCAAGAAAATCAAGAAAGTAAAGAAAATTTAATGACTTATAAAAATATAAAAAATAAAAACAATAGAAATAGAGATGGATTTGTAAATATGGGAAAGAAAAATCAAAACCAAGATTTGCCAAATACTAATATACCTCCTGATAATTATCCTGTAATGAATAATACACAATTATTAGATAATGTTGCTGAATATTCTGGTACAAATATAGCAACTGATAAGTATTTAAATCAAAATGCATATCAAATCGCAGAACAAATGAATGTTTCAGTTGGTAATAATATTCAAGATATTTACTCTTTAACTGGGAATTATGTATCAAAAACTGATTTCATTCATAATAATATGGTTCCATTCACTGGAAGTAAACCAAAAGGTCAAATATATAATAACAATAATGCACAAACAATATTAGATAATTATGCTGGAAGTGGTTCACAAATCACAAAAAAAATAGAACAAGCACCATTATTCAAACCACAAGATAATGTTCAATGGACTAATGGAGCTCCAAATATGAGCGATTTTTATCAATCTAGAGTCAACCCAGTTATGAAAAATAATATGGTAAAACCATTTGAAAGTATTCATGTTGGACCAGGTTTAAATCAAGGATATGGAGATAAAGGAAGTGGTGGATTTAATTCAGGTTTAGAATCAAGAGAATTATGGATGCCAAAAAATGTGGATGAATTACGTGTAGCAACTAATCCAAAAGAAGAATTTTCATTATTAGATCATCAAGGCCCAGCAAATGCATTTATAAAAAATGTTGGAATTGAAGGAAAAGTTGAAAAAAATAGACCTGATAGATTTTATATAAATACTCAAGATAGATGGTTTACTACAACTGGTGCTGAAAAAGGACCCAGACCAGTTGCTAAAGAAATTTTTAAAACATCGAATAGAAATGATTTAACACAATTTCAACAAGGAACACCAAGTTCAACAATAAAGACAGCAAGTTATGTTCCAAAAAAATATGAAGCTACAAAAAGAATTCAATTGGAAGGATTTCAAGCAGGTCATTCTTGTGCTCATAAACAAGCTCCATTACATGAATATAATGGACATATAACATCAATAACAAATTATGAAAACAATAGAAGTATAAATGAACAAAATGATACATTTGGTAGTGGATTTTCATCAGCTATTGGTGCTGTTATAGCTCCAATAATGGATGTTTTAAAACCATCAAAGAAAGATGAATATTCTTGCAATATGAGAATTTATGGTAATTCTGCAGGAATTGTTCCAAAAAATTATGTAATTGATGAAAATGATGTTCCAAATGTAACAATAAAAGAAACAACATTATATCAACCAAATGGATATGTTGGCAATCAAACTGAAAATGCTGGATATTTAGTAACAGAACAACAACCAATTCATAATCAACGTGATACAACATCAAATTTTTGCCAATATAATCCTGCAGGATCTAAATATGGTGCAATGCCATATGATGCAATACAAACAAATAATGTTGTAAAAGAAACTATGGTTACATCAAGAATAAATCAAGGAAATGCCAAAATGTTTAATTCAAATTTAAATATGAGTATAAGTAAAAATGAAGAAGATAGAAATAATAATAGATTATGGGTGCCAAATACAATGGGAATAGCACAAGGTCCAACAATTCAAACACATGGAAAAATGAGCACAAATTTACAATATGTTGACAGTAATAAAAATTGTGATAGAATAGCACCAGATTTATTAAAAGCATTTAAAGATAATCCATATACGCAAAGTTTACATAGTATTGCATAATAAAATATATAAATTGTAAAATATATATATTTTTTGTTATAATATTATATGATGAATGCAGATACTAAAAAAACATTGTTAAAAATAGAAACGTTGCAAAAAGAATATGATATTATCATGTCACAATATCAACAAGCTATGAATAATCATATAAATACATTAAAATCAAATACTAATCCATGTGCTAATTATAAATTAAACAGTAAAAATATTTCTCAAGTATGTTATGATAAAATTTGGCATGAACAAGGATGTATAAATAATACTCCACAAGTCAATTCTGAAAAAAATTTAGATGAATTATTGAATTATTCAAATGAAATATCAACCTCAAATGACAATAATAATATATCAACATGTTATGGTAATAATATACCTACAAAAGCAATAATAATGAATGGTAATTTTAATGAACCTGTTTTAGAAAATGATACATTTAAATATGTATCTGGTGACACAATTGTTCCAAATTGGAATTTTTCTGATGGAGCAGTAATAGTAAATAATTCAACTGCTTGGGGATATAGTATGCCATATCCTTCAGGAAATCAATGTGTTAGTTTACAAAATCAAGGACGTATTTCACAAATAATTAATTTAAAAGGAAAAACAAAATATACATTATATTTACATTGTTCTGGAAGAAGCTGTTGTAATGGGGTAAATACAATTAAAATTGAATTAAATGATAAAAATGATAATAAAATATTAGATATTTATGAAATAGTTCCAACAATAAATATTTGGATTGAATATTCAAAAGATTTTTTAGTTGAAAGTGATGGAGAATATAAATTAATTATAAAAGGAACAAATGCATCTGGAGATAAATCAACAGCAATAGATAATATATATTTAAAATATAACTCACCAATTATTTATCCAAATATTTCAGAATATATATCTTTATTAGGATATGAATGGGAAGGAACAAATGATATAAATTCAGAAATTGTTGAAAATGAAAATGAATGTATAGCTTTGTGCGAAAGTGATATTAATTGTACTGGAGCAATTTTTAATTCAACTAATAAAATATGTTTAACTAAAAAAGGAGAAACAAAATTAATAAAAAAAACTGAAAAAAATAATAAAAATAATGAAAATAATGAAAATTATGTTTTAATAAAAAAATTAAAATATGAAAGTTTAATATTAAAATCATTAAATAAAAAATTAATAGAATTAAATAAAGAAATAACAAATGAAATAAATTCAATTGATCCAGAAGTTAAAAATTTAAAAAATCAACAGAAAGAAAATTCAAAAATATTAAATATTCAATTTGAAAATTTATCAAAACAAGAAAAAGAAATAATAGAACAATTAAACCATTATAGTAAAGCAGAAGATGAATATAATAATTCATCATTATATGTTAATCAACAACACTTAATGTATAATATTTTTTCAATTTTATCATTAATAATATTATTTATAACAATAAAACATGTTTCAAAAAGTGAAAGTAATATAAGTGTAATGATAATAGTTGCTATTGTATGGGGATTTTATTTATTGTTAATAAAAATTTATAAAAAATAAAAATATTATAAAAAATAAAAATATTATAAAAAATAAAACAAATTCAACACAAAATAAAAAATATAAATTTTTATATATTTTATATATTTTATATATAAATGAATCAAACAATAATGTCAATGATGGATAATAGTGAAATTTATCTTACAATGGAAAGATATGGATACAATTTGTGGGCTATTATTGCATTTATATTTTTTTTATTGATTTTTAAAATGATTGACAAAATCTATTTATTTAATATTATTATAATTATTTTATTAGTTATATTTTTAATAAGTGCAAAAACAATTGATAAATAGAAAATATTAATAAATATAAATAATTTATTGTATTGTAAATTATTTATATATTAATTAAATATAGATGTCAACAAATTTTTCAGAAAAAAATAGCCAAGTAATATCTGGAATATCTCAATTACAACAAAAAGAACGAGATTTATATAATAGTTTAGAAGATACAACTATTTCAAGTGATAAAAAAAAAGAAATTATTGATAAAATTAATAATTTATCACAAATACGCCTTAATATGTATTCCACATTACAAAATATGTACACATCATATGATGAAGGTGTAAATAATTTAGATATAACATTAAATACACAATTAAATTCAATTAATAAAATTGAAGATGAATTAAATCAATCAAAATTATATTTAAATTCGGTTGATCAATTAAAAGTTGATAAACTAAGAGTTATTGAAATAAATAATTATTATGCAAAAAGATATAATGCCTATAAAGGAATTATGTTTTTAATTTCAATTACATGTATACCTATATTAATTTTAACAATTTTAAATAATAATTCAATTATTTCATCAACAATTTACCAATTAATTATCGGAATAATAATTTTAATTTCGAGTTACACAATTTTTCGACAATATGCTGATATTTCTAATAGAGATAATCTTAATTGGGATAGTTATTCGTGGTATTTTAATAAAAATGATGCCCCAGAACCTGAAAATAATAATGAAAACAATGGTGAAAATAATGATGATGGAAATGATGATGATGGAAATGATGTATGTATTGGTGAAGCTTGTTGTACTAATGGAACTGTATATGATTATAATTTGCAAAAATGCATTCCAAATCCATATCCAAACAAATGTAATGAAAAGGAACATTATGATATTTCAAAACAAATGTGCGTTCCAATTACATGCCCTACTGATGCTACATATGATGCTTATAATAAAATGTGTGATTGTCCTGATGGAAAAGTATTTGATTATGATACAAATACATGCAAAAGTTGTCCTAGTGGTAGTAAATCATCAACAAATTCTTTCTCAGGTGAAACATGCGAATGCTCTGAAAATTATGTTTATAATAAAAATACATACTCATGTATTGCATGTCCTTCTGGTTCAACATATAATTCAACACATAAAAGTTGCGAATGTCCTGAAAATTATGTTTATAAAATGAAAACAAACGAATGTACTAGTTGTCCCAGCGGTTCAACATATAATTCTTCAACAAAGACATGTAAATGTCCTACTAATTTTTCATACAATTCTTATGAATCAACCTGCCAACTTTGTCCTGAAACATCAAAATATAATAATTTAACAAATACTTGTGATTGTTTAGATCCAAATGCATACTATGATAGTAATAGCAACACTTGCAAATATAAATATAATTTTTAACAAAATATTCATGAAAATGTTTTTTTGATAAATTTATAAAAAATATAAATGCGTTTAAATATATATATTTTTCTCTTTATATATATTTAGGAAAAATTATCAACACATTTCCCAAAATTTGGGAGCCCAGCATATTGGAAAGTCGAAATATTTTTTTAACCCCCATTTGAAACTGAAAATTTAAGTTTGGACATTTTTAGCAAAATACTTACGCTTACCAACACAGTCATAATATTTATTTACTAATAAAATAAATTGTTACTGAAATGGTCTCATTTTTTAATAAAAATATGTAAGTATTAGCGTAAGTATTTTGCTAAATTATGGTAACAAAATTATTTGTGAAAATATTGAAATGTTATTTGAAATAGTCTCATATATAAAATTATTTTAGCGTAAGTATTTTGCTAAAAATGTCCAAAGTTAAATTTTCAGTTTCAAAAGGGGGTTAAAAAAATATGTATATTTAAAAATATATATATTTTTATTATGGGTATAATTAATTTAAATTGGTTATTTAATCATTTAATCATTTAATCATTTAATTCTATTTTTTGATTTCAAATATTTATCATGCCATCTTTTTTTTGTTTCTGTTGAAATAATTATTTTATTTTTCATTATATTTTCAAATTGTTCAGGAGTGTCAAAGTAAAATATTAATGGATCTTTTTCTTGAGATGATGATCTAGAATCAATAACCGAAAAAAATAAATTTTCATCTGAACTTCCTACTTTGTATTCTGTTTTATTTCCATTTGTTGCATGTCTGATAAAAGTTCCTTGACCTTTAGATGCATATATATGAATATCATTTCCATAATTATCCAACCCAATTGATATTTTATATTTATTATTTAAATTTTTATTATTTTTATTATTTTTATTTTTTACTTCTGTAAAACTATTTGATGAAGATGCATCATTTGCATCATTTGCATCATAAGTATAATTGTCATCATTGTATTCATCTAAATAATTATCAGGCATTTTTAATTTTATATTAAATTATAATATATAATTTCTTTAAATTGTTTTATTTAAATTATATATTACAAATTATAAATTGCAAATTAAATTTTTATTTTTTATTTTTATTCTTATTTTTTTTATTTGAACTTAATGAATTTGGTTGTTGTTGATGTGTTTGTTGATGTAGTTGTTGAGATGCGTTTGACATTGTTGTTGTATTATTTTGAGAAAGTTGATTTTTTAAATTGTTTATTTCTTCATAATATTGTTTTGTTTTTTTAATTAATTCACTTATAATAAAATCTTTGTTAGATATTTTTTCTTCATAATCCATTATAATTGTTTCCAAACTTATAACATTAGTATTATATTTACTTCCAAATTCATTCATTCTATTTGCAACTATTTTTAATGTTCTTTGCCTTTCTTCAACTTTTTTAATTTCTTCCAATATTTTTGGTTTATACTTAGAATTACCTGGTTCATAAGTTTCTAATATTGAATTAACATTTTTTACATAAAAATTTATTAACTCTGGATCATTCATAAAATTGTATATATTATATCTTGAGGGTTTTGCTAATGAAACTTCAGCATTTTCTAACATTTTATCTTTATTTAATGAATTATGCTTATGAGAAAATACTAAAATAGTTTTTAATGTATTTAATTGAATAAAAGGAACTGTATAGTTTTGTAAAAAATTTTTTTCTTCTGCTAATAATGCATTATCATCATATGATGAAATTAATAATAATTCTTTTTTAAATGCAAATGTTGCTGCAGTTGCATGATTAGGTCCATAAGGACCAAATTGCATAATTGATTTAATTGAATCAAAATAAATATGCATTTCACTTGATCCAGCTGCTAAAATATTTGGATTTGATGTGAGAACTTCAACAGCATGTGAAACTCTTTCTGGTGGATAATAATCATCATCATCCATATAAACAATTATATCTCCAGAACATTTTGTGTGCATCAAATTCCTTTTTTTTCCTAAATTCATGTGTTCTGGAAAATAAAAATATTTAGCTTGTGGAACATCATCAAATAAATCACCAACTGGATCAAATCCATCATCGATTATTATCCATTCCATGCGATCTTTTGGATATGTTTGATGTTCAAAACATTTTTTTATAAAAGGAATAAATGGTCTTCTATTGAATGTTGGTGTGCAAACACTTACAAATGGTAATTGAATATCAATAGAATTAGAAGAAATAGTTACATTTTCAAGTATTTCATTAAATGAAGACATTTTTAATTATTATTTAAAAATATTTTATTTTTTGATTTTAAATTTATAAATTATAAATTATAATTTATAATTTATGTTCGTAATTTATTTTCATAACTTTAATTAAAAAATTAATAATTTTTATTTAATTTTGTTGATTTGTTGAATCATTTATTTTACACTGATTTTCAAATAAATAATTTTGTTTAAAAAATTTGAAATCATTTTTGCTCCACCATAATATTATACCAGCAGATAAATATTCATGCCTTGTAGGTATTAATATAACTTTGCATATTTCAGAAAATCTAACTAATTTTTTTTTTGTTTTATTTTGATTAATTTTAGGCTTTAATTGCAATGTTGTTTTTATTTGAAAATTAAAAACATTTGCAATTGGTAATATTATTTGAGAAGACATTTTATTTATATATTTATATATTTTTTATACCTTATAATATTTTTTTAGTTTTATTATGTTTTTTTATTTTAAAATATTTATTTGTTTTATTAGGTTTATCATATTTTACATCAATTTTTTTTCTATTAATTTTATTTGTAATATTTTTATTAATTTTAATTCTATTTTTATTTGTTCTATATCTCAAAAAGTATTTTTCATATTCTTTGCTATTTTTTTTAATTTTTTGAAATTTTTCACTTTTTTCTGCAAATATTTCTTTCAAAGTTTTTTGATGTCCATAACAATTTATACTAAATCTTTTTAAAACACCTTTTTGTGCCAATCTATTTCTAGATTGAACTTCAAATAAATATTTTGACATGCATAATATTCTTTTTTTATCATAATGTTCTAAATCAGCATATAAAAATGCTAAATAAAAACTCAACATTGTATCAATTGTAGCAATTTTTATTTTATGTTTTCCTTCTTTTATTATATTATAACTATGACATGCTATTGGATTATATATAAATGCAACACTATCTTTTCCAATTTGTATATCATAATGTTCTGGTATTATTTCTCCAATTTGTGAATGTTTTATAATATTACAATTATTTATACCATTTTCTTTTAATTTTTTTTTTATTTTGTTTGAAACTTCATAAGGATTTGTTGATAAAACATCAAAATCTGGTGTTTTATTAAATTTTTTTTTTAAATTTTTAGGCATGTATTTGGAATATTTGGAAAGAGCATAAGCTCCGAAAAATACAACTCCTTCTTCAATAAATGTTTTTTTAAATACATTGAATATTTTATCTCCTTCTGATGATATTTTCATATTTCTTTGGAAATTAATTGCATTGCAATTTTTAGATTTTAATGGATAATTTTTATTTAATAATATTAATCTTTTTAATATTTTTTCCCATCTTGATGCATCACCAAATGGTCTTGATAATTCTAAATAAATAGACATTCTTAGTAAATTTGGGTCACAATGTAACATTCCATCGACAATAATTGCTTCTTTTGATATAGATTTGAATAATTTTGGAGGAACTTGTGTAATATCAGCAACTGGAATAAAATTAACATAAATTTTATATGTACCAACATGTACTGCGGATTTAGCTTCACATTCTTTAAAACCATGAAATGTATATAAATCAACCAATTCTTTTGCATCATTTATTGAATTTTTACTGTAAATATCATAATCTGGAAGTTCATATTTTTTGTCATAATATTGATCTTTTTTTGGTAATATATTATTAATGGCAATTCCACCATATAATATTAATTTTTTTCTTTTTATAAAATTTTCCAATATATCAAATATTATTTTTATTTCTGTACTTTTTAATTCTTCTTGATTTGATTTAAATTTTGCATTATCTACTGATTGACGCAATATAAATAATTCACATTCATTAAATGTTAAATTTTCACAAATTCCATTTTTTAACATTGTTATATATTATATATTTTTTATAACTTTTCATAATTTTTTCTTTTGAATAAATATATATTTAAAAAATATATTTTTATGTAAAATATATTTTTTTTAATTAATTAAAAAAAATTAAAAAAATAAAAATGAATTAAATATCAAATTTATAAAAATCAGAAGAAACTGTTTTTGTTGCATAAGACAATTGAGGATTTTGTTCTGAAGGTGCTGGAAGAGTATTATCTTTTTGCCTTAATCTTTCAGGCTTTAATACAAATGCAACACCTTTAATATCAAAAAACATGTTATTTTCTTGTATGTATTCATCAAACAATTGATACCTCATTGCTAACATTTGACATCCCATTTCTCTCATCACAATCGCACTTGGATTATCTGGGTTATTTCCTTTATCTGGCATTCCTATTGTCATTCCTACTCTATTTGCTTGTATTAATTCATTAATATCAGGTGTATATTTAATATCATAATAATGCAATGCTCTCATAAATACTGAATTACTTGTCATATTAACATATTCATAAAATTCTTGAGAATCCATAAATGATGTATTATTTTTATCAACAATTATACTAATTTTTCCTTTTAAATTTTCCAAAGGTGTATCTCCAAAATTTTTTCCTTGATTTTCATAACTATAATTTTTATCTAATAATTTATCTGAATATTTTTCAAAAATTTTAGCAAAATTTTTATACATAGACATATTTGTACTTTTAATTCTAAAATGTAATATTAATGGATCAGTTGGATTTGGTGCATTGCTATTATTAAATGAATATTCAACCAATATTTTCATTGCATCAGAAAATTTAACATAATTAAATGTATCTTTATTATAATAATTGTCTGAATCATCTGGTGTTGTTGATATCACAGGTTCATCACCTATTGAAAATATTTCAAAATCAAACCCACGAACTCCTTGTTTTATTAAATCTTTTAATATGCATGTATCAACATAACTATTTTTATAATTTCCACCACTACAACAATTATATGCTGTTTTAATATAATAATCTTTAAATTTAAATTTATTTTCATCCAAATTAAAATCGAGACTTCTTATTTTTCCATTTAATGTTCCATATAAAGTGTCCATATTATTACACAATCGTTTTTGCAATGTATAAAAATAAATAAAAATTCCAATAAAAAGTAACAAAATAATTATTGAAGCATAAATCATTATTGTAACTGTTGTATTGTCGCTAATATTTCCTACTATTTTTTTTAAATCCATACTGATATATATTAATATATGTTAATATATATTTGTATAAATTTTACAAAATATAAAAAGTATTTAAATATAAAAGTATTTAAATATTTAAAAAATTATTAATATAAATAATATAAATGCCTGGTGGTTTGTTAAATTTAGTTTCAACAGGACAACAAAATATATTATTAAATGGAAATCCAAGCAAATCATTTTTTAAATCAACTTATAGAAAATATACTAATTTTGGACTTCAAAAATTTCGTGTTGATTTTGAAGGAGCTAAAACATTGAGATTAAATGAAGAATCAACATTTACTTTTAAAATACCAAGATATGCTGATTTATTAATGGATTGTTATTTATCAGTTAATATGCCAAATATTTGGAGTCCAATTTTACCACCTCAAGAAATAAATGATTATACAATTTCTCAAAATTTGGGTAATGTTGAAAAATGGGCTCCTTATGAGTTTAAATGGATTGAATATTTGGGTGCAAAAATGATTTCGAAAATAAGCATTACTTGTGGTAATTATACATTACAAGAATATTCAGGAGATTACTTATTAGCTTCAGTTCAAAGAGATTTTAATAGAACAAAAAGATTGTTATTTGATGCAATGATAGGACATACTATTGATATGTTTGATCCTGCAAACTCAAATGGAAAAATTAATTCTTATCCAAATGCATATTATTCAAACGATCCAACTGGAGCAGAACCTTCTATAAGAGGAAGAATATTATATATACCATTAAATAATTGGTTTGGATTAAACTCACAAATGGCATTTCCATTGACATCGCTACAATATAATGAATTGCATATAAATATAACTTGCAGACCAATATCTGAAATATTCATTATACGTGATGTCATGGATGCAACAAATAATTATCCTTATGTTGCACCAAATTTTAATCAATGGTACATGCAATTTTATAGATTTCTTCAGCCACCACCTGACATTGAATTGGGAATAAATTCTTATTCAGATACACGTGAACTTTGGAATACAGATATTCATTTAAATTGCACATATTGCTTTTTATCAAATGAAGAAGAAAAACTTTTTGCCACACAAGAACAAAAATATTTAATAAAACAAGTAAAAGAAACAATTTTTCATAATGTAACTGGTCCAAATAAAGTTGAAACTAATTCTATTGGATTAGTTGCAGATTGGCTATTCTATTTTCAAAGAAGTGATGCAAATTTAAGAAATGAATGGTCCAATTATACTAATTGGCCTTATAATTATCTTCCAATTAATGTAATTAATGCTCCTACAACTGGTGATTTTTTAGTTTATAAAACTGATTTATCTGGTGATTTAGTACCTGTTTATATTGGTCCTGGTGTTAATCCTGATGGAAATTTAACTGGATTTTTAATAAATCAAACTTATAATCCTCAAAATGATAAAATGATACTTGTTGCTCTTGGAATATTATTTGATGGAGATTATAGAGAAAATATACAGCCAGCAGGTGTCTATAATTATATAGAAAAATATATAAGAACGAATGGATATGCTCCACCTGGATTATATTGTTATAATTTTTGCATAGATAGTAATAATGCAACTATGCAACCTTCAGGAGCAATTAATATGAGTAGATTTTCAAAAATAGAATTGGAATTTACAACAATAATACCTCCATTGGATCCTTTAGCACAATCATTAACTATTTGTGATCCTGAAACAGGAAATATAATTGGAGTAAATAAACCAACGTGGAGAATATACGATTATAATTTTGACTTACATCTTTTTGAAGAAATTATTAATGTAGTTTATTTTATGGGAGGAAATGTTGGAATGGTTTATGCAACTTAGAGAACTCAGTAGGGAACTCGCCGTTCCCCTACAACCCCATGCTTTATTTTTATTAAAACAAAGTGTGGAACTTGCCGTTCACCTACAACCCCATGCTTTATTTTTGTTAAAAAAAATATTTATATATATTTTATTTTTTATTTTTTAAGAAATCCAAATGTTTTTTTGATTTTAAGTGTGATGATTTACTTGATTTTTTTATTTTTGATCCACATTCACAATTTATAAAATCTTTATTATCAATATTAATAACAATTTCTTCGAATATAAATTCTTCATCTTCATCTTCATCAATTATATTTTTATTTTGATTTATTATTTGACTTGGTTCAATTTTCGAGATTTCTTTATTTGCATTTGCATTTGTATTTGCATTTGCATTTGCATTTGCATTTGTATTTGCATTTGCATTTGCATTTGCATTTGTATTTGCATTTGTATTTGCATTTGCATTTGCATTTGTATTTG
>Ga0172373_10002117_pt1 | contig 30975 bp, 16 predicted proteins | sample Lak10m_2_FD_114546 | JGI IMG/M metagenome (GOLD analysis project Ga0172373, IMG submission 114546) | Freshwater microbial communities from Kabuno Bay, South-Kivu, Congo - kab_092012_10m | ecosystem: Environmental > Aquatic > Freshwater > Lake | place: Democratic Republic of the Congo...
CCTCGTCGCGACGCGCGCCGCCGTGGCCGAAGCGCACGCGATCGCCGAGCAGCGCGAAGCCCCCCTGCGCCGCGTCTTCGTGCCCATCTGGATGGACCCGCTCATGACCTTCGACGGGCGCACCTTCGCGAGCGATGTGCTCGAGCTCGCCGGCGCCGCGAACGTCTTCGCCGATCGCCCACGTCGCTATCCGCTCGCGGCCGATCTCGGCGCCGCGGCGCCGCTCACACCTGAGCGCACCGAGGGGCGCGACACGCGCTACCCCCGCGTGACCGTCGACGAGGTCGTCGCCCGCGCACCCGAGGCCGTGCTGCTCCCGAGCGAGCCGCACGAGTTCGGCGAAGACGATGCGGAGGTCTTCCGCGCGCTGCCCATCCCGGCCGCCGCGCGCGGCGCAGTGCGCTTCGCGGACGGGATGGACCTCTTCTGGTACGGCACGCGCCTCGCGCAGTCGCTCACGCGCCTCCGCGCGCTCATCGCTGCGCTGCCCGACGCGTGAGGCGAACCGCGCTCCGGCGCGGGGGAGCATGACTGTCAGAACGCCGCACCTTGAAGGTGCTCACGGCGCGCGTAGGACCACTGTCAGTCTTTGCGAACCATGCGCAACGTCGCCGCGAGAGTGCGCCAGATCGACCGGGCGTTGAGCACTTTCGACTCGCCCGCGACCCGTGCACGAGCGTCGATTTCCACCTCGACGATACGCTCTCCACCAGCAAGAAGCGCATGGCGAAACGCGGTGCTGATCATCATCGAGTCATCGTCACGCGGAGAATGGCGCTCCCACGCAGCGCGAGAGAATAGATAGTTGCCACCGCTTTTCGCGACGTGCCCAGTGCGAATTCGAATGATCGTATTCAAGGTCTTCGAAATCACGTGTCGAATCCAATGGTCGGCTCGCGCACGATAGACCGTCGTCAGCATCGCGGCCTCCAATCGCCTACGAAATAAGGTCACGACGACCTCCGGCCCGATCTGACCATCCGCTGGAATCCATGTCAGGTACGCGCCCTGTGCAGCATCGAAACCGGCCCTCAGCGCAGCTCCGATCCCACCGTTCACGCCGAGCGACACCACCCTGATCCGGCTGAATTCAGCGGCCATGGCGCGCATGATTTCGAGAGTGCGATCTCGACTCCCATCATCGACGAGCACGCACTCCGCGTCGATGTCAGCCGCCTGTAGGCATCCGAGCAGCTCCCGAACGACGAGTTGGAGACAGGCCTCCTCGTTGAATGCGATCACGACAACGGAGAGTTCGGGCGAGTGTGGCGACGCGTTCATCGCGCATCCTTCTCAAACACGTAGAGGTCATTCAGGACGGGAATCGGCGCGAGAACACGATGCAGCAACGGTGTTCTCCGCATCGCGGCTTCGACGCGACGCGCTGCGGGATCACACCATGCGACGATCGGCGTCGCCGCAGAGAGCAAATTCGTGCGGAGCTGCGAGCGAGTACGGCTCACCGCCTCGTTGGTACCTTCCAAGAACCAGGGAATCAGGTGCGCGAGCGTGGCCGACTGATAACGCAACGAGAGCGAGCGTCCGAAGATGCGCGCATACGAGTCGCGTGGACGAAAATACGCGAGATAGCCGTCATCGGGGTGACGACCACGATCGATGCGCAAGGTGTCATCGGTGGACACGGGTTCTTTGACGATGAGCATTCCCTTTGGAGCTACGCAGTCGGTGATGCGCTGCGCGAAGACCTCGAGTTCTGCGTCGGTGAGATAGGTGCACAGGCCCATCACGAGAACGAGATCGTAACGGTCTTCAGGCACGAACTCTTGGGCTGGCTTCGCGACACACGTGAGGTTCGTGATCCCGACCTCAGCGGCCCGTCTCACTGCCGCGGCAACGAGTGCGTCGCTGACATCCACGAGCGTGACCCGCGCGGCACGACGCGCGAACGGGATCGCGAAACGGCCAGCGCCGCCTCCGATGTCGAGAACCCGTGAACGACTCGAGATGCGAACGAAACGATTGACGTGCCGACGCTCAAGTTCGTCACGCAGGCGCACGACATCCGCGTCCTCCGTCACCGTGCCGAATCGGCTCGGATCATCCGCGTCGGACAACCTCGCCGTCATGCGATTCCAGAACTCTCTGGCTAGGTCGCGGTCCATGACGGGCCCCTACTCGCCGTCGCTCGCGACCATCGCGGATTCGACCTTGCGCGCGCAGTCCGCGGCGAGTGCGACCGCCTCCGCTTCCGATTCGCCGTACACGAGGCAACCTCCGATGATCGCGAAATCGTCAACCCGCATCGACAGCGGTGCACCCTCGTCGAGTACGTCGAACGTCGCAATGCGTGGATCTCCGGCTGGACTCTCGAGCGCCGCAACACGACGCAGGACGCCGCGTCCCTTCACGAGAAAGAGCCGCGTCGCCGTCGCCCGAGCCGGCCTCTGACTGCGGAGAATCCCGCTCGGGTCAGCGCCCAAAGCGGCGAGTATCGTGGCCTCGGACAGATCGACGCCGAACGCAGCGCGCACGATGGGCGTGATGGCGTTGCCCCCGAGGCGCGCATTGGCCTCGATCAAGCGGACGAAACCGTCGGCAAAGCGAAGGTCGAAGTTGACCGGCCCGTTTTCGATGCCCAGCACGCCCGCGATCGAGTCGATCTGCTCGAGAATCGAAGCCTCGATGGGCGGCGAGATGGCCGCGGGGAGCGAATGGCCGACCGGAGACACGAAATCATCTCGGTACTGATCGCCGAGACAGAAGCCTCGTACGAGCTGACCTTTCCAGAAGAACGCCTCCACACCGACGGACAGTCCTCGGAGAAACTCCTGAACCAGAAACCCAGAGGCATCGGTCGTGTACGCGCGGGTCTTCGCCAGCGCCGGCTCGATGTCCGACGGCTTCGCGACGATCGAGACTCCCCGCCCGCCCGCGCCGAAACGCGGCTTGATCACGAACGGGAAGCCCCCGACCTCCGTGAGACGGGTCAGCGGCGACGTGCCCCAATCGACCAGGTACGTCGCAGGCGCATACAGCCCCGCGGAGCGGAGCGCAGCGCTCGTCTCAAACTTGTCGCGGCAGACTCGCAGCGCGTCGGGGGACACGGCCGACAGGCCCCACGCATGCGCGAACGCGACCACGGAAGGCATGGCAGCATCGCTCGCCGCGGTCGTCACGCCATCGAAGCCATGCACCCCGAGAGGCACGATGTCTTCGGGGGTCGCGAAATCGATGTGAAGGGGGTGGTCGGCAAGCGCGAGTGCGGGTGCGTTCGGGTCACGGTCCGTCACCCACACGGTAACTCCGAGCCGTTTCGCAGCCTCGACGAGGTCCGTCTGGAATCGCCCTCCCCCGACAATCAACAGCCGTGGGGACCGCCCCCCGAACAGTTCCACGATTGCCGAGTGCACGCAGTTTTATAGGGGGATCCCTCGAGGGGCGTCAACCTCCGACACCGCTGCGCTGCCCGACGCGTGAGGCGAACCGCGCTCCGGCGCGCGCTCAGAGGTTCTCGGCGCCGGGCGTCGGCGTCGGCGTGAAAATCCAGTCGGTCTGGTCGTCGCCGGTGTCGGCGCCATTCGGGATGCGCGCGACCGCGCCCTCGCGCGTGTTCGAGTCGGCGGCCGTGGTGCGGCGCCCGGCAACCAGCGAGACGGCCGGCCCGCCCATCACCACGGGCGCGGTGATGGCGCTCTCGTAGGAGAGCGCGTCGAGGACGGTGCCCGTCGCGGTGTCGATGAGCGCGATGGCGTCACCCGGATCGGTGGCGGTGGTGCCGCCGTTCTGCACGTTGTCGCGCGCGCCCGCGAGCGGCGCGACCAGCGTGCCCGCAGGGACGGTCACGGTGGGCGTCGCGAGCACGAGATACGCGCGCCCCGGCAGCGAGCCGCTCAGCGCGTACGTGCGGTAGATGCTCGGCGTGGCCGAGCCGTTGATGAGGACGACGGCGAGCCCCGTGAGGTCGCGCGAGGTCGCGCCCGGGTTGTAAATCTCGATGAACTCGCGGTCGTCGGTCATCACGTTGTCGTAGTCGACCTCGTTGATCACGAGCTCCGCGGGCGGCGCCGTCGTCACGCTGACCGTCGCGCGGAAGCTCGCCGCATCGAGGCTCGCGGTGATGGTGACGCTCGCATCGCCCGCGCCCGCGGTGAAGTCGAAGGACGCGCTCGTCGCGTCCGCGGGCACCGTGACGGACGCGGGCACACTGCCGCCCGCCGTCGCCGCGAGCAGCACGGTCGTCCCGCCGGGAGGCGCCGGCACGTCGAGCGTCACCGTGAAGCGCGCGACATCGCCCGCGAAGACGCTGGCGGTGCTCGGCGTGAGGCCGGTGAGCGCGGCGGCTTCGGTCGCGCCGAGTACGCGCACGGAACCATCACGTGAGATGCCATCGAGCGTGGCGGTGACGGTGTACGGCGTCGCCGACGCGCTCACGCCGCGCACGGGAACGACGGCGCTCGACGCGCCCGCCGGGATCGTGACGTCACCGACGACGAGCCCCGGATCCGACGACGAGAGCGTCACGACGAGGTCCGCCGTCGTCGCGCGCGAGAGGCGCACGGTGAGCGGCGCGGGGAACGTGGGCGATGCCGCCCCACCGACGCGCGTGAACGAGAGCGCGGGCTCGAGCGCGACGAGCGCGGGATTGCCGCCCGGGACGAGGTCGTCCGCGTCGCGCGGCAGGAGCTTGCTGTCGCCGTTGCGGAAGGCGAGCACGCCCGTCGCCGTCGCGTACGTCTCGCCGAGCACCGGGAATGGCGACGCGAGGTGGAGGAAGTCGTCGACGCGCAGCGCGCCCCCGACGACGAACTCGTTGCTCGGCGCGGTGTCGGCCATGCCGAGCGGCGGCGTGATGCTCGTGACGTCGACCGGCCCGACCTGCACGAGCACCGCCTCGAGGGCCCCCGCGCGCGCACCGCCCGTCGCGACCTCGGCGGGCATCACCATCACGGGAGGGGGGGCCGCGTTCCCCGACGAGACGACCGTGACCGTCGTGCGCGTGAGCTGGATCTGCCCGAAAAAGCTGCTCACCGTCGCGCTCGTCAGGTTGACGAGATCACCGCGCGCGACCATCGGGCGGCCGCCCGTGTAGACGAAGACGCCCGAGTCGTCGGCGCCCATGTAGCCCGCGCTGCCGGGCGGCACCTGGAGGAAGTAGCCCGTCGCACCGACGCCCGTGACGATCGCGCCGCTCACACCGATGACGCTGCCCGGCGCGACGACGCCCGACTTCACGTCGTAGATGGAGCCGGGGCACGCGCTGCCGCCCGGGTTCGCGACCATCGGGCACGCGTCACAGGCGTCGCCGGCACCGTCGCCATCGGCGTCGGCCTGATCCGGGTTCGGGACGGTCGGGCAGAGATCCGTCGCGTTCGGCACGCCGTCCGCATCGGAGTCGGACGGATCGGGCGCGCTGCACGCGTTGGTGTCCGGGTCGAGCGGGCAGACGTCGCACGCATCGCCCTCGCCGTCGCGGTCGAAGTCGGCCTGCGCGCCGTCATCGACGGGCCGCACGGGGTTGAAGACGCGCGGGCAGTTGTCCGTCGCGTCCGGGATCGCGTCGCCGTCGGTGTCGGTGCCGGCGATCGCGCCCGTGTAGACCGTCGAGCCGTTCACCGACGCGGGAGGCGCTGCGCCGTTGCGCTCGGGGAGACACGAGGGCTCGTTCTCCGGCGTGCCGCAGAAGAAGAGCGGATAGCTCGACGCATTCGCGGTCGTGAGCGCCGTGAGCGTCTGCCCCGCCTCGCGCATCGCGCAGACGCGCTTGCCGACCGAGCAGACGTCGAGCGCGTCGCACGACGCGCCGCCACCCGGCAGCGCCTCGATGGTGGCTGCATCGCCGTAGAGCGGCGCGCCGCCACGCAGCACGAGCAGCACGTCCGAGGGCGCAGCGTCGATCACCGCGCGGTGATCGGTGCGCATCCGCGCATCGAAGAGCGCGAGGTCGGCGACCTTGCCGACGGCGATGGTGCCGACGACGTCGTCGACCGCGAGCGCGCGCGCGGCACCGAGCGTCGCCATGAGCCAGAGCTGCTCGTCGCTGAAGAAACCATCGTAGTAGACGGTGTTCAGCTCGTCCGCGCACTGCAGCTCGCGGAGCATGTTCATCGAGCCCGTCGGGGTCCAGTCGGTGCCGAGGCCGATCTCGACGCCGAGCCGCGCGAACTCGGTCACGCGCGCAGTGTCGCCGTAGAGCGTGATGTTCGAGCGCGGCGACCAGATGAGCGCGGTGCCGTCGGCGGCCATCTCGGCGATGTCGGGCGGGAGCAGCGCGACGCCGTGGATGAACGCGCTCTGCGCCTGCACGAGGTCGGTCGCGCCCGTGCGCATGCAGAGGAACTCGTTGCGCGCCGTCGCGTCGATGCCCTCGCTGACGTGCGGCGTGTACGAGTCGAGCGCGGCGATCGAGGCTGCGGTCGTCACCGACGGGTAGCCGCAGCCCGTCGCGAGCTGCGTGCCGTCGGAGTCGCCGAGCGGGAAGGTGTCGTAGTCGGCGGGCTCCTGACCGAGGCCCTCCATCGCGCTGCCGTCGAGGTTGCGCAGGAAGCCGGGCGCCGAACCGGAGCCGTTCGTGCTCGTGCCGCCGCCGACGACGAAGCGCAGCTCGCCCCAGGTGATCTGCGCGCGCGACGCCATGCCGGCCGAGGGAATGCGGCGATGGCCACGGAGACCGCGCCGCCAGTCGTGGCGCTGCTCGTAGCGCTCGTCGGTGCGCGTGTAGGGCGCGTTCTGCGTGAACGTGAGGTGGTCGTGCGCATTGACGAGGCCGGGCGAGAGCACGGCGTCCGGGCAGACGACGGCCGTCGCACCCGCCGCGCTCGCCGAGCCGCTGCAGTCGCAGCCGACGCACTCGATGGTGCCGCCCGCGGCGACGAGCACCTGCCCGCCACGCAGCACCTCGCCGGGCCGCAACACATCGGCCGTGACGAGGAGCGCGCCCGAGCCCGGCGTCACCGCGCAGCGGCCATCGGGATTGGAGGGCAGCGAAGCGCCGGGACACGTCGTGACCACGGGGCCCGCATCGGGCGCACCGCCATCGACACCACCCTCATCGCCGACGTTGGCATCGACTCCCCCATCAGCCAGCGGGCCAAGGTCCCTGCCGCCATCCGGCGCGGGCCGGCGCCCGTCGTCGTCGCCGCAACCGACCGACAGGACGCCCACGCAGAGCGCCCCCACCCACCACGCACACCGACGAAGCTGCACAGCATGCATCACGCCTCGATCCTCCGAAAAAGTTGGATCGTCATGCGGGACGCACCCCAGCGGGTCAAGCGACGGCGGCGCGACGCGACGGTCGCAACCCTTGAACTCCGCTGCGCGAAACCGTAGGTTCCGCTTGCACTCGCGTGTACTCGTTCACGAGACGCGACGAGGGGCACGAAGGAGCCGCACCATGCGTCGACGGATGTTTCGCTCGAAGATCCACCGGGCCGTCATCACGCACGCCGACCTCGCCTACGAGGGGAGCGTCACCATCGACCAGGACCTGATGGACGCCGCGCAGATGCTCCCGCACGAGGAGGTGCACGTCCTCAACGTCACGCGCGGCACGCGCCTGATCACGTACACGCTGCCGGGGCCGCGCGGCTCAGGCGTCATCTGCATCAACGGCGCAGCGGCCCACCTCAACGACCCGGGCGACCTCGTCATCCTCGCCACCTACGGCGAGATGGAGGAGGAGGAGGCGCGCACCTGGCAGCCGACGGTCGTGCGCGTCGACGCGAAGAACCGCGTGCTCTCGCTCGCCGCCGAGACGCCGGGGCCGCGCATGCCGCCGGAGTACGTGCGCGCCGACGCGGAGTGAGAGACGCGTCGCGGCGCATCGCGTCGCGTGGCGGCGCGTTGCGGCGCGCCTTCGAGCGAGAGCAAGTCAGCGTCCACACGGTGCCGGGGGCGGGACTCGAACCCGCACATCGTTGCCGACGGGGCGATTTTAAATCGCCTGCGTATGCCATTCCGCCACCCCGGCGACGCGCGTTTTTTGACCGCGCGGCGCGATTCATAGCAGGTGTGGACGTCGGAGGCGGACACATGCGCAAGGACGAGCTGATCGCGGTTCTCGAGGGGCTTCTGAAGGATGTGTTGAAGGCGCGTTTCGCGGGCACCGAGCGCGCGAAGCTCTCGCGCGCGCACGGCTACGCCGACGGATACATGCGGGCGCTGCTCGACGCGGGACTCGTCGACAAGACGACCCTGCTGCGGGTCGTGAGCGCGTCGAACACCGCGTTCCTCGCCGAGGAGGATGCGCGCGGCGATGCAGACTCGGGCGTGAAGTCGGCGGGCGGCGAGTCGCTGCCCGTGGGTCGCCGCGCCGTCGCCTGAGCGCACGCAGCAAGCGCATCGACGAGATACGAACCGTCCGAAAGGCCACGAAAAAGGGGACCGGGTGACCGGTCCCCTTCTCGTTGTGGGGCGAGCGCTGCGCTCGTGAAGGCGGCGCGGGGCCGCCCTCACGGGGGGCGCTCAGGGATTGACGACGCGGACGCCGTTCGCCTTGGTGCCCTGCTCGCGGCGCCACCACGTCGCGACGTACGAGGTGTCGCCCGCAAGCACCTGCTCGACGAAGTAGCCGGTGCTGTCCATCGAATCGAGCACGGTGAGCGTCCAGCCGCCTGCAGCCGCGCGCGTCGCGTACATCACGTGCTGCACGGTGGCGTCCTGATAGGCGATGCGCACCTCCCCGCCGGCGGTGACGACGATGGAGCTGTCGTCGCCGACGACGTGACGACCGTCGGTGTGCGGCGTGGTGCCGTTCGTGGAGCCGTTGTCGACGATCTCCTTCGCCTCGACCGTGGTGCCGCTGATGCGCGCGTACTTGAGCAGCTCTTCTGCGCCATCGACGTAGGAGACGTGCCACTTGCCCGCCGCGTCGACGAAGAGCGAGGCGCCGATGCCGCTGTCGCCGATGAAGGGGCTGCCCACGGCGTAGCCGTCGATGAGGAAGGGCGCGCTCCACGCGCTGCCCGAGAACGACACGCCCTGCAAGTTGCCCGCGTTGCGGTCGTAGTAGACGAGCCCGTAGCCCGACGCGGTGCGCGCGAGCGAGATGTGCAGGCCGATGGCCGGCGGGAGATCTTCGACCCACGGGTCGGCGAGCGCCGCGGTGCAGCTGCCGGCCACGCAGGCCTCGGCGTCGCCGCAGGTCGCTGCGCAATCGGTCGAGGGCGTCACGCACTCGCCGTTCTCGAGACACGCTTGGCCGGCGCCGCAGAACTGCGGGCGGCAGGCAATCTCGCCCTTGACGACCTCGGTGATCGTCCACTCGGTCGGGTCGCCGGGGGCGGCGTTCGCCGCGAGCGCGAAGTAGACGCCCGAGGTCGGACGACCGCTCGACGCGGGCGGCTCGACGCGCATGTACGCGACGGCGGGGATGCCCTCGGGCGTGAGGACGAGCGACGAGTAGCGGCCCGCGTCGCCCGTCTCGTCGACGACCTGCGTGTTCCACGCGCTGCCGCTGCGGATGGCGAGCTTGAGGTCGCCCGCGTCGGCGTCGTAGTAGCTCACGTAGAGCGTGCCCGTGCTGCTCCGCGCGATGCTCGTGAAGCGTCCCACGTCGTCGCCCGGCGCAGAGACGCCGCCGCGCCAGCCGCTCGGGCCCGCGGTGACGGGCGAGCTCGGCGCGCCATCGACGATCTCCCAGTCGACCGTCTGGCTCGTCGCGTCGTACTCGCCGACGACGAGGTCACCGTAGAAGCGGTTGGGTGCGTTGCCCGCCGCGTAGCCGCTCAGCGTCGCGGTGCCCGTGTCGTCGACCACCATGTCGAGGTGCGTCGCGAGCTGGCCGGGGGTGAGCGGCGGCTTCTCCATGCAGGCGCCCGCGGCGCAGCGGATGGTGCAGCCGTCGAGCTCGATGGAGCCCGCCGGGCAGGTGAAGCCGGGGTCGCAGTCGGCGTCGGCGCCGAACGTCTGGCACATGTTGGTCTCGGCGCAGCAGAACTGACCGTCCATCGGCGTCTCCGCGCAGAGTCCGTCGCAGGGCGTGCCGGGCGGCGGCGGGGGCGGCGTGGTGCCGTCACCGCAGTCGCAGCCCATCGCGCCGAGGCCGAGGGGCGCCGAGAGCACGAGCACGACCGGGAGGTGCTTCAGCGCCGCGCGGGCGAACGGGCTGCGGAGCGCACGCCGCGCTGCTGGAAGTAACCTCCGCCGGCCGGCGCCGAGCAGGAAGAGCACCGCCATCGCGAAGACCGCGAAGTCACCGCCACGCGGCGCACCGGCGACACGGCAATCGCAGGCCCCGCCGCCCGCCGCGTTCGGCAGGCCGCGGATGAGCGCCTGACGCGACGCACCGACGTTGCCGGCCTCGTCCTTGACCTCGACGTCGAGGCCCGTCGCGCCGCCGTCCGGCAGCGTGAAGGTCGCGGTGTTCGACCACGCCGTCCACTCGGTGCCGCCCGTGCGGTAGCGGTACTGCAGCGCGCTGCGCGCGGTGATGACGTCCGTCGCGACGACGCGGGCGACGTTGCCCTCCTGCTCGACGACGACCTCGGGGGCGAGGAGATCGATGAGCAGCGACGCGCGGGCCGGCGTGGTGTCGGTCGTGAGGCGCTCGCCGACGACGCGCGAGCGCGCCTCGATCTCGTGGCGGGCCTGCAGGAGCAGCGCGCTCGACGCGACGACCACCGAGCGGTCACGCGTCCACGGCGACCACTGCATGCCGTCGATGCGGTAGCTGTACTCGAAGTCGACGCCGGCCGGGCCGGTCGCGTTCATGTTCAGGCGGACCGACGGGAGGTCGCCCTCGCCGAAGGTCCCGACGTTCATGGCCTCGCGGTTGAGCACGAGGTCCTGGACGTCGAGCGTCGTCTCCGTCGTCGCGCTGAGCGGCGCGGGCGCGGCGATCTCGAGGTTCGCGAAGATGCCGAGGAAGTCCTCGCCGGAGTCGCGGACGCCCTTGAGGCCGCCCTCGGGGACGATGAGGTTGAAGCCCATGATCGCCGGGAGATCGAAGGGCGCGATCGAGCCGCCGAGCATGCCGGCGAAGGAGCCGAGCACGGTGGTGATGGTGTCGGCGAGGTCGGCCGGATCCTCGGTGATGAGGTCGGAGTTCGTGACCGACGGATTCGACGCGACGAGCTCGCCGATCATCGGGACGATCTGGCCGCCCTCGACGCTCAGGTTGATGCCGATGTTGAGGTCGGCCTGGTACGTGAAGATGCGGACGTAGCGCTCGTGGCTCCACACGTAGAAGTCGACCTGCACGCGCGGCAGCAGCAGGCTGAGCACGGGCTCGCCGGGCGCGGTGCCGAGGCTGACGCGGGGCGGCTCCTGCGGGCGGATGGCGAAGGCGAGCGCAGCGGCCTCCTCGGGGAAGGCGAGGTTCTTCAGCGAGCCGATGAGCAGCGAGAAGAGGCCCGTGGAGATCTGCTGCGAGAGGCGGGTGCCCGCGCCGATGCAGAGGAGGCCCGCGTCGAAGGCGCCGAAAGCAGCGTAGTTGAGGTAGTCCTCCGAGAGGCCGACCGCGACGTGCGGCGACATCGCGAGGCCGCCCGGCGTGTTCCCGCGGAAGGTCTCGACGCGCGGGATGGTGGGACGCTCGCCGCCGCCCCAGTTGTCGGCGATGGTGCCGCCGCCGTCACGCGGGCTCGTGGGCGTGAGCGCGGGGACGCAGGGGTTGTGGCCGGGGCTGCGCGTGCAGTCGTCGTTGGTCGAGCGGAAGCCGCCGTAGAGGAAGAGGCTCATGCCCTCGTTCACGGCCTCGCCGTCGCCGCCCGCGGCGAGCAGGAACTGCCCGCTGCCGTGCGTGCCCGGCGAGAAGCCGCCGAGGAAGGAGGCGCCGAGGTCGCCCTGACCATCGGTGCCGAGGAGCGTCGGGACGCACTCCGCCGCATCGGTGTTCTCGTAGCGGCAGGTCGAGTCGGGGTTCTCATTCGGGCGGGCGAAGGTGCCCGTCGGGCAGCCGAACTCGCCGCGCGTCGTGCAGAGCTGGTCACCGAGGGCGGTGTCGAGCAGGCCGGAGATCTGGCCCTCGAGCTGGTCGACGACGAGGCCCTTCGCGAGGTTGAGGAGCCACGACGCGCCGCCCATCAGCTCGATGTCGGCGTTCTCGATGTCCTCGCCGGGCGTGAGCGCGGCGTCGGCGATGTTGATGCGCGTGTAGCCGGCGCGCGCGGCGCGCGTCTCGGCGACGAGGTCGATGTTGACCGTGAGGCCGATGTAGTCACGGCTGCCGCGCGCGGTGTCGATGTCGGCGCGCACGGTCCCGATCAGGAAACCGCCGCGAATCGGCAGCGCGCGACGTTCGCCGGCGGCGCTGTACGTCTTCACGTCGAGGCGCAGCTGCGCCGTCAGGCGATTCGGCGCCGTGGGCACGAGGTCGAGCGAGCGGATCGTGCCGCGGATGCGGCAGTCGTCGTCCGGGCAGATGACCAGATCACCGACGACGGCGACCGAGGTCGTCGAGCGCGGGATCGGGAACTCGAGGTCCATGCCGATGAGCGTCGACGCGATGGTCGCGACGTTCGACTCGAGGAAGCCGATGCCCGCGTTCGTCAGGCGGACCTGCGCGGAGTTGTCGATGCGCTCGGCGATCGGGAAGCCGCCCGGGATCGGGGCGATGCCGCAACCCGCGCAGCCCCCGCAGCTCCCGCCACCGCAGGCGAAGAGGAAAAGGACCAGCGAGGCGACGAGGAAGTGCTTCGAAGGCTTTCGGAAACGACGCATGGGCCTCTCCCCGCGCGATCAGCGCGCGTGCACGCCCCGGCCACGCGGCCGCGACGTGAAAGATGGGGGCGATGCTAACGCCCTTGTCGAACGAGAATCAATAGGCCATGTCGCTGCCCCGCCCGGACGCCCCAGTCCCCTGGTCGCGATCCCGGAGGACGGACGCACGAAGGGGCCCGCGGCGTGACCCGCGGACCCCTTCGCTCACGCCGCGCGACGCGGGTGCGTCAGCCTCAGTTCGTGACCTCGACGCCCTGCGCGGCGAACTCGCCGAGCACCTCCCAGGCGTTGCAGCCGTTCATGCCGCCGTTCGGGTCGCAGACGTCGGTCATGCCCGCGGCGTTGGAGTCGCAGCCCGTCGCGTTGCAGAGGGAGTTGGGCTTCGCCGTCCACATGCTCTGCGGCTGATCGCAGTAGGCGGCATCGGTGAGGCTGCCCGCGATGATCGCGCAGAGCGGCGCGTTGACGGCCGTGCCGACGGTGACCATGCGCGCACGGGCGTCCTCGACGCGGAAGAACGCGCGGAGGCGGCCGCCGCTGCGGGTGTCGTAGCTGGAGGTGCCGCGGGTGCCGAGGCAGGTGCGGCCCTCGGTGAGGGTCGCCTCGGTGAGCGCGAGGCTGAAGAGCGGCAGCTCGACGACGACGAGCGTCGGGTCGTCCTCGTCGAAGACGGGGACGGTGAGCGGGCCGGCGCCCTCGTAGGGCGTCGTCGTGAGCGTCTCGCCCGACATCGCGCCGGCGACCGAGATCGGGTCCCAGCGCGCGGGATCGCCGCCCGCGGTGGGCGCCGTGCCGATCGCGAAGGCGTAGGTGCCGTCGGTGTTGCGGACGCCGTAGCCCGTCCGGATCATCACGGGACCATCGCCCGAGGTGGGCGCGCCCGAGGCCTGGAGAAGCCAGTTGAAGGTCTCGTTGTCGAAGGCCTTGCTCAGGATGCCGCGGATGATCGAGCCGGTGAGCGTGCCCGAGGGCGCCGTGAGGCGGAGCCCGGCGAGGCGCATCTCCGGGGCGTCGAGGCGGTCGGCGTTCGACTTGCGGGCGCAGCACGCACCCATCTGGTTGTCGGGCAGCGGGGCGGTCGTGGGGCACACGGGGACGGGCGGCCCCGAGTCGGTACCGCCCATGTCGATGGGCGCGTCGTCGTCGCCACAACCCACCACGAAAGCCCCTGCGAGCGCGAGCGCGACCAGCGAAATCCGACGGTTCTTCATCCCGACTCCCGTGTGTGAAAGACGTGCCGAACGTCTCACGCGCGCGTGACGCGGGTCAAGCGCGGGCGGGGCGCGGAAGGCCGTTGCCGCGGCGCGTGCGGGGCTTCCCGGGCTCGGCTAGTTTCGGCCCCGCTGGCCCGAGCGGCCCGCCTGACCCGAGAGGAAGCCAGCGCGTGGAAGAGCGAGAGGAGGACACGAGCGGACGGGTGCGCGTGCACGAGCGCGGCGGGGACCGCGCGATCGACGGCATCCTGCGGCTCGTCGAAGAGGCCTCGCGCGAGCGGCCGCTGCCGGACGTGCTCGCGACGCTCTGCGCGGAGATCGCCGGGATCATGCGCGCGCCGATCGCGAGCGTGTACCTGCGCGAGGAGGACGACGCGGGCGACATCGTGCTCGTGATGCGCGCGAACGTCGGCTTCCCGGGCGAGGCCGTCGGGCGCGTGAGCCTTCGGCTCGGCGAGGGCATCACGGGCTTCGTCGCGCAAAATTTGCGCCCCGCATCCGTCGCGGTGGCCGAGACGGAGACGCACTACAAGCACGTGCCGGGGCTCGGCGAAGAGCAGTTCCCGTGCTTCGCGGCGGTGCCGGTGCTCGTCGGCGGGACGTGCGCGGGCGTGCTCGTGCTCCAACGAAAGGCGGGCGACCCCTTCGACGTCGCGGCCGTCGCGCTGACGACGGCGATGGCGACGTTCGTCGCGCTCGCGCTCGAGCGGGCGCGGGCACGCGCGGCCGATGGCGATGCGGCGCGCGGCCCCGCGGGGCAGAGCGCGCGGCTCGCGGGGGCGGGTGTCGCGGCGGGCGAGGCGATCGGGCGCGCAGAGCCGCTCGCGGGCTGGAGCACGCTCGAGGCGCGGGCAGCCCTGCGGGCGGCGACGTCAGAGACGGATGCGCCGGCGAGCACCGAGGCGCGCGTGCGCCAGGCCTTCGCGACCCTCGGCAAGGATCTCGTGCGGGCCGAGCGACGACTCGCGGCTCAGCTCGCGCCTGAGGCCGCACGCGCGCTGCCGGGCCTGTTGCTGGTGCTCGAGGACGAGCGGCTCGTCGAGCTCGCGGTCGAGGCCGCCAACGAACAGGGCGTCGCGCTCGGGCTCAAGCGCGTGGCGCGCGAATACGCGTTCGCCCCCTATCGCGCGGGCGCCGGTGGGCGCTCTGGGAGTGGCGCACCGGCCGACGCCTGGCTCACCGATCGCGCCGCAGAAATCGAGGACCTCTGCCTGCTCGCGGCCGCGCGCGCGCTCGATCTGCGCGTCCCCGGCCCGGGCGCCGTGGTGATGGCGCCGGAGCGGCTCGGCGCGTTCCTCACGCTCGCCGCCGTCGCGCACCGCGCGGCCGCCATCGTGGTCGATGCGCCGCTGCCGACGGGGCCCGTCGGTACGCTCGGGGCGCAGCTCGCTGCAGCCGCGGAGTTGCCCGTCGTCGCCGACGTCGCGGGGCTCTTCGCCTGGGCACGCGCCGGCGATCCGGTGCTCGTCGACGGCACGCGCGGCGTCGTCCGCATCAACCCGCCCGCGAGCGCCCTCGCGCGGCTGAAGAGCGCGCGGGCGTGACGCGCTTCACCCGCACCGCGACTGCGCTGCTCGTCGCGGTGTGCGTCACGGTCGCGCTGCGCGTCGAGGCCCAAGCGCCGCCTGCGCAGACACCGCCCGCGCAGACGCCGCCCGCCCAGGCGCCGCCCGCGCTCACACCCCCGCGGCTCCTCGCGCCCGCCTCGCTCGCGCTTCCGGACGGCACCGCGCCGCTCCCCGAGGGCAGCGCTGTCGGCCTGCAGCTCGACATCGATCGCGAAGGCGCCGTCGTCGACGTCGTCGTGCTCGAGCCGCTGCGCGAAGACGTCGATCCGCACGTCGTCGAGGCGGCGCGCGCCCTGCGCTTCGAGCCCGCGCGGCGCGGCGACACGCCGATCCCCGCGCGCGTGCGCTTCCGCTTCGCCGTGCAGGTCGCAGCGCCCGCAGACGCGCCCGACGCGCCGCCCGCACAGCCTCCTGCACCCGCTTCGCCTCCCGTCGCAACGACCGCGTCGCCGTCCGAGCCGACGCCGGGCGCGACATCGCCTTCGTCGGACGCAACGGCGTCCGCGGCGCCGGGCGCATCGACACCATCCCCCACGATGCCTCCCGCTGAGCCGCCGGAAGCCGCGGGGACGTACGGCGCGCGTGCACGCGTGGTGCCGCGCGAGCCCGGCGCCGCGAGTCGCGTGGTGCTCACCGGCGAGGAGCTCACGACCGTGCCCGGCACGCTCGGCGAGCCGCTGCGCGTCGTCGGCTCGCTGCCGGGCGTCGGGCGCACGCCGTTCGGGCTCGGCTTCTACGTGGTGCGCGGCGCGTCGTTCGAGAACACGGGCTTCTTCGTCGACGGCTATCCGGTCCCGCTGCTCTATCACCTCGCGGCGGGCCCTGCGGTCATCTCCTCGCGCCTCGTCGAGCGCCTCGACTTCTACCCGGGCGGCTACCCGGCGAGCTACGGCCGTTTCAACGCGGGCATCATCGCGCTGCACACCGCGCCGCCCGCGCGCGACAGCTTCTCCTTCGAGCTCGAGCTCGACGTGTTCCGCGCGAGCGCCCTCGCCGTCGTGCCCTTCCCCGAGCGACGGGGCTCGCTCGCGGTCGCGCTGCGGCGCAGCTACTACGAGCTGCTCCTGCCGCTCGTCGTCGACGGCGTGTCGCTCTCGTTCACCGACTGGCAGGTGCGGCTCGACTACGCGCTCAGCCGTCGCGTGCGCGCGTCGCTCTTCGTCTTCGGCTCGGAGGACGCGCTCGACACCTCGGCGGCCGTCGGCAGCGGCGAGACGTCGAGCACGGCGACGACGAGCCTCGGCTACGGTTTCAGCCGCGCGATCGCCAAGCTCGAAGCGCGCCTCCCCGGCAAGGTGCGCCTCACGTGGAGCGGCACCGTCGGCCGCGACGCCTCGGGCACGCGCCGCCGCGAGCCCGGCTCGCCGGACCTCGCGCTCGACCTCTCGGCCATCTTCCTCGGCGAGCGCGCCGAGATGGTCTGGCAGCCCAACGAGCGCCTGCGCACGCACGCCGGGCTCGACCTGGCGGCCTTCGTGATCGACGCCTCCGCGCAGCTCCCGCTGCCGCCGGGCTTCGGCGAGATCCCGAGCCCCGACTTCGATCCGCAGGTCTTCGGCTTCGACGCGTCGATCGTCTCGAGCGGCGTCGGCGCCTTCGTCGAGCAGAAGGTCGCGCTCGGCCCGCTCGAGGTGACGGGCGGGCTCCGCGTCGATCACTACCGCTACGGCGAGGTCTCGACGGCGCTCGTGCAGCCGCGGCTCGTCGCGCGCTACGCGGTGACGCCGAAGCTCACGATCAAGGCGGCGTCGGGCCTCTTCTCCCAGACGCCGCAGCCCTTCCAGCTGCTGCCGACGCTCGGCAGCGCGAGCCTCGCGCCGAACCGCTCGTGGCAATCGTCCGTCGGCGTCGAGCTGACGCTGCCGCTCGCCATCGAGATCGAGTCGCAGCTGTATCTGAATCGCATGTACGGGCTCGCCCGCCCTTCGACGGGGATCGTCCCCGAGGGCGAGGGCGCGCGGCGGCAGTTCTTCTTCGACGACGGCGAAGGGCGCGCCTACGGCCTCGAGCTGCTCGTGCGGCGCAAGGTCGCCGAGGGGCTCTACGGCTGGCTCAGCTACACGCTCTCGCGGAGCGAGCGCTTCGTCGAGGGCGGGCAGGCCGTGCTCTTCAACTTCGACCAGACGCACATCCTGAGCGTCGCGGCGAGCTACAAGGTCTGGCGCTTCCGCTTCGGCGCGCGCATGCAGGTCTCGACGGGGCGACCCGCGCAGACCGTCACCGGCGCGGTCTACGACGCGGACTCGGGGCGCTATCGGCCCGTGCTCACCGGGCTGACGGGGCGGCTGCCGACGTACCACCAGCTCGATCTGCGCGTCGACTACGAGTTCCCGCTCGGGCCCTTCGAGGCGTCCATCTACCTCGACGGAATCAACGTCTACAACGCGCCCAACGCCGAGGGCACGCTGTACCAGTACGACCTCCAGCGGAGCGCGCGGCTGCCCGGCCTGCCCGCGCTCGCGACCCTCGGCTTCCGGCTGATCTACTGAGATGCGCGCGAACGCTTCACGACACACGGCTCCGCTCCTCGGGCTCGCGCTCATCGCGCTGCTCGCCGCGTGCCTGCCCGATCCGGGCTTCGACGAGCGCGACCACGTGAAGACGCCGCGCATCCTCGCGGTCCTCGCCGACAAGCCCGAGCTCGCGCCCGGCGAGTCCGCGACGATGTCCGTGCTCTTCGCGGATCCCCGCGGCGGCGGGCGACCCGTGCGCTTCCGCTGGAGCGCGTGCGTCGGGCTCGAGTCGCTCGGCGGCGGCGGGCCGGGCTTCAGCGGCGCGCAATTCGGGATGATGGAGGCGCCGCCCGGCTGCGGCGATCCGGGCGCGCGCCTCACGCTCGGCGAGGGCGAGACGGCCGTGCTCGCCGCACCGCCCGCCGCGCAGATCGACCTGCTCGTCGCGCAGTTCCGCGCGCGCGTCGGCGAGGCGATCCCGGTCGAGTTCATCGAGAAGCTGCTCGACGAGGTCGGCATCCAGATCACCGTGCAGGTCGAGGCGCTGACGCCCGGCGATGCGGGCGACGTCACGCTCATCACGGGCTTCAAGCGCGTCTTCGTGAGCCGGCGTGCCGAGCGCGGGACGAACCCGCCGCGCCCTCGCTTTGCCATCGGCGAAGATGGCGTCGTGAGCGCGTACGCGGCGGGCAGCGCGGGCTTCGACTGCGCGAGCGAGAGCGGCGCGCCGATCGAGGTGCGCGCGGGCGCGACGGTGGCGCTCCGCCCCGATCCGACGCCCGACATTCCGGACGACGACGCGGACGACGAACCGTGGGCGGGCGACCCGATGTGCACGGACACGGACCCGGTGACCGAGTGCTACGGCGTGCTCGATCCGCAGGGATTCTTCGCGCGGAAGCCGGAAAACGCCTTTTACACGTGGAACGTCACGGGCGGCACGCTCGCCGAGGGCACGACCTCGCGCCCGACGCGGGACAACGAGTGGACCGCGCCGACGACGCCGGGCGAGGTGACGATGTGGGTCGTGACGCGCGACGGGCACGGCGGCACATCCGCGTGCCGGACGACGATCACCGTGCGCTGACGACGCGCGCGATGGTGCACGTTCGCACCGGAGACGCGGCTACTCCCAGCGCAGTGTGCCGGCGCGCGCGGCGGCGAAGAGTTCGTCCTGCCCGTGCGCGAGCGGCGCGGGGAGTTCGTCGTCGCGGAAGAGCCGCACCTCGAGGATCTCGAGCGCGTTGACGGGCGGGCTCGTCGGCGACTCCACGAGCGCACCCACGACGACGGTGACGGCATGGAAGCGCAGGTCACGCGCAGGCGACGACCACACGCCGAGCAGCGCACCCGGCGCGACGAGGCGCGCGCCCGTCTCTTCGAGCAGCTCGCGCGGCAGCGCCTGCTGCAACGTCTCGCCCCATTCGAGCGTGCCGCCGGGCAGCGCCCACTCGCCCGTGTCGCCGCGACGCACGAGCAGATAGCGTCCGTCGGCCGTGCGCGCGACGGCGAGAAAGCCCACGACGGGCCGGCGCAGCACGTGGCGCGCGGCCTCCTTCACGATCCCCCACACCGCTCGCGGCACGCGCACGGCGCGAACGTAGCAGCGACGCTGCGAGGGGGTACCGACGCACCTCACGCTGCGCGCGCGGAGGCCCCGTCAGCCTGCCGAGACGGACTCGCCGAGCGCGGCGTACGTCGCGTCGCGATCGCGACGGATGTCGGCGAGGAGCGCCTCGACGGCCTCGACGCCGAGGCTCTTCACGGTGTCGAGGTTGTGCGCGGCGATGCGCTCGTGAATGGGCGGCTGCGGCGGCGTCGCGAGGAAGGCGGCGAGGTCGAGGGTGCGGAGATCGACGACGCCCGTGCCGTGGGCCGGATCGTTCGCGCGGACGCGGTCGAGGGCGCTCAGCCGCACGAGCTGGATGGTCGGGTCCGGCGTGCGGCGCAGGAAGGGCACGAGGCGCGAGGACTTGCTCAGCTCGGGCGCGGCGTCGGGGTGAAAGGCCGCCATCGCGAGGCGACCGCCGCCGTGACGACGCCTTGGCTCCATGCGCGCCTGCTCGCGACGCGTGTGCTCCTCGCGCACCTCGCCTACGAAACGCTCGAACTCGGCCCGCGTGAGACGGGCGCGCGGGAAGATGAGCAGGCCGATCTCGATCTCCGACGCATCCGCGACGCGTGTGGCCGCGGCCGCGGCATCGGCGACGTCCGGTGTGCGTCCGAGGAGCACCTCCTCACGCACCTGCCCCTCCTGCCGCGCGCGCGCCGCCCAGGGGCAGAGGTGCAGCCCCTCGACGATCTCGCGCTGGTACCTACGGTAGACACGCAGCGCGGCCGCGACGAGCGCGGCGTCCTCGGGGGCGGGCGTCGGCGGGCCTTCGTCCACCGCGCGAAGGTGCCACGCAACCGGCCCCGAGAAATCGGGAATTCGCCGTGATCGGATCGCGGAGCCCGCTGGTATCGTGCCGCGGCGCGCGCCCCCTACCGACCGTCGAGGCGAAGAGACCATGGACAAGAACGCCCGTTCCGACGAGACGACGCAGAGCAGTGATTCCCTCCCCGCCGTCGAGGACGCGCGCTTCGCGCAGCTCCTCGCCGAGACACGCGCGGAGCCGCATCGGCCCGAGCGCTGGGATGCCTTGGAGGCCCGCGCCGCCGATCTGCAGAGCCCGGACGAGGTCTCGGACCTCTTGGTCGCAGTCGTCGAGGGGGACATCGCGCCCGCGCTCGCCGTCACGCTCGGCGAGCGGGCCGCACGCTTCCACGCGGAGTGGTTCGGCGACGACGCGCCCGCGCTCGTCCGCGTGCTGACGCGCGTGCTCGTGCTCGCGCCGACGGCGACGTTCCCGCTCGAGCGGCTCGCGGTGGTCCTCACGGCGGCGTCCCGCTTCACGGAGCTGCTCGACCTCTACGACCGCGCGATCGCGGCCGCATCGACGCCCGCGCGGCGACTCGAGCTGCTCGACGAGGCGGCGCACGTCGCCAAGGACTTCGCGGCCGACGCCGACCGCGCCATCGGCTACCTGCAGCAGCTCGCGGCGGCACGCCCGCTCGACGCGCAGGTCTTCGCGTCGCTCGAGCGGCTCCTCGACCGGCAGGAGCGCTTCGTCGCGCTGATCCAGGCTTGGAAGGCGCGCATCGACGCAGGCGTCGGCGCCGACGAAGCCGCCACGCTGCGCGCGCGCATCGCCGCGTGCTTCCTCGATCGCCTGCGCGATCCGTCGGCTGCGCTCGCCGAGATCCGTCAGCTGCTCGACGCAGGCGAGGAAGGTCACGCGCTGCCGCTGCTCGAGCGCGTGCTCGGCGCTGCAGAGGCGGGTGCCGAGGTCCGCGAGCGCGCGCTGACGCTGCTGCGGTCGCGCTACGACGAGCAGGGCCGCAGCGCGGACGTCATCCGCGTGGTCGAAGCCGCGCTCGCCCGGGCTGTGGGCAGCGAAGAGCGCGCGCTCCGCCGCGAGCTCGGCGCGCGGCTCAAGGCCGCTGGCGCGCTCGAAGCGGCGATGGGCCAGCTCCTCGCGCTGCTCGCGCTCGCGCCGGACGACGCCGCCGCGGAGCCGGAGCTGCACGCGCTCGCCGACGCGACGGGCGCACACGCGCAGCTCGCCGATGGCTTCGTCGCGGCCGCCGAAGCCGCCACGACCTCCGCGCGCAAGGTCGCGTTGCTCTCGGCTGCGGCCGAGCTGCGCGCCGCGCGACTCGGCGATCTCGACGGCGCAACCCGCCTCTACGAGCGCGTGCTCGACGTCGCCGGAGCGGACGCGCAGATGGCCCTCCCCGCCGCGCGGCGGCTCGCAGCGCTCTACGCGCAGGCCGGCCGCGCCCGCGAGCGGCTCGATGCGCTCGATCGACTCGCCGCACTCGAACCTGCGGCCGGGGCGCGCCGTGACGCGCTCGCCGATCTCGCGGCGGAGGCCCTCGCCCTCGGGGACACGGAGCGCGCCCTCGACGCGCACGCGCGGCGCGTCGCCGCGAATCCACGCGATCTCGAAGCGCTCGGCGCCTCGATCACGCTGCTCGCGCAGACGTCTCAGTGGACGCGCACGATTGACGCGCTGCGTCAACGTGCCGGGGCGGACGTCTCTGCGCTCGAACGGCGCGCCGATCTCACGCGCATCGCGCAGATCCAGGCGAGCGAGCTCGGCGATCTCGACGCGGCGATCGGCACGTGGACGAACCTCGCCGCGGCCTACGGCGAGGACGCGATCGTCGTCGATGCGCTCGCGGCGCTCTACGAACAGGCCGGACGCAACGAGGATCTCGCCGCGCTGCTCGAGCGTGCGGGCGCCCGCGACACGACCCGCGTGACGGAGCTGCTCGCGCGCCTCGGCGCGGTGTTGCACACGCGGCTCGGCGACACGGCGCGCGCCGCACAGGCACTCCGCAGCGCGCTCCGCGCCGATCCCACGCTGCCGCTCGCACGCGAGGGGCTGCGCGCCCTGCTCGACGACGCCGGCGCACGGGCCACGGCCGTCGAGGGGCTCGTCGCCGCCTGCGAAGCGACGAACGACGGCGCCGGGCTCCTCTCGCTCGTCGAGGCCCGCTACACGCTCGCGTCGAGCGATGCCGAGCGCGCGCGCATCCTCACCGAGGCCGCACGCCTCGAAGAGCAAGTGCGCGGCGACCTGCACGCCGCGCTCATGGCGACGGGCGGCGCGCTGACGTTGTCGCCCGACGACCGCGGGCTCGAGGAAGCGCTGCTGCGTCTCACGGACGCGACGGGCGATCACGGCACAGCGGCGAAGTTCCTCGAGGACGCTGCGGTCGCTGCGGGCGAAGGTCCACGCGCGCACGAACTGTGGCTGCGCGCCGCGGCGCTGCTGAGCGGACCACTCGGCCTGCCGGACCGCGCACGCGACCACGCCGAGCGCGTCGCGCAGGCGGTCCCCGCACGGCGCGACGTCGCGGCGCTGGTCGTCGACTGCGCCCTCCGCTCTGGCGACCTCGAGACGGCGATCCGCCGCGTCTTCGCGCTCGCAGGCGCGACGGGTCGGATCGACGCCACCTTGCTCGACGCGATCGAGGCCTCGGCCGCGCAACACGGCGCGTGGGCACGGCTCGCGCAGGGCGTCGAGCTCGGCGCCGCCGACGCCGAAGCGCTCGACGCGACGCAGCGACGGGATCTCGAGCGCCGCGTCGCCGCGTGGTACCGCGACCGCGTCGGGGATGCCGCGGCCGCGGAGGCGGCCTTCGTGCGCGCCCTCGCCCACGATCCGGACGACGCAGCCTCGCTGCGCGCGCTCGTCGCATTGCGGCGCTCGTCGCCGTCGCTCGCGCTGCACGAGGCGCTGCTCGCGCTCGCGGCGCTGACGCCGGGCGACGTCGCGGCGCTGCGCGAGGCGGCTGTCCTCGCCGTCGAGACGCTCGGCGACACCGCGCTCGCGCGCACGACGCTCGAGCGGCTCTTCGAGCGCGCGTCGCTGCTGCTGCGCCGCACGGGTGCGGAGGCCTCTGCCGCGCTCTCCGACGCGGCAGCGTGGGCGCACGCGCAGCTCGTCGCGATGCGCGACGCGGCCGGCGACACGCGCGGCGTCTACGCGCTGCTCCTCGAGGGCGCGACGCTCCCGCTCCCGGCTGCGCAGACGCGCGCGATGCGTGTCCGTGCCGCAGCGCTCGCGGCCGGTCCGCTCGGGGACGGAGCGCGGGCCATCGACCTCTACCGTGGCGTGCTGGCCGAGACGCCCGACGACGCCGACGCGCAGGCGCAGCTCGCGGCGCTCTTCGAGCGGGAGGAGCGGCTCTCCGATCTGCTCGTGCTGCAGAAGCGCGCGCTCGAGACGGCGCCGGACACCGCGCGCAGGCTCGCGCTGCGGCTCGACATCGCCCGTCTCGTCGGCGAGCTCGAGGCCCGCGGCGGTCGGCTCGAGGCACTCCGCGCGAACCTCGACGAGCAGCCGGGGCACGCCGCATCGGTCGCGGCCATCTCGGCGATTCTCGAAGAAAAACACGCGTTTACGCAGCTCGTCGAGCTGCTCACCGCGCAGGCGCAGCGCGTGGAGAAGGCGGGCGACACAGGCCGCGCCGCGACCCTCTACGCGAGCGTCGCGGACGTCGCGGAGCGCGGGCTCGGAGATGTGCCGCGGGCGCTCGTCGCGCTGCGCAAGGTGGTCGCGCTCACGCCGACCACCGACGCGCTCGACACGCTGGCGCGGCTCCATGCGGCGCGCGGCGAGCATCGCGCGGCGATCGATTGGCTGGAGCGGCGGCTGGCGAGCGGCGACGCGAGCGAGCGCACCGCCGGTTCGCTGCGTCTCGCCACCGCGATGCTCGCGGCCGGTCAGCGCGAGCGCGCGGTGCAGCGGCTCGAGGCCTCGTTCGCCGAAGATCCGGCGAGCACCGAGACGCGCGAGCTCCTCGCGCGCCTCTACCGCGAGAGCCAGACGTGGGCGCCGCTCGGGCGGCTGCTCGCGGAAGACGCGGCGCGCATCGCCGACGACGGCGTGCGGCTCGAGCGGCTGCGCGAGGCGGCCGACATCTACGTCGTTCGCCTGCGGCAGCCGGAGCTCGCCGTGCCGCTCCTCGAACAGGCCGTGCAGCTCGCGCCCGACGATCGCGGGCTGCGCCGCCTGCTCGCCGACGGCTACCGCGTGAGCGGACGGCTCGACGACGCGCGCACCGTGCTCGACGGCCTCGTCGCCGAGTTCGGGCGGCGGCGCACGCCCGAGCGCGCCGGCTTCCACTTCGAGCTCGCGCGGGTCGCACGCGCCCGAGGCGAGACGGACACCGCACTCGAGCAGCTCGACCTCGCCGCCTCGATGGACGCGGGCAACGCGAGCGTGACGCTCGAGCTCGGCCAGCTCGCGAGCGAGGCGGGCCAGCTCGATCGCGCCGAGCGTGCGTACCGCGCGCTGCTCTTGCAGGCGCGCAAGTCGCAGGATGACTCGCTCGAGACCGTCGGCGTGCCCGAGGCGCAGCTCGAGTTGTCGCGTCTCGCCGCGAAGCGCGGGCAGGAAGAGCAGGCGCGCGAGCTGCTCGAGTCTGCCGTCGCCTCGGCCGCGCAGAGCAACCTCGAGACGCTCCGCTTCGTCCGTGCCCTCGACGCGCGCGGCGAACACGCGCTCGCACGCCGCGTCCTCGATCTGCGGCTCGCCGCGACCGCCGACGCTGCGGAGCGCGCCCCCCTGCTCGGCACGCTCGCGAACCTGCTCGACCATCACCTCGGTCTGCCCGAGGCCGCCCTCGACGCACGTCTCGAGGCGCTCACCCACACGCCGAACGACGACGCGCTGCACGCGGCGACGCGCGAGGTGGCATGCCGCGCCGCGCGCTCGACCGATTACGTGTCCGCACTGCACGCGCACGCGGAGCACCAGCGCCGGGCCGAAGAGCACGCGGCGATGGCGCGCACGCTGCTGCGCGTCGGCACCGTGCTCGAAGAGGACGTCGGCGATCTCGCGCAGGCTGCGGCCGTCTACGGACGCGTCGAGCAGGGCGGCGACCTCGTCGGCGAGGCCCGCTTCGCACTCGCACGGATCGCAGCGCGCGCGGGCGATACGGCGGAAGAGCTGCGCGTCCTCGCGCTGATCGTCGCGGACGAGTCGGGCGGCGCGACGACGGACGCGCTCTATCGGCTCGCGGAACTGCGCCTCGCCGGCGCCACGGACGAGGCCACCCTCGACGATGGTCTCGAGCTGCTCGACCGCGGACTCGCGACGGATCCCCGCTGGGGGCGCGCCGCCGCGATCCTGCGCGCTGCGGCGACGAGCGGGAGCGAGCGCGTCCTCAACACGCTCGAGCGCGTCGCGCGGCAGTCGCAAGACGCCGCCATCCTGCTCGATTACCTCGAGCTGCGAACGGCACGCGAGGGCGCGACCCTCGACGAGATCCGCGAGGGCGTCGCCGCGGCAGACGGCCTTGGGGCGAGCGAGCGCGCCGAGCAGCTCCTCGCGCGCGGCGTGGAGCTGGCGCGGGACGGCGCGGAGGGGCTCGCGAGCGCCCTCTGGACGGCGACGGAGCTCGGCGCACGGCGTCTCGCGGCGGGCGACACGCGCGCGGCGCTGCACTGGCTCGGCCTCGCGTTCGAGGCGGCCCATCCGGACGACGCGTTCGACCTCGGTGTCCGCCTCGCGCAAGCCGCGGAGGGCCCGGATGGCGACCTCGAGATCGCGGCCGCGACGTGGGAGCGACTGCGCGAGCGCGATCCATCCGACCGTGCCGTGTGGCTCCCGCTGCTCGGCGTGTATCGACGACTCGGCGACGCCGCGCGTCTCGGCGCGCACGTCGCGAGCACGCTCGATGCGCTGCTCGATCCGGCGGAGCGCAACGCGGTGCGCATGGAGCAGGCGCGCTTCCTCCTCGCGGAGGGTCGCGACGCCGAAGCGGCCGGCCTGCTGCGCGAGATGCTCGGTGAGGAGCCAGCACACGCGGAGGCCGGTGCGCTCCTCGGAGAGGTGCTCACGCGCCTCGGCAGCTCGACGGAGCTGCTCGAGCTGGTCGAGCGCCAGCTCGATGCCGCGAAGGACCGCGGCGACACGGAGGCCGTCGTCGAGCTCACGCTCCGCCTCGTCGGGCTCTACCGCGTCGAGGCGCGGCGGGACGATTCGCTCGACGCCGTGCGCTCGGCGCTCGACTTCGCCCCCGGGGACCGCGCGCTGCTCGCGCTGCTGCTCGAACTGCTCGGGCCCGATGCCCACCCGCGCGACCGCGCGGAGGCGATGGAGCGCCTCCTCGCGAACGAGACGGGCGCCGAGGCCGCGACGCTCGCCCTCGCCCTCGCGGACCTCTACGTCTCGCTCGAGGAGGAGTCGGCGGCGGAACGTGCACTCGCGACCGGTCACGCCGCAGCGCCCGGTATCGATGCGCTCCGCGCACGCCTCGACGCCTGGTACCGCGAGCGCGGAGACCACGCGCAGCTCGCCGGGATGCTCGCGCTCGACGCCTCGCGCACCGAGGATGCGACGCGTGCCGTCGCCTTCTATCGCGAGGCCGCGGCGCTCCACCGCGATGCGCTCGCCGACGCGGCGGGGACCGCGCGCGCGCTCGACGCCGCACTCGCGCGCACGCCGGACGATCACGCCCTGCTCGCCGAGCTGGTCGCGGCCCACGTCGCGGCGGGCGCGCTCGAGGATGCGCTCGCACGCGTCGACGACGCCCTCGCGCGCGGCTCGGAAGGTGCTGCGCGCGCCACACTGCTCCGCGCGCGGGCTGACCTGCACGCGCAGCGCGGCGACGACGACGCGGTGCTGCGCGATCTCGAGGCGGCGTACGCGCTCGTCGGCGCCGAGGCCGCAGGCGCGCTGACGAGCGGGCTTGCGGTCGCCATCGAGCGCGCGGCTGCACGCGGCGCGATCGACACCGAGCGGGCGCTCACCTTCCGGCTCGTCGCCGTCCTCGAAGCCCACGGCGCCGCCGAGCGCGCACGCGACGCCCTCGCTGCGTGGCTCGCCCGTGTGCCCAACGACGTCGAGGCCCTCCGCGCCGCACTCGCGCTCGACGCGGCGGGCGAGCGCTGGGCAGACCTGGCCGAGCTCTGCAACCTGCTCGTGCAGCTCGAGGAGGGCGACGCGCAGGTCGAGATCGCCCTGCGCCTCGACGCCGCCGCAGCCGCGCTCGCGCAACCCGAGCTCGCCCGCTCGGGGCTCGAGCACGCGTTCTTCGCGCAGCCCGGCGACGAGCGCGTACGCGAGCGTCTGCGCGCGCTCTATGCCGCCGTCGGCGCGGACCGCGAGCTGGCCGCCGTGCTGCTTTCGGACGCCGAATCGGCGACGGAACCCGCGGCGCGCTTCGAGTCGCTTCGTCGCGCCGGCATGCTGCTGGTGCGCGCGGACGATCCCGCCGGGGCGCTCGCACCGCTCGTCACGGCCTACGATCTGCGCCCCGACGATCACGACGTGACCTTCACGCTGGTCGATGCCTACACCGCGACGGGCGCGCACGCGGAGGCCGGTCAGCTCCTCGAGATGTCCATCGCAGGGCATGGCAAGCGACGCTCGCCCGAGCTCGCCGTGCTCCAGCAGCGGATGGGTCGGCTCGCCGGCGCCGCGGGTGCGCGCGACACCGAGCTCGAGTGGTACAAGGTCGCCGTCGACAGCGACAAGAACAACGGGGACATCGCCGCGGACCTCGCCGAGCTCGCCATGGCGCTCGGCGACTCGGACACGGCACTCAAGGCGCTCCGCGCCATCACGCTGATGAAGCAGACGGGGCGCATGTCGCGCGCCGTCGCGTTCCTGCGGCAGGCGCAGATCGCACACCACAAGGCGGATCCGCGCCGCGCCGTGCTCTGGGCACGCAAGGCGAAGGAAGAAGACCCGGAGCTCGCCGAGGCGGACGACTTCCTCCGCGAGATCGGCGAGAGCTGACACGGAGAGGACGTCCCGACGCGCGCGCCCGAGCGGAGCGCGCACGTCGTGACGCTCACCGAGGAACGCGTCCGCGATGAGCATCGACGCAGCAGCGCGCGAGCCCGGCGACGAGGCGCTCGAGCCCGGCGACGACGCGGGGGTGCCGCCATCCGGCGCGCCCTGGGATGCGCCGCTCGACACCGCGCCGCTCGCCTTCCTCGACCTCGAGCTGACGGGCCTCGACGCGCAAGCGCATCACATCTGCGAGATCGCCATCCGACGCGTGCGCGGCGGCACCGTCGAGGGCGAGATGAGTTCGCTCGTCCGCCCGGCGTCCCGCGTGGAGGCCTCCACGCGCATCCATGGGCTCACGGACGAAGCGCTCGCCGATGCGCCGTCGCTCGACGCGCTCGCCCCTCGCGTCGCTGCGCTGCTCGATGGCGCGGTGCTCGTCGGGCACGGGCTCGCCGCCGACGTCGCCTTCCTCCGCGCGGCCGCGGCACGCGGTGAGCTCGCGGCGCCCCCCGCCTTCGCGCTCGACACGCTGGTGCTCGCCCGGCGCGCACTCTGCCTGCCCTCGTATCGGCTGGGTGCCCTCGCGACGGCGCTCGCTCTCCCCGCGCCGACGCACCGCGCGCTCGGCGACGTCGAGACGACGCAGGCGCTCTTCGCGCGGCTCGCGACCGAGCTGCGCGCCCCGACGCCGCGCACGCTCTGGCAGGTGCGCGCGGGCGAGACCCGCGCTTCGATGCGCGACGACATCCGCGACGTGCTCGCGCGCGCCGCCGCGACGACGGGCCACGCCCGCGTCCGCTACCGGGTCCCGCGCCGCGCCGCGACCGAGGACATCCTCGCCGTCCGCGATTTCACGCCGCCACACGTCGAAGGGCGGCTGCTCCGCGCGCGCGCGACGCGGAAGCTGCGCGGCGATCGCATCCTCTGGGCCGAGGTCACGGAGCGCCCAAGCCCCTGATCCCCGCGCATCGTTCCGCATCCGCACGCACGACGAGGAACCGCCATGTTCGATCACCGACTCACGAACCGAATGGCACACTCACAGCCAGCCGGCTGGCTGTCTGCGGCAGTCTCCTGCCGCCACGCGTCCACCGCGCGCGGCCTGGTCCTCTGTGTGTTCGTCGTCGGGCTCGCGAGTGCGTGCGGAGGCACAGCGACGACGACGGCGCCCGCAACCGCGGGAACGCTGGGCGCGACCGCAGCGGGCGCTGACGGCAGCGAACGACGCTGGCACGAGCGCGCGATCGCCGCGTATCTCGAGGGTGATCTGGCGTCCGCGCAGCGCTCCGCGGACAACGCGCTCCAGCTCGATCCGAGCGATGTGCAGGCGCGCGAAGTGGCCGCACGCGCTGCGCTCGCCCGGCTCGACGACGCGCGCGCGCTGACCGTGCTCGCCGACGCCCGCGAGCCCCTGCTCGTGCGCCTGCGCGCCCGTGCGCACCTCGCGCGCGGCGATGTGCGCGCTGCCTACGCAGACGTCGCCGCCGTCTCGGGCCAGCCGCCCGAAGATGCCTGGGCGCTCGCCGCCGAGTCCGCCCTGCGCGCGACCGCCGAGAGCCCCGTGGTCTACGCGATCTCGGGTGCTCCCGAGGCGGCGCTCCCCTTCGACGCACGCGAGCCGGGTGCCCTCGCGACCGTCACGATCGACCTCGACGGGCGGCGCGTGCACGCGCTCGTCTCGACGGCGGCCGGCCTGACGCTCGTCGACGACACCATCTCCGAGCGTGGCATGCGCATCGGCCGCCTCGCGCTCGGCGGCCTCGTGATCGAGGGCGTCCCGGCGCTCGCACGTGACCTCGCCGACGTCTCCGGCGCCGCAGGGCGCGAGATCGGCGCGGTGATCGGCGCGGATCTGCTGCTGCGCCTCCACGCCACGCTCGACGGCCCCGGCCGCGCGGTGACTTTCCGCGCGCAGGCCGAGACGCCCGCCGCGAACGGCCTCGTGCGCCTCGATCTGCACGCCTTCGATGGCACGCTGCTCGCCGTGCGCGTCGGCCTCGGCGCGGCGCCCGAGGCGTTCTTCACGCTCGATACGTCCGCGGCGCTGCCGGTCGCGCTGACGCCGCGCGCAGCCCGCGGTGAGGGCGTCGGCGCACGACCGCTGCCGACGCCGCCCAGCGCGCCCGAGGGCGTGTCGCTCGTCGCGCTCCCGGCGCTCCGCTTCGGAGGCGCGGTGATCGAGGATGTTCCCGCGCTCGTCGGCGTCGTGCCCGACACGCTCGCGCGCGTCGCCGGGACACGCATCGACGGGCTGCTCGGCCTGCACTTCTTCGAGCAGGTGGTCGTCACCTTCCTGCCCGAGGAGCGCACACTCGTCCTCGCGGCGCCGACGCCCCCCGCGCCTTGAGCCGATCGCGTCAGGGGTAGAGCGACTCGAGGCGCCACGCGTCGCCCTCGCGCAGGTAGACGTCGCGCTCGTGCAGGCGGCTCTCGCGTCCCTGCCAGAACTCGATGCGCGACGGCAGCAGCCGATAGCCGCCCCAATACGCCGGGCGCGGCACCGGGCTGCCCTCGGGGAAGCGCCGGTCGAAGTCGGTGACGGCCTCGGCGAGCACCTCGCGCGACGAGAGCAGGCGGCTCTGCTGCGAGGCCCACGCGCCGAGCTGGCTGCCGCGCGGACGCGACGCGAAATAGGCATCCGACTCGGCGTCGTCGACCTGTTCGACGGCGCCCTCGGCGCGCACCTGCACGTAGACGGTCGGCCACAGAAACGCGAGCGCTGCGCGCGCGTTCTGTGCGAGCTCGCGCCCCTTGCGGCTCTCGCGGTTGGTGAAGAAGACGAAGCCGCGCGCGTCGGCGCTCTTGAGGAGCACGTAGCGCA
>Ga0172373_10002120_pt1 | contig 30959 bp, 27 predicted proteins | sample Lak10m_2_FD_114546 | JGI IMG/M metagenome (GOLD analysis project Ga0172373, IMG submission 114546) | Freshwater microbial communities from Kabuno Bay, South-Kivu, Congo - kab_092012_10m | ecosystem: Environmental > Aquatic > Freshwater > Lake | place: Democratic Republic of the Congo...
CTATCATCTTGCTTTGATGAAGGATCAAGAAAAACCCCTGGCTATGGTGAATATTGGAGGGGTAGCGAATTTAACGTGGATTCCTTCTTCGAATGAAAATGAATTAATGGCGGGGGATACGGGGCCAGGGATGGCTCTTTTAAATGACCTGATTCAAAAACATCAGGGAATATCCTTTGACCCAGGGGGGCATTTTGCGGCCATGGGAAGTAGCGATGGAGCGTTTGTGGAAAAGGTGCTGGCCGATCCTTTTTTTGAGCAATCACTTCCTAAATCCTTGGATCGTGATTATTTTAAAGATTTTCTCGTTCAGTTGGAAAAAACAATTCAGCTTCCCCACGATCTCTACAATGCCTTACATACGCTTTGTAAAATAACAGCCCAAGGGATTTTAAGAGCACTTCCAGACAAGCCGCAGCAAATCATCTTGTCTGGTGGTGGGCGCAAACACCTTGTAATCAAAAAGCTTCTTCAAGAGGCTCTTTCGATTCCTGTGCGTGACATTGATGAGCTTGGTATTAATGGCGATTTCATTGAAGCACAAGCTTGGGCATTTTTGGCGGCGCGCCATGTTTATAAACTATCCTATACCTTTCCTAAAACCACAGGAGTGCGATATCCAACTTGTGGCGGGCGTTTGTTAGCGATAGACTAAGCACCATAAACATAAAAATAAAAATACAGATATGACCAAGCGTATTGGAATTATGACGAGTGGCGGTGATTGCCCCGGTTTGAATGCGGCCATTCGTGCCATTGTTCACCGTGCTACAATCACGTATGGGTGGCAAACGTTTGGGATTAAAAATGGGACCACAGGCCTTATAAGGCGGCCCCTTGATTATATTGAGCTAACAGCTGGTAATTGCGATGCTGCTCTTTTACGCAGTGGTGGTACTGTGCTTGGGAGTACGAATAAGGATAATCCATTCTTTTTCCCAAGTCTTGATGGCACAAAATCCGATCGATCATCTGATTTTTATGCGGGGTACAAGGAAATGGGGCTCGATGCTCTTATCGCTATTGGCGGTGACGGCAGTATGAAAATCCTCAAGAAACTTTGCGATCTTGGTGGGCTAAATTTGGTGACAATTCCCAAAACCATTGATAATGATGTTGCAGGAACAGACTACGCCATTGGATATTACACAGCAGTTAGTGTCGCGACGGAAGCCCTTGATCGCCTTCAACCCACAGCGGCAAGCCATCAACGTGTTATGATTTTAGAAGTCATGGGGCGTGATGCGGGGCATATTGCTTTGGCGGCGGGTGTTGCTGGGGGAGCTGATGTGATTCTTATCCCAGAAAATCCGTATTCCCTAAATCATATTTATAACAAAATTAACGCCCTTTCTAATGTGGGACGAAATTTTGCCCTGATTATTGTTGCAGAAGGGGTATGCAAGGAAGATGGATCCCCTGTGAAAGTTGCTGACCCCAAAACGGGAAGGCTGCGATATGGTGGCATTGGTCAATATTTGTCCGAAAAAATAAGCCTTGCCACAAGTGCAGAAACTCGAGTGACCGTGCTTGGCCATGTGCAACGCGGGGGTGAACCTTGTGCTGAAGATCGCTTGTTAGCATCTAAATTTGGGGTGGCTGCTGTTGATCTTGTGAATGATCAAAAATTTAGCCGCATGGTTGCTCTCCAACGAAATAGAATCACAAGTGTTACCATCGATGAAGCAACGTCATCCCATAAACTTGTGCGTCCAGAGAGCTCTCTTATGAGGATGGCTCGCGGCCTCAGTATTTCTTTTGGGGATGAATAGATGGTGATTCCTAGAACCTTTTATCGGTTGCCCCATTAAACTTTTTTCAACCTATTTTCGGTACTCTAAAGGTAGAATCCTTGTTGTGTAGAGTAAGGAATGGTTCTTTTTAACCATCCAGAATTTGATGGGCATGAGCAGGTTGTTTTTTCTTACGATCCAATCTCTGGGTTGAAGTCAATTATTGCTATTCACAATACAAACCTTGGGCCCGCACTCGGTGGATGTCGTTTTTGGAATTATGCAAGTGATGAAGACGCTCTCACAGATGTGCTGCGATTGTCCAAGGGGATGTCGTATAAGTCTGCTATGGCAGGGCTTCCCTTGGGGGGAGGAAAAGCTGTTATCTTAGGAAATCCATCTTTGGATAAAACTCCTGAAAAGCTCATGGCATTTGGGCGTCACGTTGATCAACTAAATGGCCGTTATATTACGGGAGAGGATGTAGGAACACTTCCCCAGGATATGGTAGTTGTGAGCACGCAAACAAAGTACGTTACAGGGATTCCATCATCCAAAATTAAGGAAGAATGTTCCTATGTCACTGCCCTTGGTGTTTTTAAGGGGATTGAGGCAAGTGCCCTTCATAAATTTGGGAAATCATCCCTTGCTGGAGTAAAAGTTTCTGTCCAAGGTTTAGGGCAAGTGGGAGGTTGGCTTGTTCAGTTACTCCATGAATCAGGAGCTGTAATTTATGCAACGGATGTCAATCAAGATCGCCTTGGTAAGCTTCAAGAAAAATATCGATTTCACCATGTGGATTTAGAGGATATTTACACCCTTGATGTGGATGTTTTTGCGCCGTGTGCATTGGGTGGGGTTTTAAATGAACGCACAATTCCTAAGCTTCAATGTAAAATTGTTGCGGGGTGTGCGAATAATCAGCTTTTAAGCCCTTCGGATGCAACACTTTTGATGGAAAGAGATATTCTTTATGCTCCCGATTATGTGATTAATGCTGGAGGTTTAATCCACTCCTATTATGAGCTTACAGGATATGATTTTGAGGTTGTTCATAATAAGCTAAACGAAATCCCCAAAACGCTCCGTAACGTTTTTAAAGAATCAGAGAAAAAACATCAAAGCACCCAAGAAATCAGCGATCGCATGGCTGTGGTAAGAATGTCAAGTCGGTGATTTTTTTTGGAATGGTGTAAGTAATCGTTTTTATATTGACATATTTCAATCCATCGTAGCTCTTGTGAGCACTGACTCACAAAAGTCTTTATTTTATGCAGTATCAAGTATATCTTTTGCTTGTGGAAATATAATCAGTTGCTTGCTTTGAGATGTCTTTGTCTGAACATCTGGTGGGGCGTCGAATAAACTTAAAATGGCTTGGTTCTAATGACAAAAAAAATTCTTACAATTATTGGTGCAAGACCTCAATTTGTAAAAGCTGCTGTTATAACAAGATTATTCAAGAAAGATGATAGTTTTACCGAAATAATGGTTCATACAGGACAGCATTTTGACGAAAAAATGTCGGATGTTTTTTTTCGTGAATTAGATATCCCAAAGCCAAAATATTTTTTGAATGTTAATAGTCTTAATCATGGTGCTATGACGGGGCGAATGCTTGAGCAAATTGAGCAGATTATTGAGAATGAACGTCCCGACATTGTTTTAGTTTATGGTGATACGAACTCTACTTTGGCGGGGGCTCTTGCTGCTTCCAAACTGCATGTTCCCATCGCACATGTTGAAGCTGGTTTGAGATCTTTTAATAAAAAAATGCCAGAAGAGATTAATCGTGTGCTTGTCGATCATATGAGTGATCTGTTGTTTTCCCCAACAAAGCAGGCTGTTAAAAACCTACATGATGAGAATATAAGGAAAAGCGTCTCTCATGTCGGGGATGTAATGTATGATGCAACTTTGTTTGCCAAGTCAAAAGTTTCAGAACTCACTTTGAGTAACTTTGGACTACAAAAAGAAAAATACGCAATTCTCACCGTGCATCGTCAGGAAAATTCAAAAAATATTGAAAGCATTCAAGAAATTCTTGAATATGTGAAAAAATATGCAATCTCTCATTCAATTTCAGTTATTTGGCCTATTCATCCACGCATAAAAGGAATGCTTTCAAGCCTTGATTATTCAGGTGTTGATGTGGTTGATCCTATTGGATACCAGGAAATGCAAGACTTAATTCATTTTTCTCACACAATCTTAACTGATTCTGGTGGGCTTCAAAAAGAAGCGTATTTCCATCAAAAATTATGTATTACCCTAAGAGATGAAACGGAGTGGGGTGAAACAGTTGAGTGCGGGTGGAATCGACTGTGGAAGGGGCTTGAGTATTGTGAGCCGAAAAGGGATATTTCTGATTATGGGGATGGACATTCTGGGGAAGTTATTGTTGAACAAATAAGACAATTTTTAGGATGAATGTTTGCTTAGATTCTTCTCATTGGATTGTTGTTGCACCTGTCGATATCAGTCGCTCTGATGCCTGTGTCCTTCATTTAAGAGGCGTTGTTTTTGCTTTGCTGAATGATAGGAAAAAAGTAACACTTGTTATTCCTAAGGTTGATAAAGAAATAAAGGTGCCTTTTTTGTTTGAGCATCCTTATTTGGAACTTTCTTCTTACGCAAATCCCTTTCGGTTTGAGTTTTTAGGAGTTTTTTTTGCTCTCCCTAAGATTATAAGGGCTCTCTTAAAGGAAAAAAGTGGGGTAATATATAGCCGAATGAGCCTTCTGACGTTTTTTGTGCAGGCTGTTTCTTGGTGTTTTGGGGGATTTGTTAGAGTTACGGAGCATAACGGAGATCTTGGGGAGGAGATTAAATTTTTACTTCCTGCAAGGTTTAGGTGGTTAGGTTTTCTGGCGCATTATTTGCAAATTTTGGATGCAAAGTTTGCTTGCATTGTTCGTGCGGTAACCCCGGAATTAAAAGAAATGCTTGTGAGATGTGGAATCCCTTCTTCAAAGATTATGGTGCTTTCGAATGGAGCGGATACAAGTCTTTTTACTCCTTATTCGCGACAAGATTGTCTAAAAAAATATTCGTTACCCTTGAAGAAAAAATATATTGGATTTATTGGAACCATAACCTCCTGGCAGGCTGTTGATGATTTAATAAATGCATTTGCATTAATCGGTGACTCTGAGATTCATCTTATTATAGCCGGAGATGGGCCTGAGTTGTTAAAGCTAAAAGAACTAGCAATGGCAAAAAAAATAATGGATAGGATCCATTTTTTGGGAAAAATCGATATCATGGAAGCGCCAAAAATTATTAGTTGCTTTGATATCGCGGTTTCTCCTATGCGTAGTGAGCTATACACAAAATCAGGTGCAGCCAAGATAAAAATTCGGGATTATGCTTCTTGTGGGCGATGTATTTTAGCCGGAAATTCTTTGAGTCACTTGGAATTTGAGCAATTAGGCGTTTTAAAGACCTATATTATGGATGATATATCTGATATGGCTGAAAAAATGTTGGAATTATTAAATCAACCAAAGGTTCGCAAGCAATTTGAAAATTCCTCTTTACTCTATGCAAAAGAGAATTTTTCTTGGGGGGAAATCCTTCTTCCTCTTTTTAAAGATTGTGAAAAGAGGATTTAACTTGAAAGTTCTCCTTGTTAATAGAGATTATGCCTTAAAAAGCCCTCGAAGCATTAGGATGTTTAATTGGTTAAAAAAAGAAGGCTGCGATGTTCGTATTCTGACTTTTGGAGACATCCCATCAGAAGACCCAAATATTTGTGTGGTTTCTTGCCGCAAATCTTTATTTATTAATCAGCTTAAAAGATTGATATTTAAGTTTTTGGGGATGCATGGTTATGTATTATGCAGATCAGAAGATAAAGATTTCATTAAACATTTAAAACAGGAAAAGCCTGAGATTATTATTTGCCAGACTTTAGATCTATTGCCTTATGTAATGGAATATCAAGCTGATGCAAAGATTGTTTTTGATGCAAGAGAATACTACCCAGAACAAGGCTCAGATCGTTGGATTTGGAGGATATTATTTAAAAAGCTAAATATTTATATTTGTAGGAAGTATCTTCCAAAATGTGATGCAATCATAACTGTGTCGCAGTCTATAGCGAGTTTATATAAAGAAAATTTCGGGGCAGATTGTTTTGTTTGTCCATCCATGGCAGAATTCTATGGTTTATTGCCCTCGGCAGTCGATGCTTCTCGAATCAAAATGATTCATCATGGAAGTTGTGCTCGAAGTCGTAAGTTAGAGAATATGATTGATCTGATAGGTTGTTTGAGTGAGCGATTTTCTTTGACGTTCATGCTTTTGAATGACGACCCAGAATACCTTTCTGAGCTAAGGGATTATGCCCATAAAAAAGGAGTTGGGCAAAGGGTTCACTTTATTTCCTCTGTTTCGTATAAGGAAATTGTTCCAACACTCAATCGTTATGATATTGGTATATATATGCTGTCACCAGAAAATCAAAATCAACTTTATGCTCTTCCTAATAAATTTTTTGAATATATTCAAGCACGTCTTATGTTAGTGGTAACACCTAATCCCGATATGGCTGAGTATGTTTCGAAATATGGGCTAGGTATAGTAGGAGAAGATTTTTCACCGAGACGATTAGCAATAAACCTTGAATCTCTTTCTTCTAATGATATTTTGTTTTTTAAAAATAAATCCCAAGAAAGTGCAAAAATTCTAAGTGCAGAAAACGATGTTTTTAGACCTTTTTTTGATTATATAAGCAAAAAGACCAAATGACATTAGTGGCTGTTTTATGTTTATCTAATCCTGATAGAGATCCTCGTCCCTCTCGAATGATCACATTTTTCAAAGAGTGTGATCTTTTAATCATTGGAGGTGGAGAAGAAAATTCAGAAAAACGGCTGTCAATTGCAAACAATTTTTACAAAAAAATTTTTTTAAAAATTTTTCAATTTTTTTTTCCGCATTTAGCATCAATTTACTTGCTTTCTTTTTTTAGAGATATTCTTGCAAAAATTAATGGTCAAAAATATGATATTGTATTGTGCCATGATCTCTATCTTTTGCCCCTAGCTTTAAATATTAAAAAAAAGACGGGTATCTGTGTTTTTGATGCGAGAGAATACTATCCGGCAGAAGTAGATAACAGCCTTTTGTGGAGACTGCTTTATAAGAGATTTAATATTGCTTTGTGCAAAAAGTACCTGAAAATAACAGATAAAATTATAACAGTAAGCCCTGGAATATCTTTTTTATATAAGAAGAATTTTGGTGTGGATTCCGATGTTTTTTATTCTTTTCCAAAACGTGTGAAAAATATTTTAGTAGCCCCTGTAGATCTTAAAAAAATAAATCTTGTATATCATGGAGCAGCAAATGAAGACAGGAAGATTGAGCTGCTTATTGAATCGATGCAATTTTTGGATAAAAAATTTCACCTCAATCTTATTCTGGTTCCTGGTTCCCAAAAGTATATTGATTATTTAATAATGCTGTCGAAGCAAAAAAATCTTGATGATAGAATTTCATTTTTGAATCCTGTAAAAATGGAAGACATTCCCAAATTTCTTAATAATTTTGATATAGGTGTGTGTTTTTATCCGCCTTCTAATATGAATGTTCAGTATTGTATGCCGAATAAATTGTTTGAATATGTTCAGGCGCGGTTAATGGTAGTTTCTTCTCCTTTGCCAGATGTTATGGAGTTTGTTAAGAAGTATAACGTTGGAGAAATATCAGAGGATTATGAGATAAATAGCTTTGTGAATTTGATTAATTCTTTGGATATAAAAAAAATAGAATCTTATAAGAATAATTCAAACAATGTTTCATGTTTATTAAGTTATGAAGGACAAGTGGATTCTTTGAAAAATATTTTAAAAGGATATCTATAGTTATGATTTCAATTGTGGATTATGGCGTTGGAAATTTAGGATCCATTGCTAATATGCTGGAAAGAGTAGGGTGCCAAAGTTCTTTTGCAAGATCCAAGGAAGAATTAGAAGGGGCAAAAAAAATTATTCTGCCTGGTGTTGGAGCTTTTGATTATTGCATGAGGTCCCTGAATCAAAGTGGGATGAGAGAATCCTTAGATAAACTTGTTGTTGAGAAGAAAATTCCAGTCCTTGGGATTTGTCTCGGGGCTCAGATGCTTGGTGATAAGAGTGATGAGGGGGTGGAAAAAGGCCTCGGATGGATTGCTATGGAATCCAAGAAGTTCTCTAACGTATTGATGAGGGTTCCTCATATGGGATGGAATTTTGTTGAGCCATTGAGAGATTCTGTCTTGTTTGAAAATACTTGTGATCCACAAAGGTTTTATTTTGTTCATTCTTATTATATGAAGCCACAGCAAAGTGAATGCGCTTTGGCAACAACAGTGTATGGAGAAAAATTTACCTCAATAGTAGCTAAAAATAATATTTTTGGGGTTCAATTTCATCCTGAAAAAAGTCACCGATTTGGGATGAATCTTTTAAGGAATTTTGTTGAAAAATGTTAAGAGTGCGTGTCATACCCGTTCTATTATTCCAGGATTCGGGGCTTTATAAAACAATAAAATTCAAAAAACCAATATATGTGGGTGATCCTATTAATTGTGTTCGAATTTTTAATGAAAAAGAAGTCGATGAGTTAATTTTTCTAGATATTGGAGCAACAAAAAACAAAAAAACTCCCAATCTAAAAATGATAAAAGATATTGCAACAGAGTGTTTTATGCCTTTTTCCTATGGGGGGGGGGTTAGAACTATTGAGGATGCAGAACTTATTTTTAAAAATGGTGCTGAAAAAATTGTTCTAAATAGTATTCTTTTTTCTAACTTAAAAATGGTTGAAACGATTTCACATCGATTTGGGAGTCAATCGATTGTTGCAAGTCTTGATGCTTACAAGGGGTGGGGAGGGTATTCTCTTTATAGCCATGGCGGTACTATAAAACAAAAGGCTGATATTGCTTTTTTTGTAAAAGATCTAGAAAATGCAGGAGCTGGAGAAATTATGATTACTTCTATTGATCGGGATGGAACGCAAAAAGGATATGACATTGATTTGCTTAGGATTGTTTCTGATAATACGCGTCTTCCTGTTATTGCCTCTGGGGGGGCTGCAAGTCTTCTTCACATGAGAGAAGCCGTTGTTGATGGAGGTGCATCGGCAGTCGCTGCTGGGAGTATGTTTGTTTTTCACGGAAAGCACCATGCTGTGTTGATAACATATCCAGAGCAAAATGAATTAGAAAAAATTTGGGGATGAAAAGTTTTTTGCGTATGTCTAGAAATAAAAGCTTTTGTATAATTTTAATATAAAGTCGAAAATTAAAATGAGTATTTTTCAGTCTTTAATATTAGCTGCCGGTCGTGGCTCCAGACTTGGGGCGCTAACGGATAACCTTCCTAAGGCGTGTGTGGAAATTTGGGGTAAGCCTGCTATTGAGTGGCAGCTGGAAATCCTGAAAGAATGTGGGATTCAGGATCTTGCTGTGATGGCTGGGTATAAATCTCATTTTTTTAATAAATATCATTTGAAAATTTTGAAAAATAATGATTGGCATTCGACGAATATGTTGCATTCGTTGTTGTTGGCGGACGAGTGGCTTAAAGGGAAAAATTCTATTATTACGTATGGTGATGTGGTTTATGAAAAAAAAGTAATAGACGCTTTGATGCTGAGCGGTGAAGATATTGTTATTATTAGCAATAGAAAATGGAGGTCGCTTTGGGGGATGAGGTTTTCTAATCCACTTTTGGATGCTGAAAGCTTTATCTTTGATCAAAAATCGTTGTATTTACAAAGTATTGGTAAAAAAAATGTTGAATATAGTGATATAGGTGGCCAATACATGGGGTTGTTAAAGTTTTCACCTAAAGGATGGGATGTGTTTTGTTCTTTCTCAAAAAATGTTAGTGGTGTGAAAAATTTAAGTATTACAGAATATATTCAAATACTTGTTGATAAAGATATTAAATTCAAGGTTATCAATGAAGATTCGAAAATTTATGAAATTGATACTCAAGAAGATTTAAAGCTCTACAGCGATAGAGGCCCCTGGTTTGAATATTAAATGGTAGCATAACATGTGTGGAATTGCTGGAGTTTTTAAGAGCTCATCATCAAGTATATTGATTACTCAATCAACAATTGAAAAAATAGATTTAGCTCTTTCAACTCGAGGGCCAGATCACTTTGGAACCTATTTTTTTGATGAAATAACGCGAGAAGAATCTTTTATTAAGAGACTTAAAAACCCTACGCTAAGCCTTTTCCATCGAAGGCTTTCCATAATTGATCAATCGTCTCATTCCAATCAGCCCTTCATCGATAAAAATTCAGGGCTTGTGCTAGTCTTTAACGGTGAAATTTATAATTATAAAAACTTACAAAGCGAACTCAAATCTTTAGGTTGTGTTTTTAGGACTGATAGTGACACAGAAGTAGTAATTAAAGCTTATGAGATTTGGGGGGCTAGGTGTTTTCAAAAATTTGAAGGAATGTTTGCTCTTGCTATTTATGATAAAAAAGCAAAACAACTATGCCTTGCAAGAGATTACTTTGGAATTAAGCCTCTCTATTTTACTAGGCAAAAAGGCGTTTTTGCTTTTGGATCAAACCACCGCTCTCTTATGGCTATTGAAGGAATGTCCTTTTCTTTTAATACAACCTCTGCAGATTTCTATCTTTCTTCTGGCATTACCGATATTGATGAAAATACTTTTTTTCAAGAAATCAAGTCTTTCCCTCAAGGAGCTTATGCTCTTATAGATTTTGATGAGGTTATGAATTTTGCGAAAATTGAAAATTTTTATGAAAATACTGAGAAATCCTCTATAAAAAATTTTAAAGATGCTAAAGAAATCGTCTGTGCAACGGTTCAATCTTCAATAAAAAAACATTTAGGAAGTGCTGAGAAAAAAGGTCTTTTGTTATCAGGGGGTATAGATTCATCAATTATTGCTGCTTCAGCGTATGATCAAGGTGTGCCTTTAGAATCATTTACGTATGTTGACTCTAATAAACAAATTTCAGAGGGTAGTAGAAGTTTGTCTATTTCTAGGCTTTTTTCAGCTAGGCATCACCCTGTGCCATTTAACAAAGCTTTTTATATAGATTTCCTAGATAAAATTATTATCCATCAAGAAGAGCCATTTAATTCTCCCAGTATTATTGCTCAGGCAAACATATTGCAAGAAGCTTCAAAAAAAGGCATTCGCGTTATGTTAAGTGGCCAGGGAGCAGATGAAATGTTTCTTGGGTATGATTCAGTTCTTTCTTCGTATGTAGGTATTTTCAACTCTAAGGAAAACTATGCCTCATCTTTTCTTCTTCAATTGTCAGGTTGTTTGAGTGGCAAATTATCATTAAATCTAAATCAGATAAAATTCAAAAAGCCTAGAGGTAAAAAGCTCCTGTCCAATAGCGGGAGTGGATTCGTGAGACAGATTATAAAAACGACTCTTTCTGATGATCCGAAAGAAATTTTCATTGCGCCGTATGATACTCATAAAGATCTTCAAAGCTATTTATTTAAACATAGCTTGCGAAGATTATTGAGGTATGAAGATCGTAATAGCATGTTGTTTTCTATTGAAAATAGAGTTCCTTATGTAGATATGTCTGTATATAATGTAGTTCAGAGATTGCCTTCAAAATTTCTCGTCTCTTCTTTTGGGGCAACAAAACATGTCCTTAAGAATGCTTTTATGGCGAAAATACCAAGAGACGTTTTTATTGGAAAAAAAATAGGGTTTGAAGTCAATTATGCTGAAGCTTTTTCCGCGTTGAGAGAGTCATTTTATGAACATCTTGCTCTATCTAAATCCTCTTGGCTCTCAGATGTTTTAAATCTTAATCTTTTAAAAGATATTTTAGAAAAAAATTCCTTTGAGCATTCTCAGGGGAAAAACTTAAAGGAATTGTGGCGAATTTTCATGTTTATAAGATGGGCTCAAGTAAATAAGATATGTCTTTGAAAAAACTCTCTCAGTTTTTTTTTAAAAGTTGGAGCCCAGAAGGTGAGGTTTTTCATCGAGATTGTGATTTGAGGCCTTTGTATCCCCAAATTCTTTTGAAAGAGAGAGATTTTTCAGGCAAAAAAAATCTTGGTTTACTTTGTGAGGGGCTTTTTCTCAGTTACATCAGAATTTTTTCTGAGAGGATTAGTTATAAGAAAGATTTTTCAATATCACAGTTAATTTTTTTAAAAAAAGTTATTGATGAGAATAAAGATTTAAATTGGAATGATTTTAATCGTATCAAGCTTTTTTTGAGGCGTAATTTTTTAAAAATTTTTTTAGGAAAAATTTATTTTTCTTTAAAAAAAAGAAAAAACCTAGGCAGTAAGCTTCAGAAAAAGTTTCTTTTGATTGTAAGTGATAATCAGCCTGAAAAAAAATTTGTTGAAATAATAAATGAAAGTTTATGTTATGAAACCGGACTTTTTTTCCTTCAAAGAAAACCTATTAAATATTTTATAGACCCTGTCATATTACTTGTACTTTCCCATGTTATTAAAATAAATCAATTTATAATTTTTCCTCCAAAAGAAAAATTTGTATACGCAAGTATAGAAGAAAAAAAATCAAATATTTTTGACGTTGTGGATGTTTTAAAAAAAATTCCTAGTTTACCTCTTCCTCTTGCTCCACGAGCAGCTGATGATTTTTCTGCTAAACACTTAAAGCAATCTGAGGAAGAAAAAATAAAGGAAGATTTAAACAAGAATGGATGGGCAATTGTTCCAGAATTTTTGGATAAAAAGTACCCATTTATCTTAACTCTACGTCACGATGTCGATAGAGTGCTTGAAAAAAATGAGTTACTTTCTATTTTGAAGATTCTGGCATCATTAGATATAAGGTCTAGTTGGTATTTTAGGAGATCTACGTATGACACTGATCTTGTTAAGATTCTCTTGGATCAAGGTCATGAGGTTGGATATCATGCAGACCATGCGTTGAATGGTGATTTTGGCTTTGGAGAGTATTTAAAGAAAACATATAAAGAAAAAATCTCTGGTGTTACTTTTCACGGAGGAAGTGATTCAAGTTATTGGAATGGGCTTCCTTCATTGAAAGCTGTGGCTGGTATGGGGTATGAGTATGCAGAGAATCTTTGTGAGTGGTTTCCTTATCCTTATAGAGAGCTTTCAACCGGGCTTTTTCTGACATCATTACCGTATAAAATTGAATCCAGGCCCGAATGGGTTCGGAGACACTTAAAGCTCGTTGAGGATTATAGAGGACACCTTGTTTTTGAAAATCATCCAGATTTTTTTGGGAGAAGCTTGCCGTTTTTTGAGAAACTTCTTCAAATTGGTCCGGTGTCTTTAAAAAACGATGAGGTAATTCACCAAAAAAAAATATTTGATAATTATTCCAATTTTTGCCTTGTGGAAAAAAATGAGAACAATGTTATATGTGTGATTAAAAATCAGATTTTTAACATGTCTTTGTATTTTGACCCAGAGCGTGTTTCAGTTGTGGGAGTTGAAGGTGGAGAGATAAAGACTGAAATGGCCGAGCAAAAAGGCATTCAAAAGCTTTACATTAGACCTGTAGATGAAGTATTTTTAGTCAAATTCCAAGATGGGTTATGCAACGTATGTTGAAAAAAATCAAGCAAGCTTTCATTAGTAAAATTAATATGGGAAAAAGTTTGATTTCCATTGAGGCGACACGTTACTTTATGGATGTTAAAAGGGAATTGCTCGAAATAGACAATGATTTTTCTAAAGCTAAGTCCTCTGAAAAAAAATTGATGATTGCAAATCGATTATTGGAGGTATCTCGGCAATTAAGCATTTTATCTAAAGAGATGAAATTTCAGGCTGATCCATACTTAAGACAGGACGATTTCAGTTTATTAAATAATAAGCAGGTGCTTCTTCAAAAAAAAATTGATGCCCATCTTGATAATCAAAAAAAATTGTATAAAAAACATATGTATTTTAGTGGGTTTCCCTATCAATCTTTGGAAATTGCAAATGTGTTTGGTGCCAGAGATACAGAGAAGCGGTATAGCGATTATGAGCTGGATTTTTATCTTTCTGAAAAAGATGTCATTCTTGATATTGGCGGAAATATAGGGGCGATGTCCTTGTATTCTGTTTTTCGGAAGGGGTGTAAGGCTGATTGTGTTGAGCACAATCCTTATATGACTCTTATAGGAAAAGACATCGCAGAACACTTAAAAATATCAGAAAAAATTATGTTTTATGATGTGCCGTTTCAAGAATGGAAGCCTAATCAACTCTACACAAAAATTTTTTCCTTTGCTGCTCACCATACTGATGATGGAGGCCATTCACCTGGTTTCAAGGGGTATATTAAGAAGCTTCATTCATATTTATCGCAAGACGGAATGCTTTTTTTCGAATCTCATAACAATGATGTTGGGGAAAGAAGTTTTTATGAAGATATGAATTCGATTGCAACTTTGTTTGACGTTATTTCGCAAAAAAAACTAACAGAATGGGGACAAAGAGAGTTTTATATTCTGAAAAAAAAGAAGTAATGAGTTTAATAAAAAATAAAATTTTAATTTTAGATACTCGTGAAGGATTGCGTCGCCTTGATGCTGATTTTAGTATTCCAAAGGGAATGCTAGGAAATCCTGAAACAGGGGTAAGTATATTGGGGTTGCAACAAAGAGCTTTTCAGGGGCTCGATTCTAGAGATATTGCCTACATTGGTGGATATCACGTAGAGAAAATTCTTCAGATTTATAACGGGATCTCAATATTTTATATTGAACCAAAGCATCGGAATGATTTGAGTGCGTGCTTAAAAAGTGTTGAGAAAGATCTTGAGGGGGCTCATTACATTTGGATAACTTCCACTGACTATGTGTTCCGTCCGTCAGTAGTAGAAATGTTGTCTAATCGGCCAGAGGATGTGGTGGCTATTTTTTCTAATAATCGAGGCTTAAAAGAATGCGGAATTATTAGAATAACGAAAGATGCCTATGAGAATTCAAAAAAATTTATAAATGACAATAAAATCACATTATTTTCAAATTTTTTTGATTTAGATGTTTTTGATAAAAAATATTCATCAAAAATTCTCTGGGCAGATAAAGATCTGACTTACATAGGATCTAACCAAGATTTGCATAAATTTCAGTTTGGGACAAAAGCTGAGACTTTGAAAAATTTGAAACCGATACTGAAATCTGCTGAAGTTTTGGAGCTTTTAACTATTTCTTACCAAGATTGGTATTCTCAAGAAAAAGAAATTTTAAAAAAAATACATTCTAAGTTTTTACGTCAAAAAATTGTTGTTAGAAGCACTGCGTTTGATGAAGATCAACCAGAGAGCTCTTTGGCCGGATTTTACAAGAGTTTTTTAAATGTCGACTCTTCTAATAATGATGAAGTGCAATTAGCTATCAATTCTGTTTTTGATAGTTATGAAAAAAACGGTGGTGAAAAAGAAACACAAGAGGTTCTGATACAGGTGCATTTGGCAGATGTACAGATTAGTGGCGTTATATTTTCGCGCGATAATATATCTGGAGGGCCTTACTGCATTATTAATTATGATGGATCATCGTGTGCTACGGACACTGTAACGTCAGGTGTAGATGCAGAGCTTCAGACCGTTTATTGTCTGTTGGATCACATGCATTTATTGCCAGATAATCTGAAGCATGTCTCTTCACTAGTTAATGAAATAAAAGATTTAACTGGATTAGAAAATTTAGATATAGAGTTTGCAATTACAAAGGAAGAAAAGCTTATTCTTTTTCAAGTAAGGCCGCTTGTCGTCAAAAATCATAATAATTTTCATCAAGATTCCGACATTGTAGATGAGTTATTATTTGTTTCAAATCATATAAAAGATTACCAAGTTAAAAACCTCGGTGTTTTAGGTGAAAAAACATTTTTTTCGAACATGACAGATTGGAACCCTGCAGAGATGATTGGAAAACATCCACATCTTTTAGATTTATCAATCTATAAGAAGCTGATTTGTGATTCAACATGGGCTGAAAGTCGGGGATATTTGGGGTATAGAAGGCTATATGGGGTTTCTCTTATTAAGGTTTTTTGTGGATATCCATACGTTGACGTCCGTGCCTCTTTTAACTCTTTTATTCCAAACACTTTGTCTAATGATTTGGCAGAAAAATTAGTAAATACTTATTTAAAGAAGCTTCAAATTGAACCCTATCTACATGATAAAGTAGAGTTTGATATTACGCATAATGTTTACACGTTTGATTTCAAAGAACGTGCGGGATATTTGGCTGAATATGGTTTTTCAGACGAAGAAATTAATGAATTAAGTCAAAGTTGTTTGAAAATAACAAATGATTTGATAATGAGGAGTGAGAATCTTTTTTCCGAGGCGGATGCCGCGTCGATGGAAATCGACTCTTATGTTTTAGATTTGGAAACAAAAATTTTAGAATCTAGCTCTTTTCAAGATTTTTGCGTGCTCCTAGAATCTGCAATAAGTTTTTGTAGTAAGAGGGGGGTTTTTGTTTTTGCAAATATGGCCCGTCTAGGGTTTATAGGGATGGCATTTGTTAAATCCCTTGAAAAAATCGGAGCGTTGTCAATAAATGACGTTAATGTCATTCTTTCCTCAATTCCAACAATCGCAAGTGAAATAGAAGAGGATCTAAAGAACTTAAGTTCGAGTAATAGGCAAGATTTTATAAAAAAATATGGACACCTTCGACCAAAAACTTATGATATCAAGAGCTTAGCATATAGAGATTTAGTTGATTACTTTTTGCGTATTAAAGGGGCTAATCATACTCATAGTGTAGGCCAAGATTGTTTAAATGAAAATAAAGTTTGTATAGAGAATCTTCTATCGGAGCATGGATTTTTATGTGATTATTCTGCTCTTAAAAATTTTATTATAAAATCAATTCAGTATAGAGAGTCTGCAAAATTTTCTTTTACTAAAATTGTTGATGTTATATTAAAAATAATTAAAAAGATTAGTGCAATACTAGAAATAAGTGTTGATGATATTAGAAATTTAGATATTGAGACTTTTCTTGCATATGCTTCATATGCTCCAAAATCTATTTTTGAAAAAGAAATCAAAAGAAAGATTGAATACAACAAAAAGTACCATTCTTTAACTGAAAAAATAAAATTGCCAGATCTTATTTTGGATATAAATGATGTTTTTTGTTTTTATAATACAAAAGCAAAACCTAATTTTGTATCTAACAAAGGTGAAATTATTGCACCTGTTTATGAAATTTTAGATATTCCGGCTCCTGAAGAAATTTATGGTAAAATTGCCGTTATAGAAAATGCAGATCCAGGGTATGATTGGCTTTTTTCCTGTGGAATAGCCGGCCTAATAACAAAATATGGTGGCGTTGCGTCTCATATGGCTATTCGTGCTGCTGAGTTTTCTTTGCCTGCTGCAATTGGCTGTGGAGAAGATTTATATAATAAGGTTAAGGGTGCAAAAGTCTTATCTTTGGATTGCCATAATCATCAAATTAAGGTGATTCAATGATTATTTGGCTCATAGGGATTTCTGGGGCAGGAAAAACAACAATTGGTTGCGAGCTTGTCGAAAGAATAAGAATGATTTCTCCAAAAACTCTTTTCATTGATGGCGATAATATTAGGGAGTTTTTTAATGATCCTAATATTCGTTATGATTTAGAAGGAAGATATAAAAATGCAAATCGTATTCATAACTTATGTAAATGGGCTGACTCACAAAATTTTAATGTAGTATGTTGTATTTTGTCTCTTTTTGAAGAAATTCATGAAAAAAATAGAATGAGGTATTCGAATTATTTTGAGGTTTTTTTAGATGCTCCTATGGAAACTGTAATGGAGCGGGATACAAAAGGTTTATATAAAAAATTTAAAGAAGGATTGGAAGAAAATGTTGTAGGTTTTGACATACCATTTTCTCCTCCTAAGAATCCAAATCTTATTTTGAAAAAAATAAAAAACCTTGTTGATTTAAAGGAAAACGTCGACCTTATATACAATAAAGTTTGTGGGGATTTATTTTAGTGGTTTATAAATATACTCAAAATAATCTATTGGATTTTCCAGAAAAATATTTCTACGCAGCCTATGATGGAAAATTTTTTATAAAAAAATGGTATGAAAACAGAAAAATACCTTTTAGTAGGATGATAGATCTTGGTTTAAATCTCAAAGAAATTCAACTTCCAGATGCTTTTGAGGGGAAAAATAAGAGCTCCATATTCTTAGATACATATTTGTGGATTCTCGAAAAAATAAAGAAGCTTAATACTGATAACTTTGTCGATCGGGAAACAGAAAATTTTTTGAAAAAATTTGAAGTTCGAAAAAAAATTTATCAAGTGTATGAAAACAGGGAATTTGTGGTGAATGATAAATGCGATGGAAAAGACGTAATGATTTATATTTTTTCTGGATATTTATTTGCTCTTTGTTACAAAAAAACCTCAAAATTGCAATTCTTGAATTCTTGTTTGAAGATCATGGATATTATTGTTTCTTATGATCAAAATGTTAAAAATGTTAATCATCCTTTGTTTTTATATCTTTTAAAAAAAGAATTTGAATATATAAGAATTTTAGGTCACCAATGCCTGGGTGAAGAAGTTTATGAAAATTGTCTTAATAGCAGCATTAACTGAAAGATCTAAAGCGTACGCTCAAATTTTACGTTTTTTAGGGATAAGACTGTCAGAAGTTGTTATATACGGAACCGATAAAACTAATCTTTTAGGAGTTAATTCTGAAGGGCTTTTCCCCCGTGGAGGTGTCCATGCAAGTAATTTATTTGTTCCTGATTTTAAAGAAGCCCTCCAAGAAACAGTTGTTAATGCTAACTGGTCTTACTCTATTATTGATGAAAGTGATGTGAACTCTGAAAAACTACTAGAAAAAATAAGAAAAATATCTCCCGATATGATTATTTTTTCTGGATATGGAGGACAAATTGTTAAAGGGCCTCTTCTAGAATTTCCCTTAGTTCATATTCATTCCGGATGGGTTCCTGAGTTTAAGGGGAGCATGACCTTATTTTATGAGATTCTTCAAGATGGTGAATGTGCTGCATCGGCTTTTCTGTTAAATGATAAAATTGATGAAGGAAAAATTATAAAAAGAAAAAAATATGTTGTTCCTCATGATATTAATCTGGATTATGTTTTTGACAGCATTGTAAGGGCAGATTTGTTAAAAGAGGTTGTTTTATCTTTTATAAAAGATAAAAAATTTTCTTTTGAAGAAATTGAAGATCAAGAAAATTTGTTTATGCCGTATTATATTATGCATCCCCTGCTAAAACATTTAACGCTATTGAAAATAGGGTATGAGCATGATTAATGACGAAACAATTGGTTTTCTTATATCTCAACAAGAACTCTTTCATCATTACGAGCCTATATGGAAATATTTAGATAATTTCTGTATCTTTATTCATGGTAGAAAAGAAGAAACAGATCTAGTAGAAGAATATTGTGAAAAAAAATCTATTTCTTATGAATATGCTTCAGAATTTTTGAAAAAGAACAAAAAAATACCATATTTGGTGTCTCATCAATATTCTGGATGGCACAAAAAAAAATATCTTATAAAAGCTCTTGCTAAATATAATGTTCGATTTATGTATGGGCTTGGAAAAGAAAAATGGCAATTGGAACCTTGGAATGAATTATATGATCTTTTTCTAGTATATGGTCCTTATCAAAGAGATCTCTTTGAAAAAAAATTCAACAGACCAGGTGTTATGATAGGGTATCCTCGATATGATTCTTTTTTTAATAATTCTATTAATAAACAAGAGATTTTAAATTCTTTGGGGTGTGAATCTAACAAAAAAACTATTGTGTGGCTTCCAACTTGGGGAAAGGCTAGTAGCATATTTGATTTTGCCAGCACTTTCTCAAATCTTTCAAAAATCTATAATGTTATTGTTAAGTGTCATCCTGGAGTAATGTCAAGAGAGCCTGAGAAATGGAGTTTTTTAAAAAGTTTTTCTTACACACGCCTTATTGAAACAATTTATGATAATGTGTTTTTATTTAAAGCAGCAGATTTTATTTTTTCGGATTATGGTGGGGTTCCTTTTGGAGCAATTTATACAGATAAAAACCTTTTTCTGCTTGATGTAGATGTTGGGATGGATAATCAAGATTTTCACGAAAATTCTCCAGATTTACGCTTGCGAGATTGTATTCCTCATATATCCAAAAATGAAGTGGATACTATTGGCGAAAAAATTAATGATAAAAATCTATGGAACGATCAGAAGTTAATAAGAAAAGCCCTAAGAGATTTATATTTTATGCCATCGCAGGGGATTTCCGCATCCTCTGCGGCAACAATATTAAAAAACTTAAGGTCGATTAAAACCTATACACGAAAAAGTTTTTTTAAGAACTTATTTTGAAGTTATATTCCTGAGAAGGGGGTGGCAGCTAAGATGCAATGGAGAAATGTTCTCTGAATAGATGAATATCTTCTTTTGAGATGGGATGCATCCGTTCTGGATGCCACATGATACCGAGAAAAGGAAGATCAATATGGCTTGCTGCTTCTATGCTGGTATCTTCGCCAATTGCTAGTGCATTAAAATACCTTTGGTTTATTGAAGTTGCAATGTAATCATGAAAGCTATTAACTACTCTTGCTTTGTTATTGAAAGTAATTTTATGATTTTTTCCAACATGCCCTGGTTTTTTTTCAATTAAACTTCCATCATGCTGGCTTAATATTTTTTGCATGCCTCGACACACTCCTAAAACTGGATACCCATTTGAAGCAGCAAAAGAGAGAAGAAAATTCTCCACTTCTTCCCGAGAGTCCATTTTTTCTATTTTTGATGTATGTTGGATATTATCTCCACCAGTAAGGATAACGCCATCACATTTTATTTTTTTACTTAGTTGCTTCACTAGATCTAGATCGTTTGGAAGAAATATAGGGATGATATTCCCTACGCTTTTAAGGAATTCATACCATTTTGTTTCTATGCAGTCGCATGGATAATAGGTGTTTTCTGACTTCTCTTTTCTTCGTGTTGTTAAAAATATTATTTTCATGCAAGATCTAAAAACGCGTTAGATTGTTTTTCTTTAAAGTGAATTGGACAGCTTTTTTTCCCATTTATATAATAATATGTTTTTTTATAAGGGATTGAGGTCTGATGTGTTATCTCCAATTTTTTACTACTAAAACTTATTGTGACATCATATCGTGTTCCCTTTGTCCATTTCAGAACTTCCAGTATTGTGGCTTTCCAAACGGTTTTCTTATTTAAACTTTTTATGAGCGCAAAAACTTCTCTCATGTGGATATCCGGGTGACTCATTAAAACAACTTGCTCCCCTCGTTTTAGAGAAATTGGTATGCTTACAAGAAGATCATCTAGGTAATGTTGTTCTTTTTTCATTCCTGCATCGATACTGATGTGTGATGCGGGTACCCATATTTTAGACGTTTCAGGAGTGCAATTTTTACCAATTCTATTAACAGGTTGAGGAAGTCCGGATTGCCTTCCCAAGATTTCACCATAATAAAGAGCTTTTTTTTCAATCCATTCATATTGATTATCTCCCAACCATCCTTTAGCACCTTGGCCTCCATGCGAAGTGATGCCGCATATTGATGACTCTGTTGTCTTTTCTACAAAGTTAAATTCGTTGCAAAAGGACTTATAATCATGGGCTGCAGAGTGGAGATTGATTTCTTGTTTAAAAAAACGAACAATACTTGGGTGAAATTTTGGTATATTTGAAGACAAAAAACCAAAAGAAGTTTTTATTTTATTAATCTTATAAAATAAAAATATTAAGAAAATTTTTGTCAGTGATATAGGTCTATCGTAGTCATGTCTTATCGTGAAGCAAGACTGGAAACTATCTGGCCATAGTTTTGACTTAACGTAAGGTATTTTTTGTGTGCGAAGATAGTTTTCTATTATTTTAAATACAAAACTTTCTACTACAAAAGAAACTGCTGGAATAAGGGTGTCATAATAACCTTCGTCCAAAGGAGGGAATGATGCGGCAGCTCCAATTAAATCAAAAAAAGGAATTCCAAAAAATATTTTTTCACTATTTTCAATGATGCATGGAACTAAGTTCTCGTTCTCAGGAGTGCTGGCATATGCATGAACTTTTAAGTTGTTTCCCTGGAAAGATTTCCATTTTATAGGAGCATGGCGATGAAAAGATTCATTAGAAATAAAGTCATATGGTTCTTTATATGCCGTACCTCGTGGAGGTATGTGACGCAAACGTATCTTTGGATACCCAAAAGAACCTATATAATTATTATTGCCATCATATAAATTTATAATTTCACTTTTTTGCGTAATCTCTTCAAAAGAAGAGTGATTCATAGGTTGAGAGTCACATTCAATGATAGCAGTTGAATGTGACTTTTGTTTGCTGCCGCGTGTAATAATGCAAAATTTTTCTTTATAAGCAGTATCGATAGCTACGAGGCCGTGTTTCCTAAGAAAACTCTCAACGCATTTGCTCCAAAAGGGAGCTTTTTCGTGAGATTGAATCTTTTTAATTTCTGAATCGCTAGGAAATTTTATAAATTCTTTCATGCACTTTTCTTTTGGATAACCCGAAACACCGTATTATTTTTTACTTCATTTTTTTCAATTCTTTTTCCTGCAAATGAAGAGTAATAATCAATAGATCCAAATTCCTCTAAAAGATTTTCTAGCTCCTCATATGTAAACATTTTGTTGAAATCTGCAGTATAAGAAGGATTTTTGATGTTCTCATGAATGACAAGAATTCCACCGGGTCTAAGAGATTGAAAGGCTTTTTCCACAGTTGATTTTGTAAGAGATCTATCAACATAAAGAAGAGAACCGATGAAAGATACAACATCGTTATCTTTTCCGTATTCATGATTTTCAGAAGGTGTTAGAACAAAAGAGCACTGCTTATCCTTTTGACGGTTCTTATTAAGCGGTGAGAGTAGGACTTTGTTTAGATTTTGATTCAAGTCACTTATGTCGCAGTTAGTTGCTTGATTAATGTTAAGATCTTCGTCGAGGAGAAGCTCCAAGCAAAGAAGTCCATATCCTCCTCCCATGTCAATAATTTTCTTTTTTGAGGAAGAGGGAATATAATCTTGGATAATATGTTTTATAATTGGAGCTTTATAACGTATTCCCCCCACGTAATAAGCTTGCTGTAATAAGGCTTGTTGAGTTGCTTCTTTTTTTGAAGCTGCATCAGGATATAATCCTGCAGAAAGTTGAATAAGCTCTTCTTTTTGCTTTAAGAAAAAATCTAAAGCAGAAGAGTCTTTTGTAGGCTTAGAAGATGATTTTTTAAAAGTTGCATAACCTTCCTTCACTGCGAATGGCACTGATGATTTCTTAGAAAAAAGGTTTTTTAGTTTCTCTTTTATGAGAGCACTTAGCTCTACTTTTGCTTTGCTTTCATTCCCTGTGTCTTCAAAAACTGATTGCAAATAAGGAATGGAAAGAGAGCCTGTTTTTTTTGCAAAGTCCTCTGTGACATAGGGGCATATTAGTTCCCCACCTGGAGCTAAAAGATTAAAACATCTTAACAAGAAGGACTTAGCCCAAGCGCCTTGGAGCAAATTAAGGTCTTTGCCTATAATAATCTTAGAAAATTTGGGTTGATTATCTAATGCAAGATACATTGAACCAATATCTTCTTTTGTTTTTGGGGTTTCTAGAAGTGAAGAGTATTCACTAAATTTGTAAAAGTCTGATTCATTTAAAACAAAGCCATGCTTTGATAGCCGATCAATTTCTTTTGAAAATCCCTGAATATCTCTGCAAAAAAGTGCCTTCATTCTGTGTGCCCTTGTAGTTTATAATAATCTTTAATAACTTTATTTGGAGGTCCATCAGATATAATAGAACCTTGATGGACCAAGATAGCTCTGTTGCAAACTCTTTCTACTGTTTGGAGATCATGACTTACGATGACCTGACAATAGGAATTATCCAAGAGGCTTTGCATAGCCTTTTCTGATTTTTTTTGGAATTTTAGATCTCCCACACTGAAAATTTCATCGATAAGAAGAATATCAGGTTTCATTGCAGCAGAAATTGCGAAGCCGAGTCTGCTAATCATTCCCGTAGAATAATATTTTATGGGGACATTTAAAAAATCTTCCAGTTCACAAAAGTCCACAATATCTGGCAAACGTTTTTCAATATCATTTTTTTTAATTTTGCGCATATAAGCGCTGAGTCTTATATTATCCATGCCAGAAAGTTCTGGAGAAAAGCCAGTTCCAATAGACAACAAACTTGACACGCTCCCTTTTACATGTAGGGTGCCTCCATCAGGTTTGTATATACCTGCTATAAGTTTTAAAAGTGTACTTTTCCCGGCACCATTTGCCCCGATAATACCAACTTTGTCTCCCCTATATATATCTAAATTGATCCCCTTAAGTGGTTCAAAATATTTAATCGAGGACTTTCCCGACCATTTTCTAAAAAGCTCACGTAGTTTATGTTCATATGTCCAAACTTTCTCGTAAGACAGTCTGAATCTCAATGAAACGTTTTTTAATGAAATAACAACTTCTTTTTTCATTATAAAACCTTAGTAAATTCAAAACGCGAGCGCGCGTAAAGATAATTTCCAAGAATAAACGTGAGTAGGATGAAAATTGCGTTTACCAAGAGTGAGGAGGTTGAGGGTAAAGGAAATCCAAGGAGACTCCATTGAAAACAACTAAAGAGGGCAGTTAGAGGGTTATATGATAAAATTATTTGAACTTTTTCTGGTAGTATGGAAAGGGGGTAAACGACGGGGCATAAAAAGATTAAGACTTTTAGAAGAAGTTGAATAATAGGTGCTGTATCTAGATAAAAAACGCCAAGGGTTGAAAAAATAACAGCAAGTGACCAGCAGAAAATGAGAAAAACTAACAGAACAATTGGGTAAAAAATAATAGCTGTTGGGATGTTTTTGATTAGGAAAGCGTAAAAAATAATAGTAACAAAGAAAGAAGGAAGAGATTCTTTGATGACTCTGTAGAAAAAAGCGGCGACAAAAACAAGGGGGTCTATTGGCATTTGCATTAAAATAGATTCTTCTGAGCGTATGGAGCTTGGTGCTTCCCCCAAAAGTTGGGAAAGAAACGTATAGTGAAAAATTCCAACAACAATAATTAAAAAAGAACTTTGACCATGAAAAGAAGATGCTTTGAATACCACTTCTGTAAAAAAATAATATACAAGAATTTGAAAAGCAGGGTTAATGATAAACCAAAGGTTGCCTAAAAAAGTTCCCTTTGTTTTTGCCCGCAAAAGAACAGATGCTTTGTATGCTATGTATTCTTTGTAATTTAGTATTGATGATATCATGGAGTATTAATTTTTAATAGACTTATAATAAGGAGGATGTCTCTCTTTTGCATTTTCACTGTATACTGCTTTTTTATGTTTCAAATGTCAATGTTTTATAGATTGACAAGAGTTTTTTGGCCTGGGTTTCCCATGCATAAAGTTTCTTGAGAGTGTTATATTTTTGATCTGTAATCTCAAAAAGATGTTTTTTTTCAACAACTTGACGTATTGCTTTTGCTAGTTTATTGGGATCACTTGAGTCACATGTGAGCCCAACTTGGTGTGTATCTATAAAATCTTTAAGACTTTCTGCATCACTTGCTACCAAAGGAACTCGTGCAAATATGGATTCAAAAAGCTTGTTGGGCATACAATATTCATGGTTAAGGCAAATTTTCTCATATGGAATAACGCTGACATTTGCTGTTGAAATGTAGCTTAGAAGTTCGTTTTGTGGTTTTGCGGGAACAAAAATAAATCTATTTTGTATTTGCATTTCATCAATTGCGTGCTCAATATTCTTCTGAATACGAGAGTTTATCATTCCTACGCATATGAGGGTGTACCCCTCGAGGATTTTTATTGCGTTAAGGAGTGAAAAAAAACCTCTTCCAAAGCTGATGCCCCCTATAAAAAGAACTACAGGCATTTCTTTGCTGAAAGCATTTTCTTTTCGTATTGTTGTTGGACATTTTTTTTGATCCCAAAGCGATGGAGAGTTATATATAACTTCTATGTTTTTGAGAGAATAAAGATCTTGAAAATGTTTTTTTATCTGTGATGAAACAGTAATAACATAGTCTGCATTCGTTATACATTTTCTTTCAATATATTGTAATAACAAACGATGTATTCTTTTTGGAGGATTACTTAAAAAAAGACCCATTTCATGTGAGTCTAATACAAGTTTTGAGTTTGTTTTTTGGGAGATTTTATATCCCGCAAAAAACAGAGGAAGATCGTGCGCATGAATAAAATCCGGTTGTAGTCGAATAACCACTTTTTTAAATAAAAAATAGTGCACAAATATTTTGTGCTTATCCATAAAATATAGTGCGTAAGCAGGAGAAAATAGAAATAATAATAGAAATTTACACATTTTTCTAAGTGGTGCCGTTATTTTTCTAAGTGGTGTCGTTATTTTTCTAAGTGGTGCCGTTATTTTTCTAAGTGGTGCCGTTATTTTTCTAAGTGGTGCCGTTATTTTTCTAAGTGGTGCCGTTATTTTTCTAAGTGGTATAAATTTTTTCTTGCTTAAAATCTTTTGCAACCATAAAGGTTTAAAATCCAAAAGGTTTCCACATCTGATGTAAATGACCCCATTTTTTTTTGAAACCGTTGGAAGGGACTTGGAGAAATAACACAAAATAAATACTGAAAAACCTCCTTTGGCAAGTGATTCAGCTTCTTTTATGACCCTTGAGTCATTAACACAGGGGTTGTTTAGCAGCATAACAATGCGTTTGCGTGGAAAGCTCATTAAATCTTGACCTTAAAGATATCAAGCCAAACGCGAAGAGCTACTAATCGCCACAAAAAGTTAAGATGCTCTTCTTTATTAAGATTTTTTATAAGATTCACCTCCGATTGTTTAGAGATAATTCTCTTTTTAACAAGGAACTTAATTGAATCTATAAAAAATTCTTTGTTTTTTTTAAAAAATATAGTGCTGTTCAATGAAAACCCTATTTTTCTACGTCTGTTTAAAATCGTCTCAGGCATTTTGCCCTTGAAGGCGTTGCGTAAAATTCTTTTTGTTATACCATTTTTATATTTAAATATATTTGGGATATTTTCAAGAAGCTCGACGATATTATGATCGAGAAAAGGAACTCGAGCTTCAATAGATGATGCCATAGAATCTCTGTCAGCCCAATGTAACTGTTTGAAAAGAGATCTTTGAAACATGTTTAATAATTTTGTGTTTTTATTTTGTGTGTAAGCGCCAAAATACGATGAGTTAAGAAAATTTTTGTAAAAATTTTTTCCTTGCTTTTGTTGAAATATTTTTTGAGGAATATATAAAAAAAGATATGGATGTTTCAAACCTAAAAAGAAACTTTCAACAAAGAAATCTTTCCAGCGCTTTGTGTTATAAAGATTTTTTAAATTTATGAGTATGTCCTCATAATATCCTAATAAAAGTTCATCTGCGCCATGACCTTCTATTGTAACTTTAACGGGTGTTTTTTTTACTGCTTGATATACTTCCCACTCAGCATAAATGCTGGAGCTAAACAATGGTTCGTCGTGATGCCAAGTAATTTGAATAAATTTATTTAAATTAAAGTTTTCTTCCGGATATATTTTGATAATAGATTCTTTTTCTTTTTTGTTTTTAAGCAGAGTGTTGACAAAGTATTCTTCATCAATTTTTTTATCAGTAGAGCAAGAGGAGAATGTGAAAAAATCTTCATTCGGCCTATTTGTTTGTACAAGAGAAAAAAGAGATGATGAATCTAACCCTCCTGAAATGCCCATTCCAAGTTTTGTGTCGGTATAAAGATGTTCTTTTACGGATTTGTTAAGCAACTTATAAAGTTTTTTGCTTGCTTCTTCAAAAGAACCTGAAAATTTCTTTTTACGAGGACTATAATATTTTTTTATATCTAATTTTTTTTTTAAATCATCAATGCCCATATATAAATATGATCCTGGAGGCATTTGGAAAACATTCTTAAACATAGTTTCATTTGTATGATCTTGTTCACCATTAACAAGAAAATCATAAATTCGTTGTTTGTTGATAGTAGGGTGCCATTCATTAAGGGCTGAAAACTGTTTTATTTCCGATGCGACCGCCCAACCTCCATTTTTTAGGGGGAATAAGTAAAGCGGTTTTATTCCAAAGCGATCACGTGCGATTAAGATTTTTTTGTTTTTTATATCAAAAAGAATAAATGAGAACATTCCGCTAAGAAATGAAAGGCACTTTTCCTTATGGAAATGGTATGCTGCAATAATGACCTCAGAATCCGATTGGCTTTTAAATGCATATCCTTTTTTTAAATAATCTTCTTTAAGTTCTAAAAAATTATATATCTCACCATTAACAACAAGAACATACCCATTTTCTTTGTCATAAAATGGTTGGTGACCTGCGGACGATGTGTCGATGATTGAGAGCCGTCTGTGCCCTAGGGCAATGCTTGCTGATTGTGTAAGTGATTGAATGTCAACAGAGTTTTTGAGAATTTCAGGAGTATCTGGTCCAAAGGGAAACTGATGTTTTCTTGTGGCGTCATCAAAGATAAAATAACCTTCTCCATCAGGTCCCCTATGCTTTATGAGCTCATTCATTTTGAAGACATCTTTTGAAATGTTTTCGCGTAAATAAGGGCTGATAATGGCAGATATTCCACACATGAATTTTGAAAGTGCTTTTGGAGGTTTAATAAAAAATAGTGAAGTTTCTAAAGCAAGAGCTTATATTGCAAGGAAAACTAACATAAAGTATCGGTTTATGGAATACAAAATATGTTCTGTGTGTGTAATGGATGTCTCAGATTCACATATTTTCTTTGATGATAAAGGCGTATGTAATCACTGTCGTAATTTTGAGCATATATCAAAATATAAATATTTCCCCACTGCCTGTGGGGAAAGTAAACTCATGCAGAAGATTGATTATATAAAAAAGAAACAAAAAAGCAGGCCATATGATGTTGTGTTAGGATTGAGTGGAGGAGTGGATAGCTCTTTTTTAGCCTATTGGGCTGTAAAAAACGCAAAGCTTAGGGTGCTAGCTGTTCATGTCGATTGTGGGTGGAATTCAGAGCTTGCTACAAAAAATATTGAACTTATTGTGAAAAAACTAGGTTTAGATTTGCTCACAATAGTTATTGATTGGAATGAAATGCAAGATCTTCAACTTTCATTTCTAGAGGCAGGAGTCCCCAATCAAGATATTCCGCAAGACCATGCTATTTTTGCGTCTCTTTACAAAACAGCATCTCAAAAAAACATAAAGTATGTAATTAATGGTAGCAACCTTGCTACAGAAGGAATTTTACCACATTCTTGGGGGTATAATGCGCTGGATTCTAAGCATTTGTTTTCTGTTCATAAATTGTTTGGAAAAAAGAAATTAAGAACTTTTCCAACAATGTCGTTGTTTAATTATTATTTCTCTTACCCTTTTTTAAGGGGCATAAAAACAATTAGTCCATTGAACAACATGGCATATGATAAAGAAAAAGCCATAAAGGTTCTGGAGAATGAGTTTGGATGGAAATATTATGGAGCAAAACACTTTGAATCTCGATTTACCAAGTTCTTTCAATCTTATTGGCTGGTTAAAAGGTTTGGCTATGATAAAAGGCGTGCTCACCTATCTTCTCTAATTGTTTCAGGGTTTATGTCTCGTAAAGAGGCTTTGGATTTACTTAAACTTCCTGCTTTTGATGAATCACAAATAAACAATGAAAAAATATTTGTAGCAAAAAAATTAGGTATTGACGTACCTGTGCTGGAGAATCTTATGAGTAAAAAACTATGTTCTCATGAAGCTTATAAAAGTCATAAAAGTATTTTTGGCGTAATAAAGAAAATCTATTGGAAACTCTTTTTAATGAGAAAAGAAATTTTTGATAAAGCAGCCTGATAATATTGAACCCTCTGCAAAAATGGTGTGATTTAGGCTAAAGAACCTCCCCTTGGATAGAGCTGTGTGTTAAGGTTTTTCTATGTTTTAGAGAGGGAGAGGGCGCGATGGGGCAGCCATCATTTTTGGATATGATCAAACAGTCGCCGAAGGGGAGCCTGCTGGACGACATGGCGGTGATGGTGGACTGGAAACCATTTGAGCGCAAGCTGAAGTCGTTTTTTGGGGGTCGTGGTATGGGGCGCCCGTCGTATGCGCCGCTGTCGATGTTCAAAATCCTTCTCTTGCAACAATTGTACGACCTTTCGGATCCTGAGATGGAGCATCAGCTGTATGATCGCCTGTCCTTTCGCAAATTCTGCGGCTTTGGATTGGCGGATGCGTTGCCGGACGAGACGACGATCTGCCGCTTTCGGCAAAGTTTACAGGGGAAATCGGAGACCTTATTCAATCTGTTTTTGGATCCGATTGAGGGCAAGGGGCTGTTGATTCGCAAGGGGACCCTTGGGATGCCACGGTGATCAAGGCGAGCTGCAAGCCACCTTCGGGTGGCGAGCAAAGTGAGGTGGATGGTGAGGCTGGTTGGACAAAGAAGCAAGGCACGTATGCCTACGGCTACAAAGCCCACGTGGGCGTGGATCAGGGAAGCGGCATCATCGTCAGGCAAAAGCTCACCTCCGCAAGTTTCCACGATAGCCAGGTCATTCAACGCGTGGTGAGTGGCGCGGAGGAAGCCGTTTACGCCGATAAAGCGTATGATAGCAAAGCGATTCGACAGGCGTTGAGGTCAGGCGGCATCAAGCCCCGGATTATCCGACGTACCCCTAGAGGAGGCAAGCTATCCCGGGTTCAAGCCAAACTGAACGCGATCTACAGCAAAATCCGTTGTCATGTTGAAAGGGTTTTTGCCCATTTTAAGGTTCAGCATGGTTACAGGCGTGCACGGTATCGCAGTTGGGATAAAAATCAGCTGCATTTGGACATACTTAGCCTTGCTTACAACATGAAAAGGGTCGTTTCATTGAGTAAAAAGGGCTTTAGAAGGGAAAGTTGCGCCTAAAAACCGCCTTAAAAGCGTTTTAAATCGCTTTTTAAGAGCAAAATAGGCTGATTATCCTTCCATTTGCTCACCAAATTCCACATACCCAACCTCAAAAAGCCACCAGCCCCAAATCTTCTATCTCATCCCCTCCTTTTGCAGAGGGTTCTGTCTTTCTTGTCAGACTATATCAATAGCCATATAAATTGAGTATAATTTAGGGAAAATTTTAGATTGGATGTGAGAGGGTGTATTCCCTTGATTTTAGACGTCGTGTTTTATCGATCAAAGAGTCAGAAAAGTTAAGTTTTGCA
>Ga0172373_10002121_pt1 | contig 30942 bp, 30 predicted proteins | sample Lak10m_2_FD_114546 | JGI IMG/M metagenome (GOLD analysis project Ga0172373, IMG submission 114546) | Freshwater microbial communities from Kabuno Bay, South-Kivu, Congo - kab_092012_10m | ecosystem: Environmental > Aquatic > Freshwater > Lake | place: Democratic Republic of the Congo...
GGACATGCATTTGGCAAAAACGTCTCGTCGCCCGCTTGTTATTTCCGTCGTACTCTCCGTTATCGGGTTGGCCACCTTTCCCTCATCGGTGTCGGCATCTGCTCGCGCAGTCTCGGCGTTGTCATCGCAATCATCGACTTCAGGAGATGGTGGTGGAACATTCACGATTACATCAGGTGTGCCTGTCGCTGCACCAGGAACCGTGTCGCAATCCATCACGATGGCTTTTGATCCAAGCAAAGCTCGAGTCACAAGTGCGCAGGGAATTGTTGCGCCAACCGGATGGACGTTGACGTATTCATCTGATGGCACAACTTTTGGTTCTGCACCAAACACACAACAGGGTTGGAACGCGATTCGTGCAATTCGCGCAACCGGTTCAATTCAGTCCGGTGGAGATTCAAATGGTCTGCAGATTGCGACGGGAAGTGGATTGGCAACTCCACCACCATCGGCTGTCTTCAACTCAGGCGGCGGTGGTGACGGATGGGATGTTGCATTTGATGAACAAGGAAACGTGTACAACACATTCCATCACGATGGCTATTGGGGTAGTGGTTTCATTACGCCTGGACTTAATTGCAACACGCGAACTGGTTCTTCGTGCGGACCCGGTTGGCCTTTTGCGCTTCGAATTCCAAACGGCGTCACGGGTCCAGACGGCTTAGTTGGCCAACCGTGGTATCACACGAATGATCAATCAATGCAATGGGTTGATGTCGTTAACAATCGTGTCTGGATTCCCACAAACTTGAATGACACAACTGCAGCTTCGGGAACGGGGTTTGTGTGTGTTGATGTCTCTAATTTGTCGGTTGGTCCAGGATGGTGTGGCGGAAGCATTCGAAATGCTTTTGTGAAGACGGGTCCAACACTGTGCGGGCGCGATTGCGCATAAGGGCTCGCGGCATCGAACGGAAAATTGTTTGCGTGGGATGCATCAACCGGAAACTTGATGTGCATTGATACTCAAGTCAATCGTTCAGGGAATTTGCCAGGAGCGCCATGTGCAAACCAGCCATTCGCCATTGCGAACATCACTAGCTCTAGTCATACGAATGGTTATTCGTTGATGGAAGCTCAAGGGCTCATCTGGGGATCATCTAATGGTTATGCAATGTGTTTCGACCCCACAACACTGTCGCTGTGCAGTGGATGGAGCAGTGGTGGCGTTGCACTAACCGGAACATTCCCAAACACCATGTTTGATGTACCAACATCTAGTGGACTCGCAGGTGCGGTCTGCTTTGCGCGATACGACGCAGACCGTGGTTGTTTTGCGGCATCAGGAACAAGTAACTCGTTGCTGACTGGTTCGCATGCAGGATCTGCATTAATGACGTATGTCAGCGGAAAAGTCTCCACGACAATTCTTCCGAAGAATGCAGTTACAACCAGCACTCGTGTTTATTGGGCAGACGGTGCGTGGCCAGGTGGCGGAAAGATTTATTGCTACGACACAAGCTTGTCCGGTGGAGCAGGTGGGGCGTGCGCAAACTGGCCTGTCAACGTCTCCGCCTACACGGCAACCATTGACTCCCAAAACCCGAACTGCATTTGGACAAACACTGACAACGGCACAATCTCAACTATCGATGCCATCACGGGTCAGTCTGCATGTACGACTCCGCCATCAGTTGCCGAGTTCTCAGCACCAGTGATAGTGCCTCGACTTGCTTGCACATCAAGTTCGTCAATTCAGCAATGGCGATCTTTCAAACTCACCGCACCCGCGGCAAACACCTATAGTTCCGCAACGTTGACAGTTCTGAACGCGAATGGTTCTGTTCTGAGTGGCTGGAACCGAGTCACTATTCCGGCAAACACTCGAACAGTTGATCTTTCATCACTTGGAGTTCAAACAAGTGGTCTCACGCCACGCTTCCGTGTCTCACTTGCAGATAAAACCACGACCGATGCAATCGGCGGAGAAGTATCTGTTGTTGGTGAAGCACCTCAATTGTGTGTCCCATTGCAAGCGGTGGCGTGGTGTCCGTCTGCTCCGGCTCGAATTTCCGGAGCAATGACGAGTCCATCGCCAATTACCGTGACTATCTCTGGTGAAGCACAACCATCAAGCGGACCCGCGGAACAATTTGCAAACGCAACATCGACAGTGACGGTGACTCCACCGACGGATACGAATTGTTTGGGGACCATTGGTGGCCAAGCAACGATGGCATCAAACTCCGCATCTGTTTCAAATGCAACAGTGCGACTGTTGAATTCGGCAGGATCGGTCATTACTACGACCACTACAGATAGCTCTGGAAATTACGTCTTCACACGTGTGGTTGCAGGCACGGGTTACCGAGTGGAATTCGGTCCATCGACTCAAGGTGCAGCAGACTCGGCCACAACAACCTCAGTCACCACCGACCGAAGCGTCACTGCCAACGCCACCACCACCGTCAATGGTGTTTATGCGCTTTTGCGGACAAATGTCCTGAGTGGACAGGCCGCCCATGGCCAAACAGTGTCGTTGACTCCCGCGCCGCACGATTCGAACGGTGCACAGTCCTACTCTGCGTTTACCAAGTCGGCAACGTGTGTGATTGACCCGAGTGACGCGCAATGCAAAGCATCTTTTGCGATTTCTGGTGAAGGAACATGGAGCATTGATTCTTCAAATGGTGTTTTAACTTTTGCGCCGATGTCAGGTTTCTCCGGAACAGCCACACAGGTTGTCTATCGCGTGACAGAAACTTCGTCATCAAACACAACATGGAACTTTGCGAGTGCAGTGATTGATGCTCCTATTCCACCGTCAAACTCAACAACAACAGTGTCGTCATCTCCCGTACAGGTTTCTAATGTCGCAACGGCCAGAGCAACCACAAGTGGTGTCTTAACAACCCGTGTTGCTGTTACTACTGCAAGTCGTATTGCTCAAACTGGTACGTACACCGTGAATGGGCGTTCAGTTAGAGCATTGAGTTGTCGTACGGTCTCAGTTTCTCGCGCATCAGTTGTCACAATGCGATGTACGTTGTCGTCGTCGCTTCAACAGCGCCTATATCGAGCAAACGTAACGGTCACTTTGGCCACCACAATTACTCCGCGTGGAAGTTCAGCAACGAAGTATCGATCTGTTGTGAAACTAAAGAAGATTCGATATCTACCAGCTACTAGGTAATTTTTCCTACAGTTTGAACGGCCCGTTTTCAAAGGCAATCTGATGGAAGCGATCGCCCATTCGCGCGTATCCTGCGCGATTCGGATGCAGCAGGTCTGGCATATCGGCGACGTCGTCGGGGCCGAAGAGACGGAGTCCATCAACGTAGTGAACATTGAGGTCACCAGCATCGCGTCTCTGCTGCACAACCTTCTCGACATAGTCACGGATTCGTCGAAGATTGAGTGCTCCAACTCCAAGGAATGTCGGCCGCTCGCGTGAATAAATTCCCTCAGCACTGCGCATTGATGGTCCAAATCCGTCTTCGTGGGCCGGACAGAAAATTGGTGACATCACAATGAACGGTGTGTCAGGAGCGCCCTCGCGAACAGTGTCAATGAAACCGTGAAGAGCGGGCATCAATGTGCGGTCACGCATGGTGTCAGCGTTCACCACATTGATTCCTACTTTCATGCTGAGAAGATCCGAGCCAGAATCACGCATCAGTCGTGCTGCGAATTGATCAAGGTGGCACTGACCGCCAAGCCCGAGATTGGTGACGTTGACATTTGCGTGTTGAGCGGCGAGTACGGGCCAGACACCCATCGGATGTTCTGATTCCATGCAGTGACTAATGCTGCTGCCGTAATGCATCCAACGACGACGTGTATCTGGTGGAGATGCATTCACGAGTGCTCCGTCGTTGACAGAAACGGAAGCAATATCGATTCCCGCGTTTGACGGAAACCAAATGCTGACTGATTTCATTCCGGTTGGAAGACTTGCGAGTTTCACATGTTCTCCGCCACCCGGAATGATGGTGACGTCAATTTTTTCAGGATCTGGCGTGTGAATGAGATGAAAGTTGGTTGCCACATGCGTCGCGACAACTTGGCCATTTACGGTGACCTCGAAGGTGACGGGTAGAACTGGTTTGTCGCCCATCTTCACCGTTATCAATTGACAATCAATCTCCACCGATGTGGCATCTGTATCGAATTCCATTCTTCCGCCACTCAACATTGATGCAACGACCGGAAGTGCTACTGCGTCAGTTTGTGCAAGGGCCCATGCTGGTAGTCGGCTTGGCCGAATGGTTCCATCACGATGGTTGGTGTCGGCAATGCCAGCGAAACGAATCGGGCCAGCTGGAGAAAGATCAATGGAAGTCACGCGCACATTCTTGCTGCAAATGGAGCTCAAGATGAGATTCGAACTCGCTTCTTTGTGGATGCAGCGAATTTATTGATGAAATGACAGGAGACCACCTGCTCGTGCTGAGATCTTTCGACCATCCTCTGCAACGCGCTGTCCGTTTACCCAGGTGCCAACGATTCCAGTCGGAACTGTTGTTGGGTTGTCGTATGTGCCGGTGTCTCTAATTGTGTTTGGGTTGAACAGAACAAGGTCGGCGTACTGACCAACGGCAATAGATCCACGTTGTTGGATTCCAAATCGGCGAGCGCTGAGTCCTGTCATTTTATAGATGGCTGATTCAAGTGAAAGAACGGATCGAGTGTGAGTGAACTCACCAAGAACGCGCGGAAAAGTGTGGTGAAGACGAGGATGTGGTCGTGAACCGAGAGGAACACCATCGCTGCCAATCATTACAAACTCTTCTTGCATGACAAGTTCAATGTTGTCTTCACTTTGATTTTGGTACACCACCACACACCCATCTTTCTCAATGGAGTAGATATGGCGAGCGGCTCTTGGCGTATCCATCTTTAGTGAGCGGGCGATTTCATCAAGTGTTCGACCTTCCCATTCGGGAGTATGTGGAGCACTACTGATGAGAACATCAACTCCTTGTACAAAACCAAATGGGGATGGGCCATCAAATGCGCCGCGCAGGACAAGTTGTTTGAGTTGAGTACTTCCACGTGAATACGGGTACTGGTCCGCCATCACGTCAATACCTTTGGCGCGTGCTGTCTTGATTGTTGAGATGGCAGCAGAAATCTTGTCAAAGTTCTCAGCACCAATTGCTTTCAAATGTGAGATTTGGACTCGTATCCCAGTGGATTCACCAATAGAAATCGCCTCTTCTATGCTTGCAACCAGCGCATCGGCTTCGTTTCGAATGTGTGAGGTATAGATGCCTCCACGTTCGGCCACTGGCGTCACAAGTTGAACCACTTCATCATGAGAACTAAATGCACCGGGAACATAAACAAGTCCAGTTGATATTCCAGCCGCGCCAGCATCTAGTGCTTCCATGATGAGTTGAGTCATTTCAGACATTTGTTGAGCCGTGGCAGCGCCAATGTCTTCTCGCCCCATGACCCTTTCGCGAACAGAGCCGTGACCAATCAATCCGACAACGTTGACAGAAGGTTTGGCCTCATTGATTTTGCGCGCCCAGTCGCCGAAAGGAACTGCACTTGTTCCGCAGTTGCCCGTGACAACCGTGGTGACTCCTTGCAGGGTCTTGCAGGCCATGTCGGGATCACTGAGAAGCGCAAAATCATCGTGAGTGTGAACATCAATGAACCCGGGGGAGAGAACCAGCCCTGTGGCATCAATTTCTTGTGCGCCAGAAGACGTGACGGTTCCAATAGAGACAATGCGGTCATCTTCGACAGCAACATCGGAAGTGAATGACGGGGAACCTGTTCCATCAACGACTGTTGCATTCTTGAAGACAATGTCGCGAGGCATGAGGCGAGCCTATTGGAGCCCAAGATGAGAATCGAACTCACGACCTACGCATTACGAGTGCGTTGCTCTACCGACTGAGCTACCTGGGCGGGTAGGTCTTTAACTTTACCGAGCGAACCGCATGGTCACCCACGGCTCTAGCCGCGTGGGGAGACATCGCCGGGCACTACTGGCCTCTCTGCGTCGTCGTTGGCCTGTGCAATCTTCCACGCCAACCATATAAAGAGGAATTGGAAAGGGAGTCTCCCGTACGACACCACTTGGTCGCTGAATGGCTGATCGCGCCAGTCCCACGCCATGTACAAGTTGGCTGGATACACCGCAATGTACAACCAAATCGCAGCGATAGCCCCAGTACGCCGACTTGATGACCGCAACAACAAAATCGCGATGATGATTTCTGCGACTCCACTGAGATATGTCCAGAACGCTTCACTTGGCGGAAGCCACGGCGGAACAATGTCATTGAAAAAGTCGGGCGATGCAAAGTGCATCACGCCGGCAAACCCAACGAATAGTCCCATCACAATTGCGACACGATTCCACAACGTTGTGTTCATTCAGCATTCTCCGTAAGCACAAATTGAAGTGCAGCATCAGCTGCGGGGGAGGGAAGTGACCAAATAAGGTCACGCAACAAAATTGCTTCATTCACGTTCAATGACAATCGACGCATTGCGTCATGCAAACGTGAAATCGCAGCGGTGTATGCCTCTGGATGCAGAAGGTGAGTGTTGCGAACTAATTCATCGCGGTACACACCTGCAATCTCTGCGAGCCCAGCGCGAAGTTCATCCGTGCGGTGGCGACGAATCTCGCGCTTGTGTCGTTCTTCTAATTGCTTCTTGCCACCGCGCTTGACACCCATGAGCACCAATGTCTTTTCAACATCTGCTGCTTCTTGTTCGTGTCGTTGAATGAGTGGCTCGGTTGAATCATCAATCAACCCGAGAATCTGTTCGACAATTGCAGCAACTGTTGCACCTGTGCCATCAATTCGTTTCGGAATATTGGCGAAGAAATCACGTCGGTGAGACAACTGTTTGTCGTTGGCAAGAAGTCGTCCACGAATCAAACTTCCGTGGGCCGAGCGCGCTGCTGCATCTGCAGCCTCGGCAGAATGACCTTCTCGTTGCAACACAGTTGAAATCACTGAATTTTCCAGCGGGCTGAAATGGATGGTGATGCATCGCGATGCAATCGTCACCAAGGTGTCGTCAATCTGCTCGGCCAACATGATGAAGAACACACCCGGTGCCGGTTCTTCGAGAGTTTTCAGGAGACGAACAATTGCCGCCGGCTGCATGAGGTGTACTTCATGCATGATGATGACTTTTCGAGCACCCTCGGTTGGTGTCATAGACGCAACTCGAACAACTTCTTCGGCTTGATCTTTGAGAATTGAGGCACCTTCGCGCTTCACCTCATGAATATCTGGATGTGTGCCACGCCACGCCATGTCATTGGTGCGATGGGCAAGGTCGTCGGACTCAGACAACAAGACGCCCGCAAATGCTCTGGCTGCCTCTTCTTTTCCGCAGCCATCTGGTCCCACAAAGAGATATGCGTGAACAGGATTGGCAGCAGCCCGGCGCAAATGGTCGACCGCGCGGTCTTGACCTAGAACCACATCCCACACCGAATCCACGGTGTTGAGACTACTCACCAAGTCTGTCGAGGACAGCGGTGCGAATGGCTGCCTCTACGTCGTCCTTTGGCATGGTGCCATCAATGACAATCCAACGATCTGGGTCGGCAGTGCGTAACTCGGTGAATCCCTGCGCAATACGAGCAAAGAATTCCGGACCTTCACGTTCAAACCTGTCAAGGTCACGCTTGGCAAGTCGTTCATTCAACACATCTGTTGGAACATCGATGTAAATCACCATGTCGGGAAGTCGATTGTTGAGAGCCCACGTGGAGATGGTCAACAAGTCGGAAGTTCCAAGCTGGCGTCCGTAACCCTGATACGCAAGCGTTGAATAAATTGACCGATCACTCACCACATGTTGTCCACGTTGCAACGCTGGTTGAATCACTTCGGCCATGTGTTGTGCGCGGTCTGCTGCCATTAACAACGCCTCTGTGCGCCTATCTAGGTCGGTGTTCTCCGTGTCGGCGAGAATTGCACGTAGTAGTGAGCCAATGCGAGTGCCACCTGGTTCGCGCGTGATGACAGCATTCAAATGCTCGCCAAGACGTTTGGTGTGCGTACTTTTTCCGCACCCCTCTAATCCTTCAAGGACGATGTATGACGCAGTGGTCACTCGTCGTCTGCTTTCGGAGCAGCCTTCTTCTTTGCTGCAGCTTTCTTGGCGGGTGCCTTCTTCTTCGCTGGTGCTTTCTTAGCGACGGCTTTCTTTGCAGGAGCCTTGCGTGCGCCGGCTTTCTTCTTCTTTGGGCCACCGTTGGCTTCAATGTATTCGCGGCGCAACTGCAGTAGTTCGTATGCGCGCTCGTTCGTCATTGCTTCCATGCGGTCACCACGCGTGAGGCCGGCATTTGTTTCGCCATCGGTGACGTAATCACCAAAGCGACCTTCTTTACCAACTACTGGTTTTCCGCTGACGGGATCATTTCCAAACTCACGAAGCGGTGGCTTTGCTGCGGCACGACCACGGCCATATGTGCGTGGTGTTGCCAACAGTGCAAGCGCTTCATCCAATGTGACGGTGAGAAGTTGCTCTTCTGTTTGCAGTGAACGACTCTCTTTGCCCTTTGCAACGTATGGGCCGTATCGACCATTTTGCGCAGTGATTGCTTCACCATCTGCAGGGTCAACACCAACCGTGCGGGGGAGTGACAACAGGTCAAGACAATCTTGCATTGACATACGGTCAACGTTCATGGTCTTAAACAACGACGCCATCTTCGGCTTTTCCAAACCTGCAGGTGGTTCATCCATGGTGCCCCACTGCACGTACGGGCCATAGCGACCAGACTTCACAAACACGGGGTAACCCTCGTGTTCACCAATGGGCACATCGCCCTTTGGTGCTTTCAACAATGCAACAGCAACATCGCACGTCAGTTCGTCTGGCGTCATGGTGTCGGGAACACTTGCAGTGCTCTCGCCACTACGAACATATGGTCCGTACAAACCAGGCTTTACCACCACTTCTTCACCGGTGTCTGGATGTACACCAAGACGGAATGTGTTGAGCTCGGCCGCATCAATGGTGTCCAAGTTTGAGGTGACGATATTGCGAAGACCTGGCTCGTGTTCACCACCGAAGTAGAACTCTTCCAACCATTCAGCTTTTTTCAGCTCGCCACGAGCAATGGCGTCGAGGTCGGCATCGAGATCTGCAGTGAATTCGTAATCAACAAGTGAGTTGAAGTTGTTCTCCATCAACTTCACAACAGAGAATGCGGTCCACGTGGGAACAAGTGACGTTCCCTTCTTCCATAAGTAATGGCCACGATCCACCATGGTGGAAATGATGGATGCCCATGTTGATGGACGTCCGATTCCTTTGGCTTCAAGCTCTTTCACCAACGATGCTTCGGTGTATCGAGGAGGAGGCGAGGTGGAGTGGGATGTTGACGTGTATTCCGCAACGGTCACGGTGTTGCCTGGCGCGAGCGGTGGCAACAACAATGCCTTCTCGTCATCACCTTCTGTTTCGTCTTCATCGCGCGACTCTTCGTACGCGGCGCGATACCCAGGGAATGTGATGGTGGTACCACTTGCAGAAAATTCGCAATCGCTGCGGTCTGCATTGGCGGCGGTTGCACCAAGGCGAACGCTGGTGGTCATTCCATTGGTGTCAGCCATTTGAGATGCAAGTGTGCGCTGCCAAATGAGTCGGTACACCGTGAGGTCTTGACCGCGAAGTTCGCTGGACAATGAATCTGGTGAACGTAGCGGAAGCGCCGGACGAATTGCTTCGTGTGCCTCTTGTGCGTTCTTCACTTTGTTTGTGTACTTACGCGGACCGTTTGGTGACACGTAGTCCGCACCGTGGTCGCGCTGAATGTAGGAACGAATCTCGCCGATTGCTTCATCAGACAATGTGACGGAGTCGGTACGCATATACGTAATGAATCCGCGCTCGTATAGACCTTGCGCAATGCTCATCACCTGGCGACCAGACAAGCGAAGTTTTCTGCCAGCTTCTTGTTGCAGTGTGCTGGTGGTGAATGGCGCCTTTGGCGAAGAGCGGTACGGCTTCTCATCAACGGAGCGCACCAACAAGTCCACACCAGCAAGACCATTAACCAACTCAGTGCCTAATGCAGCAGAGATAACGAGAACGTCGTTGCTGGCTGCACCAAGTTCTGAGAAATCTTTTCCTGTCGCAACTCGTTGACCATTAATTGAAACAAGTTTTGCGGTGAACGACGGAGTGGTTGATGTGATTGCTTCGAGTGAGAAGTAATCAGCCGCGCGGAAAGCAATTCGCTCGCGCTCACGTTCCACCACCAATCGAAGAGCCGGGCTCTGCACTCGACCAGCAGACAAGCCACGGTTCACACGACGCCACAACACTGGTGACACTTCGTATCCATAGAGACGGTCGAGAATGCGTCGAGCTTCGGCCGCATCAACAAGGCCATAGTCAAGATCGCGCGGATTCTCCACTGCTTCGCGAATGGACTTCGCGTTGATTTCGTGGAACACCATTCGGTGCACAGGAACTTTCGGCTTCAACTGTTCCAACAAGTGCCAAGAAATCGCTTCGCCCTCGCGGTCTTCGTCCGTTGCGAGATATAGCGCCGATGCGTCTTTGAGAGCTGCCTTCAGTTCCTTCACCACCGTGCGGCCACGCTCAGTGAGTTCGTATGACGGCTTGAAACCGTTCTCCACATCGACTGCCAAACCCTTGCTGGGAAGGTCGGCAATGTGGCCCACAGAAGGGCGAACATCGAAGTCCGGACCCAGGTATTGGGAGATGGTTTTGGCCTTCGCGGGGGACTCAACAATGACTAGTGACTTGGACATACCTATTTCATCGCTATGTGATTTGACCCCGCCTTGTCAAGACGAAACCATGAAACCCTTATGCCATAAGGGTTATTCCGGGACGTGGACGTGATGTGTTCCCTCGACATCGATGCGGGGCAGCACCTTGTCCAGCCATTTCGGGATCCACCAGTTGCGGTCGCCCAGCAATTCCATGGTGGCGGGAACAAGCAGCATTCTCACCACCGTGGCGTCGATGAAAACGGCCACGGCCATGCCCATGCCAAACAGCTTCAACTGACGGTCAGGTGCAAGCACGAATGCTGCAAAGACGCACACCATGATGAGTGCTGCTGCAGTGATGACGCGCGCTGTTGCAGCCACACCGTCGGCAACAGCGGTGGCGTTGTCACCAGTGCGGTGGTATTCCTCTTTCATACGTGAGAGAAGGAACACTTCGTAGTCCATCGACAAACCAAACACGATTGCGAAGAGGAACATTGGCGCCCACGCTTCAATTGGTCCTGGCTTTCCGATGCCGAAGAAGTCACCCATCCAGCCCCACTGGAAGACAGCGACAATCACGCCGTATGCAGCACCGACAGACAGAAGATTCATCAACACTGCTTTGAGTGGAACAAGAACGCTGCGGAACACTGCCATCAACAAGATGAACGACAGCACCAGCACGATTCCAATCAGCCACGGAAGACGTTGCGAAAGGTAATCCGAGAAATCAATTCCGCCAGCGGTGAATCCGCCAACTTTTGCTTCCACATTCGTGGCAGGAATGACATCCGAGCGAAGGCGATGCACAAGATCAGACGTTGCCTTGTCTTGCGGCGACGTCTTTGGATACGCAATCACCAATCCAACTTCAGTGCTGGGGAGTGGCACCGGAACGGCGGCAGCAATTCCTGCATCTTTACTGATGGCAACTGCGAATGCTTTCATTGCAGCAGGGTCACTTGGTGTGTTCCCACCAACGCTGATGTACAGCGGGCCGTTGAATCCGGGCCCAAAGCCTTCACTAATCAAGTCGTATGCGCGACGAACATCAGTTGATTCATCGGCGTTTCCGTTGTCGCTGAATCCAAGACGCAGTGAGAACATTGGTGCTGACAAGATTCCGAGAAGTGCCACTGATGCAACCAACGATGTCCACGGACGACGTTGAATGACTCGACTCCAACGCCACCACACAGAATGTTGATGATTGTTCTGTGCGCGATGGGGAAGAGGCCGACGAAGCGCAGGTACAACGAAACGAAGTATTTGCACCACAACGGCAACAATGACGCCGGCGAGAGCAACCTCAATGGTGTGAGTGAGAATCGCAAACATTCCGCCAACAACTGCGACAGCCAGCGATACAACAGCGGCATACGACGTGTTGTCAATGCGTGTTCCCACCATTGCAAGGAGTGCTGGCAAGAGTGTTACTGCGGCCACCATCATCACTGCTACGCCAATTGCCATTGCAACTGAGAATCCACTGACAAAGGCAAGGCCAATCGAGAGAAGACCAAGAAGAGCAACGACAACTGTGATTCCCGCGAAGAGAACTGCACGGCCTGATGTATCGATGGATTCGACAATGGAATCTTCCACCGACATGCCGTCGTGCAACGCCTCGCGGAAACGCGTGACAATAAATAAGGCATAGTCAATTCCCACGCCGAGGCCAATCATGGCCACCATTGATGTTGCTTCACTAGGCATGGACATGAGATTGCTAACAATCACAACAATGCTGGATGCGGCCGCAAGTCCGAGAAGTGCAACTCCAATGGGAAGTCCCATGGCGATGACCGATCCGAAAGCCAAGACGAGAATGATGATTGCAGCTAGCAAGCCCAACGCTTCACTCTCTGGCATTTCAAAGACGCGGAAGAGTTGTCCGCCGTATTCGATACGCAAACCCTCGGTGTTTCGAAGCGATGCGGTGATGTCTTTGATTTCCTTGGCGACGACTTCCATCTCTTCAAGAGACATGTCTTCGGGGGTAGTGACCTGAGCAAATCCAATCTGACGAGATTGGTTCACCTGTGTCGGCACGTCGTATGGGCTGAGAACACGGATGCGTGGAATCTTGGCCACTTCTGTCAGGGCTTGAGTAAATGCAGTTTTTGTCGCGGAATCATCAATGGTTGTCTCAGCCTTGATAACAATCTGGCTACTTTCGCCACCATCGCTGGGGCTGACCTTTGAAATCATTTCTTGCGCATCTCGCGCGTCGCTGTTGGGTAATTGCATTTCAGTTCTGAAACCATCACCCATTGATGAACTCAGGACTGTGATGAGAATGACAAATGGCAACCAGATTCCAAGAACCATGGTGTTCTTTCGGCGAACAGCAAAGGTGGCGAGTTGACGCAGCACAGGGGTTCCTTCAATTAGGGGGTGTGTAAATGCTAGGCAGTTTCTGCGTTGAAGGAGATGAAGAGCGATACGGTTTCTGTCGATGAGTTCACATGTCACACAGAGCGATGCCTCAGCACCTGCGGTGCTGATTGGCCGTGTGACGCGCCTTGATCGCGGGTGGAGCACCGTTCTTCTACATGATGGCGCAAGCGTTCGCGTGCGCAATTTGGGCGTGGAAGTCGCGGTGGGCGACAACGTGACGGTGTCGCCAGACATGGAGCGAATAGAGAATATTCATGAACGGCGAAGTGCACTCACGCGACGCAGTTCATTTGAAGGAGCTCGCGGGAGTCGACAGATTGTTGCCAGCAACATCGACACTGTCTTTTTGGTGCACGCGGTGAACGCAGATGTCAATCAACGTCGACTAGAGCGCGAATTGGTACTCGGTTTTGATAGTGGTGCTACTCCTGTTGTTTTATTGACAAAAACTGACACTGTTGACGAATCTGCTACGAAGAGAGTGCAATCAGAACTTCAAGAAGTGGCCTTGGACGTTGATGTGATTCCTGTGAGTTCGCGCACCGGAGAAGGAATTGACAAAGTTCGGTCGTATGCGCGTGCCGGCGAGACCGTGGCGTTTATTGGTGCCAGTGGCGTCGGCAAATCCACACTCGTGAATGCGTTAGTGGGATACGAAGTGCAACGAACTGGTGAAGTTCGTGAAGATGATCAGCGTGGGCGTCACACAACGGTGGCGGCAGAACTCATTGCTCTCCCTGGAAGCGGATGGTTGTTGGATACGCCTGGACTTCGCGCCGTCACGTTGTGGACCAGTGGTGTTGGAATTGAACGAGCATTTAAAGATGTGTTTGATGTTGCAGACAACTGTCGTTTTCGTGACTGCAAACATGTAGACGAACCAAACTGTGCAGTGTTAGACGCCGTGAGAGAAGGAACTCTCAAAGAATCACGAGTGACGTCTATGCGCCGTTTAGTAGCCGAAGAGTTGGCCGTTGAAGAAGAGCAAGTGGAACGCGAACGTGCTCAAGACAAACGCGGTACTCGTCGCAAACCGCCGCTTTAGTTGGTGAACTGCAACCCAACAATGGTGCCGCCACCTGCGTTGTCGAGAACGTAGGTGTGTGCATTGTTGTCGTCTGCGAATTGAGCCACGATGGCAAGCCCTAAACCAGATCCAGGCATCGAGCGTGTTGCAGTAGCTCGGTAGAAACGATCAAACACTTTTGGTTTGTCATCATCGGAGATTCCTGGGCCATGATCGCGAACTTCCACACGTTGGGCACCCACGTGAATTTCCACGTCGGATTCACCATTGCTGAATTTGATGGCGTTATCAACCAGGTTGGACAGTGCTCGCTCTAGTTGATGCGGGCGCGCAGAGACAATGTGATCATCGGTGACGTTCACAGTGACTGGAGATGTGGTTCGCCTTGACGCCCGAGTTGCAATTTCATGTGCCAACTCGGCAAGGTCAACAGAGGAGACTTCTTCGGCTGCTCGCTGGTCTGTGGCGAGAGAATTGAGTTCAGCGCTGAGGTCTGTTAATTCGTCAACTTCGGCCTTAATGTCGGCGAGAATTGCGTTTCTATCGGTGTCAGAAAGTGCGGCGCGTTCGAGTAATTCAGCATTCGCGCGCAAACTGGTGAGCGGAGTACGCAATTCGTGGCTGGCATCTTGAATGAGTCTGCGCTGCCTTTCACTGCTGTCACGAAGCGCAACCAACATTGTGTTGAAACTCTTTGCCAACTGACCAACTTCATCGTTTCCAGTGACATCAATGGACTTGTCGAGATCTTGCGTGGCTGCAATTGACTCTGCGGTGGCGGCAAGAGTTTCTATGGGTCGACTAATTCGAGTTGCAAACAACCAACCCGCAGCACCCGATATCACAACTGCAATAAATGCGAACAGTGGCAACCACACACGCATTCCTTGCTGGGCATCCACAACAATTTGATTGTCTTTTGCTACTTGAATCAATGTTCCGTCAGTTGCGGCAACGGTAAAGACTTTGAATTGATGCGAATTGATCGAGACAGTGCTCTTGCTGATGTCGGTACTTCCCGGCTTGAGTGCCTTCTCGGCTTTTGTAATTGGAAGCACTGGATTTTCTTGACGGCCAAGTACCCGTCCATCAGGAAGAACAACCTGTGTGATTGAGTCGGTTTCAGTTTGAAGAATGGCTCGGTTAACCGGCCCACGACCGAATGCGTCTTGCCAACTAAAGAACGGGTCAGCAACGATGGTGAGAATGGTGTCAATTCGGGTGTTGAGTGACTCGTTCACTTGAGATGACAACTGAGAAGTTGCAATGCGATAAGCACCAATACTCATTGCGGTTGCGAGGACAAACACCAAACCAGCAGTGATGGCAACAAAACGTGTTCGAAGGTTCATGATTCTTTTACCGTGTATCCCACACCGCGAACGGTGTACACAATTCGGCTTTCTCCATTTTCTTCGGTCTTGCGTCGCAAGTAACCGATGTAAACATCAAGAGATTTAGAACTTGTCTCAAAGTCGTATCCCCAAATTGATTCATAAATTTGTTCTCGAGTAACAACCGTGTTCGGTTGCTGCATGAGAAGTTCCAACAAATCAAATTCTGTTTTTGTGAGTACGAGTTCTCGTTCACCGCGTTTCACCTCGCGCGACAATGAATTCAATGTTAAGTCACCAACTTTAAGAACAGACGTTGATGACGCGGGTGAAGAACGACGTAGTAATGCACGACAACGTGCAAGAAGTTCATCAATCACGAAAGGTTTGACGAGATAGTCGTCAGCACCTGCATCAAGTCCAGCAACTCTGTCTCCAACTTCAACGCGCGCAGTGAGAAGAAGAATTGGTGTGAGCACTCCACGACGTCGTGCTTCACGACACACAGTGAGTCCATCTGCGAACGGCATCATCACATCTAGTACTGCAAGGTCGAAGCGAGATTTGGTAAGGGCCTCCAGCGCGGCCTGTCCATCATTGACGGCTGTGACGGCGTAGTTCTCTAGCTCTAACACCCGCTGAACGGCCTTACGAACAGCCGGATCATCCTCTGCAATCAGTACTTTTCGGGTGTCCATGACTTCACCGTAGCCATGAAACATAAGGGTTTCATGATCCTTGGCTGGATTCTTGAACTCCTCTTACTCTTCTCATGTTTACTCCTTACCTAGAGCCGTGAAAGTGGGTTCAGCCAGGAAGACCTGGTGACAACCCCACACAGAAAGTACCCACATCATGAAAATCAACTCCCGTTTCGTAAAGGTCGCAGTGGCTTCCGGACTCGTCGTTGCAACTGGCGCGGCTGTCCTCGGCATCACTGGCTTCGCAAGTGCTCAGGTCGCTCGTCAGTCAACTGCAGCGGTTGCAGTCGCAGATGACAATGGCAGCAACGTTGTGAGCAACGGCACCACAGATGCTTCTCAACTCGGAACACTTCAAGCTGAAGGATCTGTCAGTGCAGATTCGGCAACGTCAACAACTGGCACGGTAAAGAGTCGCCCTCAGATCTTGGCCGCAGCAGCCGAAGCTCTCGGAATCACTGAAGCTGAACTGGTTGCTGAACTTCAGTCCGGCAAGTCCATCAAGCAAGTTGCTGATGCGAAGAACAAGGACATCGACACCGTCATCGCAAAGATGACCGCTGCAATGAAGGCACATCTTGATGAAGAAGTTGCGTCTGGTGAGCACACACAGGCTGAAGCTGATGCGAAACTTGCTGAGTTCAAGACACGCGTCACCGAGATGGTGAACCAAGTTGGAATGCCACACGGCAAAGGCGGCCACGGTGGACGCGGCGGTCATGGTCCAGCAAAGTTTGCAACAGCAAAGTTGGCAACAGTATTGAAGTTGACAGAAGCTGAGTTACAGACACAACTTCAGTCAGGCAAGACCATTAAGCAAATCGCAGATGCACAAAACGTTGACATCGACGATGTGAAGAAGGTTCTCGCCGATGACTTCAAGGCACATCTTGATGAAGAGGTTGCTTCTGGCAAGCACACACAGGCTGAAGCTGACGCAAAGCTTGCTGAGTTCAAGACACGTCTTGATGACATGGTGAACGGTGTTCGACCTGCAGGCGGACCAGAAGGTCGTGGCGGACACGGTGGTCGTGGTGGTCGCCATGGACATGGCCCAATGGGCGATGCTCCAGCACAATCTGGCACTGCGCCTGCACAAGGCACATCAGCCAACATCTAATTCAATGTCGCCGAATCGGCGATGACGTTTCCCCTTAGGACAACTGGAGTTCGAGAAAGTCTCGGGCTCCAGTTGTTCGTTTGTGGCCTTGTTGAACGTCTAACTGCCGCTGATGGACTGCACCACATTGACGGCGCGATCAAATCCGGTGTCCGTGAGTCGCTGACGTAAGCGAGGTTCTGTGCACACCACGACAACATCGCCCGAACTATTTCGTGCTCGGCCAGCTGCGCCGAGAAGCAATCCCAGGCCGGCGTCGTCAATGAGACCAGCCCCGTCTAGGTCGACAACAACAACGGAGGCACGCCCATCAGTTGTGAGACGCGTGAGGGCGTCATTGAAACGGGGGATGGAAACAATGTCGAGATCTCCGCTGACAACCAGCACATGGCGTTCTGCCACCTGAGTGCGTCGAAGCGTGAGGTCCATCCCCATCACGCTAACCCCTTTTCAACGCAGCACAATCGGGGCTTCTCGCATCATGGTGACTGACTGGGACATGGCTCGTGTGGCCAAGAGCCGATTCATCCACCACAGACCACCGGTTCTTGTCACTGTCACTGTGATGGTGCCAGCAGGCAAGTTTTCAGTTGTTGTCACTTGAAGAGACGAATCTGCAATAGCTGACCGTGCCGCATCAGATGGAGCATCGGCAACGACCGCAGCCCGCGCGGCGACTCGTGCGACATCGTGCAATGAGAGATATTGAAGGCACATCACGGTGGTGCCCACCAGCAACCCAACACATGCGAAAACAAGTGGGGCGACGAGCGCAAATTCCACTGTTGCCTGACCGCGTTGTTTACTCAACAGGGGTACTGGCACGACTGAGGACGATGTCAAAAATTTCGTCGAATAACGTTCCGATTTTCCCAGCGCCTCCTCCGGCTGTTGCCCAAGTGATAACAAGACCTGCAATCACGGCGGCGACAAGTAAAACAAGCGCATACTCCGTTGTGGCCTGAGCTCGCTCTCTTGCAACTGTGTGTCTCATTCGTTACCTCAATTCATGAAAGTGCGGGTGCGGGAAGCGCACCGAAACTCGCTATCGCAACTGGCATGAGTGCGAGGAGAAGAAAAGCTGGCAAGACGCAAAACACAGTTGGAAGAACGAGCTTGGTGGAAAGTTGTTGAACTGCGATGTCGCACTGCCGTGTGGATTCTGCTTCCGCGTCATTCAGTACTTGCTGAATGACATCCTTCACAGATGTTCCTGATTGATGTGTATCAAGCAGCAAGCGCTTTGCTGTTGATCCAAGTGATCCGTGTACATCGTCTAAATGAGCGAGTGCTTCTGAAAGTGAACTCCCATTCACTAGTGCCTGCGAAATGATGAATCCGAGAGAATTAGTAGTCGCGCTCCGTTCAAGTGCAGCTATCAAAGAATCACCCGCTGTCACAGAGATAGACACACTGGTGAAGAGTTGATGCAATTCAGTGGGGCGGGCTGATTTTGCAACGGAAAGTGCGATGTTGTGCATCCACATCCAAGCACTTGCATCGAGAATTACTCCAATGAGAACAAGAAGAAGTGGACCCGGTTGAGTGATGGAGCGTCTCACGGCAGACGAGAACATGATGCTTGCGACAAGTGCAAGCATGGGAAGCACAATGAGAATTCGTAATGTGAGTCGGGCATGCGCAGTTGCTGCATGAATGCGGTGAGTTCGCGTACTGCTGTCACGAATAAATTGTGCGGCCATATCAAGCGCAGATGGTTCTAACGATTGTTCTCGGTATGCCTGCAACAACAGTGTGGCAACCAACGAATCTGATTCAGTAGAGGCCACCTCGCAAAACTGAGTGAGAATGTGCTGTAGGGGAAGCAGGGGCTCTTGTTTCACAGCTTTGCTCAATCTCGTTGGGATGACTTCGGCATCAGCCAATTCTTCAAGAGCTCGTCGCGCGTTCATGCCGCTTCGAATCTTGATGGCTAGCAATTCAAAAATTTCTTCCACGTCGTTGTCACCAGATGACGACGGTTGAACAGTTGTGGACGTCTCAAAAGGATCACGGGGGTGAATTCGTTGTCGAGTTAAGCGCTGGTCGCACCATTGAGTCACTCGCGGGAAAGCCCACCAACTCACCACAATGCTCATCACAAGGTGCAACACCGACATGTTTTAGGTGGTAGTGAGGTCAACAACTGCAGCGATATGGCGTTGACCATTTGGAAGGCGTTCAAGATGGATCACTGCGCCAATTGCAGCCATAACGAGGTCATGGGCGCTGAGCCGGCTCCATTGAGGATGATGGCGAAGGAGAAGTGATACCAGTCTGTTCACCGTGTCGGACGCCGAGGTGGAATGAACCGTCGTCCAACTTCCCGTGTGTCCAGAACTTAAAGCAAGCAGCATGTCCACCACTTCGTGTCCACGTACCTCTCCTACAAGAAGACGGTCTGGGCGCATTCGTAGTGACGTCGACACGAGTTGTTGAAGTGTGATTTCGCCCCGTCCATCCTGATTGCTCGGCCGAGTCTGAAGGTGCACCGAATGTGGATAGCGACATGTGATTTCGGCAGTGTCTTCCACACAAACAACTCGTTCTTCCGGTGAGAACCATTCTGTTGCTGCTGAAATCAATGAGGTTTTCCCGGTTGATGTTGCGCCAGAAACAATGACGTTTGCGCGCGAAGTCACGAGATACCGAACTTCGTCGCAGACGGATTCCGAGCCAAAAGCAGCAAGAGGAAGTGCGCGCGAAGGGAAATTACGAATATTGATGCTGATGCCGTGGTGAGCAATTGGCGGAAGAACAACGCAAACGCGAGATCCGTTAGGAAGCTGTGCATCGAGAACAGGGGACAGTGCGTCGACTCGTCTGCCAGAGACTCTGCTGATGACTTCCACAAGATGAGCAACCTCATCTGTGCCAACGTTGGGGGCTTGAACAATTCCCGTCTTGTACTCAACCCACACATGTCGTCCGTTGACAATCATGATTTCAACAACGTCAGGGTCGACTAAGAATTGTTGGACAATGGGTAACTGAATGTGTGTCACTGGGTGAACGTTGGAATGTGTCTGCCAAGCAACTGTTCAACACGCGAAGGCAACAACCCAGCATCAACGGCACGACTGATGGCCGGCTCATAGGGTATCTCTGCATCAATTGGCGCGTTCAAGACGTGGCCCACATCTTTCACGGTGAGTGCACGCCCGTCTTCCTTCACCACGAAAACAGATGATGGGTTCGGCAACTGTGTCGCGCGACGCAGCGACAGATAACACGGCTTGACAACTGAGATGACTTTGGATGCCGCATGAGTGAGGACTTCTGGCAATCGCCCCACACCTGCATCAACGACAACTGTGTACGGCATCGTTGCAATTGCATCGACGAGAGCCGACCATCGTGGCTCGCCAGAGATGAACTGAGATCCACGATGCACCACCAGCAAGCCGCCCATGCATTCTCTGCCTAACGACAGAAGTTGCGAACTATCGCCAACGGAATTCTCAGACAGCCAATCGTTCACACCGTCGGTGGAAGGTTCTTGCATGCCGAGGGCGGCAGGTTGATCTCCGCATAAATCAATTAAGACGGTGCGTGTGCCGCGGATGGCGGATAGCAGTGCATATGACGCTGCAGTAACGGTGACGCCGTTTCCATTTTTAGGTGACGTGAAGATAATGAACATGTGCCCTCCTGTGAAGCGAGGGCAATGTGTGCGTTATCGATGGAGCCGTGGAATTAGGGGCGAACTTCGTTTCGAAGCGGTTGACCATTGACGTAGTTGCGGAAATTCTCAACAAAGATTCTCTCTGCACGAACGGCCGACTGGGGCGACGCGCCAGAGCTGTGTGGTGTGACAATCACATTCGGCATCGACCACAACGGAGATTCTTCAGGCAGTGGTTCAGTCGCAAACACGTCTAGGCCAGCGCCAGCAATGTGACCTGACTGCAGGTGAGATACCAACGATGGTTCATCCACCAATTCACCACGACCTACATTGATGAATCGTGCGCCTGGCTTCATACGAGACAGACGTTCATGAGTGAAGAGGTTGACGGTGTCATCGGTGAGTGGAAGTGCAACCGCCACCCAATCGGCACGCGAGAGAACATCATCCAACTTGTCAAAACCGTACGTGGGGCAAGGTTCGTATCCGCTGGGGGTTCGACGAATTCCTTCGACATCCATATTGAGGGCAACACCGAGTCGCGCAATTTCTAGACCAATTGGGCCCATGCCAATGACTGCAAGTCGTGCACCATCAAGTTCAACAAATTCATGACGCTGCCATTCGTGCGCTTCTTGGTGCTGCATCCACGCGCGAACGTTTCTGCTTAACGCAAGCATGTAGAGAATTGCTGTTTGTGCAATCGGTGATGCAGTTGCGCCAGAGGAGTTCGAGAGTCGAACTCCGCGTTCTCCCAATTGTTTGAAGAATGGACTGTCAACACCTGCAGAGAACGTGTGCAACCATTTCAAGTTGTTGGCTTGAATAATGGACAATGCGATTCCGCGGGATCTGTCTGGCCACAGGTCGCTGGAATAAAACGCAACATCAATGGCCGACACGATCTCAGGTGCAAGTGGCTCGTTGCCTTCATAAATGGCTGGCTTGACTGAAGGAAGAATGTCCCGAATGGCGTCACCTTCTCGTGCCCACACATTGTCACTAATGAGAAGTGTGATGTCCTGCGCTGGTGTGGTCATGGACACAGACTAGGTATCTCAGGCGCATATGGCAGTACCGTTTGGGATGTGCGTGCACTTCTCGGATTTTTGTCGCTGATGTCGGTGATTCCGGCCCACATTGGGTCGGGTGACAGTGTTCAGCCGCGCGATACCGAATCAGTCATTACGTCGATAGCCCCAGCGCTGCCAGACGGGGTTCGAGTCAGCATTGTGGGGGGCGACACATTTGTTCGCTTGGAATCAGATGGTGTGCGCGTGGAAGTGCACGGCTATGACGACGAGCAATATCTCCGTATCTCTCCAGAGGGTGTCGTTGAGATCAACGAATCGTCAGTGACCTCCGTGTTGAACGGAGATCGTTACGGCAATGTTGATGTGTCGAATGTGAATCCAGATGCGCCACCGAAATGGAAAACCATTTCAACTGATGGCGTTGCAATGTGGCACGACCATCGATCTCATTGGATGAGTCCGAAACAGCCTGCCGCTATCGACGATTCGGGAAAAGTTCTTGACTGGAATATCCCAATAGTCGTTGCAGGGAAGCAGATTCTTGTGTCAGGAACGTTGTATGTACGAGACAAGGCGTCGGTGGCATGGTGGTTGTTGGGATTTCCAGCTCTCATATTGGCGCTGCTGTTGGCACTGACACGACGTCGTGTCTTCCTGTGGCTCACCGCAATCGCCGCCATTGTTGGAATCGTTGTCGGTTACTTGGAGTTCACCGGACTTCCAGACGGTGCGCGCATTACGCCAGTTCTCATGTTGTTTAGTTGTGGAGCACTCATCATTTCCGCAATCGGAATTTCTGCATCGCGTCGAGACGGCGGTCATTACGTTGCTGTCAGTTTGAATGCAGGCGCAGGTGCAACGCTTGTGATTGTCTCGTGGCTGTGTTTCAGTCAGGTACGTGCGGCGTATGTTCCAGGACTTGATGCGCCGTGGATTGCACGGGCGACGATTCCAATGTTGATGGCGATTGGTCTTGTTGCAGCGGTGGATGGAATCACGCGAATCGTGAAACCACAATCCGCCAAGTAAAAGAACGCGTTACTTAGACAGAAAGAAGATCGCGTGCACCAGTGTCAGATGACGGGTGACGCAACTTGCTCATCGCGCGAGCCTCAATCTGGCGAATGCGCTCACGAGTGAGGTTGAAATGTTCACCCACTTCTTCGAGTGTGCGACCTTCGCCGCCATTCAAACCGAAACGCAGTTTCAGAATCTCACGCTCACGCTCATCGAGCGGTGCAAGCAAGCGCTGAATTTCTTCAGGCAACAACGATGTTGCAGCAACTTCAAATGGAGACTCAGCTGAGCGGTCTTCAACAACGTCGCCAAGTTCTGCATCGCCATCTTCGCGAAGTGGTTCTGACAATGACAATGGCTCTGCGGCAAAGCGAAGAGCTTCGGTGACCTTGTCTTCTGGCATCTCTACTTCTTTTGCCAATTCAGCAAGAGTTGCGGGGCGACCAAACTTCAACTCGAGGCGCGAGCGAGCTTTCTGCAAGCGAGCAAGTGTGTCGCCGGCGTGGACTGGGAGACGGATGGTGCGGCCAGTGTTTGCGATACCGCGAGTAATGGCCTGACGAATCCACCACGTTGCATAGGTGGAGAACTTGAATCCCTTACGCCAGTCGAACTTCTCAACGGCATGCATCAGGCCAAGGTTGCCTTCTTGAATGAGGTCGAGAAGGGGAAGACCAGATGCCTGGTACTTCTTGGCAATGGACACCACGAGGCGCAGGTTTGACTGAACGAACGCACGCTCGGCCACTTCACCCTCACGGATTGCTTTACGCAATTCACGGCGCTTGGTGGCAGACAGGTTGGCAGTCTGTTCCATTTCAGCGGAGGCGATTTTGCCGGCCTCAATGGCCTTGGCGAGGCGGACTTCGTCGTCCTTGGTGAGCAGTGTGTACTGACCGATGTCAGTGAGATAGAGCCTGACGAGATCCTCTTCGTCGCGGTCAATCCTGTCCTTAGCCACTCTTCACCTCACCTTTTATTCGAACCCGAAAGGGCGAATAGGGGCAGGATACCGAGCGACTCCCCAGCAGCCACAGTCCAGCCACAACATTTAGTTATTCACAGGCTGACACCACCAAAAGAGCCACAACAGTTAGGTTTTTGGCATGGCTAACCCTCTGCTGAACGACAAGGCCCTTGGCCTTGGCAATCTTGACCAACCACGCAATGCTCAATCGGCAAATACGTGGGCCCCGCCTAGTGCCGAACCAATGACTGACGGCCCAGTCAGCCGTTGGGACGGCGGCATCATGACGGTGAAAGGTACAGCGTCTGCAACTCTCATGTTGTTGGTGTTGATTGTTGCATCGGCAACCGTGACATGGATGTCAATTGCAGAACCACTTCCCGGTGATGCAGTTCAACTTCCAATGGGCTGGGTTTTTGGTGGATTCATTGTTGCGTTGATTGCAGTCTTTGCATCTACGTTCAAGCCACATCTGGCAAAGTTCCTTGCACCGGTGTATGCGTTGGCTGAAGGTGTTGTTCTTGGTGCAATCAGTCGCGCGTATTCAGAGGCCTACAGCGGAATTGTGTTGCAAGCAATCGGTGCAACCGCTGGTGTTTTTATTGTGATGTTGTTGCTGTACCGCAGCCGAGTCATCACAGTGAATGACAAGTTCCGTCGCATCGTGATGGGCGCAATGCTTGGATTGATGGCGTTCTACTTAATCTCATTCATTTTCGGAATGTTTGGAAACATGCCGTCGTTCATTAACGATGCAAGTCCAATGGGAATTGGGTTCAGCGTGTTTGTTGCTGGCTTAGCGGCGTTCAACTTGGCACTTGACTTCGACATGATCGAACGCGGCGCTGCAAACAAGTTGCCCGCTCACATGGAGTGGTATTGCGCACTTGGCGTCACAGTGACGTTGGTGTGGCTGTACCTAGAAATCTTGCGCCTGTTGGCAAAACTTCGCGAGAACTGAAACTAGTTACGCAGGATTGCGGCGAGCCGTTGGGTTCGCGGCCAAGTGAGCTGAATCAAGTGGCGCACCGGTGAGCTCATCGGTCCAGTAGGTGCCGTTCTCAAGCCGACCAAGCGCAAGTTCAACGTCTGCCAAATCGCGTTCCATGTCATCGAGATTGAGTGGCTGTTCTGGATTCACGGATTTCATCGTAGGCGGTCATGTCGTGGCGCTGCGAATGGGTGCCAATTGACGTGTCACTTGTAGCGTGTTTGGCATGAGTTTGCCTTTTCCTCCACTTGACGGTTCCGCACCCAAGACACAGAAGTTTCCAGCCGCACCAGAGATGGGAATTGACCCAACGAAGCGCTACACCGCCACGATGGAAACATCAATGGGCACTCTCGTGATTGCTCTCGATGCCGCACGTGCACCAAAGACCGTGAACAACTTCGTGTATCTCGCCGGATACCACTATTACGACGGCATTATTTTCCACCGCATCATCAACGGATTCGTGTGTCAAGGCGGAGACCCAACTGGAACAGGAATGGGCGGACCTGGCTACCGATTCGAAGATGAACTTCCAAAGCCTGGTCAGTACCAAATTGGTTCGCTTGCAATGGCAAACGCTGGGCCCAACACCAACGGTTCACAGTTCTTCTTGATCTCTGGTGCAAGTGGCGTGCAGTTGCCGCCGGCATACGCATTGTTTGGACAGGTCGTGAAGGGGCTTGAAGTTGTTGATGCAATGCAGAAGGTTCCTACCGCACGTGGCGATCGCCCGATTGACGATGTGGTGATCAACAGTGTCACCATCACAGTCGCCGACTGACCTCTCTCTTGATGCTGCGCGGCGAATCGCGTTAGCTGCTCAAGGTTTTGATACTCCACGTCCAAGCGGGCGTGTAGACAGGCGCCATCTTCGCAAAGTGCTGGACTCTGTCGGTCTCATTCAAATTGATTCCGTCAATGTTCTGGTTCGAAGCCAAGAACTTCCATTGTTTTCTCGTTTGGGAAATCATCCGCGTTCATTGATTCCCGATGCAACAACAGACGGTGAACTCTTTGAGTATTGGTGTCACGAAGCATCGCATCTTCCTGTCTCCATGCATCCACTGATGCGTTGGAGAATGGAACAAGCAAAGCAAGGCGAGATGTGGGGTGGATTGGTTCGCGCTGCCAAACAACACCCTCAGATGTTGAAAGAGATTCGCGATCGTGTGTATCAAGACGGCCCGCTTGTTGCGGGCGATGTCAAAACGAGAACAGGCCCCAAAGGTTCGTGGTGGGATTGGGACACCGGCAAAGCGTTACTTGAATATTTGTTCTGGTCGGGCGAAGTCACGGCGCAACGCCGTTCATCTGACTTTGCACGTATGTATTACGCGCCACACGATGTCATTCCCGCCGATGTCTTAAACATGTCAACGCCACACGAAGAAGATGCACGCCGAAGCTTGGTGTTGCTTGCAGCACGAAGTCTTGGGGTGGGAACCCTCACAGATATTGCTGATTATCACCGTCAAACGCCTAAGAAGATTCGCGACATCGTGACGGGTTTAGTCGAGGACAATCAATTGCAAGCTGTGCGCGTTGACGGCTGGAAAGACATTGCGTACATGTTGCCCGGAACAAAAACTCCAAGAAACATTGAGGCGCGAGCATTGTTGTCGCCATTTGATTCGTTGGTGTGGTGTCGCCCTCGGTTAGAGCGATTGTTCAACTTTCATTATCGAATCGAGATCTACACGCCCGCAGCAAAACGTGTGTACGGCTACTACGTTCTGCCGTTTCTGCTTGGAGATGAGATGGTGGCAAGGGTGGATTTAAAAGCGGACAGAAAAGAAAGCACATTGCTTGTTCTTGGTGCATTCAGTGAACCGAATATTGACATCGCCTATGTTGCACGCGAACTGAAAGCCGAAGTGCAATTGATGGCTGAGTGGTTGGGACTAGAGAAGGTTCGCGTGACGTCCAATGGCGACGTTGCTACAGCGATGTCGAAACTTGGGTGGGGGAAATAGCCCAGCGAATCGTGGACGCAATGGCAGACCCAATTGGTTTCACCACGATGCGTTCGGTGACAGGAAGAAATGGAAGTCGTAGTTCTGCACGAGCCCACGTTGGCAGAAGTGCAACAGCTGCGGCGCTGATGAGTGAGTACGGCACCTTGGAGACAGTGGGCAATGGCGGCTGCAACAACAAATAGCGCACAACATCGTTTGACTCTGGTGTCCCGCGAACTTCATGCCGGTACATGGCGAGCTGATCTCGAAGTCCACGCACTGACGTTGGCGGTGCAGGAACTCCAAGTTTTGATGCAATCACTGACATATCCGCGACGTAGTCGTCGCATTCGGATTCGGTGAGGGGTTGTTGACCGTATTCCTGATGTGCTTTAAGAAAACTGTCTACTTCTGCAACGTGCACCCAACGCAAGAGGTGAGGGTCATTGGCTGAATAGGTCTGTCCGTCTGTGGTGGCGCCGACAACTCGTTGGTGGACGCTCTTCACTCGGTCCACAGCCATTTGTGCGACATCCTCTGGACCAAATGACGTGGCAGCCAAGAAGTCTGCGGTTCGCTGCAGGCGACCCCATGGATCGTTCTTGTAGTCCGAGTGTTGGGCGACGCCTGCCATTGCCAAGGGGTGGAGGGACTGAAGCAGTAAGGCTCTCATTCCACCAATAAACATTGACGAATCGGAATGAACGCGGTGAATGGGCCGGTCTGGCGCAAACCAACGAGGACCAGGGGTCAACATGATGGCCGCCTGCTTTTCTTCTGCACCATCACCAATGACGCGTTCACGCAGGGCATCGGCAATCGCAGTACGCACAGCTTCAACGCGATCCGAGAGTGCAGGGGGCAAGGTAGCCATGGGTTTATCGTGCCATCCTGAAGTCCATTCTCCACGTGCGAATGTGTCACTTCTCCCGACTACTACGCTCAAACCGTGACTGATGCGCAGGAAACCACGCCCGATTCCGAAAGCCGACGCATGCCTCGTTGGGTGCCTCGTGCAATCGCAGTGTTCTGGTTGGGTTATCTCGCCACGTTTGTTGGACGATTCACGTTCCATCGTCTCAGCAATCTGCTCATTTTGTTGTTGGTGTCACTCTTCATTGCACTAGCTCTTGAACCAGCGGTGAACAAGCTTGTTGCGCGAAAGATGAAGCGCGGAACCGCAACGGCGTTATTGATTATCGGAATGGTCATCGCAGTGATTGGATTCTTGGGTGCCATGGGAACCGTGGTGACTCAGCAGATTGTTGATTTGTTGGTGAACTCCGAGAAGTACGTCAACGACACCGTGAAAATCATCAACGACACATTCAATGCACATATTGACCCCGCTGCAGTTAACGACAGAATTTCCGATCCGAACGGTGCAGTGCAGAAATTCATTGATGCGCAACAAGACAACGTGTTCAGAGTTTCAGTTCAAGCACTCGGTGTGTTGTTCCAGGGCTTCACGGTGTTGCTGTTTTCTTTTTATCTCGTTGCAGATGGTCCACGACTTCGTCGTTCCATTTGCTCGCGTCTTCGTCCCGAACGCCAACGATCAGTTCTCGACGCTTGGGAACTTGCCATCACCAAAACTGGTGGCTTCTTGTATTCACGTGCGTTGTTGGCCGTCGTGTCAGCGTTCTTTCACTGGATTGCATTGCAGGCCATCGGTGCACCAGCGCCTATTGCAATGGCGTTGTGGGTTGGACTCGTGTCACAGTTCTTGCCGGTGATTGGTACGTACCTGGCGGGCGTGTTGCCCGTGTTGTTGGCATTCATTGAGTCGCCTGTGAAAGCTCTCGCCGTCATTGGTTTCATTCTCGTGTATCAACAAATTGAGAACTACCTGTTGTCGCCACGTATCACTGCACGCACTCTTGAATTACACCCTGCATTGGCATTTGGTGGCGCGCTCGCTGGCGGAGCAGTTCTTGGTCCGATAGGTGCCATCCTGGCGCTACCAGCGGTTGCGATGGCGCAAGCTCTAATTTCTGCATGGGGCGTGCGTCATGTCGTCATTGACGACCCACTGACGGAATTACCAGAGAAAAAGATTCGTAGAAAGAAAAGTGGCGGCGGTTGGAAGGACCCCAATTGACTGGGGTGTCACCACGGCAGTTCGCTCCGCTCGCTGTTGTGTCACGAAGCGGTGTTGACGAGAGTATTCACTTTGGCGCACTTGTTGCATTACGGCCGAACGGTGAAGTGAGTTTTTCCGTTGGAGACCCACGAGTGGCTATTTATCCACGCTCGTCCACCAAGCCCTTTCAAGCACTTGCGATGGTTCGATCTGGTTTGTCTTTGTCGCCGCAGCAACTTGCACTCGTATGCGCCAGTCACAATGGAGAAGCACTTCATTTAGAAACCGCACGTCAGATTTTGGCGAGTGCTGGGTTGGGCGAGGATGCGTTGTTGAACACCGTAGATTTTCCCCTGCATGTGGCGTCTGCTCACGAAGCGATTCGACGTGGTGATGCAAAGTCTTCATTGCAAATGAATTGCAGTGGAAAACATTCTGGAATGTTGGCCACGTGTGTCATCAATGAATGGCCGTTGAATTCCTACCTCAACGTGAATCACCCTCTGCAAGAAGCGATCACAAGCACAATCACAGAGACGACGCAACAAGAACCACTAGCCATCGGTATTGATGGTTGTGGCGCACCAGCACATGTAGTGGAACTCGTGGGACTTGCACGGGCTATGCGCGCAATTGCAGTGGGAGATGCTGGAAGCGCGGGAACTCAAGTGTTCGAGGCCATGTCACAGCATCCGTATGTTGTAGGAGGCGACGGCCGACATGTCACCACTATCGTCTCTCATATTCCGGGGTTGTTTGCCAAAGATGGTGCCGAATCCGTGTATGTGGCGGCCACAAGCACGGGCCAGGCAGTGGCTCTGAAAATGTCGGATGGTTCTGGGCGTGCCACTCCCACCGTGTTGTTGGCAGCACTTCAACGACTTGGAGTTGACATATCTGGAGTCCCTGATTCCATTCGTGAAGTTGTGTTGGGTCATGGCCAACCAGTGGGCGAAGTTCGCGCAGTCGGAATTGACGAAGCCTGAGATGGCAATCCCATTCGTTCCGCGAATTGATTCTGCACCGTACGCAACGGTTGAACAGATGACCCCATTGATTCAACGAGTGATTGCTCAGAATCCATCAAAGTTCAGTTATCACGGCACTGGAACCTACATTCTCGGGACTCGCGATGTTGTCGTGATTGATCCAGGTCCACAACTCGACTCACATCGCGATGCGTTAGAGATTGCGTTGAATGGGAGAAATGTTGTCGGCATTGTGGTGACGCATTGTCATTCAGATCATTCACCACTGACAGCGTGGCTTCATGACATCACCAACGCACCGCGATTCGCAATTGGGCCTCACCGTGTGTACGAAGGGTTCATTGAGGAAGACGATTTTGATCCGTCTGAAGAAGATCCAGACGAAAAGAAGGATTCTGACGAAGAGCGAGAAACAATTGATCTCGACTTTTCTCCCGATGTTTCGGTTGTTGACGGTGAGACGTTCATCAGCACACGTGAGTTTTCTCTCACGGCAGTAGCTACACCCGGACATACGTCTAATCACTTGGCAGTTGCTATGGATATCGACAACGCACTGTTCACTGGCGATCACGTCATGGGTTGGTCGACAACTGTGGTGTCTCCACCCGATGGCGACATGCGCGCATACTTTGATTCGCTACGCAAGGTCATTGGTCGCCACGATTCAATCCTGTGGCCAACTCATGGTGGCCCCATCACCGACCCGCAACCGTTTCTCGCCGCCTATTTAGAACATCGGCAACAAAGAGAACAACAAATCATTCAGCAATTAGCTGCGGGCAATAACACCATTCCTGGCATGGTCAAAGTGTTGTATGCATCAATTGACAAGAGATTGCATCGACCCGCTCGTCGAAGCGTGTGGTCTCATTTGCGCAAACTTGTTGATGAAGGAGTTGTCGTCACGGTTGATGGGGGAGCCCCACGACTACTTGGTGAGTACGCACTGGCTTAACGCACAGAACCAGGGACAAGTGTCTCAGGATCAAACAAGGCGATGAA
>Ga0172373_10002122_pt1 | contig 30941 bp, 39 predicted proteins | sample Lak10m_2_FD_114546 | JGI IMG/M metagenome (GOLD analysis project Ga0172373, IMG submission 114546) | Freshwater microbial communities from Kabuno Bay, South-Kivu, Congo - kab_092012_10m | ecosystem: Environmental > Aquatic > Freshwater > Lake | place: Democratic Republic of the Congo...
AATTGATGGTCGTGCAATTCAATTACATCCGATGGTCTGTACAGCCTTCAACGCTGACTTTGATGGTGATCAGATGGCTGTTCATGTACCTCTTTCATACGAGGCACAGCTCGAAGCTAATTTATTGATGCTCAGCAGCCACAATATTATGTCTCCACAAAATGGAAGCCCAATTGTTGTTCCTACACAGGATATAGTACTGGGTTGCTATTATCTGACTAAACACAAAGATGGAGATAAAGGGGAAGGACTAACTTTTGGATCATCTGAAGAAGTATTAATCGCATATAACTCAAAAGTAATTGGTCTGCATGCAAAAATTAAAGTTAGAATAGATGGACAAATTATAGAGACCACTACAGGAAAAATAATTTTTAATCAAATTGTACCCAAGGAAATGGGTTATTATAATCAGGTCCTGGTTAAAAAAACATTTGGCGGGTTTATTGGAAAAATGTTTTTAAAATTGGGCAATAAAGTCACAGCGAAATTTCTGGATGATTTAAAAGAATTAGGTTTCAGGTATTCAACAGCAGGTGGTCTATCAGTAAGTTATGCTGATATGATTATCCCAGAAGAAAAAGTACAGTTGATTTCAAAAGCAAATAAAAAGGTAGAGGGAATATTAAATGAACACGAACAAGGCGTTATTACAGACGCAGAAAGATATAATAAAATTATAGATGTTTGGACACACACTACTAACGATGTTGCCAAAGCGTTAATGGATAAAATCCGTTTTCACAATGGTGGGTTTAATTCTCTGCATATGATGGTTGATTCAGGTGCCAGAGGTTCGCAGGAGCAGGTTAGACAACTTGCAGGAATGCGTGGTCTTATGATGAAACCTCAAAAATCATTATCCGGACAAGCCGGCGAAATAATTGAGAACCCAATTGTTGCAAACTTTAAAGAAGGACTTTCGGTTCTTGAATATTTTATATCTACTCATGGAGCTCGAAAAGGATTGGCAGATACTGCACTTAAAACCGCTGATGCCGGCTATCTGACACGAAGATTAGTAGATGTTGCTCAAGATGTAATTATAACTGAAAATGATTGCGGTACAATTTTAGGAATTGAAATTAAAGCTCTGAAAGATGTTGAACAGGAAAGAGAGCCATTAGCCGAGCGTGTAATTGGAAGAGTAACTCAAGAAGATGTATTTGATCCCCGGACTGATGAATTAATTGTCGAGTCGGGTCAACTTATTACCGAAGCAATTGCCGAAAAAATTGAAGATGCAAATCTTGATTCGGTTTATATCCGAACAGTACTTACTTGCGAATCTCGAAGGGGTGTATGTGCAAAATGTTACGGTAGAAACCTCACGAATGCTAAGATGGTGGAGATAGGAGAGGCTGTCGGAATTGTAGCAGCACAGTCCATTGGCGAGCCGGGAACTCAGCTTACATTGAGAACCTTTCATCTTGGCGGAACTTCATCCAGAATTGCAAGCCAGTCACAAGTAGAATCAAATGTTGATGGTATCATTAAGTTTGATCGAATTAATTTTGTTGAGCGAGCAGATTATCTAGGCAAAATTAAAGTTGTTACAGGCAGAAGAGGTGCCATAGCCATCTACGATACAGATAACAGACAACTAAAAAAATATGATGTTCCTTATGGCGCAGAACTTCTCGTTGATGACGAACAGAAAATTACCAAGCGTCAAGCCTTGTATAACCATGATCCATACAATTCGGTGATCTTAACTGATATAAGTGGGCGTGTTAAATTTGTGGACCTTATTGAAGGTTCTACATTACAGCAAGTTACCGATGAACAAACTGGCCACGTTCAAAAAGTAGTAAATGAATCAAAAGATAAAAACCTGACACCCAGTATTCTTATCGAAGATGGAGAGCATAAAAAACTATTTAATTTACCCATCCGTGCTTATTTATCTGTCGAAGAAGGTGAAACAATACAAGCGGGGACAATACTAGCAAAAATTTCAAGACAAGCTTCTAAAACAAGAGATATCACTGGCGGACTACCTAGAGTTACAGAATTGTTTGAGGCAAGAAGCCCGCACGAGCCATCCGTTGTTTCAGAAATTGAAGGCATTGTAAAATTTGGCGCTAGGAAGAAAGGGTCAAGAGAGATTATCGTCACAGCACCCGATGGTTCTGATGAAAAGAAATATAATGTTGCCCTTGGTAAACATGTCTTAGTTCAGGAGGGGGATGAAATACCAGCAGGAGAAAAAATTACAGACGGTCCCATCAATCCTCATGACATTCTAAAAATTAAGGGAACAAGTGCAGTACAGGAATACTTAGTCAATGAAATACAGGATGTTTACAGATTGCAGGGCGTTAAAATAAACGATAAACATATTGAAGTAATTGTTAAACAAATGCTACAAAAAATCGTAATTGTTTCTCCCGGCGACACAAGATTTTTGGAGGAAGACTTAGTGGATAGGAATTCCTTCATTGAAGAAAATGAACGAATTATGTCTATGGTTGTTGTGGAAGATAAAACTGACTCAAAATTAAAGAATGGGCAGTTAGTCCTTAAATCCAAAATTAGAGAGACTAATAACGATTTAAAGAAGAAAGATAAAGAACAAGTGAAATATCGTGATGCTGAACCTGCAACTTTCGAGCATTTGTTATTGGGAATCACTTCAGCAGCACTATCAACAGAAAGTTTTATATCTGCAGCATCGTTCCAGGAAACCACAAAAGTTTTGGCTAACGCAGCCACTGAAGCCAAAGTGGATTATCTGTTAGGCTTAAAAGAAAATGTGGTTATGGGTCATTTAGTCCCCGCTGGAACTGGATTGAAGAAATACAGAAAAGTAATTCTGAAATCTGAAGAACTAGAACCAGTACAGGAAACAGGTGAACAATTAGAGATCAAGAATTAATTTTCATTAGGAAAAAAATAATAAAATTAAAATATTTCATAGTTTTCTTGACATATTTTGTATCAAAGACTATATTTGAAGTCTGAATTTTTTTAATAACCAGAATCCAGGAGATTTTGTGCCCACAATAAGTCAATTAGTTAGAAAAGGAAGAAAAACAATCCTTGCTAAAAAGAAAGCTCCAGCGCTTGATTCGTGCCCGCAGAAAAGAGGAGTGTGCACTAGAGTGTATACGACTACTCCTAAGAAACCAAATTCTGCACTTCGAAAAGTTGCAAGGGTGAGGTTAACCAATGGAATGGAAGTTACAGCATATATCCCTGGTGAAGGCCACAACTTACAGGAACATTCAATTGTTCTTATTAGAGGAGGAAGAGTTAAAGATCTTCCTGGCGTAAGATATCATATAATCAGGGGAACCCTTGATACAAGCGGTGTTGAAGATAGAAAAAAAAGCAGGTCAAAATACGGAGCTAAAAAACCTAAGGCTAAATAAGTATGAGAAAAAAAAGAGCTGAAAAAAGATTTATTAAACCTGATCCAAAATACAAAGACTTACTTGTGGCTAAATTTATTAATAGCCTAATGTATGACGGTAAAAAAGCGGCTGCGCGTAAATTAGTTTATGAAGCATTCGATCTTATTGAGGAAAGAACAAAAAAACCTGGAATGGAAACATTTAAAAAGGCGATTGGTAATATTCAGCCTATGATTGAAGTTAGAAGTCGTCGAGTTGGAGGTGCTACCTATCAGGTCCCGTCAGAAGTAAGACCCGAAAGAAGAATTGCTTTAGCTTTAAGATGGGTAAGAACCTATTCTAGGTCAAGGGGAGAAAAATCCATGTCGGCAAAATTAGCTTCTGAGTTAATTGCCGCATCAAACAATGATGGTTCTGCTGTTAAGAAAAAAGAAGATACACATAAAATGGCTGAAGCGAATAAAGCATTCGCTCACTTTAAATGGTAACCAAAAGTTGAATAAGAATTAGAAAAGATAAACGTATAAATAAATGGCTAGAAAATTTAATATAGATAAAGTTCGTAACATTGGAATTATGGCCCACATCGATGCTGGGAAAACCACGACAACTGAAAGAATACTTTTTTATACTGGTAGAACCCATCGCATCGGGGAAGTTCATGATGGCGCTGCAACGATGGATTGGATGGAACAAGAAAAGGAGCGCGGTATTACCATTACAAGTGCCGCTACAACTTGTTTGTGGAATGATCACCAGATAAATATAATTGACACACCTGGACATGTTGATTTTACTGTTGAAGTTGAAAGATCATTACGAGTTTTAGATGGTGCTGTCGCTTTATTCTGTGCTGTTGGTGGCGTTGAACCCCAATCGGAAACTGTTTGGAGGCAGGCTGATAAATATGGTGTTCCAAGAATAGCCTTCGTAAATAAAATGGATAGAACTGGTGCTGATTTTTACAATGCAGTGCAAATGATGAAAGACAGACTTGGTGCCAATGCTGTTCCAGTTACTTTGCCAATTGGTGAAGGCGATCTTTTTGCCGGAGTTATAAATCTTATAACTCTTAAGGCAAGAATGTACACTGAAGATGCGTCGGGTTCTACTTTTGAAGATACCGAAATTCCACACGATCTATTAGAGATTACGACCAAATATCGAACTCAAATGTTAGAAGCCGTTAGTGATGTTGATGATACTCTCCTCGAAAAATATTTGGAGGGAAAAGAAATTAGCGCTGAGGAAGTAAAAAAAGTTTTAAGAAGAGCAACAATTCAGTCAAAAATAATTCCAGTTCTTTGCGGCTCGGCTTTTAAAAATAAAGGCGTGCAAAAATTATTAGATTCAGTAATTGATTTCCTCCCCTCCCCTATGGATAACCCTGCAATAGAGGCACATCACATCGGTATCAATGATATGGTGGAGAGAAAAATCAGCGATGATGAAAAATTTACAGCTCTTGCTTTCAAAATAATGAATGATCCCTACGTTGGAAAATTGACATTCTTTAGAGTTTATTGCGGAACTCTTTCTTCCGGCTCTTATATTTTTAATTCAACTAGTGGAAAGAAAGAAAGAATAAGTCGCTTAATGCAGATGCATGCCAATCACCGTGAGGAAGTTGATGAAGTTAGAGCGGGTGATATCGCAGCAGCGGTCGGCTTAAAATTTACCCGAACTGGAGATACACTTTGTGATGAAAAAGATCCGGTTATCCTTGAAAAAATTATTTTCCCTGAGCCGGTAATTCAGATAGCTATTGAACCAAAAACTAAGGCTGATCAAGATAAACTTTCCGATGCACTTCAAAAGTTATCCGATGAAGACCCTACTTTTAGAGTTAAGGTTGATGATGAAACCGGTCAAACTTTAATGAGTGGAATGGGAGAATTACACCTTGAAATTTTAGTAGATAGAATGAAAAGGGAATTCAAAGTTGAAGCAAATATCGGTAAACCACAAGTAGCATATCGAGAAACCATAACACAAACAGTGGACAGCGAAGGAAAGTTTATAAAACAATCTGGTGGTCGGGGTAAATTTGGGCACGTTTGGGTTGAGCTTTCTCCAAATGAACCTGGTAAAGGTTATGAGTTCACCAATGGTATTGTCGGCGGAGTAGTTCCCAAAGAATATATCCCCGCAGTTTCTGTTGGTATTCAAGAGGCAATGCGCAATGGTATTGTAGCGGGATTTCCAGTTGTAGATATTAAAGCAAAAATATTTGATGGTTCATATCATGATGTCGATTCTGATGAACTCTCTTTCAAAGTTGCGGGTTCAATTGCTTTTAAAGAAGGTGCTAAAAAAGCAAGACCGGTTCTTCTTGAACCTATGATGAGTGTTGAAGTAATTACTCCTGAAGAGTATCTCGGCGATGTAATGGGTGATCTTAATTCCAGACGCGGGAAGATTGAAGGATTTACTGCCAGAAAAGATGCTCAAGTGATAAAAGCAATAGTTCCACTTGCAGAGATGTTCGGCTATGCAACTATATTAAGATCGATGACACAAGGAAGAGCAATTTATTCAATGCAGTTCTCACATTATCATGAAGTTCCAAAATCAATTGCCGAAGAGATAGCCGAAAAATCTCTTGGCAAAAAATCAACTGCAACAACGTAATTTTATTAATTAAGAAAAATCAAATTCATAAGGAGAAATGACAGATGGCTAAAGAAAAATTTGACAGAAGTAAGCCGCACGTTAATATTGGCACCATTGGTCACGTCGATCATGGGAAAACTACATTAACTGCTGCTATTACTATGGCTCTTTCAAGAAAAGGTTTATCAGCAATCAGATCATTTGATAGTATTGATAACGCACCTGAAGAAAGAGAAAGAGGAATTACTATTGCAACCGCTCATGTTGAATATTCAACAGCGAACAGACACTATGCTCACGTTGATTGCCCTGGTCACGCCGATTACGTGAAAAACATGATTACCGGTGCTGCCCAAATGGACGGGGCAATTCTTGTCGTTGCTGCTACGGATGGTCCTATGCCGCAGACAAGAGAACATATTCTTTTAGCTCGTCAGGTAGGTGTACCAAAGATTGTCGTATTCTTAAATAAAGTTGATATGGTTGATGATCCAGAATTGATTGAGCTTGTTGAAGAAGAATTGAGAGATTTGTTAAAAAAATATGAATTTCCTGGCGACGATATTCCAATTATTAAGGGTTCTGCACTTCGTGCTTTAGAGGCAGGCTCTGATGCAGCTACTCCAATTACGGATGAAAGATTCAATTGCATTTGGCAGCTTATGGATGCAGTTGATTCTTACGTTCCAGTTCCGGAAAGAAGCACGGATAAACCGTTCTTAATGCCTGTTGAAGATGTTTTCTCTATTACAGGTCGTGGCACGGTAGCAACTGGAAGAGTTGAAAGAGGACAGGTCAAAATTCAGGAGGAGGTTGAGCTTATTGGTTTAGGGCTACACAAAAAAACTGTTGTTACAGGTATTGAAATGTTTAGGAAAGAACTTGACTCAGCTATGGCTGGCGATAATGCTGGTATTTTGTTAAGAGGTGTTGATAAAAATGAAATAGAAAGAGGAATGGTACTTGCTAAAACGGGATCAATAACTCCTCACATGAAATTTGAAGGTGAAGTTTACATTCTTTCTAAAGATGAAGGCGGAAGACATACACCATTTTTTAATGGGTACAGACCGCAGTTTTATTTTAGAACAACCGACGTAACCGGAGTTGCTACTTTACCTGAAGGCACAGAAATGGTTATGCCGGGAGATAATATCAGATTGTCAATTGATTTGATCTCCCCTATAGCAATGGAAGAAAAATTAAGATTTGCTATTCGCGAAGGCGGTAGAACTGTTGGCTCTGGTGTAGTAACGAAGATAATTGAATAATTAAATTATACACAAATTGGGAGCATCGTCTCCCTTTTGTGTGTTTAATACTTAAAAGGAGATACTTTAGTGGCAGGTCAAAAAATTAGAATTAAGTTAAAATCTTACGATCACATTCTAATTGATAAATCAACTGAAAAGATTATCAAGACAGTAAGAAGTACAGGAGCAGTCGTATCTGGGCCTATACCACTGCCGACTAAAAGAACAGTTTACACTGTGTTAAGATCTCCCCATGTTGATAAAAAATCGCGCGAACAATTCGAAACTCGTGCTCACAAAAGAATTATCGATATCCATAATTCTAATAACAAAACGGTTGACTCCCTCAGTAAATTAGATATTCCTGCTGGCGTTGACATTGAGATAAAGCTTTAACGAAACTGGAGCAATGATGCTTGGCTTAATTGGTAAAAAAATAGGAATGACTAGTGTATTTAGCGCTATTGGTGAACTGATACCCGTGACCATTGTGCAAGCGGGACCTTGCAAAGTTGTTTCGATTCGTACAAAAGAAAAAGACGGATATGAGGCACTTCAATTAGGGTTTGCTGAAAAGAAAGAAAAAAATATCACTAAACCTTTACTCGGTCACTTTAAGAAAAATATTGTGCCAGCAACAGCATTCTTAAAAGAGTTCAAAGGCTACTCAACCAAAGATTTTAAACCGGGTGATGAAATAAAGAGCGATATTTTTTCTGTGGGCGAAAAGATTAAAGTACGCGGCAAAACAAAAGGAAAAGGTTTTCAGGGTGTAATGAGAAGGCATGGTTTTGGCGGTGTTGGCGGCACAACTCATGGTCAAAGTGATCGTCTTCGTGCACCTGGATCTATCGGTGCAAGTTCTTATCCTTCAAGAGTATTTAAAGGTCAACGAATGGCAGGACGTATGGGATTTACTAACGTAACAATTGCTAATTTACAGATTGTTAGAATAATGCCAGAAGAAAATTTATTATTAATTCGTGGTGCAGTCCCAGGTGCAATCAACTCAATTGTTGAATTGATAAAGAAGTAATGGAAAAAAAAATGAATTTAGATATTTACAAAATAGACGGTTCGGTTTCCGGCGAAAAAATAGAATTAACTGATGATATTTTTGGCATTCATCCAAATGATCATGCAATCTATCTTTCAGTTAAATCATACTTAGCCAATCAAAGACAGGGCACTCACAAGTCTAAAGAAAGAGGAGAAGTGAGCGGCGGCGGTAAAAAGCCGTGGAAACAAAAAGGCAGGGGTGGTGCAAGAGCTGGTACCACAAGATCTCCACTATGGGTTGGTGGAGGAACTATTTTCGGGCCTCGCCCACGAGATTATAGAGAAGATATCCCTAAGAAAGTTAAAAAATTGGCACGCAGATCGGCTTTAAGTTATAAAGTAAAAGACGAACAATTAATAGTTGTTGAAGATTTTAATTTTGAAAATCCTAAAACAAAAGAATTTGCAAATATGCTCAAAGCATTGAAGGTTAGTGGTAAAAAAGTATTGTTACTGACTAAAGAAAATATGGAAACCATTTATCAATCCGGTCGCAATATCGATAAAGTTCGGGTACTTGAGGCTGCAAAGGCTTCTACCTATGACATTCTTAACAATCAAGTACTTTTACTTCAAAAAGGCGCCGTTGAGACGATAATAAATTCTTTCCAAATCAGGAAGGACGGGTTAAACTAAGATGCGTCAGATATTAATTAGACCTTTGATAACTGAAAAAATGACGAACCTTACCGCCGACAAAGGGATATACGGGTTTATGGTTTCACCGGCAGCAAATAAAATAGAAATTGCAAAAGAGATTGAAAAAAAATTTCAGGTGCATGTTGAATCAGTTAGAACTGTTAATCATCCCGGTAAGTTAAAAACTCAGTTTAGAAAAAGTGGAAGATTTTCTGGAAAAACTTCTGCAACCAAAAAAGCATACATCACTCTTAAAAAGGGTGAAACAATTGAATTATTCGAGCAAGTTTAAAGCGGTAATTAAGGTTAAAAATGGCTATAATTAAATTAAAACCAAATACTCCAGGTACAAGATTTAGATCAGATTTTTCATTTGAGGAGATTACAAAATCTTCACCTGAAAAGTCACTTACTAAGGCTATTAAAAAAAGCGGCGGTAGGAATAACCACGGTAGAGTAACAGCAAGGCACATTGGCGGCGGACATAAACAGAGATATCGAATAATAGATTTTAAAAGAGATAAATCTGGAATTCCAGCAACAGTACATTCAATAGAGTATGATCCTAATCGGACGTGCCGTATAGCCTTACTTCACTATGCTGACGGAGAAAAAAGATATATTTTAGCTCCTGAAGGATTAAAGGTTGGCGCTAAGGTTATCTCCGGCAGCGGAAGCGACATCACAGTTGGAAATTCTTTGCCGTTGAGCGATATGCCTCTTGGCAGCTTTGTTCATAATGTTGAGATCAAACCCGGTAAGGGCGGTCAACTTGGTCGAAGCGCAGGATCATCCTTACAAGTTCTTTCAAAGGATGGTGATTATGCGCAGTTAAAAATGCCTTCGGGCGAAGTTCGTATGATCAGACTTAACTGCATGGCTACTTATGGGATAGTCGGGAATTCTGAAAAAGAAAATATAAGTTTGGGCAAAGCCGGTAGAAGCAGATGGATGGGGATTAGACCTCATGTTAGAGGTGTAGCAATGAATCCGGTTGATCATCCGATGGGTGGCGGTGAAGGTAAAACTTCAGGCGGTGGTCATCCAGTTTCACCTTGGGGTCAAAAAGCTAAAGGTCTTAAAACCCGCAAACATAAAAAGAGTTCGAATAAATTCATTATTAAAAGACGTAAAAAATAGAGTAATCAATGCCAAGATCAATTAAAAAAGGTCCTTTTGTCAGCACCAAACTATTTCAAAAAATTAAAAAGCTGAATGAAAGTAATCAAAAAAAAATTATTAAAACTTGGTCTCGTTCTTCAACTATTTTACCAGATTTCGTTGGACATACTATCGCGGTTCACAACGGCAACAAAATGATTCCAATTTATGTTACCGAAAATATGGTAGGTCATAAGTTAGGTGAATTTTCACCAACAAGAATTTTCAGAGGACATCCAGGAACTAAAGCTGAAAAAGCTGCTAAAACTAATTAAAAAGGTTTCAATTTATAATGGAAGCAAAAGCAATACATAGATATATAGGTTCATCGCCCAGGAAAATGAGATTAGTAATTGATCTTATTAGAGGAATCAGGGTTGATAGAGCAATGGAAATTCTTCACTTTCAACCAAAACATGCTTCGAATGACGCTGAAAAAGTTTTAAGATCTGCAGTCTCAAATCTCATGAATGCAAATGAGACTGAGAGAATTGAGCCTTCTGATCTGTATATCAAAGAAGTATTTGTTGATCAAGGACCAACTTTAAAAAGAATTTCACCTGCCCCTATGGGTCGTGCTTACAAAATTAGGAAGAGATCTTGTCACTTAACAATTGTGGTCGCCACAAAAGAATAAATTAGGAGATAAATTTTTGGGACAAAAAACAAATCCGGTTGGATTAAGAGTTGGAATAATTAGAGGATGGGACTCTAATTGGTACGAAAATAAAAGCTATGCTCATAAGTTAAAAGAAGATTCTAAGTTAAGAGCATACGTTAAAAACAGACTTAAGAAAGCCGGAATTTCAAGAATCGTCATTGATAGAACTTCTAAAAATATTATTCTTACAATTTCTACATCAAGACCCGGAGTTGTTATTGGTAAAAGTGGAAAGGAAATAACTCAATTAGAACAAGAATTAAAGCAAGTGACAGACAAAGAAGTTAAGGTTCAGATAACTGAGATTAAGCGTCCAGAATTAGATGCTTATCTTGTGGCAGAGAATATTGCGATGCAGCTAACCGGGCGTGTTTCTTTCAGGAGAGCTATGAAAATGGCTATCACATCCGCAATGAGAATGGGAGCTGAAGGAATTAGAATTATGTGCGCCGGGAGGCTTGGCGGTGCCGAAATGGCTCGTACCGAGCAATACAAACAAGGGCGTATTCCACTCCATACTTTAAGAGCAGATATTGATTATGCAAATGGAAGAGCTGAAACAGTCTATGGATCTATTGGAATAAAAGTATGGATTTGCCACGGCGAAATTTTAGGCAAGAGAGTTTCAGAATAAAATACCGGAGAATTTAAAATGTTAATGCCGAAAAGAGTTAAATTTAGAAAATCACAACGTGGAAGAAGAAAAGGTAATGCTAAGCGTGGTAGTTCTGTTGCTTTTGGTGATTTCGGATTGAAAGCCCTTGAACCCGACTGGATAACAAGCAGACAAATTGAAGCTTGTCGTATTGCCTTATCGAGAAAAATGAAAAGAGATGGAAAAGTTTGGATCAGAATTTTCCCTGATAAACCTGTTTCTAAAAAACCACTTGAAACAAGAATGGGTAAAGGTAAAGGTGCGCCGGAATTTTGGGTAGCCGTTATCAAACCGGGAAGAATTCTTTTCGAAGTGTCCGGCGTTTCAAAGGATATAGCGCTTGATGCTTTCAGAACTTGTTCTTCTAAACTACCTATAAAAACAAAGATGGTTGCAAGACCAGATTACGAATCTTAATAGGAATTATAAATGAAGATTTATGAAATTAAAGAAATGAAAACCGATGAACTCCTCAAAAGAATTGAGGAAGAAGAAAAAAATATAATTGATTTACGCTTCGCTCATCAATTGAAACAATTAACAAATACGTCTAAATTAAATTTAGTGAAAAAAGATATCGCAAGAATGAAGACTATTATCAGAGAAAGACAATTGGCTGAAATCAAAGCTTCAAAAGTTAAAAAAGAAGGAGCTGATTCATAATGACAACTGAACGCCCATTGAGAAAAACAAGAACTGGTGTTGTAGTGAGTAATAAAATGGATAAAACCATAACCGTTGCCATCGAAAGAAAAGTACCTCATCCGAAGTATAAAAAATATTTCAAAAAAACTACAAAACTCATGGCTCATGATGAAAAAAATGAATGCGCCCCGGGCGATACAGTTAAAATAATGGAAACCAGACCGCTTAGTTTGAGAAAAAAATGGCGCTTAGTTGAAATTGTTGAAAAAGCCAAATAGTAATACGGAGTAATTAAGATGATTCAAGAAGAAACAAATTTAGTGGTCGCTGATAATTCGGGTGCAAAGAAAGTGCGGTGCATCAGAGTTTTGGGTGGAAGCGGAAGACAATATGCAAGTCTTGGAGATTTGATAGTTGTGGCAGTGAAAACAGCTATTCCTAAGGGAGGTGTAAAAAAAGGCGAAGTATCCCGCGCAGTAATTGTGCGAACAAAAAAAGAAGTTAGAAGAAAAGATGGTTCGTATATTAGATTTGATGAAAATGCAGCCGTTCTTTTAAATGCTCAGGGTGAACCCAGAGGTACCAGAATTTTTGGACCCGTTGCAAGAGAATTAAGGGATAAACAATTTATGAAAATAATTTCTTTAGCTCCAGAAGTATTATAAATCGGAAGTAAGATGAGAATTAGAAAAAATGACAATGTAATGGTAATCAGCGGAAACGACCGCGGTAAATCTGGAAAAGTCCTCAAAGTTTTTCCAAAAGAAAACCGTGTTATCATAGAAGGTATCAATCTTCGCAAACGCCACACAAAACCAAATCAGAAAAGCCCGCAGGGTGGTATTTTAGAAAAAGAAGCGCCGATAAATTCTTCTAATGTTATGGTCATAGATCCAAAATCCGGCGAACCAACAAGAATCGGTTCAAAAATTATTCTTGATGAAAAAACCGGCAAGAAAAAAATTACAAGAGTTAGTAAAGCAAGCGGCGAAATGCTCTAATATTATAATTAAAGTTTGAATTAAGAATGGCAGAGAAAAAACAAAAAACAGTTACCGAAGAAAAATCTTCAAAAAAAACAAAAAAAGAATCTGCTGAAGGAAAAGCAACTTCAGGTGAAAAAGAAACAAGAGTTCCTTCTCGTTTGGGTATGATTTACAAATCAGAAATCATTCCAACTCTGATGAAAAAATTCAAGTACAAAACTGTGATGCAGGTTCCTAAAATAGTTAAGGTCGTTGTTAATATGGGTGTTGGCGAAGCAGTAAATGATCAAAAACTTTTGGAACAAGCAGTAAAAGAGCTTGAAACTATAGTAGGTCAAAAGGCGAGCATCAGAAAAGCTAAAAAATCAATTTCAAATTTTAAGCTTAGAGAAGGTGTTAACATTGGCGCTATGGTTACACTGCGAAAAGACAGGATGTATGAACTTCTCGACAGATTAATAAATATTGCATTACCTCGAGTTCGTGATTTTAGAGGTCTGTCGGATAAGTCTTTCGATGGTCGTGGTAATTATACGATGGGAATTAAAGAGCAAATAATTTTTCCCGAAATAAATGCAGATAAGGTTACAAAAGTATTAGGTATGGACATCACAATTGTGACTACAGCCAAAAATGATTCCGAAGCTTTCGAGTTGCTCCAGGCTTTCGGCATTCCGTTTAGAAAAAAAGAAATAAAAACAGCATAGGAAAAGTTTATGGCAAGAAAAAGCTTACTGGCGCGTGAAGAGAAAAGGAGAAAACTCTCTGAAAAATATCGTACTTTGAGAGAGGAATTAAAAAAGAAGGGTGATTATGAAGCACTTCAGGAGTTACCCAAAAATTCGTCCCCAGTCAGGCTAATGAATAGATGTATGATGACAGGCAGAGCAAGATCTTTCTATAGAAAGTTCGGAGTTTCCAGGCTTGTATTAAGAGAAATGGCGTTACGGGGCGAAATTCCCGGATTAAAAAAATCAAGTTGGTAGAAGGAGTATAAAATGGCTGTTACAGATCCGATATCAGATTTATTAACTAGAATTAGAAATGCTTCAAGAGCAAAGCATCTTCGGGTGGATATTCCATCTTCGAATATGAAAAAACAACTTGTTAGTATTTTAAAACAACAAAATTTTGTCGAGGACTTCACGGAAATTGAGGATACTAAACAAAATATATTAAGAGTAGTCCTTAAATATAGAAACGGTATCCCGGCAATTTCTGGCTTAAGAAGAGTCAGCACACCTGGTTTAAGAAATTATAAGAATGCTGATAAACTTCCTCGTGTACATAATGGCTTAGGCGTTGCTGTTATTTCCACATCCAAAGGTCTGCTAACAGACAAGCAAGCTAAAATCCAGGCGATCGGCGGCGAAGTTGTCTGCTATATTTGGTAAAATTTTATTGAATGGAGAATTAAATTGTCAAGAATCGGTAAAAAAATAATAGTAGTTCCAAAAGGCGTGACTATAAACCTTAGTGGTTTACAGATAAAAGTTAAAGGTCCAAAGGGAGAGCTGACACACTTTATTCACCCTAGTATGAAGGTGGTGGTAAAGGATTCTGAAATTACAGTGGAACGCCCGAATGATCTTAAAGAAAATAAAGCTTTGCACGGATTAACACGAGCATTAATTCAGAATATGGTAACTGGTGTTACAGAAGAATATTCGAAAAATTTAGACATAATCGGCGTTGGTTACAAAGCTGAATTAAAAGGAAATAACCTGTTGTTTAATATTGGATTTTCACATCCGATAATTTTTATGCCCCCTGAGGGAGTTAAACTTCAGGCTCCAACTCCTAATGCCATAACAATCTCGGGTGTCGATAAACAATTGGTTGGTTTAGTTGCTGCTAAAATAAGATCAATCCGTAAACCCGAACCTTATAAAGGCAAAGGTATTAAATATTCAAACGAACAGATTAGAAGAAAAGCTGGTAAAACTGCCGGTAAGTAACACAAGGAAAGTTTAATTATGATCAAGAGAAACAATAACAAAAGATTACGATCTAAAACAAAAATTAGAAATAAGATTTCCGGAACAACTGAAACTCCCCGACTAACTGTTTATAGAAGTCTTAATAATATTTATGCACAAATCATTGACGATACTACTGGTAAAACGTTGGCTGCAGCATCTTCTTTATCCAAAGAAATTGAAGCTGACTTGAAAACTACCAAAGGTAAAGCAGCGAAGAGTAAATTGGTTGGCAATTTAGTCGCTTCTAAAGCGATAGAACAAAAAATTAGTTCGGTAGTATTTGATCGTAACGGATATCGTTATCATGGAAGAATACAGGCTGTTGCCGAAGGCGCTCGTGAGAAAGGACTAAAGTTTTAATGCCGGATAGGTTTACTAATGCCGGGTCGTCTAATGGCAGGACTACGCCCTTTGGAGGCGTCTGCAGAGGTTCGAGTCCTCTCCCGGCAGCAATTAATTATTTAAATAGTTCCTTTATTATTAATGTAGATTACGGAGTGAAGCTTGAAAACCATTAAATCAACCGAAGTTGAAGGTTTAAAAGAAAAAGTTGTACACATAAACAGAGTAGCTAAAGTTGTTAAGGGTGGCAGAAGATTTAGCTTCAATGCTATTGTAGTTGTTGGAAATGGAAACGGTGTTGTTGGTGTAGGGCTTGGTAAAGCTAACGAAGTTACGGATGCTATATCAAAGGGTGTTGATGATGCTAAGAAAAGTCTGGTAAAAGTTTCTCTTATCAAAGGTACTGTTGCTCATCAGATAATTGGAAAATTTGGCGCAGGCAAGGTACTTCTAAAACCAGCTACACCTGGCACAGGTTTGATTGCCGGTGGTGGCGTTCGTGCAGTTCTTGAAGCCGCTGGAATTACAGACATATTGACTAAGTCACTTGGATCAAGTAATCCGCATAATCAGGTAAAAGCTACATTAAATGGGCTTTTAAATCAGATTGATGCACGTAGCATGGCTAAAAAACGCGGTATGGCAGTTTCTGAATTATTTATTTCTTAATAGAGGCAGTATGAGTAAAATTAAGGTAACACAGATTAGAAGCATTATTGATAGACCAAAAGATCAAAAACGAACTATTGAAGCTTTGGGTCTCGGTCGTCCGAATTATTGGAAAGTACACAACGACACACCACAAATTCGTGGCATGGTTAGAAAAGTAGATCATTTAGTCAAAGTTGAAGAAATAACAGAATAGACAAAAGGTTCAATAATGGATATATTAAGCAATCTTAAATACGCAGAAGGATCAAGGAAAAAAAGAAAACGCATAGGACGGGGCGAAGGCTCTGGTCATGGCGGAACTGCAACTAAAGGTATGAATGGACAGCTTTCACGTTCAGGCGCAAAAAAGCGTGCATGGTTCGAAGGTGGGCAAATGCCTTTGCAGAGAAGAATTCCAAAGCATGGCTTCACAAGTCCTTTTAAAGTTTATTCACAGGTGGTTAATTTAAGTTCGATACAGAAACTAGTAGATGAAAAAAAAATTGATGGATCGTCAATTGACATTACTTCCCTTAAAAATTTCGGTTTAATCAAAAGTTCGAATAAACCAGTAAAAATTTTAGGTAATGGCAACTTAACATCAAAGCTTCATCTTGAGGCAAATGCTTTTAGCCAATCGGCAAAACAAAAAATTGAAGAAGCCGGCGGCTCTATTAAAACGATTTAAGCAGAAAATAAATGTCAAGACTTACAGAAACATTTAGAAATATTTTTAAGATTCACGAACTTCGCCAGAGAATTTTATACACTTTGGCGTTGCTTTTTATTGTCAGATTAGGTTCTCATCTAACTCTCCCCGGCGTTGACGCTGTTCTACTGGCTGAGAGTATGAAAAACCAAACGTCAGATAACTTATTCGCATTGTATGATTTATTTGTCGGCGGTGCTTTCCAAAACGCAGCAATTTTTGCGCTTGGAATTATGCCTTACATTTCAGCCTCTATCATTCTTCAGTTGCTTGGTGCCGTTGTCCCCTATTTTCAAAAACTGCAGCAGGAGGGGGAAGAAGGTCGAAAGAAAATAACCCAGCTTACTCGCTATGGGACTGTTTTAATTTCTGGAATGCAAGCTTGGGGCGTGACTGTAAGACTATTGAATATGAATGTTCAAGGAATTCCGATTGTGCCAGATGGTGTTAACGGAATTTTTTGGGTATTGTCAACTATTATAATTCTAACTTCCGGTACTGTATTAATGATGTGGATGGGTGAACAAATAACCGAGCGAGGAATTGGGAATGGCATCTCATTAATAATTTTTATTGGAATCATTGCAAGATTTCCATTTGCAATTTTAGATGAATACAGATTAATCTCTTCTGGCACCAGAAGCCTTGTGATAGAAATTGTTATCTGGGCTTTAATGGCGCTGATTATTGCAGGAGTTGTTCTTGTAACTCAAGGAACAAGGAGGATTCCTGTTCAATATGCTAAGAGAGTTGTTGGAAGAAAAATTTATGGAGGAGTAACTCAATATATTCCATTACGAGTAAACACTGCTGGTGTTATGCCTATAATTTTTGCACAATCAATTATGTTTATTCCTAACACTGTCCTTTCATTTTTCCCTGATAATGAATTTTTAGTAAGTTTAGCTGGATATTTCCAGTATCAATCACCTGTTTATTCATTCATTTACGCTTTGATGATAATATTTTTCACTTACTTTTATACTGCGATTGCTTTCAATCCAAAAGATGTTGCCGACAACATGAAAAAACAAGGTGGGTTTATTCCCGGTATCAGACCAGGAAAACAAACTTCCGATTTTATTGATAATATTTTAACTAAGATTACATTACCGGGCTCAGTTTTCTTAGCTATAATTGCAATACTTCCGGCATTCGTATCAGCCTGGGGGGTTTCCGGACAGTTCGCACAATTCTTTGGCGGAACGAGTTTGTTAATTGTCGTTGGTGTTGCTCTTGATACACTTCAACAAATCGAATCACATCTTTTAATGCGGCATTACGATGGCTTTATGAAATCTGGTAAGATCAGAGGAAGAAGATAATTTGACTTGTGATTTTAATAAAGACAAAAAAAGAAATTGATCTGATTAGAGAAAGCAGTAAAATAGTTGCCGAGACACTTCAACTTTTAAAAAGTAAAGTTAAGCCCGGTATATCAACATTAGAATTAGACCAGCTCGCAGAAGATTATATCAGATCTAATGATGCTGAGCCTGCATTCAAAGGATATTCACAAGGCGGTGCACCGGCATATCCGGCTACAATTTGTGCGTCAGTGGATGAGGAAGTTGTTCACGGAATACCTGGCTCAAGAGTGCTACAAAATGGAGAGATAATTTCTTTAGATGTTGGTGTTATTAAAAAGGGATACTATGGCGATGCAGCATTGACAGTTGCTGTAGGTGAAATTTCCGAAGAAAAAAAAAGATTAATGGATGTCACTGAAAAATCATTGTATGTTGGAATTGAACAGGCAATATCCGGTAATAGAGTTCATGATATTTCTAACGCTGTTCAGGAATATGTCGAAAGTTTCGGGTTCTCAGTTGTTCGTGATTTATGCGGACATGGTGTTGGAAAGTACTTGCACGAACCGCCATCAGTTCCTAATTTTGGAAAAAGGAACACCGGAGCTAAATTAAAAAATGGTATGACCATTGCAATTGAACCGATGATAAATATCGGTGAATATAAAGTGCGAACTAAAAATGACGGTTGGACAATTGTTACTAATGATGGATTAGCTTCTGCGCATTTTGAACATACAATTGCAATATTAGATAGTAAACCTGAAATTCTTTCGGTCTGCTAATGGCGAAACAAGGACCTATAAAAATTGACGGGGTTGTGACCGACACTTTACCCAATGCACAATTTAGAGTAAAGCTGGATAACGGTCATGAGATATTAGCTCATATATCAGGCAAGATGAGAATGCACTTTATAAAAATATTAGTTGGAGATAAAGTTTCAATAGAATTATCTCCGTATGATCTGACAAAAGGAAGAATAACTTACAGATATAAATAGTCCGGAGAGATAATGAAAGTAAGAGCATCTGTTAAAAAGATTTGTGAAAATTGTAAAGTAATTAAACGCAAAGGCGTTGTTAAAGTGATTTGTAAAAATCCAAAACACAAGCAACGTCAAGGTTAATAAATTAAAGGAGTAAATAATTGGCTCGTATAGCTGGCGTAGATTTACCTAAGAATAAAAAAACCCTTTATGGGCTTCAATATATTTTCGGAATTGGACCATCAATTGCAGCGTCTATTTTAGAAAAAGCAAAAGTAAATCCAGAAAAAAAAGTAAGTGATCTTACTGATGAAGAAATTGCAGAAATAAGATCTGTAATTACAGCAGAGTACAAAGTTGAAGGCGCATTAAGATCGGATGTTCAACAGAATATAAAACGATTGATGGACATAGGTTCCTATCGCGGGTTGAGGCATAGAAAAGGATTGCCGGCGCGTGGACAGCGAACTCGTACAAATTCCAGAACAAGAAAAGGCAAGAGAAAAACTGTTGCCGGTAAGAAAAAAGTAATCGCTAAGAAATAATAATTTCCAAATCGGAGGATTGATACTTGGCTAAAGCAGCAAAAAAAGTTAAAAAAAGAACACACGTTGATTCAAACGGTGTTGCTCACATCAAAGCAACGTTTAATAATGTTTTGGTTACACTAACCGATATTTACGGTAATACAATTTCGTGGTCATCTGCGGGAAAAAATGGATTTAAAGGTTCAAGGAAAAATACACCTTATGCCGCACAAGTTTCTGCCGAAGCAGCAGGGAAAGAAGCTTTCGATCTTGGACTAAGAAAAGTTGAAGTTTTCGTTAAAGGTCCAGGTTCAGGGCGTGAGGCGGCTATAAGAGCATTGAATACAGCCGGGCTTGAAATATCCTCTATCAAGGATGTCACTCCCATTCCTCACAATGGCTGCCGTCCACCTAAGAAAAGAAGAGTTTAATTAATAGAAAGATATTTAATGGCAAGATATACAGATTCAGTTTGCAAATTATGTCGTCGTGAAAGACAAAAACTTTTTCTAAAAGGACAAAAATGTTTTACTGAAAAATGTCCGATAGAAGAAAAAAACTATGCGCCAGGTCAGCATGGTTTATCACGAAGATCAAAAGTTTCTGAATATGGAGTTCAGCTTCGGGAAAAACAAAAGATTAAGAGATCTTACGGTATTCTCGAAACACAATTCAGAAATTATTTTGAAAAAGCTATTAAGCAAAAAGGTAGAACAGGTGAAAACCTTGTTAAACTTTTAGAACGTAGATTAGATAATGTAGTTTATAGATTAGGACTTGCTTCGTCGCGTAAGCAGGCAAGGCAAATTATTAGGCACAGACATATTATAGTTAACGATGAACTTGTTGATATTCCGGCCTATCTTTTAAACGCCGGCGATGTTGTAAAAATAAAAGATAAAAGCAAAAAACTTGATCTAATTCATAACTCAATTAAAAGAGTTAAAGAAGGTACTTATCCGTGGCTGTCAATAGATAAAGCAACTCTCTCTGGAGTTTTCATTCAAATTCCAGAAAGATCAGATGTTCCTTTAGAAGCAAATGAACAATTGGTAGTTGAGCTTTATTCTAAGTAAAAATTTTTTTTAGAATAATTAATTCCGAGGTTTAATAAATGAGTGGATCAAATTTGAAAATGCCTGAAGCAGTGGTTTTGGATGAGGCAAATTATACAAATACATTTGGCAGGTTTTCTTTGCAGCCTCTCGAAAGAGGCTATGGCGTTACTCTTGGCAACTCTCTGCGTAGAGTCTTGCTGTCTTCTCTTCCTGGCGCAGCAATTTCATCAGTAAAATTTAGCGGCATCCTTCACGAATTTAGTACCATCGAAGGGGTGGTGGAAGATGTAGCAGAGTTAATACTTAACTTCAAACAAGTGAGGATGAAATTATTAAGTAAAAAACCCAATCCAATTGTAATTTCTTTAAGTGGAGATTGTGAATTTACTGCTGCTGAAATTCAAAAGAATAGCAATGAGATCGAAATACTTAATCCCGATCTGCACATTGCTACATTGAATAAAAATGCGAAGATGGAAGTCGAAATCAGAGTAAGCAGAGGTATTGGATTTGTCACTTCAATAGAAAATGTAGCGCCCGATCAGACAATCGGTGTAATCCCAATTGACTCAATCTTTACTCCAATCAAAAATGTTAAATACGAAATTGAAAATGTAAGAATTGGGGACAAAAATGATTATGAAAAACTTACATTAGAAATCTATACCGATGGCTCTATAACTCCTGACGACGCTTTAACTCAAGCGGCTAAAATTCTTAAAGAACATATTCAGTTATTTATTAATTTCGATATTGAGCAGGAAGAAGAACAAACCGTAAGTCAGAAGGATAGTGAGAAAGACAGACTTAGAAAAATATTAACTACCAGCGTTGATGATCTTGAACTAAGCGTTCGATCTCATAATTGTTTAAAAGCTGCAAATATTAGAACCATTGCTGACTTAGTTCGTAGAGATGAACAGGAAATGCTAAAGTTCAGAAACTTCGGTCGAAAATCTTTGGCTGAACTAAATGAAATAGTTGAAAATCTTGGACTGGAGTTTGGAATGGACGTAGAAAAATATATTAACGAAGAAGTTGAACCTAATTAAAAATCCAGAAGGCAGATAATGAGACATAGAGTTAGAGGAAGAAAACTTAAAAGAACCGCAAGCCATAGAGATGCTTTGATGAGATCTCTTGCTACTTCTTTATTAAAACATAAACGAATTAAAACAACGGTTGCAAAGGCAAAAGAAGCAAGAGGGTTTGTTGAAGCTCTGATAACCAAAGCTAAGAAGAACGACCTTGCTGCAAAGAAGCATGTAATGAAGTCAATTAAAGATAAAGCGACTGTGAAAGAATTATTCTCCGAAATTATCACAAAGGTGGGGGATCGCCCTGGCGGTTATACCAGAGTTGTGAAACTTGGCAATCGAATGGGTGATTCTGCTCAGATGGCAATTATAGAACTCGTGGATTATAACGATGTTGTAACCGCAAGACAAGAAGAGCAGAAAGAGAAGCGGGAAGCTAAGTTAAAAACTAAAAAGCAAGCGAAAGAAAAGGAAGTTGAAGAAGCAAAGGTTCTTTCCGAATCCACCGCAAAGTAAAACAAGTAGTAAATAATTTTATGGAAGAAGAGTAATCGGGTACCCGATTACTCTTTTTTATTATGTTCAAACAACAGCAATTTATTTCATCAATCTACGATGTTTCAAAAATTCCTAGCGAACCACTTCCACATGTAATCCTTTGCGGAAGATCTAATGTCGGTAAGTCTTCCTTTATTAATTCTTTGTTCAACCGTCGGGACCTTGCCAAAATCAGTTCATCGCCAGGTAAAACGAGATCAATTAATTTTTATAAGATTGATAATCTCTTTTTTATGGTTGACCTTCCCGGTTATGGTTATGCAAAGGTGAGTAAATTCGAGCGTGAAAAATGGGGCAAATTAGTACGAGACTATATATTTCAGGTAAAACAAATTGTCCTGGCTTTCCATATAATAGATAGCAGGCATTCACCAACCGAACTAGACCAGCAGTTATCAGATTTATTAGAATCGAATTCTATAAATAAGATTATTTTACTAAGTAAGGTAGATAAATTAAAACAGGCGGAACTCAGTCTATCTTTGAAAAGAATTTCTGGAATTTTTCCTGGATTGGTCAGAAATCATAATCTCTTTGTTTATTCTTCGGTTAAAAATACGGGCAGAAAAGAAGTGCTGAAGAAAATAACAGAAATCTTTTCTTCCAGATAATTTTAGAAAAGTGATTATTGATAATGTAATCGAGTAATTTTATATTGGTATTAATTTTTTTATTGGATTGTATCAAAAGAAAAAAATGGATCGTCGTCAAAAGAAAAGAGTATTAATTTTCCTTATTGTGCCGTTACTTGCAGCAGTAATTTTTATTGCTCATGATACAATAATCAAAATCATCGCAATTTTGTTATTATTAATTTACGTAGCGTTTATAATCTTTTTACGCGACTCGATTAAATTCGATACCAGTTTTACTTCATCCTCAAAGAATAAACCTGAATTAGATGATTACTCACCAGATTCATCAAAAACTCATTCCGATTTATCCGACTCATTCGAAATTATTTCACCAAATAAAAAAGTTGAAATTATTACAGATCAAAATTTTTCTCCCGAGTTTAGAGTTCCAAAAACAATTTTAAAACCCCCGGATCTGAAAGAAAAATTTGAAGAGATAGCAAACGAAATTCTTCCGCCAAATGTTGGACACAACGAACAATTTTCTTTTGTGCTTGAAAAATTGCTGAGCGTGATTAAAGAAGCGTATTCAGCACATTCCGCAATATTTTTCTGGTATAATAAAAAGAACGAGAAATTAACCATCGAAAAGTTTGTCTCTAATTCAAACGAAATAAATAAACGAAAATTTGATATCGAAGATGATATTTTAAGTAAGATAGTTAACAAAGCCGAACCAGAATTACTAAGTGATATAACTTCGGCAGCGGAATCAGACGTAATACGTTATTACAATATTCCGCAGGCGATAAAAAGTTTCGTGGGTGTTCCTCTCTTTTATGATAAAAACCTAATTGCTGTAATAGCGTTAGATTCTAAGGATGGGGATGCATTTGGAATTGAAACGATTTACGCTTTAGGCAGATTTGTAAGAGTAGTAACCATGATAATCGGATTGTATGATGAGAAGCATTCAGAATCCATTTCTCAGCAAAGACTTGAGAGTTTACTCAATATGATCGGTCCTGATAATAAATTAAATGATATAAATGAAATTGTTCGGACTATTGAAACCTCACTTGACTCTATGCTACCCTGGGATGCTTTCACTTTTGTGTACTTCCATCCGGTTGATAAGAAATTCAGAACAATTCGGGTAAATAACAAAACAACACTGAAATATATCGGTGAAAATCTTGATATAGATTTAAATGGAACACTTGTGGGAAAGGCCATAGTCTCAGGTATTCCAGTTAAAATCGATGATACTTCGCTTGTAAGTTATCAGCGCTATTCTAAAGTTGAAGATATTGCTTTTGACGGCTCATTCGCAGCTCTTCCCTTAATATACAGAGAACAAAATTATGGCGTAATATGCCTCGAAAATCTTAAAAAAAATTCCTATACTAATTCTGATATAAAATATTTAAGAGGAATATTTAATTTTATTTCGTATTACATTTATTCTCAGTCCACTCAATTGATCTTGAAGAATCTTCTCACGGTTGATATTGAAACACGAGCTTTAAATTCAGAATCATTTAAGAATAGAATAAATATTGATTTATTTAAAGCACAAAAACTTAATATACCAAGCTCTTTAGCGCTGATTAAATTAGATGATTTTCTCGAACAAGAATCCCTATTCGAAGTTGATCCGCTTACTAAAGTAATAGCTTCATTATCCGATTCCATTTCTGCCGAACTCTCTCCCTTGAATTTATTTGGAAGATTAGAAAATAAAATTTTTGGAATTTATTTTTTTAATTCAAGTTCAAAAGAAGTCTTCCTTTGGGCGGAAAAATTCAGAGTGAAGTTTGCCCGGCATTCTATCGTTACAAGCGCAAAACAATCTACTTACACGGTTTCGATAGGTGTTGCTTCTGCAAGAGATTTAGTAAATGCCGAAGAGATTATTGAAAATGCTTCGCTTGCTCTCCAAAAAGCAATTGAAAAGGGTGGCAATTCGGTTCGAAATATTAACTAGTAAAGATATCTTGAACAATTTTTTTATTATCGTGTTAGACGGCGTTGGAATTGGGGAACTGCCTGATGCACATTTGTACAACGACGAGGGCAGTGATACATTAACTCATGTTGTCGAAGCTGTCGGCAATCTTAAACTTTCTACTCTAACTAAGCTAGGGCTTGGAAATATCAAATTGATCCCAGGCTTAGACTGTATTACTTCACCAGCTGCTTCTTTTGGCAAAATGTGCGAGGTTTCAAAAGGTAAAGATTCAACTACCGGGCACTGGGAGTTAGCCGGGCTGAAAGTTGATATGAATTTCTCGTACTTCCCACACGGTTTCCCAGAATCTATGATGAAAAATTTTATAGAACAAACGGGGCTTCAAGGATACCTTGGGAATAAAGCCGCCTCGGGAACTCGAATCATTGATGAATTAGGTGCCGAGCACATCAAAACGGGTTTTCCAATTGTTTATACTTCGGCTGATTCAGTTTTTCAAATTGCCGCTCATGAAAAATATTTTGGACTTGATAAACTTTATCGTGTTTGTTCAATTACCAGAGATAAAGTATTGAAAAATCCTGTCTGTATTGGAAGAGTAATCGCAAGACCATTTCTAGGTGAACCGGGAAATTTTAAACGCACAACTAATAGAAAGGATTATTCTCTTGATCCACCAAAAGATACTGTGTTAGACATTTTAAGTTTTAATAATATCACCACTGCAGCAATCGGAAAGATAAATGATCTATTTAATTACCGCGGAATTCAAATTCAAGAAAAAACTAAATCGAATACGGACGGCTGTAACAAGTTACTGAATTATGCGTCTAAAGTTTCGGATGCGTTTATCTTTGCTAATCTAGTTGATTTTGATGTCAACTTTGGACATAGAAATGACCCGATAGGCTTTGCCAAAGCATTGGAAGAATTTGATTCCTTTTTGAAAGAGTTTTTAAATGTGCTAGATCCTAACGATCGATTAATTATTACTGCGGATCATGGAAATGACCCTACAACTCCAAGCACTGATCATAGCCGGGAGTATGTACCGCTTTTATATTTTGGAAAAAATAAAAAGTCAAATAATTTAGGCGAGCGAAAAACTTTTTCTGACGTTGGCAAAACTGTTGCTGATTTTTTCAAAGTACATAATGATTTGGAAGGCACAAGTTTTCTCCAACAATAATTGGCAGTAAGATATCCTTTTTTTAAAGGAAAATTTGGGGTTTTATTGAATTCAGACGGAATCAATTTGAAGATTAAGTCACTTTTTTTAACTTTCATTACAAGCCTTTTTGAGCTATATTTGCAAACTTTTTATTGGGAATTATTTCCCATTTAATTATCTGAATTTTTTGTTCATTTAAAAATTTAATTAATAATAGTGAGGAAAAATTAGTGAGAATCACTAAACAATATACTAACCGCGAGAGTCAATCTCTTGATAAATATTTGCAGGAAATCGGAAAAGTAAGTTTACTTACTCCGAATCAGGAAATTGATCTTGCAATCAGAATAAAAAAAGGGGAACAGCAAGCCCTTGAGATATTGACTAAAGCTAACTTAAGATTCGTTGTGAGCGTTGCAAAACAATATCAGAATCAAGGTCTTTCTCTTGGTGACCTTATTAACGAAGGAAATCTTGGTTTAATAAAAGCTGCAAAACGATTTGATGAAACAAGAGGTTTCAAATTTATTTCTTATGCTGTGTGGTGGATAAGGCAATCTATTCTTCAAGCATTGGCTGAACAATCAAGAATCGTAAGACTACCGCTTAACCGAGTTGGAGCACTTAACAAAATTGGAAAAGCTTATAGCAATCTCGAACAGGAATTTGAAAGAGAACCAAGCGCAAATGAATTAGCGACCGAATTGGACATGGATGTCAGTGAAGTTGCAGACACATTAAAAATTTCTGGCAAACATGTTTCTATGGATGCACCTTTTGCTCAAGGTGAAGATAATCGCTTGCTAGATGTTATTCAGAATGATCAGCAGCCAACTCCGGACCACGTGTTGATGACTGAATCTCTCAAAGCTGAGATCGAACGTGCGCTTTCTACTTTAACCGAAAGGGAAGCAGAAGTTATAAAACTTTATTTTGGATTGAATAAAGAACATTCACTAACCCTTGAAGAAATCGGCGAGCGATTTAATTTAACCAGAGAAAGAGTCCGCCAGATAAAAGAAAAAGCCATCAGAAGGTTGAGACACGCTTCGAGAAGTAAAAATTTAAAAGCATATTTAGGTTAGAAATGTTTTTGCGTTTCCCAGCTATTCTCTTTTTTACAACCGGAATAATTACTTATTTCGGTTGTTCTGCTTCTTCCGGTTCATTGAGATATAATTCCAACTCAATTGAAACTTCTGAAGTCAATGACAAATTACGTTTTTCATCAAATGATTCTTTAATCTCGACTTCTGAGAACGATATTTTTAATACTACCCCCTTTGGCGAGACACAAGACACTCTTCATTGGGGTGATGATGATGATGATATGCCTGAGGATGAGGGAATTGACATTGCTGAAGTAATGAAAAATCTTTCAAACCAGAATGTTAACACAAGACCTGTCGAACATCAAAACAACTTTAAAGAGCAAGTGCTGATGGAGATTATCAAATATCTCGATACACCATATAAATACGGCGGTAATACAATCAAAGGGATTGATTGTTCTGCATTTACAAAAACTATTTACAGTAATGTTTTATCAATTGATCTGCTACGTTCCGCTCGCGAACAGTACACACAGGGAATTTCAATTAATAGTCGTGATGAATTGAAGTTTGGCGATCTTGTATTTTTTGACACAAGACGCCGAGTTAGACCCGGTCATGTTGGAATATATATCGGTGATAATCTTTTTGCACACTCAAGTTCTAAAAATGGTGTAATTGTGTCGTCACTTGATCAGGATTATTATTCGCGGAAATTTATGGGAGGAAGAAGAGTAGAAAATTTAGATTAAATCTTTCATCTGCCCGTATTACCAAGTCCTTAGTTTCAACTCTTTCTTATTCATTTCCTTTTATCAAAATAATGAATACAGCTTCTTAGTAAGCCTGAAATATAAATGGACGAATTATATATCTTTAAAACCGATGGGCTAAAATAGAATTTCACAAATGAATTAAATTCTATAAACTTAGCTACAACCCGAAGTAGCACCACAATTCATACACTTGAGGCAAGTACCGTTCCTTACCATAGTCATTCCCTGGCATTCAGTGCAAATATCGCCGGTATATCCTTTTTCTTTTGCTTCCTTTACTCTGGCGGAAAGTTTATTCTGAGCTGGTTCAGTATTTCTTAAGAATGATTTGTTTGAAGAAAGAGTATAATTTAAGTTTTTAACTTTACCCTTATCAACTTCCACTAATCTTTCGCTCACAATTTCCTCACTTACGAATTCCGGTTCGACCAATTTTTTAACTATTCCGGGCGACACTTTTGAAGTTACTTCTTCAGGTGCAACATGAGATAAATCATTCCTTCCTAAATATGTTACGGCAAGTTCCCTAAATATATAATCGATCACCGAAGTTGCCATTTTAATTTTGTCGTTTCCAGTTACTATACCGCTGGGTTCGAAACGGGTGAATACAAATGCATCAACAAATTCTTCGAGTGGAACGCCGTGCTGCAAACCTAATGAAATAGAGATAGCAAAACAGTTTAACAGGCTTCTAAATGCAGCCCCCTCCCGGTGCATATCAATAAAAATTTCACCAATTTGACCATTGTCATATTCTCCTGTCCTGATATAAACAGATTGTCCATTTATTTTTGCTTTTTGCGTGTAACCCGATCTTCTGTCTGGAAGTCTCCTGCGTTTTGCTATGTAACGATGAATAATTTTTTCTGCAACTTTAATAATATCATTATTTTCTTTGTCCTCAAGAAACGACTCAACTTCCTCATCGCTTAGCGTGTTTAGCGGTTGTGAAAGTTTTGAACCATCTCGATAAAGTGCATTTGCTTTAACACCAAGTTTCCATGAAAGCATATAAGCTTCTTTAATATCTTCTACTGTTGCATTATTCGGAAGATTAATTGTCTTGGAGATTGCACCCGAAATGAAAGGTTGTGCAGCCGACATCATTTTGATGTGAGCTTGAGCGCGAATAAACCTCGTCCCTTTTTTACCACACTTGTTTGCGCAATCGAAAACAGGATAATGTTCATGTTTCAAAAATGGTGCGCCTTCGATAGTCATCGTTCCGCAAACGAAATCGTTTGCGGAAGCTATTTCTTGCTTTGAAAATCCTAACGAGCCTAAAAGATTAAAATCAATACTGTTGATTTGTTCTTTTGTAAAGTTCAATTTCTTTAACAGAAATTCCTCACCAAGAGTAAATTTGTTAAAAGCAAAACCAAGTTCAAAAGCAGAGGGTAAGGCTTTCTCCATTTTCGAAAGAGCATCTTCTGTAAATCCTTTTGCTTTTAAAGATTCATGATTGATGTAAGGACAGCCAACTAAAGTACTATGCCCGGTTGCATACTTTATAATCTCAGTAATTTGATCTTGATTATATCCAAGCCTTTCTAAAGCAGGGGGGATAGATTGATTAATAACTTTAAAGTAACCCCCTCCAGCGAGCTTTTTAAATTTTACGAGGGCAAAATCCGGTTCAACTCCGGTAGTGTCACAATCCATCACTAAACCAATTGTTCCGGTGGGGGCAATAACTGTTACCTGAGCATTTCTGAATCCATTTAATGTTCCAAGATCCAACGCTTTATCAGAATCTTCACGAGCAGCTTTTAATAGATCCGAGGGGCAAAATTTTGGATTTATTCCGACAGGATAGATGCTAATATCCTCGTATTCCTCGTTGGGTACATTATATGCTGCTCTTCGATGATTACGAACGACACGCAGCATTGATTCACGATTTCCATCAAACTTTGGAAATGTTCCCAGTTCCTTTGCCATTTCAGACGATGTTGTGTAAGCTTTCATGTGCATAATGGCAGTCAACGCTCCACAGATTGCGAAAGCTTCATTGCTATCGTAAGGAATGCCCTGAAGCATTAGCAATGTTCCTAGATTTGCGTACCCTAAGCCGAGGGTTCTGAAATCGTAACTCAATTGTGCAATTTCTTTACTCGGAAACTGAGCCATCATAACACTTATTTCGAGCACAATTGTCCATAGTCTTGTTGCATGCCGGTAGGCTTCGATATCAAATTTTTTGGTTTTCGTGTCATAAAATTTCGCAAGATTCAATGAAGCTAAATTGCAGGCAGTATCATCAAGGAACATATACTCGCTGCAAGGATTAGAAGCTTTTATCTCGCCATCAGCAGGGCAAGTATGCCATTCATTAATAGTAGTGTGATATTGAATGCCGGGATCGGCGCAGGACCATGCCGAAAATGCAATTTGATCCCAAAGATCTTTCGCCTTCAAAGTTTTACATGGTACAGGTTCGCGTTTTTCTTTTTTTGCTTTTCTCTTTTCAGTTCTCCAATAAAGATTCCAATCACCATCGCTAACTACTGCGCTCATATATTCATTCGTGACTCTAATAGAGTTGTTAGAGTTCTGTCCTGAAACAGTTGCATAAGAATCGGAATTCCAGTCAGTATCGTAAACGGGGAACTCTATAGATTTGAAGCCAAGTTTAGCAAGTTGTATTACTCTTTCGACGTAATTGTTCGGTATCTGAGCGCGTCTCGCTTCATTAACTGCGTACATCAATTTTTTGTTTGCTGTTTTATTGAAGCGATCATTTTCAGGATGTTCTTCGTAGCAGGCTTTCATAATATTATTCAGATGAAGATTAGCGAGTCTGCTTCCTGAAACAAGCGCAGCAACTTTTTGCTCTTCAACAACTTTCCAATTGATATATTCTTCAATATCGGGATGATCTAAATCAAGTGTGACCATTTTCGCTGCCCGTCGTGTAGTGCCGCCAGATTTGATTGCTCCTGCAGATCGATCGCCAATTTTTAAAAATGACATTAAGCCCGAAGATTTTCCGCCGCCGCTTAGCGATTCGTTCGATCCACGTAATTCTGAAAAGTTTGAACCGGTGCCGGAACCATATTTAAATAATCTTGCTTCACGAACCCACAAATCCATTATACCACCCTCATTCACCAGATCATCTTTTACAGACTGTATAAAGCAAGCATGCGGCTGCGGGTGGGTGTAGGCATCTTCCGAAGCTGTCAACTTTCCTGTTTGATAA
>Ga0172373_10002123_pt1 | contig 30935 bp, 37 predicted proteins | sample Lak10m_2_FD_114546 | JGI IMG/M metagenome (GOLD analysis project Ga0172373, IMG submission 114546) | Freshwater microbial communities from Kabuno Bay, South-Kivu, Congo - kab_092012_10m | ecosystem: Environmental > Aquatic > Freshwater > Lake | place: Democratic Republic of the Congo...
AAAAGATATTTTCTTGAATTATTTGGTCAATTCCAAAAACTTTTTATATTAATTAATAATATAAAAAAACTATGAGTAGTCCATTATACTTTAATCAAGGTGTTATCGTTCTCGACTCAACTCCAACTACTAGTGCGACAAACGGCTCGTTCCAAGTGTTTGGTATGGGTGTAAGTGGTAATCTCTATGCTGACTTTGCCAATATCACAAATGCTCAAAGCACTAATACATCAATTACTAATTTACGTTTAACTAGCGGTACATTAGGTAACTCTGTTGTTACAAACTTAGATGCAACTAATTTATCTGTTTCTAGTTTATCTTTATCTAATCAACTTAACTTAAATGATTTAAGTGTAGCTGTTAGTAGTACTTTAGCTAATGCTGTGATTACATCATCCACGTTATCTAACTCAGTAGCAACTAATGTTACAAGTTCTACATTAACTGTCACTGGTCTTTCAGCTCTAGGAACAGTGACTTCATCTAGCGAAACCACTGGTGTCTTGATTGCCACTACTGGTGCTACTACCTCTACTCTTCGAGTTACTGGTCTTTCTACTCTCACAACTGCTACTGCAACTAATGTATCTGCAACGACTCTTGACCTCTCAACTGGTGCTACCACAGCTGCTCTCAATGTAACTGGTCTATCTACTCTTCAAAACGTCACTGCTACCAATGAGACTCTTGCAGTTCTTATTGCAACTACTGGTGCTACTACTGCTACTCTTAAGGTTACTGGAGCTTCTACTCTTGCAACTGCTACTGCAACTAATGTATCTGCAACGACTCTTGACCTCTCAACTGGTGCTACCACAGCTGCTCTCAATGTAACTGGCTTATCTACCCTTCAAAACGTCACTGCTACCAATGAGACTCTTGCAGTTCTTATTGCAACTACTGGTATCACTACAGCATCTCTTAATGTAACTGGAGCTTCAACTCTCCAGACTGTAACTGCTACAACTGTCACTGCTTCAAGTTTACTTGCTACAACAAGCATCAGCACTGCAACTGCTAATGCCAATCTTGGTACTTTCAATACTGTTAATACTTCATTACTTACAGCCACTACTATTAGCGGCGGAAGTATCAGTCTTTCTGGAGATTTAAATGTTGCAGGTACTTTAACAGTAGTTAATATTACTTCCACTAACTTAGTTGATACTAATGTCTCAGCTGGTGTTGTATTAGTAAGCACTGCCTTCTCCGCAGTTGGTGGTTCAAACACTCTTGCTAACTTATTCACTACTAATGGTAATGTTGGTATTGCTACAACTTCTCCAGGTGCAACTCTTGATGTTACTGGAACTTTACGTGCAACCACTAGTGTTACAACTGGTGCCTTATACTCAACCAACCTTACATCTACCAACATTGTAGGAACAACTATTAGCTCTGGTACTTTAGTAGCCACTACATTAATAAGCTCTGCCAACTTAGCAGGTGCAAACATTACTACAACTAATCTATTAAATACTAATGCTACTCTTACAAACTTAGTATTAACTAATGGATTACAAACTAATAACACCTTAACTAATGTTGTTAATACTGCATTAACTTCATCAAGTGCAGTTGTTACTGCTGGAACCGTTGGAAATCTTTTCAGTACCAACATTACATCATCAACTCTTAATGCAGTTGGTATAACTACTGGAACTATCAATGTAACTGGTGCATCCACTCTTCAAAATGTTACTGCTACAAACCAGACTCTTGCAGTTCTTATCGCAACAACTGGTGCTACTGCTGCTGCATTAAATGTTACAGGAACTGCTACTCTATCTGCTGTTACTTCCGGAAATCTTTCAGCTGTACTTGCTACAATTCCTAACTTATTAACTACCAATATCAGCTCATCCAGCCTTATTGTTAACGGAATTGACTGTACTCCAAATACTGGTGATATTGTCAAGGAGGTTACATTTACTGCTGGTAACAATGTTACTGCTGCATCAGCTGTTACTGGTCTATCCTTTGCTAATGCTTCAGTTAGAGGTTTCAGTGCTGACTTATCTGTTACCTTACTTGCTACTGCTGGTAACAAATATGCTCTATACAATATCCGAGGTGTACAAAATTCCACAGGATGGTTAATTAACAGTAGCTTCATTGGTGACAATACCGGAGTTACTTTCAGCATTAATACTGCTGGTAATGTATTGTACACAAGCACAAACGTTCCAAGTTTCGTTTCTAATACTATTAAATTCGAAGCTCAAACATTAAGCGTTTAATTAACTTTAATTTAAGTTTAATTAGATTAATTTAAAAAATTAATCTAGTCTTTATATTTATATATGAGTACAAAAGAACTAATTGAAGAGGCTAATAAACTATTAGCAAGCAATTGGGAGGACCATGAAAAAGAATTAGTTAAAAGAATGATTGATTCATTAGTAGCATATAAATCACTTATACCTAAAAGCCTAAAACAAGATGTTAAAGCTATGCTACAAATGGCTAATAGAATAAAAGCTGAATATGATATGTTGTTAGAAAAATATAAAAGTGAACATAAAGAAGATAATGAAGATAACGAAGAAAGTGACGAAAAGCTTGATAACGATATCGAAATTATTTGATTAACGATATCGAAATTATTTGATTAACGATATCGAAATTATTTGATTAACGATATCGAAATTATTTGATTAACGATATCGAAATTAAAAAAAATCATGTTTATCTGAATCAATACTTTCTTGGTAATATTCACCTTCACAAGAATTATGTTCACTAATACTTTCACTAATCTTACCATCAGGGTCATCAATAATAGAGTATTCAATTAATCTATCATCAATAAAGACTTTAGCCTGTTCTAGTACCATGTTGTAACTAAATTTATTTTGTAAGAATTGTATATTTGCTATTTTAATTAAGCAAATGATGTCAATATCATCATTTGAAAGTTTAATATCATTATGTTGAATAATAGTTTTATACCTATTAAAATACATAGTATTTTTAGTTAATGTTAATTTTAATGAGTTAGTAGAATCTTTTGTAAGTGGAGATACTAAACTATTCATAATTTTATTCATGGTGAATTTCTTACCATTGAACCATTTTTCAGAATATTCATGAACGTTATTAATAATATATTCTTCAAGTGGTTTGATTAAATATGTTATTATTTCTTCATTAATTTCTATAATCATTTTGTTTGTATCACAACTCTTAATTTTAGTTTTGGGTAGTTGAATAACTAATGGATTATTTCTGTAATACATATCTATAAAATGTGTGAATGTATCTTTCTTAAATTCTAATGTAGCTTCCTTACATAATTTTTTATAAGGAGTGTCACTAAATCTAATTTTATTGATATCTAAATAGTTATTACTATTAACATCTTTAATATTATCAGGTAAAATATATACTAATGTTTTCATTGTTTTCTAAATTAAAGTAAATAATTAATTTACTTTGATTTAACGAAAAGTTTTAACAAACTACGTATTCATCTCTTATTTTTGATACCATGGCTTCTCTAGATGGTGTTTCATACATTCTAATCACCTTTTTAACATTTTCTGTATTTTTAATGAAAAAATAAATTTCTTCTAACCAATAATATATCAATTTATGAGTTACAATTGCTAGAGTTATTATCAAGTCATTAATATTGAATATTATTAAGAAATAGACTAGTAAACTTGTTATAATATTTTTTAAATTTAATTTAGATAAATAAACTCCAACACTCATAAGCAATACACATACCCATACCCCGGATAAATAAATTGTAATAAGTTTAAGTACAGATACTATAGAATACAAAGAAAAGAATTGGAAAAGTATCATTTGACTATTTACCCAAAATGATCCAGAAAATGATGAAAATATTTCATATTTATTAACAACTAATACAAAGAATGCATTAACAACCTCTAATTTTTCTAACTCTCTCCACCTTTTTTCTTTGATAATTATATTAACTAAGTATATCGCATCACCTAATGGAATAACATTATATAAATAACCTACATTGTAATAGTAAGCCATTTTTATACCTTTATAATAATAATATGTACTATCATAACTACGTAAAACGTTTAGTAATGAAATAAATAGACAATTATTAATAATTTTCCATACAAACTCAATAGATAATAGTTTATATATAATGAATATATGATAGTTTTGAATTTTCTCTATTTGTGGATGTAATTGTTGAACAAAATGTACAGACATTTTTGATATACTATATCTTATAAAGATATCCTTGTGTTCTAAATATTCATCAACATGTCTACCTATAAAACGAAAACTAAGTAAGCTATTTTGAATAGACGGCAATACAATTGGTAATATCAGTAAATAACTATATCTGTTTTCTTGATAAAAATAATTAATACCATTATAACCAATATAAATCAATAGGTAAAACAAATATCTATCTAAAGTTGATAATTTGTATAAAGAATTATATTTATCAACTATTTCTTCATTATAAACCATGATAGCTCGTTTACTTAATTTACGTGAACTCAATTTTAATATTAAAAATTCCCTTAAAAAATGTATACTGCATACAACACTATCTACTAATAATAATGATTCCATTAATGTGAATCTATTATATAAACTTACTAAACTCTGTGACGTTAAAACCTCATTTAAAGTATTTTTATAATGTAGAACTGTGTTTGTAATTTGGTAACGATTATTAGTTTCTTCTATCAAAGTATAATAGTTTTCTACAGGAATAACTTGTTTTACAATATTTAAAGTATATACTAGTGTATTATTTAAAATAGATGTAATATTTGTAGCTATATATTTAAGCATCGTCTTAATTATATAACAGATAATTAATTTTAAATCTAAACATCATATTTAAGTCTTTTTTGGTTTATTTGAACTTACTCCACGTCCCTGGTCCATATGATATCCGCCTTGATATACATTAGGGCCTGTAAATACGTAATCATATATTTTAGATGGCATGTTTCGCTCATCAAATTGTAAATCTAATTCAGGTTTATATCTATAAATTATTTGCGGAGGTGGCGGGGGTGGTGGAACAGGACATTTTCCTATAAAATTTGCAAACCATATAGATACACATGATATTAACAGTATAATTACTATAAAATCCGAAAGTTGCATTATTATATTAATATAATCAATTAAAAAAGTTTTTTTAAAAAAGTAAGTTATCTATAGCATTTTTTTTTATAATATATTAACATAATCTATTATAAATGAGGTATTTATCAAAATTGTTTAAATGTTTAAAACGTAATTTTCATTCAAAAAAAATGAACACATTACTTACTTATAATCTTGTAAACGATAATAAATTACATAAGATTTTAAAGCACGAAACACATCGCCAATTAACAAGTTTAGAATTAATTGCATCTGAAAATTTTACTTCTAGGTCAGTATTAGAAGCAAATGGAACTATATTTACAAATAAATATTCTGAAGGTTATCCACGTAAGAGGTATTATGGTGGTAATGAATTTATTGATGAATTAGAAGAATTATGCCAAGAACGTGCGTTACAAGCATTTGGATTAGATAATAAAGAATGGGGTGTTAATGTACAAAGTTATAGTGGTAGTACAGCTAATTTTGCTGTTTATACTGGACTATTAAAGCCAGGTGATAGACTAATGGGTTTAGATTTACCTTCAGGTGGACATTTAACACATGGATATGCTACGCCTACAAAGAAAATTTCTAATAGTGCTATTTATTTTGAATCAAAGCCTTACATTGTTGGTAAAGATTTTTATATTGATTTTGATGACTTGGAGAAAAGAGCAGAAGACTTTAAACCCCATTTATTAATTGTTGGTGCTAGTGCTTATCCAAGAGATTTTGATTATAGTAAATTTAGAAATATAGCTGACAAACATAATTCTTATTTAATGGCTGATATAGCCCATATTAGTGGATTAGTAGCTTCAAAATTATTAAATAATCCGTTTGAATATTGTGACGTTGTTACAACTACTACACATAAAACATTAAGAGGTCCTCGTGCTGCTCTTATATTTTATAAAAAACATTTGAAAGATAGAATTGATTTTGCAGTTTTTCCAAGTAGTCAAGGAGGCCCTCATAATAATACAATAGCTGCAGTTGCATCAGCCTTATACCAAGTTAATACACCAGAATTTGTTAAATATTCTAAACAAGTTATTAAGAATGCTAAATTTTTATCAGATGCTCTTGAACATCACGGTTTTGATATTGTTACGGGTGGGACCGATAATCATATTGTATTAGTAAATTTAAAAAGTAAAGGAATAACTGGAAGTAAATTTGAAAAATTAGCAGAAATGTGTAATGTATCAGTTAATAAAAATACTATTGCAACAGATAAATCAGCTTTAAATCCATCAGGTATACGTTTAGGTACTCCGGCTATGACAACTAGAGGATTTGTTGAAAAGGATTTTCAATATGTCGCTAATATTATTAATGATATTACTAATTTAGCTATTAAAATTCAAGAAAAATCCCCAAGTCCTAAATTAATAGATTTTATGAAAACTGCTGAAACTTATATTATGGAATTACATATTATAAGAAATAATGTTGATAAATTTTGTTCTAAATTTCCATTGCCTCAATGAATTTGTTTATGAGCAATTTCATATAAATAATCATATAGCAACTCAGCCACCTTATACCAACTATAGTCTTTTTCGATATAAGACTTGACTTTATTATAACTTTCAGTTGATTTTACTTGTTTACACTTTTCTTCATTATTTAATAATGTACTCATTAAGTTATTCATGGTTATATTATTTTGACAAAGACCATTTGGGTCTTGGACAACTACTGAATCTACATAATAAATATAATCTTCACCTCCGTTATTATATATATCATTCATATATTCTCTAGTACTTCCAGTTTTTGGAACTAGTACATTTAATCCAGATGCCAAGGCTTCTAACATAGTTAAACCAAAACCTTCTGCTAAATAAGGAGAGATATATAAATCAGAGGCATTGAATAAATCATTGATAGCAGAATAGCTTAAGGTTTTATTAGTAAAAATAATATGTTTATACAAGTTATCTATTTGTTCCTGTGTCATTGTACCTTTTTGTTTGAATTGAACAAAATAAGCTTCCAGAAATTCCTTACACATATAAAGGTCACCAGACCCCTTGAGTAGTAATTTATATTGAGTCTTTTTTAATTTATTAACTAAATTATGAAGAGCTTCTAAAATTAGTAATATACCTTTATTTGTTGTCATTGCTCCAATGTTAATCATTAAAATATCTGAATCTTTCACATTATACATTTTTCTAATTTCATTACGCTTATTACTGTCTTTATGTCTATAAAAAATACTAGTATCTACCCCGTGTGTAATAATTCTATTTCGTGGACTCTCTTCGTTATTATTAAGATACGGTATCATACCTCTAGATGACCATACACTAGGAGACGTAAAATGTATATTATTAAATTGTTCTAAAAAAACTCTGATATATTCGTCATAATGAGTGTCATTTAATTCCGATGGTTTTTCTATTTGAAAATATCCGTGATTAATTTTAGAAAATTCACTAGTATAGAATACACATTTAGGAGTATCTTTATTTTCTTCATTAACATTGATATTATATGGATATGTTTGACGATAAATAACATCAACGTTTTCATCATTATACGTCTTCATATTTGTAAGAATAGTGTTATATTCTTCAGAGTATACTAATTTTTGTGTGTTTTTCCAATTAGGATTATAATAAGGTGCTTCTGTCACATAAAAATCAATCTTATGTCCATGTTTGCCATTTGGGCCATATAATTTCCAAAGATGAATCAATTGAAAAGCAGTTACTTGTCCGTATGAATGCTGTAAAAGTCTCCATCCTTCAAATAATACAGATAGACGTTTACCTTGTTTCTTCTGTTCCATATTATTAATTAACTAGATATAATTAATTAATTTTAAACTAACTTGATATATTTTATCGATTTGTATTTATTGCTTTTAATTCAAAAATTTTATTTCTGAACATATAATAAGTATCCAGATGCCTGAAACAAAACCTAGAACTCGTAAAACTACTCATCGTATTAGTGCAGCAGACTTATTAAGAAAACACTCTCCAATTAAGAATGGTCTTAAGATTAAAAATGAAGACAAACCTCTTGAACCATATACAAAAATTATTTCTAAATTATATTTAGGTAATTATCAAGCGGCTAAAGACCCTGAATTTTTTAAGGAAAAAAAGATTAAGGCCGTTTTAAACTGTACTAAGGATATTCCTAATCACTTCGCATGCAAAAAAGATATAGAATATATGCGAATACCAGTGGACGATTCTCTTCGTGAAACTGACTTCAAAAAAATGTACGAATTTTTCCCGGTTATTGTTGAATTTATTCACAAACACGTTGTTCTACAGAAAAACAACATCCTTGTCCATTGTTATGCTGGTCGCCAAAGAAGCGCTATCAGTGTAGCAGCTTATTTGGTCGCTAAAATGGGTATGACTCCTGCAGAAGCTTGTAAATATATTATGGACAAAAGAAAAGAAGCCTTCCACTTTGGGTTGTCTCTTAACTTTGAAGATTCTCTTAACAAATACTATAAGGATTTACAGAAGAGTAAGCGTCGTTAATTCGTTCAAAAGTTAATTTAAATATAAAAGTATTATAATATTAATAAAAATATTACAATATGAATCAAATTATTGCACCCAAGGCCATTAATTTCAACGAATTGGTTAAAAATAGCAATACGACATTATCACTAAATATTCAAACTAAGATGATTGATAAACTTAGTACAGAATTTACGAATGAGGAACAACAATGGTATGTAGCAAATTTATACATGTATATGAATTACCATCCAACGAATGATTATCCTATTAATTTAGAGGACGTATTTAAGATGATTGGATTTGCGAACAAAGGAAATGCGATGAAAACAATTAAAAGTAATTTTACTGAAGGTGAAGACTATAAAATGTCATTTTTCCGTTCGGAAAATAGAACAAAAGAAGGAGGTAAAGATAATCAAAATGTTATGTTAAACATCGATACATTTAAGAATTTATGTATGTTAGCAAAAACTGCTAAAGGCAAAGACATAAGAAAATATTATGTAAAACTAGAGAATATTTATAATCAAATCATTAAAGAAGAAATAGAAGAAAAGGAAACACTTTTACAAGACCAACAGAAGAAATTAGAATTTTATGAACAAAAACCTGTCACTCACGGATTTTTATCTAGACGTTCTGGGTATGTTTACTTATTACAAGAGCGTTCTACATCTTATCATTATAAAATTGGTATGACGTACGATGTAGACAAACGTTTACGGAATTTAAACACAAGTTCTAGTGGAAAAACTATTAGAATATACAACGAAGTTAAATCCTATGATTGTGAATTATTAGAAATGATGATTCATAAATTATTAAAACCTTTTAACATTGTAGGTCGAAGAGAATGGTTTTATTTTGACAATAAACAAGCCGAGTGTGCATTATATATGTTACATAAAGCAAATGATTTTTTAAACGATTACAATCATGCATCTCTTGAAGAATTTTCACAGTTTTTTAATATTGATAAATTAGAGTATTTAAAAGACAAATTAGTAAACGAAATAGAAGATTTAAAAAATACACAAGACACCAAAAAGAGTAGTATAACTTCAAAAATTAAAAGAAAACAAGATACAATTAATAGTATAAACGCACGTATCAAAGGCGAAGACGTTAAAGTTAATACAAAACAAGTTGACACTCCAATAATTAAAGAAACAAATGTTTTCAAGTTAACTGGTCAACAATTTAAAAATATAACAGGCAATTATAAAGGTGTTTTTTGGATTAAAGAGAAAAAGAAATGGCGTGGAGAGATTAAAATGCATTACAAGTCAATATTTTTAGGATATTTTGATTCAGAATTAGAGGGTGCTAAAGCATATAATGATTATGCTTTATTTATAAATAATAGGGATAATACTAATTACGAGCTAAATGATATCAAAGATTATGTACCTAATCCACGAGATATCCCTGAAGAAAATAAAGAAGAATTAGATGAAAATAAAACTTCTAATTATAATGGCGTTAGTTACTATTCCAAACGAAAATATTATGTAGCTGGTATTAAATATAAAGGTAAATCATATGGTCTAGGAAAGCATGAAAACGAAATAGAATGCGCTAAACTTTATAATCAACAAGCCCTATATTTTAATCAAGAATTTAACACAAATTATATATTAAATGAAATAGACGATTATATAACACAACCTAAAAATATTTACCAAGCAATCCAAGATAAAAAGTCTGAAAGAAAAACTAGTAAATATTACGGTGTAACGTTTTCAAAGAAAAATAACAAATTTAGAGTAGTTCTTGTTCATAATAAGAAGCAAATTCATATTGGATTTTTTGAAAATGAAAAAGATGCAGCTAAAGCTTACAATCAAAAAGCACTAGAATTAAATATGTCACACAAAACTAATTATAATATTAATTTAATAGAATAAATATCTAAATGATATTTATTTAATTAATCAATAAGTTAATTTATAATAAAAATAACATTAAAATAGAACTTAAACTAAACATCATATGAGGATTTTTCAAAAAAGCACCATTTGTCTTTGGTGCTTCCGACGTTGGTGTAGACGTTGCAGATGTTGAATTTGAAGTAGTTGTAGGTGTAGAGGTTGAAGTAGATGTTGAAGAACGTGTAGACGTCGTAGATGGACGTGTAGAATTAGTCCCGTTAGATAAATTTAATTGTAATGGAATTTCTGTTTCAATTTCTCCAAATAATCTTCCATTTACAGGACTAGAATAATTTCCAAAAGCTGTAATTTTAACAGTAAAATTAGTGACTGTATTTGGTTGAACAAAAGTCCTCATATCTAATCTCACCATTGTAGAATTAGTCAAATTCTTAGGAAAGGCAACAAGGCTATTTCCTCTTACATCTAAAAGTTCAGTTGTCGTATTTGTAACAAATAGTTTATTATTCTCATCATTTCTTTCAATTACATAGTCAATTAAAAATGATGAATTGTTAATAACTTGATTAGGTGTAGGACTATTAATTTTAATAGTGTCACAATAGACAAATGGCAAAAGAACGCTAAGAACTAAGAGAAGTTGCATTTTAGATAACATCTAAATATTATTGTTTTTAAATTAATTACTCTCTTTTCTTTTTCAATTTTATTTTAGTTTTCTTTTCTTTTTTTTGGTAATAACTTGAACAATCTTTTATGTTACCTTTATTGAATAACTTTTTTCCGTATTTTTTATACCATCCGTAAAACCAATATATATGTAAACCTAAAGCAGCTACACTAAAACCTAATATTACTCTATTTTCTCTGAAAATAAATGTGAGTATAGCGTGATATACTATTCTAGTTAAGAAAAATGTAATACCAAATAGATTATCATTTCTTAAACTAGAATCAAATGACCCGATACTTAACAAAAATGTAGGTAATTCTGACATCATATGTAATAGATATAATGGATATAATCCTGTATACAATGATAATAAGTTAATCCCTATGTATATAGTATGATGAATATTACCTGATAAACTTTTCATATATTCAGGGTATTCTTTATTGCCAACCCAAATATCCATTAAAAGATAAGATGCAAAATACAATACAATTAATTTTCCAAAATTTAAAGTATCCTTTTCTTCTAAAATTGTAAAGAAACGTTCTTGGCTAAATCCACTTGATAAATAATAATAATTTAAATAGACTCCCATTAAGAACAATGTTAATGATGATTTGATACTTAAAATATATGCTTTTTGTTTCTTTGTTAAATCTTTCTTAATATAATTGATAAATTTATAGTGAAAATAATAATCAATGCATCCTAAAAAGAAAATTAATACGTATGAGAATCCAGTTCCTGATGACATTGCTGTTTCAACGCTTCTATTTAATAATATTTATTTTTTTATTAAATAGATTTAAACGTAATCACCACTGTATCAATTTAAATCCAATAACTACCAAGATTAAAATAACAAGAGAAATAAAAGTAAATAAATATTTTTTAAGGATGGATGTGTCTCTTACAGTAATTGTAGATGTTGCTTCATCTGTTTGAAGTATGTGATTCGAATCTATATAATTATATGAAATAATATTGTTAAATTTGGAAAAAAATTTCTTTTTTGTTTCTTCATTTAAATTTGAAAAAGCATCTATAGACTCGTCTAATGTAAAATATTCTTTGATTGACATTTCTTGTCTACATAGAGGACAAGGTATTTTATCAGTTTGTATTGGAATATAATTTAGAAATATTTGAAATAAACATTTTGAATGTATAATACTCCTTTTATTACAACATTTTAATTCGATAAAATTACAATCTAAGGTATCAAAGCATAAAAAACATTCGTCTTTAAAGACATTAATTTCTATAAATTCTGGATTAATTTCTGACATTAAGCGAATTTATGTATATCTGTTTTTGATTTAATTCATTTTTAAATTAATCAGTTTCAACGTATTGTTGATTTTTTGCTATATAAAAATTATTTATTAGTGTAAATAAAATACCATAAAATAACGGTATACATAATAAATATAATATATGTTTTAATGTTAATCCACAACTTAAATTTCTTATTCTATATCTAAGATAACTTCTAGGAAAACAATACATACATGTATTACGTGTATCTGGTATATCTATAATAATATGATATTGCGTATTATAACTTCTTAATAAATTATTTATATTATTTGAAATTTCTGAAGATTTGAGTCCATATTCTAATATAGGAGTTGTTAGTAAATCGTTTAATGGAACTCTCATTGTAGTACTTCTACATAATGGACAATTAAATTCGCCTTTATAAACTAACCAGTTAATGATACATTTTGTATGCATTTTATTTTTACAACAATCTGTTAAAAACGTACAACCTGATTCTAGGCATATACAACATAAAGTGTCACACGGCATCCTTAAAATAGTTTTGATTTGAAAAATTAAATCAATTTATTTCTTTAGGTAGATTTTATTTCTTAAAATAACGTTTTTATGGAAACTTTTTTTTAAATACTATAAGTATATGAGTAATATGCAGTCAGGACAAGAACGTTTAGGTCAGCATTATAATCGTTACCAAAGAATCAATACAGATGAATATAATAAAAATCATTACACATCGAATGACTTTAAAACAGTTTTTTCTGATAATTTTAATCAGCAACTTAGTGTTACAGGAGAGCCTGATATTAAATATGAAACTCGAGATAATTATTTAGTTGTATCTTCAGCAGATAGAGATACGAGTGTATACCCAAGTTCTAGTAATTTTGTGATTCAATTAGAAAAAGAATACAAAAATATTACTAGTGTAGAATTAATTCAAGCAATTGTTCCAGATAAAAGTAATGTAACTTCTGAACCTTATTTACTTTTAAAAGTTCGGGAATTTGAGAATACTATGGATTCAAATAATAAACAAGTATATAATTCTTTTGCCATTTTACAAGTTTGCCCACCTACTGTATCTAATAGTTTTTTACAGATTGATAAAAGAATATTTGAGAATGTTACTTTAAATTATAGAACTCCTAGAGCTAACTTATCTAAGATTACAATACAAATTACTGATGCTGAAGGTACTATTTTTGATTTTGGAGGGAGTGGAACAACTACTAAAGCAAATCAATGCTTATTTGTTTTTAAAATTACTACATCAGATAGTAATAGAACTTTGCTAAATAATAGAAATGTTTATTAATATATAAATTTAAGATATAATCAATATAAATTTAAGATATAATTAATATAAATTTAAGATATAATTAATATAAATTTAAGATATAATTAATATAAGTTTAAGATATAATTAATATAAATTTAAGATATAATTATATAATATAAAGGTCCATATAATTCCTTTCCGTTATTTTTTTTGAATTCTAAAAAAGTTCCAGGATTTATAGATGATAAATTTTTATGATGTTTATAAATTTTACATTCTTGTAATACAGTTGCGATAAATTCTGAACAGAACATAGCCTCACGTTTAGGTAATGTGATACCAAATAAATTACAAAAAAAGTTTAAAACAAAAATATTTCTAAAATTGGTATCGAATGGTATCTCTTTTTTATATTTTTTAAGATTTTGTAAAACATGATTTCTAATTTTTTCTCTAGTAATATTAGGTGTTTTTAATTGTGTAAAATAATATGTACCGTTATATTCTTCTAATCTTTTTTTTAAACAATATAAATGAACACCAGAATCATCTATATTTGATTGTAAATTCTCTTTAGGATGTGTTTCTAATAGATATAACTTATCTTTATGTTTGACAACCATACCCACATGGGAAAATTTACTAAACATTCTAAATCCTGCATCTATAATATTCCATCTAAAAATAATTAGGTCTCCTGTATTTGCTATATTTTCTAATCTTTCATAACTAACCATTGGAGTTTGTAGCATTTCTGTATCAATATACAAACAATCTAATGTATATACAGTAGCTACTATTAGTATGGATACTGCTAAAGTTAATTTATCTATATTATTTATCATTAATTAATTCATTCAAAAAAAAAAAAATATTTTAACATATTATATAAACATGGGACAACCAAAAGGTGGAAAAGGTGGCGGTAAAGGCCAAAAAAGCGGCGGTAAAAGCGGAGATAAAGGCGGAAAAGCTGGACAAAAGTCCGGTAAAAATGAACAAAAGTCTGAAAAGAAAGGCAATAACAAATCAAGTTCGTTAGTCAGTTTATGTCTATGCGTGTGCTTGTCAATTGTATATTCTATTATGATTGGATATTTAGGAGGCGCAGCTATTAAAACAGTAGGAGACAATCCTCAATTGCTTGCTATGGCAGCCTCAGACTCTCGCCTAAAGAAAAATGTTAAACAAGTGAGTTATGGCCTTAAAGAATTGTCACAAATTGAACCTAAATCATACAATTACATTACTGAAAATGACAAAACAACTCGTCATATTGGAGTTATGGCACAAGACTTGAAAAATATTATGCCAGAACTTGTAGTTGAATTAGATCAACATAAATTTAAAGATGTTGTACCTGAAAACTTAAGACAAGATACTGTTTACGGTGTTAAATATCAAGAATTAGTACCAGTTCTTATTAACGCTATAAAAGAACTTAAAGAAGAAGTAGAAACTCTTAAACAAAGAGTCAATTGAGTTTTATTACTAATTTTTCATTTAATTTAAATAAATGAAAAATTGTATAAGAGTTTAAGGGTGATTATTAACATTTAAAAAGTGAACAGTTTCAACTGGTTTATAATTCACTCCCCTAGATGAATATTTCTGTTTAAGACTAAATTTATCAACAAATCTACTTGGCATACCATTTCTACCTAATTCAAACCCAATTTGAGGTGTTTCAACTGATTTAATTGCTTGAGGAGTATGAATATCAAGTTTATCATCGAAAATAGTAAATGAACGTTTATGAAATTCACTTTCTCGTGGTAAGCAAGAATTTTTTCTTACTTCAATATTATTACGAATTGAATCCTCAACTAATACATCTCCATGAGCTACTTGACCTCTATAAGGAGTTGTAGGTACAGGTAACTGTCCAAATCCAGTTCTAACATTACAATTCGTTAATGTCTGTCCACTTTGACCATTTAATAAAGATGAATACGTATCAATACGGTCGCCTGGAACAAATAATTGGTCGCGAAGACCAATACCAAAAAAGTTTAGTTTTTCTCTTGCCTCTAATAAATCAATATGATTTGTTGTTACAAATTTTAATTTTTTACTATTTGATTTGTCTTTTTGTTGAGTATAACATAAATCTTCATTTAGTCTATTAAATTCATTATTTCTACGTTTAGAAAATTCCGAATCATCAAAATTTGCTGGATATAACTGCGCTGTATTAGAATGAGACATATATATAATATAACTAGAAAATAAAATAATTATAATTATTTATTAATTTAATATTTTAGTGAACGAGCAAAACATAATCTAATTGATTCCTTAACATGTTCTAAAATAAATGCTTTCATAGAATACATATAATTATCAATCGTCTCAGAATTATTCTCGTAATATAACACACTTATAAATGTTAAATAACTTATCATTATAAACAATAAAAACTGTTGAATTGATACTTCACTAATATAATGATTTTTACATTTATTTTTACCTTTTAATTTATAGTTTTTACAATATCGGCCATTTGAACGTTCTTCCCAGCATAATACCTTAGCCATTTTAATTATAACTATTTTCATTTAAAGTAAAATTCATTTTATTTTAAATGACATTTATCTAGTTTTACCACTTTATTATATAAGGTTTTACCACTTTATTATATAAATATCATTCTGTGAATCATAATCTACTATATAACCCTGTGAAATTAGTAATTGTTTATTAGATTTAGATAAAAATCTAGTTTGAAATGTCTTCTTGGGATAATTCACTTTAATGTAATTAATAATATAATTTAACTCATATAATTCAACTGACTGTAATTTTAATTGTCTTGAATTTTGAGCCTCATTCATATAAGTATTTAATGCATAAGAAATATTCATAACACTTGTATTTAATGAATCAATCTTATTTGATAAGGTAGATGTATTCTCATTAACTCTAATTCTAAACGAATTATCGTTATCGTTATCGTTATCGTTATCGTTATCGTTATCGTTATCAAGTAAAGATTCCTCATCTTCATTTATATTATAAGATTTTTTAAAAAGCTTTCTTGATACATTGATTATGAACTCTAATAATCCGTTAGATTTAACACTCTTTATAAAAGGTAAAATTTCACTTATTAAAAGAAATAATCCTCCTAATATTGACATTGTTATTTGTGCAGTATAGTCATTTGCGGAATCAGACATTATTCTCGTCTCTATTATTTAAAAAAATTTGTTTTTAAATAAATTTTAAAATATATATTTTCATTTTGAAATTGTTATAAATTTCATTTAAAAACTGGTTCCCACTTTTTAAAATTATTATTAAATACACATTCTATTTCAACCGAATCATTAATATCAAATAGTTGTTTGATATATTTAGATTCTTTTAATCCTTTTACATATAAAATACCCTCATGATTATTAGTTATATTATTGTACACATTGTACACATCAATATATTTACCCTTTGTAATAATTTTGATTTCATTTTTCAAAACAATTTTTGAGATTTCCATATGTTTTTTAATCGATACTTCACTAACATGTTCTAATGCTGAAATATCATCTTTAAATATAAAGTTATTTTTAAAAATTTTATATAACTGAGCAATTTGAATACTAGTATCATATAATTCTGAATCTAACTCGAATATACTATGAATTCCTATAGTTAAATGACCATTGAGATTATTTAACTTTTGACTACCAATAAGTTTATATATCAGAGAATATCTTAATGAATAATCACACTTAACAAGGTTTGAATCAATAGCTAAAATGTCTGTAATTAAAAATGTTTTATTAGCATTTACATTGTAAAGATAACCTTCAAATAGATAATTATTATGACTAAAGGTAGTCTTGTAATTATCTATTTCCACATAAAAGTCTGTTTTAGAATTTTTCATAATTAAGTTATCATTAGAGTTTTCATCAGGAAAAAAGTAACAAATTTTATATTTACTATTGATATTATTAGATGTAATGTCATTTTTATTAACAATTAACAAATAGTATTTGTTATTATTATTTGGAATTATATATTTTTGTTCGTTATTTACGAGTGTTTTTGATTCTGAAATAATTTCTTTATTATATAATTCCAAAATATTCGACAAATATTTTGACTTTAAAACATTTGTTTCCGAGTAATTAACTGACGTTGCAATAAATTTCGACATTTTGTTAAAAGATAAATTTTACTAATTTATTCAGTTTTTATTTTCTGTGATAATAGTAATGAGTAACCCAAATAGACGTTTATCAGATTATGATGAATTTAATCCGCCTGAAACTAATATATTTTTAACACGTGATTCTGTACCAAGTGAAATAGATGTTATTGATGCATATATTGGTCCACGAGTATCTTTAGACTCAGATGTTGGTACATTTACACCTAATGCTCCAGTAACCGAACGACCACCTACACCAAGAACAGGTGTATATGGAGAACCACCTGGTGCACCAAGGATAGCTCATTCACAATTAATGGACCTGTTAAATAATCCACCTAGAATGCGAAGAAGTAGAGCTACCTATGATTTATTAAGTACTGACCAACATCAAGAACCAGAAGAACGTCCCAGAACATTAAGTAGAACTTTTGCTATGACTAATTTAAGTAATGATTCTGAATTTTTACCTGAACCTAGAACTATAAGATATGGTGATGATGACGAAATAAGCTATATGAGTTTTAGTACAGATGAATCAGATGCTAGAGAAAGTGTATATGCTGGACAAGAACCTAGTAATATCGAAGATGAAGATATTTCTTCGGATTTCGAGGAAGATTCAGACGAATATGATGATGTATCATCTGATACGGATAGTATTAGTAATGTAAAAACCAATATCTTAGATAATTGTTTAAATGAAAGTCCAATAACACTAAGCAATTATGAGGATACTGATTTACGTGATTTATTTATAATTCATATGTTAAATCAAGATGGCAAATTTGTAAAAGGGAGTTGTTTACTTAGAGAAGAAATGAGAAATATATTAAGTAGTGATTTAGATACGTATCCAAATTATGTTATGTCCATTTATACTACACCATCTTCTAAATATAAAGAAGATTTACTTACTGGTTTAAGTGGAAAACCTACTGGAAAACTAATTATTAGAATGCCAACAAATCAAATTTATATTACGTTTGGTTCAATGAAACGTGTATTAACAAATCCTACTATTAAATGGTATGCATTACCATTGTACGGTGGCAAAAGAAGACGTGTGGGAAATATAGCTGGGATATATGGTGCTAGTATGAATCATGGTCAAGTTCCAGGATTTCCAATTTATAAATTGTTTACTGAAGCAGAAATTAAAAGTAGTATGGTTGTAAGAGAAGATTCAACTGATTTCCCTCATACATTTCAATATGATTCTATGAAACCTTTATTTGATATATTAGGAGAAACTACTGTGAATATGTTTATATCAAATATTATTAATGAATTAATTAATTCAAACATTAGAGTAAGACCTATTATTTTACCAAGAACAACTTCTTTACCAGAATTAACTGAACGAAGAAGAAGAGAACGCAGTTATGGAAATGAACCAGAGTTTTAATGAATATACTTTTAAGTTTTTTTTAAAAGTAAGTATACTTTTAAAAATATTTTTAATTGGTAAATATAAGGGAATAAGAATGTCATTTTTTTTTGAAGGAAATGGTTTCTTTGCAGATAGTTATTTAACGAATTCTACAGTAACAAATACATTAATTGTTAATAGTGGTATATCAACTTCTAGTATTGATATGTTAAACTCTGCTGGAAATTATCAAAATATAACTAATGCAGCTATGCCAATTGACCCACATGATGTAGCTATAAAACAATATGTTGATGATTTAAATATTCGTATTATTAATCATACATTAAATAATACAACTGGTACTGTTATAACAACTGATTTATCTGGTAGTTTTGTTGTTACTGTAACTAACTTAATTATGAATGGTCCTAGTGCTACTTTTCATATAACGAAAAATACCCCAAGTATATGTGGTCATGTTATTAGACACACATTATCACCTGGGATAACTTCTTTGACAACTTTAAATATATCTTGGCCAGCCTTTTCTGGACCAATTTTAACTAAGAGTGATGATAGCTATGATGGTAGTTATAAAGTTAAAATTATGTAAATCAACTTTTAAAGTTAAAATTATGTAAATCAACTTTTAAAGTTAAAATTATGTAAATCAACTTTTAAAGTTAAAATTATGTAAACTTTTAAGTTAATTTATAAAGGTTGTTTATTACTAATTTCTTCTAAACGTTCACGAATACTACCAATGTTATCATAGACATTATTTAGTTGTGAAACAAGATTACTAAGTTCATCACGTTTTTTTTCTAAAAGAAATTTATACATTTTTTTTTGTTCATGTAAATCAGTCATTTCTTCCATCTGAATAACTGGTTCATCTTTAGTTATAGGTTCTGGTAACTCAATTTCCTTATTAAAGAACTCATCAGCTAGTTTTTCTTTCTTGTCTTTTTTATCCTGAATATATTGATAAGCTAAATACAAAGCAAAAGTAACTGTATGTACACCTGCTAGAACACCTAGATAATATAATCCACTTTTCATTAATTCAAATGTTTTATATATATCTTCCAAAAATTTTAAATTCATTTTTTATCAATTTAAAATTTAAGTTTAAATTCAATTTTTAACTATCAATTAATTTACTTAAACAGTTTTTGGTCCTGAACGGAGAGGAACAGGGTCAGATAAACTGTTTAAATCATCACTTTGTTCAGATGATGCAGATGGAGTAGGTACAGAAGATGCTGGGGCTTCTGCTGAAAGATTCTGAGCAACAAATTGACACACCTTGTGTAGGATACTAGCATCTTCAAGTGAGTATGCACCACGACTTTGTCCCTTGTTAACAGCTTGAATAAAAAGATTACGTGCAGTTGGAACATTAACTTCAGGGTCTTCAGCACCTCGGAGAAGTACATCACGACAACGCTTAAGAAGGTCGGATTCTGGAAGAAGGAAAGCACCAGCCTTCTGAGCTACTTCAATATATTGAGCAAGAATTTCAACAGAATTACGGGAATCTAATGTAATAACCTGTGGTTGGGGTTGTTGTGGTTGGTCAGCCATATTTTATACTTTTTATTTATAAAATAGTTTTTATTTTTAAACTCACATCACGTCAATTCAAAAATTATTAATTATTAATATATATTAATTAACAAATGAGAATCAATCCTCTTTTAGGAGACATAACAACAGAAATCATTGATTATATATATGTTCAAACACATAAAAAAAAGAATAAACGGAAAATTAAATATATTATTGAAACGTTAACTAGTGTCGCTTTTGGTGATGTTAAACCGTACTTATATACAATTTTAGCGATTCTTATATTAATGTTCCTAATGAATTGTTTCAACTTTTATTATTATATAACACTATTTGTTAAGTCTAATCCAAACTTTAAGATGAGTTCTCTTGACTAACATTTCTAATTCTATAGTATAAATATAAGCCAAAGAAATTTTTAGCAAATATATCTAATACATTAAACATATTATTCTTTGTATATGGAGACATTAATGCAGCAACACCGTATATTCCCCATACTATAAATACAAAATAGAATAGTTTCATAGCATTTTTAGAATTCATTGCATATTTAGTATATATCGTATAGAATGTCATACCAAAGAATAAGAATCCTAACGATAAAGATGAAGTCATATCTATGGCACCTATTTCTCCCAAATATCCAAATAATAACATTAAAAAGTTACAGACAAATATAGTTATAATATTGTCTTTATGAGTCTTTACAAAATCCCAAAATTCTAACTTGGATTCAATACCCTTTTCTAAATGTTCTTCATATTTATAAAAGATAATTGTCGTTAATAGCATTGTAGGTGTTGTTATAACCCAGTCAAAATAACGCATAGCTGCCATTTGTGGTAAGGCTGTAACTGCCATTGTTCTAAGGATATAAATATAGAAGAATAGTTCGACAAATTGAACTATCATTTCTAATGTTAACACCTCTCTAAGAATTTTATGTTTGTCTGTTAAATATAGAAAAATACCCTGTATTCCAATTAATCCTGTTATTAACTGTACGATAATACTTAAATCAGTTGAGAATTTAACGTTAGTCATTTTTATCTTACTTTAATAAGACAAAAAAAAAATCAGAAAATTGATTATAAGAAATAACACAGAAATAAACCAATTCTTTAACAGAAATAAACCAATTCTTTAACAGAAATAAACCAATTCTTTAACAGAAATAAACCAATTCTTAACTCGGAATATAACAACTTAAATTGTATTTTTCTTCCCATTGTTTAAAAACTTGACGTCTTCTGTCAAGTGAAGAATCTAATTCTGATTCGTAATTTTTAATAAATTCTTCATTTTCGCATAAATCAATAGCTTTTTGTAAATATTCGCATTGTTTATTTAACAACATTTGGTTCATATCACGCATTTTATTAATAAATTCTTCTGGAATAAAATCAAATAATGTAAACGATGTATATGAAGATTTTGTTTGTAATTTGAATTTTTCAGATACTTGTCTTAATATATATAAAAGTTGAGATTTATCTTTTAATTGAAAATTTTTACAAACAATATACTTTTCAGAATTAGTTGGTCTACTTGTTTTTGGTTTATAAATATAAACTTCTTCATATACCAAATTTAGTAAATATAACAAATGTACACTCGTTGTTGTAAAAATATCAAAAACTTTCAAAATAAAAGTACCTTCAATCTTTTGTAAACATATTGCTGAATAAATTTCATTAAGAATAAGAAAATAATGCAACTGTTCCTTATTATTAAAATCAGTTCCTTCATCAAATCCACCATCCGCTGTTACTAAATAACTTCCAGTATTACTAACTAAACCCTTAATATGATGAATGTTATCTAAATTATTAATATCTCCAGTATTATCTTTACCATATGTAACACAAATATTCTTATTAACAACTCTTTTATTATAACTTGGTAAATTATAAGATTTATACTGTGGTAAATCCTTATTTAATGAAATGGTGTAGATTTTATAATGTTTTTCATTTTTACGTTTTTTTTTACCTACTTTAATCCAACCATTTTCATCCATTAATGGTTCAGGTTCAGGTACAATAGGTTTGAAATTTTCTAATTGTAAGTAAATATTAGACCCTTGAATAAATCCACCAGGTGCTTCAGCACAATGAAAAATAGTATCACTATCAGAATATTTATCAAATACATTAAACACATTAATAATTTCCCAATACTTATAAAAAGCCCTGTTAATTATAGGGTCTTTAACTAAAAAATCATATTCATTAATATACCATCTTACTTTTTTCCAAATATCTGTATTTATCTTATCAATTTTATTACGATGTGTATTCAATATTTCATCAAAGCCATACAATTCTAACGGCTTTTCTGGTGTATCACTGTCTTTTGTCTTAAACTTTATACTTGATAAAATCTCATCCTTATCCTCGTTTTTGATTTTAATATCGAAAATCATTGTTAATCTAAATATTAACTATTTAGATTAAAACTCAATTTGTTTTTAAATAACTTTATTGTGAACTAAAAGAACCTCTTGGAGGTGAAGATAGTGTAATAGGCGAACCCATAGGGCTATTTAATGGTGTAATAATAACAATATTGTTGTAAATTTCATAAGCTAGATATAAGTAATATAAGCCTAAAACTGTATCTTTATTTCTCTTTAAAAATTCATATACTTTTTCAGGTAACTGATTTACAAGAAAATCAGATAAAAATACAAAGGCAACCAAAAGATGAATACCAATTCGAAATTGATTGTAAGTAAATTGCATTATATAATATAATCAAAGAAAATTAAATTATTAAAATTAAATTAATTTATGCATCAAGATACTATTAATTTATGCATCAAGATACTATTAATTTATGCATCAAGATACTATTAATTTATGCATCAAGATACTATTAATTTATGCATCAAAAGCGAAATAAATAGCACCTAACGCTAGAATTACAGCTACTATTAACTTATTATTTAAAGGTTCGTCATAAACTAGATAACCAAAGGCTGTTGCTAAAACAATACTTAAGGCTGACCACATCACATTTACTTTACTTAAAGGAAATTTATGATAAGCATAATGTAATAAATAACCAACCATTATATATGCAGAAAGCCCAAACATTAAGTGCAAAGATTCGGAGTCACTTTGTTTAATAGTATTTTGGGCAATTGCCTCTACTACAGCTAAACCTAAAACAATAAAAAGCATCTCGTCAATGACAGACTCTTCCATCCATTTTTTTATTTTATTACTTAATGATTCCATTAATAATATTCAATAAAAAAATTAACTAATATTAAAATTTAATAGCATTAAAAAATGCCTGATAATCTGTTAACTCCACAGGGTCTTTATTAAACGAACAGCTGGTTTTGCCTAATAAAAATGTCATATGGTCAAAGTTTTCACCATATTCAGCCTTTTTTCTTCCATAATAAATCATAAATCCTAATAAGATGATAATCCCCACTACATAAGTTATATATTTTTGATAAGTTTCAAGTTGTTGTCTTTCTTGATCTTCTGTTTTTTCGTGGTCTTTATAAACTTGTAAAATATAAATAACAGATAAACCAATAATAAATGCTAACCACCATTTGTAATCCATCCTAGTTGTTAAAATAAAAATAATATAGAATAACAATGTAAATAACATTTGTGTTCTTGGACTATCACTCCACTTAGACTTACTATCTACAAGTACAACAAAAAAGTACATAGTCATGAATCCTAATAGATGTTTTAGCCACATATTTGTATTTAAAGCTTCTTGTGTTCTACATCCAAATAAGTTTGCTAAAAAGTTACCAGAAATAATCAAATATAATATAAAAATACTTTTTGGAGAAGTCAATACAATATCTTCAATTGTGGACATTTTTATAATATATATTAACAAATTAATTTAATGTTAATTTAAAATTAATCAAACATTTATATTATTATGTCCTACAGAGATTTACCAGCTGGTAGGGAACGTATGCTAGCATATGCTAGAGAAGTTGATATGCGGAATAGAACAAGTAATATAAGTACGCCGGAGGCTATAGCTACAGTATTAACAGGTATACGAAGAACTCATTCACCTTTTAGAATGTCACAAGATATTGTATTTGGAACAATAAGAGCAAGCCGTTCAAGAGTAGAAAGAATGAATAATCTTCAAATTTCTCCATTTTATGAATATGAATTTTTATCAGAATTACCATCAGTTAAAGTAGGTCTTATATCCAATGATTTAATTAAACAGTCAAAAATAGACACTAGTAAAGGGATGTCTTTTTGTTCTATTTGTCAACAAGATATTTATTTGGATATTATTAGAAAGTTAGACTGTACACATCATTTTCATGTAGATTGTATTGATAAATGGTTTGTAGAAAATAAAAAATGTCCACAATGTCGTTTTGAACTTTAATAAAAATTAGGACCCGGAGGTCCTAATTAGGTATCTGTTTATTTACATTTTTCGTACAATCACACCAGTGCGCCTTATTATTTATTCCACATCCGATGGTTTTTCAATTAATTTAATAATATTTTTCATCCAAGAATCGTCATAATTTTTAATATCACTAATGTTCCATCTACTTAATACTAAATTTGACATTTTATATTTTTTGTTTACTAATTGTTCTATTTGTTCTTCAATACTATTTTGAATTTGTAAATTATAAATAGTTACATCTTTTGTTTGTCCAATGCGATGAATACGGTCCATAACTTGAATCATTTTAGCATTATTCCACCAAGAATCCATTAAAACAAGGTGATTCGATGCGATAAGATTAATACCTTCTGAACTAGACATTAAAGATACAAAGCATATTTTAATATCTTTATTGTTTTGGAATTCGTTAATAGCTTCAGTTCTTTTCTTTAAAGACATATCTCCCTGTAATGAAACAAACTTCAAGTTTTTTAAGTTTTCATCATTTTCAAAAACATGTTTAACAATTTTTAACATACTTACCCATTGACTAACTACTACAATTTTTTCATTATTACAAATAACTTTCTTAGTTATTTCTATAAGTTTTTGAATTTTAGATGAATACTTAAATTCGTCAATATTAATAATATCTTTTAAAACTTCTTTACTTTTATTTTCATTGACTGGATGAATATCATCAACATAACTTCGACATTTAGGACAATTAACAATTCCTGCATTAATCATTCTGTTCCAACATCCTCTACAACATTTATGTCCACATGGTTCGGCGATATAATCAGCTATAGTATCATAACAAATAGGACATTCTTCTTCAATATTTTTTGATTCATTGAAGAATTTAAGACGTTCAATCGCTTCTCGCATATTATTAGTACCTTTTAAACGCTCCATACATTGTAATATTAACCACGGACTATTACATGCTTGTTTAAGACGTAAAATATATACCATAACATTGCTATGTAAGATTTTTCTCATTGAACCATCAATATCTTCAAAAACTTGTCTATTTAGTCTGTCAATACGTCTAACAAGTGTTTTCATACGCACTTGCGAATATTCTTTTAAAGCGTTGTAAAATTCTTTTTCCATATCACTAAATTCTAATTTTAGCTTAATTTCATCTTTTGATTTTAACTCTTTCAATACATCTGACTTTCTAAGAGATAATCCATATTTTTCAATCCAATTATTTAATATTTGTAATCCATTTAAACTTTTTGAGATTGTATTAGTCCATTCTTTTTTAGAATCAATTCCCTCGTAACCAAGAAATTTAAAGTATGCAAATGCATCATTCGGTTCATTGAAGATTGGGGTTGCAGTAACAACCCATTTTTTAATATTGGCAGTGTATGATTCTCCTAAAAACATAATACTCTTACTAACATTAGAGTATGTATTTCTTATATAATGAGCCTCATCCAATACTATTCTTTCGAATTTAACTTTTCTTAAAATACTAGTTTTGTCAAATTCTTTACCATTAAATTCACGAGAGACAATTGAATATGAAGTTATATAAATAAGTTGCTTATCGTTAACTTCAATTGTATCACGGTTACTACCATAATATTTCACTACACAAAGTCTTGAAATATTAGTATGTTTTTTAATTTCATTCATCCAATTATCGACTAATCCAGCTGGACAAATTATAATAGTTTTTAATGGATTATCGCATACAAGAGATAATGTAGAAATAGATTTTCCTAATCCTGCTTCATTCAATAACATTCCTCCATCATATTTATTTTCATGATCTTTCATCCATTTAACTGTTTTAACTTGAAAATCCTTGAGAGATGTTGTTAAGTTAAATTTTTTTGACATCTTCGACAATTTATTTAACTATTTGTTTTAATTCATTTTTTTATTTTTATACAATCATTAAGATGGAGGAAGTTACTCATATATATGCCGTTTATTGTAAAGATGAAAATGGAGTAACTATACTTAAAAAAGCATATAAATCAAAATTCAAAGCATACGAATATGCTATTAATAAAATAACTACATTATTAAGTATTATTGATAAAGACTATAAAGAAAATTCAGAAAACCATATATTACCAGTTGGTGCACAAGTAATATATACTTTATATCAAATGAAAAATGGCAATATTTATGAACAATATGAATATTTTAAAGAACATTGTGTTAAATTTTTTCAACATACTGCTAGAAAACCTGTTATGTTTTATGTATGTACACTTGAATTACATTAATCTATCTTAACTTTTCTCAAAGTTTTATGATATTTTGGTTGAATATTTTTAAAATCTTCAGCCTTTTCTCTTAAATGCAAAATATTCGTAATATTATGATAAAATAATACACATTCTCTTTCACCAGAAAATATTTCACCGTCATATGTAATAATACTTGGTATACATGTTATATAAGCTGGAAAATCAATTATATCTTTTTCTACTATATCTGGTTCTAAATCGTAATTCAAATAGTCTAAATAAAGTAATATTTTAGCGATAATACTATCATTACTATTATCATACAATATATAAGTCATAATAATAATACAAAGTATTTTAATTCACAAATTTAAACAAATATTTTATATTTGCATATATTAACTCGATGCCTCAATATTGTTCGCCATCTAAAAAGCCACATAAATATTTAAATACATGTTATGATGCAGAAGATATTAAATCTATGGCAATAGCATTTAATAAATATATTAAAACATCTAAAATATGTAAAGATAGTAAATGTATCAATCCTAAACCAATTGATATTAATCAATCTGATACAGAATTATATAATCAACTCAAAAAAGAATTAAATATTTTATGTGAAAACGACTTTTGTTGGATAGATTTAGAATTTGTAAGACATATTACCGATAAAGGTCTAAGAGATTCATTATTATATTTTACGTTTAAACCAAAAGGGTTAAAATCTAAGAGAACATGGTTTAATACACATAATATAAATCAAATTATGGAACAATATCAAGATTTATATAAAGATAAATTTCATTTTCTCGGAGCACAGCCAAGCGATTATAGTAAAATAACTCATATTAATTGGAAAAAGTTAAAGCAAATTCCATGTATTGCTGTAATTTTTAATACTGACCCACATAATCAACCAGGAAAACATTGGTTGTCTATATTTATTGACAATGAAACCAAAACAGTTGATTATTTTGACTCATTAGGTAAACTTCCTAATAAAAATATAGCATCTTTCTTAAAACATTTTAAAAGATATAAATTTACATTCAATAAAAAAGCCCACCAAAAAGGTGGTAGTAATTGTGGTGTATATAGTTGCTACTTCATTATTCAACGCCTTGAAGGTAAAACTTTCGAAGAAATTACAAAAAAATTAATACCAGATAAATTGATGACAGATTATAGAGACTTTTTATTTAGACCTAATTAATATGCATCTTCATAATATTCCATACCAATAATATCTATCATACTTAATACATAATTCCAATCCTTTTTCATAACAGCTATGTGAAAAAATAAACTTCCCATAGATTGTAATTCTATTTTTAAATATAACTTGTTATAAATATAACGTATATAATTTTCGGAAATATCCTTAGGTGCATTAACATTTTTCGAGTCAATCACATTAAATCTTATAAGTTCTATTAATAACATTTGTTGAAGTGGTGTAATCGTTATAGTTTCATAACGAGTATCTCTAAAATAATGCATCCAACACATATGAACACTCTCAGCTATTTCTTTTTGAGTTAATTCCTCAACATAATTAGTAATTTGAAAATTATCTAATAAAAACAACAAAACATCACCTAGTCTATATTCATAGGCATATATTACATTAGCTATATTAAGACTTAATGTAGAATCTAATTTAGAAAAATTTAAGAATACATCTATATTAAATTTTTCAAAGTTAGTAAAGCCTCTTTGCTTTAACATTTCTTTGTAAAGAAAATTAGGATAGTTTTCACATAAATTATAAATATGTTTATTTGCTTGACATACATTAATTAAATCATTTAAGTCTAAAAATTTTAATATATTTAACCATATATCATCTGGGACATACATGTTTCATATACTAATTAATATACATATTTTATTTCAATTTTTCTAAGAACGCTATCATTTTATCATTGGTTTTAATCTTGGATGGGTTGAAACTTTTAAGATATAAACCATCTAAAGTTTTCAATCTAGATAATGCTACATAAATTTGATGTTCACAAAAACAATCTTCTAAATCTAATATAGCTGAATCTAATGTCAACGATTGAGATTTATGAATTGTTACCGAATATGCTAACATTAAAGGTATTTGATGAGCCATACCTTTACAACCATCAATTTCCAACTCCCATGAAACAACAGATATAGGGTGTTTTGTATTTGAATTATCAAATTTAACTATAGGTATATCATGTCCTGTACTTGGGTCTGGAATAAACTCTACGATAGTTCCTAAAGCACCATTTACTAATCCTAATTCAATATCTAAATTTTTAATTAACATAACACGTGCACCTTTTTTAAGTATAAGTTCATTTATACCTTTTTGATTTAATTGAAATTGTAATTCTTTAACTAATAGTTCTTTCACTTCTTGCTCTTTTCCTGAACTAGTATAAGAACTTACATATTTTATTTTTGGAGTTTTTAACTTATTTAATTGGGTATCATTAATCATCTGAGCTTTCTTATTGCTAGAAACTAAATGAACATGTTGTTGAGCATTATCAGGTAATATATGTCGTGTTTTCAATAATTGAATATCTTCGTCTGTAAAAGTATTGTTTCGAATTCTCATTAATAGATTAATAAAAGTCGTATCATTTTTTTGTCTAAAATTTTCTTTTAAAACTATGATATTCTTTGAATTAAATATTTGCCCAAATATAGGGCTTTCAATTATTAATCTTTCATCAATCTCTTTATAAATTTCTTTATTTTTATTAAAAACAGGTAATAACTGAAGAAAATCTCCTGTAAATACTACCTGAATTCCTCCAAAAAACATTTTGTTTTTTCTAATATTTTGACAAATTAAATCTAGCTTTTCAAATAATTCACCTGATAGCATACTAACCTCGTCAATAACTAAAATATCAGTCTTAAGTAAACGGTCTCTATACATTTTCCTTCTTTTAACTCGTTTAATTAATAAGTCTACAGGTAAATCTCCAGTACCTATTCCCATAAAACTATGAATTGTCATACCACCAATGTTATAAGCAGATATTCCTGTTGTTGAACAAAGATACATTTTTTTATTTTTTTGGCTCGTCTTAATATACTCCTCCATAGTTTTTATCAAAAAACTTTTACCAGTACCCCCACAGCCAAGAATTAAGAGATTATTACCATCTTTAAATAAATCTAACGCATTTTTTTGACTATCACTTAAATTATCATGTACATCCATATTAATATTAGCCTCTTTTAACATATCTTGAATCATTTGATTCAATTGACTTTCTACTTGTAACTGATTACTTTTAAACATCTTAGTTTATAACATGTTTAAAATAAATTCATTTTATTTACAATACCATATTTGTCGGTTTACAAATAGTTTGTGTTACAGTTTTGTATCTACATACCTTCCCATTTTTAATAAATGTATCACTCATCGGTGTAGTTGTCAATGTACTTGTAGGTGTCGGCATAA